>Ga0080004_1064863_pt1 | contig 72152 bp, 79 predicted proteins | sample WasSprMetagenome_FD_69207 | JGI IMG/M metagenome (GOLD analysis project Ga0080004, IMG submission 69207) | Sulfidic aquatic microbial communities from Washburn Spring, Yellowstone National Park, USA - WS (SPADES assembly) (version 2) | ecosystem: Environmental > Aquatic > Thermal springs > Hot...
AGAGGTTGAGGAAGCTTCACGGCAAGAGGGTGAAGGTCATTGTCGTCGAGGAGAGCGAGTAAAGCATGTGTTTAGAGCTGTTTAGAGGTGATGAGAAGTGATGTCAACCCAGCTACGGCGAGGAGCTAGAGGCCAGCCCTCTTGACCTCGTTTGCCGTCGTCGTGAACTTGTCGTAGCCTATGTGGAAGACGTGCTTGACCTTTACCACGTCGAAGACTCCATTGAACACCCCTTTCGCGACCCTTGCCGCAACCACCTCGCCTATGAACAGCGTGTGGTCGCCGACCGTGAGCTTATTGACGACCTTGCACTCGAGGTTCGCCACGCACTCCTTGATCGACGGGGGCCTCACCTTCAGCGAGGGCTCCAAGGTGAAGCCGCACTCCTTTATCTTGTCGACTTCTCTGCCGCTCTTGACCCCGCATATCCACACCTGCCTCAGCATATCCATGGTCGGGACGTTTATCACGAACTCCCCAGTCTTCGATATCAAATCGTGGGAGTACCTCCTCGGAGCCACCGAGATCGCCACCAGAGGGGGCTTGAGCGATAGGGGCGTGAACCAAGCTATGGTAATAGCATTCGGCCTCCCCTCTGGCGTGCAGCACGTAACTATGACAGTGTTCCTAGGATGTAAGAGGAGTACCTCCCTCTCCTTCACCTCGACCTTATCCACTCCCGACACCTCCGATAACCTTGACGTAGAGGTTAGTAAAGGCAAAGGATTTAAGGGTAGCCACGCATCATCTTTGCGCGTGATAGCATGAGCGAAGAGGTCTCGATGGAACTCTTCAACATGCTGGACTTGAGGGTCGGAAGGGTCGTGGAGGCGGAGAGGATCCCGGGCTCTAAGAAGCTCATTAAGCTCAAGGTCGACGTGGGCAGCGAGCTGAGAGACGTGGTCGCTGGCGGAGGGGAGTACTACGACCCCAGCTACTTCTTGGGCAAGAGGTTCGTAGTCCTCGTCAACATAAAGCCGAGGAAGATCATGGGGGTCGAGTCTAGGGGCATGTTGCTGGCGGCCGACGTCAACGGAAAGCCCGTCTGGTTGACGGTCGATGGCGAGGCTCCTGTGGGATCGAGGGTAAGGTAGTTAAGTGCAGGCGAAGCGAAATTTAAAAGTGAGAGGCCTAGAGTTAGTTAAGCAACTCGTTTAGTGTATTGGAAGCGGCCCACCTAAAAACGGCTTGGGTATATTATCGGAGGTGGCGTCTTTGTCTTCCAAGGGCATCCCATTAAGGCAACTCGACGAGTACACTTGGGAGGTCCCCAAAGACTACAAGCCGGGCATGAGAGTGCCAGCTAGGATATTCGCCGACAAGGCCCTCCTCAGTAAGATGCTCGAGGACCTGACAATAGCGCAGGCGGTGAACGTGGCGCACTTGCCCGGAATACAGAAGTGGTCTATAACTCTGCCAGACGGCCATCAAGGTTACGGCTTCCCCATAGGCGGCGTGGCTGCCATGGACGCAGAAGAAGGGGTCATAAGCCCGGGGGGCATAGGTTATGACATCAACTGCGGCGTTAGGGTCTTGGTCACTAATTTGACTTACAAAGACGTGAAGCCAGTAATCGATGACCTCATAACCACGATATTTAATCTAGTGCCATCAGGCTTGGGCTCGACGACTAAAGCTGTTAGATTGACAAGAAGCGAGCTGGACGAAGTATTGGCCGAGGGGGTCAAGTGGGCGATAAGGCACGGCTACGGCTGGGAGGAGGACGCGGAGTACTGCGAGGAAGGGGGATGCATGAAGGCCGCAGACCCCTCCAAGGTGTCCTCTAGGGCCAAGGACAGGGGCTTCGATCAGCTGGGCACGCTGGGTAGCGGAAACCACTTCCTAGAGGTCCAGGTCGTCGACAAGATATTCGACCCCGAGGTTGCGAGGGCCTTCGGGATCCGCGAGGAGGGCCAGGTGACCGTGATGATACACACGGGTAGCAGGGGATTAGGCCATCAGGTGTGTAGCGACTACCTCCGAGTGATGGAAATGGCCGTCCGGAAGTACAAGATATCGATCCCCGACAGAGAGCTGGCCTGCGCGCCAACGACGTCTAGAGAGGCGGAGGAGTACTTCGCCGCCATGTCCGCGGCCGCCAACTTTGCGTGGTGTAACAGGCAGATGATAACTCACTGGGTGAGAGAGGCCTTCAAGAAGACGTTTAAGCGAGACCCGGAGAACTTGGGGTTAAAGCTCATCTACGACGTGGCGCACAACATATGCAAGATCGAGGAGCACGTGATCGATGGGGTCAAGAGGAGGGTCTTCGTACACAGGAAGGGGGCTACGAGGGCCTTCCCACCGGGCCACCCCGACGTGCCTGCCAAGTACAGGTCCGTCGGACAACCCGTGCTCATACCGGGCTCCATGGGCACCAGCTCTTGGATATTGGTCGGAAACCCCAAGGCCATGGAGATAACGTTCGGGTCCACAGCCCACGGGGCTGGCAGGATGATGTCGAGGGAGGAGGCCCTGAGGCAGGTCAGGGGCTCCGAGGTCAAGGAGGAGCTGGAGCAGAAGGGCATAGCCATCAGGGCGGCCAGCATAAGGGTACTGGCCGAGGAGTGGGACAGGGCCTACAAGGACGTCGACAGGGTCGCCGAGGTAAGCCACAGGGTGGGGATAGCGACCAAGGTCGTTAGGCTTAGGCCGATAGCGGTCGCGAAGGGCTAAACCCTTCACTTCTTTGCTAACGAGATCGCGTACTCCACTATCTTCTTGGCTATATCTACACCCGTGGCGGGAGAGGCGTTCCTAAACTCCGTAACGCTGTTGAGCTCGTGGACCAAGAGGCCCCTCTCACTTTCCAAGCAGTCGACGCCGACTACGTGCGCCCCCACCGCTTTGGCAGCCTTTATGCTCAGCTCCCGGAGCTCGTCGCTTACCTCCATCTTAACGGCCTTACCCCCGAGGGCCGTGTTCGACCTCCACTCGCCCGGAGCGGCATAACGGTATATCGCCGCTATCGCCTCGTCGCCGACGACGAAGCACCTAATGTCCCTGCCGGGCTTCTTCACGAACTCTTGGACGTAGAACACTTGGTAGAGCGGGTACATGAGCTCTCGATGCTCTATCACGACCTTAGCGGTCTCGACGTCCTTGATCAGCGATACGAGCCTACCCCAACTGCCCACGACGGGCTTTAGGATGGCTGGGTAGCCCACTTCCTCGAGGGCTTTCAAGGCGCCCTCGCGAGTGAAGGCTATGAGCGTCTTGGGCGTCGACACTCCAGCCCTCCTCAGCGCTAGGGTCGTAAGTAGCTTGTCACCGCATATTAGTGTGGTCTGGAAGGGGTTTATGATCGGTAGCCCCGTGCTCTCGATTATTGCCGTCAGGTAGAGGCTTCTATAATGTCCGACGCACCTCTGGATGACCACGTCGCCCTTCAATACCTCAGGGTTTACCTCGCCCTTCGTTATGTCTATGAAGGCGTCCTTTATGTCGACTAAGCGGGCCTCGACTCCCAAGTCTTTGCATGCTCTCTGCAAGGCCTTCTCTTCAGCCCTGACCCTGTCGTACGTTATCACCACTCTTACCAAGCTACTCTCCCCAGTCTTCCTTCACGGTCTCAGCTGGCTTCAACTTGAGCTGGCCGCCCTCGAAGTAGACCTCGTACTCCTGACCACAGTCCGGGCAGCTGACGATCTCCCCAGCTATTGCGTCGTCGGGCACGTTAATCTCGCCATCACAGTCAGGGCACTTGACTTTCATCCAAACCGACCCCCGCTATAACCATGTGGAGACTTACCTCCACATCAAGGCTTATAAAATTTCCCTTAGCTCACCACTCCCTCAAGACCATCATAGTATTCGTCGACCTCACGCCCTTCACCCTCCTGAGCTCATCGATGCACCTGTTCACCTCGCTGATGTTCGACGACGATATTACGGCGACGACATCGTAGACCCCTGTGACCTCGTAGACCTTCTCCACGCCGTTGACGCTCCTCACAGCGCGCGAGACCTCCGAGGTGTCCGCTGAGGTCTCTGCGGTTATGAGGGTTATCGCTTTGACCACGGCCGGCCTGCTGACCTCGATCGTAAACCTCCTGATGACCCCCATCTTGACCAGCCTGTCGATCCTCTTCCTCACGCCAGCCTCGGAGAGGCCTACTTTCCTAGCTATTGCAGTGTACGGCGTCCTGGCGTCTTTGACCAGTATGTCTAATATCGCGCTGTCGATATCGTCTAGTTCCGACAACGCTTGCACCTTTGGTGCGAATTTCGTAATCGAAAGTCCTAAGCTCTAGGAGGAGCTTTGCGATACAAAAGCTTTACTCTTGAGCTTTTCGATCCACCACAAGGCCCTCGAGAGGACGTTTATGGACTTCAGGTACTCCTCGACGCTGACCCTCTCCCACGGTGTGTGGTCTAGGCTCGAGTCCCCGGGGCCGTAGGCCGCCATCTCCGCCCGACCCCACTTAGAGGCCGCCACGTTCATGTCGCTAGTACCCGTCTTGTACGTGAAAGAGGGCTTCGCTCCGAGCTCCTCGGATATGGCCCTACTGAAGGCTCTCGCCACGGTGCTCGTCCTGCTCAGCACGTAAGCCTCTACGCAATCGTCCCACTTGACACTTGCTTTGATGCCTCTGCCCCTCGCGAAAACCTCGACGACCTCCTTAACCACCCTTACTATCTCTCGGCACTTTAGCGTGGGCGGTATCCTGACGTTGAACTTGAAGGAGCAGCGAGAGGGCACGAGAGCTGAGGCTTCGCCCCCACTCATGGAGGTCAAGCAATACGTCAGTGAGTAGAATTTGCTATCCTCCCTTTCATATGCGTTGAAGGCTCTCTTTAATTCGCTCCAGAGGGCTAGAGCCTCCTCTATGGAGTTCTTGAAGAGCCACGGGCTGGCCGAGTGACCCCCCTCGGTCTCTACGACAACCTCGAACGTCACGCCGCCCTTGTACCCCAAGGCCAAGCAGGAGGCCCCGCTCGGCTCTCCGAAAATGGCTATCTCCGGCTCCTCCATCGTCTCGATCAAATGGTACATACCCTTATTGGACCCCTCTTCCTCCACGACCCCTGCGACCACTATGTTAAGGCCTCCCCCGCTCGTGTTGACGTACTTCTTCGCGGCCAGGACTAGTGTCGCTAGAGGACCCTTTGCATCTACAGCGCCCCTACCCCATATCTCTCCACCCTCCACCTTGACCGGGATGAACCCTGGAACCGTGTCCATGTGGCCGCAGAGCAGTATCTTGGGGCCCTTCCCCCTCAAAACGCCTACGACGTTGTTGGCTGTGTCTATGTGGACTTCGAAGCCCAAGTCCCTCATCTTGGAGCAAAGGACCTTAGCCAGTTCGTCTTCTTGGCCAGTCGGGCTGTACACCCTCAACAGGTCGACTAAGAACTCCACTTCAAAGCTTGACATTGCTCAGCACTCTTTCCAGGGCGCTTACCACCAAGTCCACTTCTTCCTTAGTTATGCAAAGAGGGGGCAGGAACCTGATTACGGTCCTCCCCGAGTAAGTCGCCAAGACCCCCTCGTTTATCAAGGAGAGCAGCGGCTCTTTGACGTCGACCCTGAGCTCTAGAGCCTGCATCACTCCCATCCCCCTTGCATCCCTGACAACCTTAAACCTCTCCTTGAGCTCCTTGATCCTGTCAAGCATGTACCTGCCTGTGGTCCTGCAGTTCTCAAGTAGGCCGTCCTGCAGAATCGCGTCAAGCGTCGCGAGTGCCGCGGCGCATGCCAAGGGGTTGCCTCCGAAAGTCGACGTGTGCTCGCCCACCTTCATCTTCGTCGCCACGTCCTCCCTGGTAGCAACGGCGCCCATCGGTAGCCCGCCGGCGATGCCCTTGGCCATGCACATGACGTCGGGCTCTACGCCCCAGTGCTCGCAGGCCCACAGCCTGCCAGTCCGGCCGAAGCCCGTCTGAACCTCGTCGACTATCAGTAAGACGCCCCTCTTATCGCACTCCTCTCTCACTTGGCCAAGGAAGCCCTCGGGAGGTATTATGACGCCTCCCTCGCCCTGTATCGGCTCGACTATCACGGCAGCGACGTCGTCGCTCAGCGCCTCCCTCAGCTTATCGACATTGCCGTAGGGCACGAACTTCACGAAGTCCGGGAGAGGCTCGAAGGCCTCCCTATACTTTTGGTCCCACGTGAGCGTCAAGGCCCCCAAGGTCTTGCCGTGGTAGCCCCTCATCATCGACACTATCTTCTTCTTGCCCGTGGCCTTCCAAGCCATCTTTATGGCGGCTTCAACGGCCTCGGCGCCACTGTTGCACAGATAAACCCTCGTCAGCCCCCTCGGCAATACGCTGACGAGCCTCTTGAGGTACTCAGCCCTCGCGTCGTTGTAGTACGAGCAGTGGCATGCTATGAGCCTCTCGCACTGCTCCTTAATCGCCTTCACGACCCTGGGGTTGCAGTGGCCCACTAAGGCAGCGCCATAACCAGCTACGCAGTCCACGTATTCTCTCCCGTCGACATCCCATACCCTAGCTCCAAGCCCTCTGACTATCGTGACGGGGAACTTCTGATAAGTCGGGACCAAGTGGGCGTCTTCCAAGACCATGTAGTCGTCAACCAACCGTGACCACCGTGCCCTTGCCGAGCAAGGCGTCGGTCACTGGCCTCTCCTTGAACCCCGAGGCTATGACGACCGTCCCGACGCCCCCCTCAAGCGCCTCAATAGTGGCGTAGAGCTTCGTTATCATGCCCGCTCCCACGCGCTTTAAGGCGGCCCTCGCCTTGTCCAGGTCCATTTTATCCACGAGCTTGTCGTTTATCATCACTCCCTCGACGTCGGTCAACAGCACCAGCGTGTCCGCTTTGAGGGCCCCGGCGATGTGGGCCGCGGCCCTATCGCCGTCGACGTTCAGCACCTCGTTTTCGTCCCCGAGAGCCACGGGGGCTACGACCGGGACCAGCCCCTTGTCGAGCAAGGTCTTCAGGATCTCCACGTCTACGCTCACTATCCTGCCGGTATAACCTCCCTCTATGGCCCTCTTCCTCCCCCTCTCGTCTATTATCACGAGCCTCTTCTTGCGCTCGGCCCTGAGGAGCCCTCCGTCGACCCCCGAGACCCCCACGGCCTTGACACCGGCCTTTAAGAGGGAGACGACGACCTCCTTGTTTATCTTGCCGGCCATGACCATCATGTATATCTCGGCAGTCTCCCTGTCCGTGTACCTGCTCCTGAAGCCGTCGGGCGAGGTCACGAATACTTGCGGCTTGCCGAGCTTCTCGGCTATCGCTGTGACTATGTCCCCTCCTCCGTGCACTACAACGACCTTGTCCTTATTCGAGACCTCGGCTATGTCTCGAGCTAGCTTCTCCAAGGCCTCTCTATTGGCTACCAAGTCCCCTCCGAACTTCACAACAACTACCAACTAGGACCACCCACTATATTGGATGGAACCCGCAGAAGTCCAAGCCCGTCTTCTCGTCGACCCCTATCATTATGTTGAAGCACTGAACTGCTTGGCCCGCGGCCCCCTTCATTAAGTTGTCGATTGCACCGAAGGCTATCACTCGATTGGCATGGGGGTCAACCTCAAAACCAACGTCGCAGAAGTTCGTTCCGATGACGACTTTAGGATCTGGAAGCCTGTATATCCCCTTCTTGTCCTTCACTATCCTGACGAAGGGCTCGTTAGCATACATCCCTCTGTACATTTTCCACAAGTCGGCTAGCTTCACCTCTCTATTGACGAAGACGTGGCACGTTGCCAGGATTCCTCGCACTATGTTGACAGCGTGAGCGGACATGGCCACCTTAATGGGCCTCCCGGCTAGAGCAGAGAGCTCCTGCTCTATCTCGCCAGTGTGTCTGTGCCCGGCTGGGGAGTAGGGCCTAACAACCCCGAACCTCTCGGCGTGCATCGTCGCTAGTGAGGGCGAGGTCCCCGCGCCTGAAGACCCTATCTTGACGTCAACGACCACATGGTCTGGGTCTACTATGTTGCTTTTTGCCAAGGGAGCTAAAGCCAATATGGCGGCAGTCGGCATGCAGCCAGGGCAAGCCACTATCTTGGCTCTCTTTATTTCATCTCTGTGGAGCTCCGGCAGGCCATAGACGGCCTCCTTGAGCAGGTCTGGCACGGGGTGCCTCCAGTTGTACCACATCTCATACATCTTCGGGTCTTTGAATCTGAAGTCAGCACTCAGGTCTACGACCCTGATGCCGACCTCCACGAGCTGAGCAGTCAGTTTGGCCGACTGCTTGTGAGGGACTGCCAAGAAGACCACGTCGCAGCTCTCCGTCAACTTCTTTACGTCCGGTGGCGTGAAGACCAAGTCGGTGACCTTCCTTAGGTTCGCGTGCACTCTAAAGACGTACTCGCCGACGTACTGCCTCGAGGTCGCGACTGTGACCTCAGCATAGGGGTGGTATAACAATAACCTCAGAAGTTCTCCTCCGACGAAGCCCGAAGCCCCGACGATCCCCACTCTCTTCTTCATCTCCTCGCCTCCCTGATCAAGTACTCAGCTATCTTTCCGGCTACATCCGCACCTGTAGCAGAGTATGCGCCTTTAAACTCTACCGTCGTATTTATTTCGTTAATGAGCAACCCCCTGTTGCTCTCTAGGCAGTCGACACCGACGACCTCGCCGTTTATCACCTTCGCGGCCCTCAGGATCAGCTCCTTTTGATCGTTGCTGAGCTCGCAGGCCTCGGCCCTTCCCCCCAGGGCCACGTTGGTCCTCCACTCCCCCGGAGGGGCGTAGCGATATATCGACGCAACTATCTCGTCGCCCACGACCACGGACCTTATGTCCCTCGAGGGCTTGTCCACGTACTCTTGAATGTAGAATATATTGTGGAGAATCGGCTCCAAGTACTCTCGATGCTCGAGTATCGCTTTCGCGTGTTCGTAGTCCTTTAAGAGCGCCAGCAACCTGCCCCAGCTACCAACTACGGGCTTTACGACCGCTGGCAGCCCTATCTCGCTTAAGGCCTGTAAGGCCCCCTCGACCGTGAACGCGACCACGAACTTAGGCGTCGGTATCTTGGCCTTCAAGAGCTCAAGAGATGTCAGTAGCTTGTCGCCCCCCGTCAACAGCGTGCGAAAGGAGTTAACAACCCTTATGCCTTCGGCTTCTAGGATCGCTGCCCAATAGAGCCCCCTGAAGTGGCTCACGCACCTGTTCAACACTATGTCGCCGACGTCTCTCAACTTCCCGTGGACAGCTACCTTGACCTTGGCGTCAACCATCTCGACGTCGACCCCCCTGGACTTGAGGGCGTCTAGGATCGCCTTCTCCTCCCACCTGAGCCTATCGTAGAGTAGCGCCACCTTCAACTCATGCCACCCCTAACCTCTTGGCCTCCTCCTCGATCAAGGCGTCTACTCCCTCCACGGCCTCCTTCATGCTCGAGAGGACCTCAAAGTCCCTCGAGAGCTTAAGCTTGCGATCACTTATCATGTGGACGACCGACTCCGGAGAGGGTCCTCCTACGACTTTGCACCTAGCAACGCACACCTCGGGTTTGAAGTAGTCTCTGACGAACTGCTCGTCGACCTCTATCGTCACGCCCTCCTGCCTCGCGACCTCCTCCAGCATTTGAGGCGTTATCTCATGGGGGGCTAGGCCCTTGTCGACAGCCTCCTTCACCAGCTTGCCAACTACTCTGTAGGCGACCCTGAACGGCAGGTTGAAGCGCCTGACGAGCTCGTTTGCGAGCTCGGTCGCGGTCGAATAGCCGAGCTCCGCGGCCTCATACATCCTCTTCACGTCGAACTGTAGCCCCTCCACCGCGCCCCTCATGACCTTCAAAGCCCTCAGGGTCTCCTCGACCGATAACCATACGGGGGGCGTGACCTCCTGCAAGTCTAGATTGTAGCTCAAGGGCAATCTCTTCAAGATGGCCAAGGCCGAGAGGAGCATCCCGATGACGTGAGAGGCCCTCGCCCTCACGACCTCCGCCACTACTGGGTTCTTCTTTTGAGGCATGATGCTGCTAGTCGAGGAGTATGCATCCGGGAGCTCTGCGAAGCCGAACTCCCACGTGCTCCAGAGAATCAGCTCCTCGGCGAGCTCACTCAAGTGTGTCATTATCATCGTCGCAGCGAAGGCCGTCTCAACCATGAAGTCCCTGTCGGAGACTGCATCCACCGTGTTCTCCTGCACCCTGGAGAAGCCCAAGAGCTTCGCCACGTACTCTCTATCCAGGTTGAAGCTACTACCAGCGAGAGCTGCGCTACCCATCGGGCTCTCGTCGATCCTTCGATAGACGTCCAAGAGCCTATGGAAGTCCCTCTCGAACTTGTCATGGTAGGCGAGCAAGTAATGCGCGAGTGTCACGGGTTGAGCGTGTTGAAGGTGCGTGTAGCCCGGCATTATGGTATTGACGTGCCTCTCAGACAGGCTCAACAAAACCTCCCTCATCTTCAACAGCTCGGACGCGAGCTCCGCAACGAACCGCTTCGCCCTCATGCGCAGGGCCGTCGCGACCTGATCGTTCCTGCTCTTGCCCGTATGTAGCCTACCCCCTACCTCCACGCCGACCTCTTTGACTACCTCCTCCTCGATGCACATGTGTACGTCCTCTAGCGCTTGCTTGAGCTCTAAGCCCTTGGTGAGCTTCTTCAAGGCCCCGTAGATGGCCCTTCCTTCTTCTTTGCTTACTATCCCCTGCTTGACCAACATCAACAAATGGGCCATGTTGACTCTCACTACGTCTAACGCTATCCTGTCGTCGAAGCTTATCGAGGAAACGTATTGCGTCGCTTCAGCGCTTGGAGCGCTGAGCCTTGCCCCCCACATCAGGCTCAGCTCTACCACCTCTCGACTTGGCGAGGTACGTCTGTAGCCCCCACAACTCTATGAACCCTTTGGCGAGCTTCTGGTCGAACTTGCTCCATTCTTCGTAGGTTGCCAAGTCCAGTTCGTAGAGCGAGCGAGGGGACCTCCTCCCCACGACCATCACGTTGCCCTTGTAGAGCTTCAGCCTAACTTCGCCTTCGACCCTCTCTTGCGTCTTGTCGATGAACGCGTCAAGGCCCTCGCGCAGAGGGTCGCACCACAAGCCCTCGTACACCAACCTGCTCCACTTGTCGTCGACCATCGACTTGAACTCCAGCTCGTGCTTCGTGAGGGTCATCTTCTCCAAATCCTTGTGGGCTTCGATTATGCACACGGCCGCCGGGGCCTCGTAAACCTCCCTGCTCTTTATCCCCACGACGCGGTCCTCTATGTGGTCTATCCTGCCGACTCCGTGTCGCCCGGCCAGCTTGTTCAGCTCCATTATCAGGTCCTTTAGCTTCATCTCGACGCCGTTGAGCATCGTGGGCAATCCGTCCTCGAACGTCAGGGTCACGTAGGCGGGCTCGTCGGGCGCTTTGAGCGGGTTGACGGTCCACTCGAAGGCGTCTTCGGGGGGCTCGGCGTAGGGGTCGTCGAGGGGGCCGCACTCAATTGACCTCCCCCACAGATTTTGATCGATGCTGTAGGGCTTGTCCTTTACCGGGATGGGGATCCCCCTCTTCCTCGCGTACTCCATTTCCCTGTCCCTAGTCAGCTCCCACTCCCGAACGGGCGCTATGATCTTCAGATGAGGGGCCAAGGCCTTGACGGTGACTTCTATCCTGACTTGGTCGTTGCCCTTGCCAGTACAGCCGTGCGCTACGGCGTCGGCCCCCTCCTTCAAAGCCACTTCAACGAGCTTCTCGGCTATTAGGGGCCTAGAGAGGGCGCTGTGAAGGGGGTACTTGCCTTGGTACAGGGCGTTCGCCTTTATGGCACGTGCAACGAACCTGTCCACGAACTCCTCCACGGCGTTTATGGAGTAGTGCCTACGAGCCCCGAGGACCTTGGCCTTCTCCTCTATGGCCTTGAGGTCCTCCATCTGCCCCACGTCTAGGGTTACCGTTACGACCTCGGCATCGTACTTCTCTTGGAGCCACTTGATGGCGACTGAGGTGTCCAACCCCCCTGAGTACGCCAGCACGACTTTCATGGTTCCTCTACTCTCAAGCGGAGATAGGGAGAAGCTTACAAGACGACTTATATAAACGTTTCTTCCCTTTAAAGAATCCTCAGCTTTAAACAAGATAGCAGTTAAGAATCCTTAAAGCATTGGACGAGAAAACGTTTAAGATGGTCGACAGCAGGCTAGATCTCGATGCGAGATGAAAGGTTGCCACGTGGTGGTCTTAATCACGTTCCCCTCGAGAGAGGAGGCGTACAAGGTCTCGAGGAAGCTGGTTGAGGAGAAGCTGGCCGCTTGCGTAAACGTCGTAGACAAGGTCCGCTCCTTCTTCGTATTCCAAGAGAAGTTCGAGGAGTGTGACGAGGCCTTGGCAGTAATAAAGACTAAACTCGAAGCCCTTCAACGTCTCATAGAAGTTGTCAGGTCCATGCACTCCTACAGCGTTCCGGAGATAATAGCGATACCGATCATAGCTGGCCACGACGACTACCTCAGGTGGATCGACGAGAGCGTGAAGGTGTGAGCGATTGCCGATCAAGGGGCTGGTAATAGACCTAGACGGTAGCGTGTACGTAGGGGATAAGCCGATAAGTGGCGTCCCCGAGGCCCTCGAGGAGCTGAGGTCCAAGGGCATAAAGCTGCTCTTCTTGACAAATAACGCGACCAAGACCCCTCAAGAGTACGTTGAAAAGCTCGAGGGCATGGGGGTCAGGGCCTCGATCGAGGAGGTCCTGACCTCGAGTGTGATAGCGGCCTCCTACATTAAGAGGGTTTACGGGCCCTCGAGGATCTTCGTGGTGGGTACCAAGGCCCTCGAGGAGGTCTTGAGGTCTCACGGCCATGAGATCGTTGCCTTCGACTCCGACGTGGTGGTAGCAGGGCTGGACTTCAACTTCGACTATCAGAAGCTCGCGAGGGCCTCGAGGGAGATAAGGCGAGGCGCCAAGTTCGTGGCCACCAACACCGATGCGACCATACCGTTAGAGGACGGCGTCATGCCCGGCGCTGGCTCGATAGTCAAGGCCATAGAGATAGCCTCAGGCGTGAGGCCGCTGGTCGTGGGGAAGCCCTCGAGGATAGCCATGAGGGAAGCCCTCATGCGCTTGGGGCTTAGGCCCTCTGAGGTTCTGGTCGTGGGGGACAGGCCCGAGACCGACGTCAAGATGGGCAAGAGGTTCGGTTGTATAACGGCGCTGGTGCTGACAGGCGTCGTCAAAGAGGCGGCCTTGAAAGGCCTTCCAGAGACCCTCAGACCCCACTTCGTACTTAAGAGCCTAGCAGAGGTCCCAAGACTAATCTAAAATAACAGGAACACAAGAATAAGAATGATCAGTGAAACCACGAATCTATTGTTCTCTCTTCTTAGGCGTGCTCACGCCTACCTCATAGACGTAGATCTTGTGGTCGCACCAGTAGTCCCTCACGCTCTCGACGTGAATTGGCCTCCAGCCGGGGACTTCAAAGTCATGTGACACGACCCTCGTGCCCACCCTCAGTTCCCTCTCGAGCTTGGGCCTCAGCTTTTCATTGACGGTGGTCAATAGGTACAGCGTCACAACGCTCGCCTCACTTATGTTTACCTGGAAGAAATCCCCGTTTATGACCCTGACCCTTCCTTCGAGGCCGTCGAGCTTGACCCTCCTCACGATTTGCTCGTAGAGGTCCTTCCTTATCTCCACCCCCACGGCTCTCGCTCCGAACTCCTTCGCTGCCATGATTATTATCCTGCCGTCGCCAGCGCCCAAGTCGTAGACCACGTCGTCGGGGCCTACCTTGGCCAGCTCTAGCATCTTGCGAGCGACGTGCTCTGGAGTGGAGACGAAGGGCACGTCAACCATTTTGAGCCCCTCTTCCAAGCTTAGAGCTTGCCTAAATTTATTTTGTCCGGCCCTCGCTTTTAACGCTAGCAATGGGGCGCTAAGGAGAATCGAAGTCGAAGCACTCATCACGAGGAAGGAGAGGCAGATTAAAAAGCATCCCCCCTCACTCCTCTTTGAGGGTTGCGGATTGATGTACCAACCTGATAGGGCCTTCCTTAAGAGCTTGACGGAGTGGGTCGAGAGCCAGAAGAAGGCACTCGAAGGGGCCAAGGAGTCCCTGAAGGAGCTAGAGGGTGCTGATAGGCTGATGTTAATATTGGCCTCACGGAACGCCTGCTACCACATAGCCAGGACCATAAGGGGCTTCGACAGCTGGCTTCAGAACCCCATGGTTATAGGCCTCATGCCCCCCGAGATGGCCAAGGAGGTTCAGGAGAAGCTGTACGAGATCATGTTCATGCTGATGGAGTTCGACATAAAGCACACAAGCGAGTTCGTCGACTTGCTCTCAAAGCTCATAGACGAGGGCAAGTTGCCGAAGATACTCTTCGAAAAGACGGAGAGGAAGGAGGAGGGGCGCAGGCTCCCCTACATGTTCTAATCCCATTCTAATCCTAAGCTCTTTTTATGCACTCGCCGAACGCGAGGACTTGCCCGGGCTCCTCGAAGATCGGCAGGCCGACCACCATCGTAACGCCATAGCCCCTTAACCTCCTTATACTCTTCACGACCTCGTCCATCGGACCGCATATGCTCAACCTTGAGACGGCCTCCCCGATCACCTCTATCAGCTTGGGCGACGCCCTTGTGGTCGCGAGGGTCTGAGGGACCTCGAACCCCATGTCGAGCAACCTCTTTCTCAACCACTTTCTCCTCAGAGCGTAGTCGGCCAGCGCTCTTATCACGTCCGCTTGAGGCTTATCGATGGCGTAGGGCACGTAGACAGCTCCCTCGAACCCCTGAGTCGAGCACTCTTCGATAACGTCGAGCTTCTCCTCGTCGTAGAGGAATAACGGCGTTACGTCGGGGTGGGAGCTCAGGAGCTCGTTTAAGCCCTTTTCTATGCCCTCGACGCCGACGAGTACCCTCGCAACCCTTCCGCGCACCTGCTCTAAGACCCTCTTGACGGACTTGTACGCGCTTTGCAAAGCCTCGTTGCTATCCAAGTAGGACCTGTTCCCAGCCACTACGCAGAGCCCCGCGTTCCCGAACTCCTCGATGACTGGGAGGTAGAGGCTCAGCAGCTGATCTACATCTCGCCGCCTCGCGGCCAACGTCACGATGGTCTTGACGTTGGGGTAAAGTCCTAGCACCTGTTCCAACTCGCTCGGGCTCACGTCGTTGACCCTCCACTCGGCGTCTATCACGTGGACCCTCAAACCGGATTGCGAGACGAGCTTCGTGGCCTCGAGCGTCTTCGCGATCTGCTCGCTTATATCTTGACCGAACCTGCTCCTCTTAGTGGCCTTCCCCCCAACGATCATCGACTACACCTTTAAGTAGAGCCTTTAGAAAACAGCTTTAACTCGAAGGCTTAAAAACGGTTTGGAGGCCGTTGGGCGTGAGCGCAATAGACCTCTACGTGCTTAAGACCCCCTACAGGTTCTTTGAGCTCGAGAGAGACGTCGACGAGGCCGACTTGGTGTTGCTCGGCTTCCCGTACGACTCCACCTCTAGCTTCAGAGTAGGCTCTCGCTACGCCCCTCAGGCGTTGAGGGCGTACTCGTCTGCCATCGAGGGCTATGTGTGGGAGTTAGGGATCGAGATAACAGAGGTTAAGATAGCCGACGCTGGCGACTTGGTAGCGGTCCATGGGGACACAGCGGCAACCCTGAAGAGACTTAGGGATGTGGTGAGGACCTTCAGGTCACGGGGAAAGAAGGTGGGCGTGGTGGGCGGCGAGCACACGCTAACCCTCGGCTCGACAAGCGGTTGTTGCCCCAAGTCACTTGTCGTCTTCGACGCTCACTTGGATTTGAGGGACGAATACCCCTATGGCCAGAGGCTAAGCCATGCCACGTGGCTTCGAAGACTACTCGATGATCCTCCGTGCGCTGTCGCAGTTGTCGGCGTGAGGGCTACGTCGAGAGAGGAGCTCGAAAACGCGAAGAGGCTTGACTTGACTTTCTTGACGTTTAAGCAGGTAAAGGAAAGGAGAGCGGAGGCGTTTAATGACGTGCTAAGCACGTTGTCTGATCCACTATACGTCAGCGTCGACGTAGACGTGCTGGACCCTGCCTATGCGCCTGGTGTTTCGACGCCGGAGCCCCTTGGCCTCACCCTTCAAGAACTAATAGACGAGCTCTGGCTACTTAGGGGCAGAGAGATATCGGGCTTCGACATCGCAGAGGTCTGTCCTCCATGCGACAACGGCTCTGCCTGCGTTTCGGCTTGCAAAGTACTAATGGACTTGTCGATCATCTCCCTCGCTGAACGGTGACCCATCGTGGTACCCGTCCGCGCCTTTAAGCCCAAGTCTAGGCGTAAGGTCCATAGCCTCAACACCTTAAGTAGCGCTTTAGCCTCCGTGTTTCGGGATAACTTTTATAAACTCACCCAAGCCTTGACTCCTAGGAGGAGCTGACAGAGGCTGATGAGCGAGACCTGCCCCATATGTGGGCTACCAAGAGATCTCTGCGTCTGTGAAGCTATTGGTCGTGAACAACAAATTATTAGGATATACCTCGAGAAGCGCAAGTGGGGCCGAGAGGTCACGGTTATAGAGGGCATAGACGAGAAGAGCTGCGACCTCAAGAGCATAGCCGGCAAGCTCAAGGCCGCCTGCGCTTGCGGGGGGACGGCGAAAAATGGGAAGATAGAGCTACAAGGTGATCACAGACACAAGGCTAGAGAAATGCTGATAAACATGGGCTTTCCACCAGAGAACATAAGCATCGAGTGACGTTGCTGGCAACTCAGATGATTTCGCAACCAGTTACTGATGACCTTGTTTATCGCTCTTAGTGACTACTTCCCTCAACCTCTCAACCCCTCCTATCCTTTTTATCACGCTCGCCACGGGCCTCGGGACGTACTTCTCCCACTCGCCTCCCTCGATCATAAGCCTCCTGATGTAGGTGGCGTCGTATTTGTCGCGTTCGAAGAACGGTATCCCCCTGACCTCGATGCCTGCCTCTACGAAGAGCCTCCTGACCAAGGGTGAGTTCGAGTAGACCCGCGAAAAGGGAGGGCAGTACTGCTTCACGAGCTGGACCCAAATGGCGTGCTGTCCTACGTCTGGTATCGGAACTATTATGCACCTGCTCACTAGGCCTTCTTCCTCAAGCGTTGCCAATATCATCTCTATTCTCTCGCCGGCCGTGAAGGGGTTCTCGAAGGTGTGGCTGTACTGAGCCGAGCCTATGCCTATGATGAGCTTTTCTTCGCGCTCGAGTATCCACTTGGTTGCGGCCAAGTGGCCTAAGTGGTAGGGCTGAAATCTACCGATGAATAGCGCTAGCGACATGGAGCGCCACGTGGACAGCTACGAGCTCCCACAAGCCCTGCTTTAAAGTTAACCTCGCTCAACCCATGACGGGCGATGTTATCCGAGAAGTGGCGGAGGGCACCGTCGTCCCCGTCAAATGGGTGGCAGTAGCGCTTCTCCAGGCCTCACGGACTTGAGCATGGTAAGAAGCTCTTGCTGCGTGGGAGCCTTGGAGAGGGCCAGCGGGACGCCCTCGTTTTTCGCTATTATGGCGGCTAGCTTGTCCACGGCTTTAGCTCCGTGGAGGACTATGAGGCCAGGCTTCAAGCTCCCTAGGCCCGCTTGCATCGCCTTGAGCGCTACGAGGGGCGACCTCCCCGTGCTGACCCTCACGAATATCGCGGCCCTTTGAGATGTCGAGCCATACAGCTTCAAGTAGTCGCTCGAGGGGACCTCCAAGACGAGCTTTATGCTGTCGACGACCGTGTAGCCGAGGAGTGGCTTGAACTCGGCCTCCTCGCCCACGACGAGCTCAGCCTTTATCTTCTCGCAGAACTCCCCGACACTTATGGGCTCCACGAAGTCCCTTATGTCTATGATGGCCTCTCGCAGCGCCTCGGAGCCTGTGTAGAGCCTCTTCAAGGGCTCCGTTATCCTCCCGCCCCTCTCCTCGTCTATCTTGATGAGGGCCGAGACCACCTTCCTCACAAAGCCTATCCCGGGAGACTTGCGCCTCCCGCTCTCGTAGTCGGATATAACTGAGGGGGATATGTTCAGGTAATGGGCCAGCTCTGTCGTGGAGACCATGAACCTCTGGCGCCAGCTCCTCAAGGCTTGCCCAACGTCCTCCGAAAACACTATCTCGCCAGCTATCCTGACCGCCAGCTCTCTCTGACTCGACGTTAGCCTGAAGCTAGTCATCGCCGAGCACTGAAATGCTTACTACGATCACGTTTTTAGCTCTTCTCGCTTACAAAAGATTGGAACTCGATGGACGGGGTCGAGAAGAGGGCGCGAGAGCACATCAAGAGGGTCGTAGAGACCTACGAGGCGATAGCCGAAGGCTTCTCCGGCACGAGGAGGTCCCCTTGGACCGATGTGCTCCGACTTCTAAGCGACGTGTCGGGCAAATCGGTCTTGGACGTGGGGTGCGGAAACGGGAGGCACACGGTAGAGTTGGCGAAGAGAGCGTCCTTAGTCGTGGGGATAGACCTGTCGAAGAGGCTTATCAAGATAGCTGAAGTCAGAGTGAGGAAGTCAGGGCTTGCTCACAGGGCTATGCTCGTTGTGGGCGACGCCCTCTTCTTGCCATTTAGGCGGGCGAGCTTTGACATCGTGACGTGTATAGCGGTCCTCCACCACATACCCACAGAGGGGCTGAGGCGTAGGGCCGTAAGCGAGATGGCGAGGGCCTTGAGAAGCGGCGGGCTGTGCGTGATAACGACCTGGTACAGATGGCAGAGGAGGTTGTTGCTCGCTTTGGTGAAGGGCATGTTCATGAGGTTGACGCGTTCGACGTTCGAATTCGGTGATGTGTATGTGCCGTGGAGGTCAAGGGACAAGGTCTACAAGAGGTTTTACCATCTCTTCACTTTAGGGGAGCTGAGGAACTTGCTAAGCGCCGAGGGTCTCGAGATCAAGGAGCTGAGGCTCATGACCATTGGCCGAAGGAAGTGGATGAACGTCGTGGCCACGGCCATCAAGCGTTAACGCTAATAGGCCCCTTCACCCTTTCATTCACGGAAGAGTATGCCCATAACGATAAAGTGGCATGGACACGCTTGCTTCGAGATCAAAGATGGCGTGACCATAGTGACCGATCCCCACGACGGCAGATCCATCGGGCTGAAGCCGCCGTCCGCCAAAGCTGACATCGTCTTGATATCTCACAAGCACTTCGACCACGCCGATGGGCTTCTCTACGTCAAGAAGGACGGCACCGTTGTAATAGACAAGCCGGGGAGCTACGAAGTCAGGGGCGTGAAGATCACCGGAGTGCCGACGTACCACGATGAGTCTCGAGGGGCAAAACGAGGACCGAACACCGTCTACCTCTTCGAGGTTGAGGGCGTGAGGTTCTGCCACCTAGGCGACTTGGGCCACGCGTTGAGCGAGGACCAGGCCCGCTCCCTCAGGCCCGTCGACGTCCTCATGGTACCCGTGGGCGGCACCTTCACGATCGACGCGAGACAGGCTGAGAAGGTGGTGGAGATGCTATCGCCGAGGCTGACGATACCAATGCACTTCAAGGTCCCTGGGCTCAACCTGCCGATAGCTGGGGTCGAGGCGTTCGTAGCTGGTAAGGGGAACGTTGAGCGCATACCCTCAAGCATCTACAGCGTCTCGAAAGAAGCTCTACCAAGCCAGCCGAAGATAGTAGTGTTAAGCCCTCCCTGACGCTTCGACCAATCAGGCCCCTCTTTCTCTTTTTCAAGCTCTGTGACTGAAGCGATCGAAGTGTAAGCGACCGTGTAGCGAACTCGGTCAGGGAGATCGAGGAAGGCTAGACTCACTTTTTAAATACCTAAAAGCTAAGAGATAACGAATAGACGCGTGGACGATCACACGAGCTGTGTTAATTTAGCCTCTTTAAGAAGGGTGGAGGTCGCGAGCGTTTGTCGACTATAATAATTTCACCCGACTTCGACGTAATACTCGATGCCGAAAACAAGGTAGTGGGCGAGGCAAGAAGTGACATAGCCATTCTCGACATAGCGCCCCTCGAGAAGAAGGTATCCGAGCTCGAAGCTATGGTCGACGAGCTCCTGAATCTCCTCAAACCAAGGAGGGCTATAGCATTGGAACCGGGTCGTCAAGAAGAAAGGGCACTCTTGAGATGGCTCTTCCTCAAATACACGGCTGTAGGCTTCCTCATAGGTCTAGCGCTCCTCTGCTTGGGCGCGTTGGTTTGCCACGTCCTCTCACACTCTGAGGTCGTCAAAGCCTTGGCGAACATCTCCGGACCTTTAACGTAAAGGAAGGCTGGAATGATGTCGGTAGCTCAGAAGGGGAGGGTGAAGGTCGAGCCAGCACCTTCTTGGCCGATGATTGCTGGAAGTTACGTTGTTGGCGATCCCAAGGGTTGCATAGCGATATGCACACTAGCATCTGAGGACATATGCCAAGCTCTAGCAAAGCTACCTCAAGTGGCTATAGTAGGGCCCTGTAAGACCGAGAACGTAGGAGTAGAGAGGATAGTGCTCAACGTGGTGTCGAACCCCAACATCAGGTTCTTGCTGATATGCGGTGCTGAGGTGGTCGGGCATGTTCCTGGTGGAACGTTAAAGGCCCTGCATCAGAACGGCGTAGACCCCTCGACCAAGAGGATAAGAGGCGCGCCTGGAGCGATACCTTACATAGAGCACCTGACGCTCGAAGCCGTTGAGCGATTTCGAAGACAAGTACGATGCGTGGACATGATCGGAGTGGAGGACGTGGACCAGATAAGGGCTAAGGTCGAAGAGCTAGCGGCTCAGGACCCAGGGGCTTACCCCGAACCCCCGCTCGTCACGGAGCTCGAAAGAAGAAGGGTTGAAGAAGCTGCGATGCCCGTGCCGCCATTAACCCCCTCAATCCTGCCATCAATGACGGTCCTCTCAGCGTTAATTGATGATATAAGATTCGAGCTGCAACTCATAAAGAAGTCACAGCTCAAGACCACTACGAGCGTTACGAAAGCGTGGGGGGTGATGACGGGCGTAGTGCTAGCGCTCTTCCTAGGCCTTTTGGCACTTATAGTCTTCCGCTAGGGGGGCGACAGGTGTCTAAGCTCAAGCTGAAAGAGATCCGCACGGCCGAAGTGGCTTATGTTGAGTCACGAATCAGCGACGTAAAGGCGAAAATTGAGATCGTAGAGAAGAGGAGTAGATTTATGGCAGGCTTTTACGCGGGCTTCGTCAGAGGCTTTGTGATAGGGATGGCCCTATCTATTGCGATATTAGTGGTGATTCTGATGGCTATGCCAATCCACTAAATTGGGTGGAATCATGTCTACGAAGGGTCGAGAAGAAACGTGGGTCCCAATGGTCATAGTACCGCCGGAGATCTCCGAGCTTTATTCAAAAATCGACGAGATAGACAAGAAAATAGACTCCGTCCTCGGCGAGATCGCTCAAGAAGAGGGCCTGAAGTTGGGAAGCCACATAGGCTTCCTCTACGGCTTCCTGACGGGGTCGCTGATAACGTTGATACTAAAGTTCGTGCTCAAAGCCCTATAGCAAGCATTGCAATGCTGGCGTCCCCTCTCGCCCACCTTCATTTCTCACTCAACGTCATACGACCTTATCCACTTAAGCTCTTCCGGGGCCTCTGAAACTCGCTCGTAGGCTCAGTATGCAGGCCATGCCCCTGTTGCCGCCCAGCGGGTTGTTGGGGGTGCCCAAGGAGTGCATGCACCTTGCCATCACGTTAGCGCCGAGGGCCAAGCCGTCCTCGACGAATACGACCCTCCGATTTACGTCGTCCTTGAACAGGCCCAGTTCGTCTATCTGCTTGAGAATTAGGTAGGGTTTTAAGCCCGTTATCCCGGCCCGCCCCGTTATCCCTATCGTGTACTTCTCGTCAACGATCCCCTCGCCCATCAATATCTCTAGGACCCTCCTAACGATGAGTGCTGAGACGTAGTCGAGCACCGCAAGCAGAGTTCCAGCTCCGTACTGAGTGTAGAGCTCTTGGCCTAGCGACCTTAGGTTAGGCAAGTAGCTCCCGTTATCCCCCGCATCACATCCAATGAGCAGGATCCCTCGCTCGTAGGCCGACCTAGCATTGACCGGGACAGTTCCCACACGCGTTGCGGACGGAGGGACCTTCCTCACGTCTATGTACTTGTGAACTTCGTAAGCCAGCTCTTCGAGCTCGTCGACCTTCTTGACATCCCTTGGACTAAGGGACTCGGATAACTCTAGGGCCGACGACGCTACTTGAGCGCCTTGGACCAAGGCATCGCATATAGCTCCCGAGAGACCGCACATGCTCCCTACGGTCTTGGCGTAAGGCAGCTCGTCGTTGGTAACCCTTCCCTTAAACGTCGTCCCAAAGTCCATCGAGACCAAGGGGTTTCTACAGTCGACGTCGGTCCACTTGGCGCCCACTTTCACACCAGCAGTCGAGAGTTCAGCCTCCATTTCATTTGCCATGATCTCCCCCCTGCTCTTAGGTGGTAAGCAACCAGCGACCGCTCCATCAAAGGAGACTTTGTCGAGCTTCGAGTACTTCTTCAAGTGCTCGGGCAAGTTGGAACGCTCCTTCGAGAGAGGGGCGATCATTTTTGAAGGGCTAATCCCGGCGAGTAGGCACCCTCTGGCAAGGGCCCTTATGACCGCCCCGACCTCCTCTGGGGTCCCAAAGCTCGCGCTGACCCCTGTCGATCGAACCACGAAGTGGACGTCTTCGTCTTTGTCCAGTCTAGCCTTTTTAATGCACGTCGAGAGGACGTCGCCGACGAACTCGGCAACGGCCTCCTCGCTTAACTCCTTTCCCCATAACGTTGAACCTATGATTTGCTCACCGGGCAGAGGCCTTCTGATCTCGCGCGTCAACCTCACGACCTTATCAACCAAAAAGGTCCTCCCGCTCTCTAGGTCTGTGGCCGTTATAATGCACTTCGTCGTGGTATTACCTAGTTCGACTGAAGCAACAGTGAAGAGAGGTAGCGGTCCCTGAGAGCTCCTTCCTCGAGGCGACGCTATCTCCGTGAGATCGATGGACTTGCTTCGCGCTATTCTAGGAGCATACTTGCTGAGCCTGCTCTTCCTCGCAAACTTGGAGACCATCTCCCGAAATCTTGTCGTTAGCATACGAGCCTCTTATATGGGTGATTCTCGCTCACGTTTAGCCCCAGCTCTAGGCTTGCCATGTCTGTCACGAGCGCGTCAGTCATGGCCACTACCGGGAAGACCCACTCGGCATTCTCGATAGGCCCGTAGAGCACGAAATTCCCCCCAACGATCACTTGGAGGGCATTACTAGCGACGTCGCAGAACCTGAAGACTTCCCTTCCGCTTGGGTACCCTTTCTTAAGTCTCCTAAGCCACGGCCAGGCTGATATCACATTGTGTATTCCACTTCCCGTCGGATAGCCGAACTTGGACTTAATCACGTACGTCGACGCTAAGGCCGCTCCCGCGCCAGAGCCGAGGGTCGTCGCGGCCACATCTATCAACAAAGCTCTGACGCCGCACTCCTCGGCTATTTTGAGCAACCCCTTCTCGATGACCCCTCCACCCGTCGTCAGAACTGCGACCCTGCCTCTTATCGAGGGATCCGTCGGGTTGAAGGCTAAGACTATGGCGTTGGGGACCCGCTCTTCCTTTATGATCTTTAGCTCCTCCTCCGTTATTGAGACGTTTATCGAGTTGTAGACAGCTCTGTCGAGCAGCCCCACCTCTTTAGCGTACTTCGCCCCCTCGGCCCTGACCTTGGGCTCAGTCGAGTCTATCAGGAACGGTGAGTCAGTCGCTGACGCCACGAAGTCTATGTACCTCTTCATAGCCTCAACGCTCTGAGAGAACACCTGGACCATGCAGGGGTTGCCGGTTATGTCCGACATCTCCTCTTGCTTCTTTACGAGGGCCTCGGCCTTCTCCTTGTCGAAGACGCCTGCCTTCGGATCACTTACTATTTTGTGCCCCCCATAAAATATCGTACCGGCCAAGACCGTCGGGTTCTCGCCGGGCTGCCCCCCTATCTTCACCCTCCCTATTTGATAGACGTATTGCTCCCTCGCGAACTTGAACATGGGTTTGAACCTTCGACTTGGCGCTCGATTCTAAGAGCCTAAGTCAGCTCTTTAAGCTTTTACGCCCTCAGCGCGACACACTTTAAACGTCCCTAGGATCAAAAGTCTTCTAAGAGGAAAGCTTCGTGAGAAATCGAAGGGAGGCCTGACGATGTTTGAGTTGCCTGAGGAGCTGAGGTTGCTCAAGAAGGCCGTGAGGGAGTGGGCCCTGAAGAGATTTGACCCTCAACTGGCTCTCGAGTTAGAGAAGAGGGAGGAGTTTCCATTCGAGCTCTGGAGAGAGGCCAACGAACTGGGGTTCCTGAACGTGAGGTTCCCGGTAGAGTACGGAGGCCAAGGGATGGGCCTGCTGGCCGACGCCATCGTCACCGAGGAGCTCTGCCGAGTGGACTCGACGTTAGGGACAGCCATAGTGCTCGGCAATTTCAGTAGCGACTGCCTGATGCTCTTCGGGTCCAAGGAGCAGAAGGAGAAGTACCTCCCCAAGGTGACAAGCGGCGAGTGGATAAGCGGCGGGGCTTACACAGAACCAGCCCACGGAAGCGACATAACATCACTGGACACGAGGGCCGTGAAGGAGGGGGGCTACTGGGTCATAAGCGGGACCAAGACCTTCATAACCAACGCGCCCATAGCCAACTTCTTCGTCGTGCTGTGCCAGACAGACCCGGGGGCCAAGCATAGAGGCCAGACGATGTTCATAGTCGAGAGGGGGGACCCTGGAGTAGAGACCACCACAATACATGGAAAGCACGGCATAAGGTGCTCTCTCACGGGGGAGGTGTCGTTCTCCGATTGCAAGGTGCCCGAGGACAGGCTACTCGGCCAAGTGAACAGGGGCTTCTACCAGTTCATGGAGTTCCTCGACAAGAGCAGGATACAGATAGCCGCCCAAGCCGTGGGCATAGCTCAAGGGGCCTTCGACATCGCCTGGAAGTACGCTAACGAGAGGACGGCCTTCGGGCAGAAGCTTATAGAGTTCCAAGCGATAAGCCACAAGCTGGCCGAGATGGCCACGAAGATAGAGGCGGCTAGGCTCCTCACGTACAGGGCCGCTTGGTATTACGACCACGGCACGATCGACCCAGCCCTGACGAGCATGGCTAAGGCGTACGCTGCGCGAGTGGCCGTGGAGGTCACCGACTATGCGATCCAAATCTTAGGAGGGTACGGGTACTTCGCCGAGTACAGGGTCGAGCGGTTCCACAGAGACGCGAAGATAACGGACATATATGAGGGCACGACCGAGATAAACAAGAACGTCATCGTCAGCTTCCTGCCGAGGTCGAAGGTCCTCAGAGAGTTCATGCTATCATAATAGGGCCGAAGCTTTCCCAGTCTATCAGCTTCGCTATAGGTCTTGAGGTCCGACAGCCTTATATACTCCTGAAGGCAGAGGAGTTGAGGGTTCTTACCTCACATGGTAAGTGCTCTAAGCGCCGCCCTAGTCCTCGAGGACGGCTCGGCCTTTCTCGGAAAGGGCTTCGGCTTCCCCAAGACAGTCGTCGGGGAGGTCGTCTTCACCACGGGGATGGTCGGTTACCCTGAGTCGATCACGGATCCCTCTTATCAAGGACAGATCCTCTGCTTCACCTATCCGTTAATTGGAAACTACGGCGTCCCGGACTCAAGCATCAAGGACGCCTGGGGGTTGCCCCTGCACTACGAATCAGACGAGCCCCACGTCCTGGGGGTCATAGTTCACGAGCTATGCGAAAAGCCTAGCCATTGGGCGAACGTCAAGAGCCTCCACGAATGGCTCTACGAGGAGAAGGTGCCGGGCATATCAGGCATCGACACTAGGAAGCTAACCAAGAAGCTGAGGGTCAAGGGAGTGATGATGGGGGCCCTCGAGGTCAGCGAGGGCGACGTAGACGTTGACAAGCTCTTCTCGCTCCTCGAGAAGGCCCCCAAGTACGAGCGCTTAGACTTGGTGAGCGAGGTCACCATAAAGGAGCCAGTGGTGTACGAGAACAAGGGGCCGACCGTCGTAGTGATAGACTGCGGCGTGAAGTACGGGATCCTGAGGAACCTCCTGCGGAGGAACCTCACGGTCGTGAGGGTCCCGAGGGACTACGACGCCGACAAGATATTGCAGTTCGACCCCAAGGGCATCTTGGTGAGCAATGGGCCGGGAAACCCGGAGCTGAACACCAGGACCATAAAGACCGTAAGGGACCTAATCGATATCGGGATCCCGATGATGGGGATATGCTTGGGTAACCAGATGATAGCCCTTGCGCTCGGGGCCTCGACCTTCAAGATGAAGTACGGCCACAGGGGGCAGAACAAGCCCTGCGTGGACTTGGAGACCGGGATATGTTACGTGACGAGCCAAAACCATGGGTTCGCGGTCCGCGAGGACACCCTAGGGGGCACAGGCCTGTCAGTGTGGTTCCTCAACGCCGATGACATGACGGTGGAGGGCTTGAAGCACAGGAAGAAGCCAGTCATAGCTGTGCAGTTCCACCCCGAGGCCTCGCCTGGCCCCTACGACACGGAGTACATCTTTGACGTCTTCGCCAACATGATGGGGGTTGACTGCCATGGGTAGGGAGACCGTCAAGAAGGTCTTGATACTCGGCTCCGGGGCGATAAAGATAGGCGAGGCAGGGGAATTCGACTACAGCGGCTCTCAAGCCCTCAAAGCCGTCAGGGAGGAGGGCATCGAGACTGTCCTCGTGAACCCTAACGTAGCCACCATACAGACTGACCCTAGGCTGGCGGGAAAGGTGTACCTCGTCCCAGTACTGCCTGAGTTCGTGGCCGAGGTGATAGAGAGGGAGAGGCCAGACGGCATAATGTTGGGCTTCGGGGGCCAAACAGCCCTGAATTGTGGCGTCCAGCTATACGACATGGGCGTGCTGCAGAAGTACGGCGTCAAGGTCCTTGGGACCTCAGTCGAGAGCATAAAGAAGTGCTCGAACAGGCTCATGTTCAAAGAGACCATAGAGGCCGCGGGTCTGCCTATGCCCAAGAGTAAGGCCGCGTACAGCATCGAAGAGGCCCTCGAGGTCGCGAGGGAGGTAGGCTACCCCGTGATGGTCAGGGTCGCCTACACGCTAGGGGGCAAGGCCTCTGGCGTGGCGAGGAACGAGAAGGAGCTCGTGGAGATAGTGAGGAGGGGCATAGCTCACAGCCTCATAGGCCAAGTGCTCGTCGAGGAGTGCATATCCACTTGGAAGCAGATAGAGTACGAGGTCATGAGGGACAGGTATGGGGACAGCGTCACCGTGTGCAACATGGAGAACATACTCGGGATGAGGGTCCACACGGGAGACAATATAGTCGTGGCGCCCTCGCAGACGATAACGAATAGGGAGTACCACATACTGAGGATGGCGTCCATAAGGGCGGCGGAGGCCCTTCAGATAATAGGGGAGTGCAACGTCCAGCTGGCCCTCGACCCCAAGTCGGAGAGGTTCTACATCATAGAGATGAACCCTAGGCTCTCCCGTAGCTCGGCCTTGGCCTCTAAGGCCACGGGCTATCCCTTGGCCTACATGGCAGCCAAGCTCGCCTTGGGCTACAGGCTCCACGAGCTCATAAATAGAGTGACGGGGAGGACCACCGCTTGCTTCGAGCCCGCCCTCGACTACGTGGTCCTAAAGTTCCCGAGGTGGGACTTCGAGAAGTTCGAAGGCGTCGACAGAAGGCTCGGGACTCAGATGAAGTCTGTCGGGGAAGTCATGGCCATAGGCCGTTGCTTTGAAGAGGCGCTTCAAAAGGCCGTGAGGATGCTCGACAAGGGGAGGCCCGGCCTAGTCGCGAGCGACATAAGCGATAGGGAGCTGCTCAAGAAGAGGCTTAGCGAGATGACCGACGAGATATTATTCGACGTAGCCGCAGCCCTCAAGGCCGGCCTCACGGTTCAGGAGATCCACGAGCTGACGTTCATCGACCCATGGTTCGTAGAGAAGATAAAGAACATAGTAGACATGGAGGAAAGGTTGAAGGCCCTGAGGGGCAAGTCCCTTGAGGAGATGGCCGACGTCTTAAGAGAGGCGAAGAGACTCGGCTTCTCGGACAAGCAAATAGCGATGTGCTTGGGGCTCACGGAGGACGAGGTGCGGGCGTTCAGGTACAAGAGGGGCATAATACCCGTTGTGAAGCAGATAGACACGCTCGCGGCCGAGTGGCCAGCGCAGACGAACTACCTATACGTGACCTACGGAGGGGACGAGGACGACGTGGAGTTCAGGGACGGCGTTAAGAAGGTCATAGTGCTTGGAGCGGGCACTTACAGGATCGGTAGCTCAGTTGAGTTTGACTGGTGCACCATGAACATGGTGTGGGCGCTGAAGGAGCGGGGGATTGAGGAGGTCATAGTGATAAACTGCAACCCCGAGACCGTCTCGACGGACTACGACATGAGCGACAAGCTGTACTTCGAGGAGCTCACGCTCGAGAGGGTCTTCGATATATGTTACAAAGAGAAGCCCTTGGGTGTCGTGGCCTGCGTAGGGGGGCAGATCCCAAACAACTTGGCCCCCAAGCTGGAGAGGCTCGGTATCAGGATCTTGGGCACGGCCGGGGAGGACGTGGACAGGGCTGAGGACAGGGCTAAGTTCAGCAAGCTTTTGGACGAGCTCGGGATACCCCAACCCCCGTGGGCTAGGTTCGGGTCGATAGAGGAGGCCGAGGAGTTCGCGCGGAGAGTCGGCTACCCGGTTTTGGTCAGGCCCTCGTACGTCCTGAGCGGGGCGGCCATGAGGGTTGCGTGGACGCCCCAGCAGCTCAGGGAGTACTTGCTCAGGGCTACCTCCGTGAGCCCAGAGCACCCGGTGGTCATAAGCAAGTTCATAGAGGACGCCATAGAGGTCGAGGTGGACGCCGTCTCGGACGGCGAGACGACGATCATAGGGGCCGTCATAGAGCACGTAGAGCGCGCGGGGGTTCACTCCGGCGACGCGACCATGGTCATACCCCCTCAGAGATTGAGCCCCGAGGTCATAAACACCATAAAGGACTACACGAAGCGGATAGCCAAGGCCCTCAGGATCAAGGGGCCGTTCAACATACAGTTCCTCGTGAAGAACGGGATCGTCTACGTCATCGAGTGCAACTTAAGGGCCTCGCGGTCAATGCCCTTCGTGTCGAAGGTCAAGGCCGTCAACTTGATGAAGCTCGCGTCCTATGCGTTGATGGGCGAGAAGATGCCGTGGAGGGAGGGCGACGAGCCTCCGCCAATAGCTGTGGGGGTGAAGGTCCCCCAGTTCTCGTTCATGCAGCTCGAGGGGGCCGACCCGGTGCTGGGTGTCGAGATGCAATCGACTGGCGAGGTCGCGTGCCTCGGCGAGACGTTTACTGATGCGCTGTACAAGGCGTTGCTCTCCGCAGGCTTCAAGATACCGGCGAAGGGAGGCAACATCTTGATAACCGTCGGGGGCACCGAGTTAAAGAAGAAGATATTGCCCATAGCCAAGCACTTCAGGTCCCTAGGCTTCAACATACTCGCCACGGAGCACACAGCTGAGTTCTTGAGGGAGGAGGGCTTCAATGACGTCAAGGTGCTCTACAAGGTTAGAGAGCCCAGCAGAAAGCCCAACATAATGGACGCTATACTCAACAGGGAGGTGGACTTGGTCATAAACATACCTTCGTCGATAACCCTTGACAAGTACGCGGAGATGCTGAAGGACGAGTATATCATAAGGAGGAAGGCCGTTGAGCTGGGCATACCGGTCGTGACGACTCTAGAGATGGCGTATGCGTTGTTGAAGGTCGTGACGTGGCGCATGCTCGGCAAGCCGACGGTCTACTCGCTCAACGATTACATGGAGAGAGCGCTCGTCAAAGTTTGGTGAGGTCTGCTTTGCTGATCCGCTTAACTCTAGACCTTGACTTGAATCACGACCTCAGTACGTTGAAAAAATGCGCTTTGTTGGACGAGGACCCTGAGAGCTTTTTAAGCGGCTCTCGCCTTTATCAATAGGCAAAGGCAAGCTAGGAGAAGACCTTCATGAACTTCCATCTCCAATGCATAGAGTGCAAGGCCGAGTACCCGCCATCTCATATAATCTACACTTGCCCGAAGTGCGGGGACTTACTGGACGTGGTGTACGACTACTCGGAGTTAATGAACATCGACCTAGTGAAGCTGTGGTCGAAGAGGACCTTCAACGTCTGGCGCTACCGCGAGCTACTCCCCGTGCTGTCGAGAGACCCCGTCACGCTCAACGAGGGCGGAACTGGCCTGCACTACTGCAGAAGGCTCGGAGAGCTCCTCAATCACCCAGAGGTCTGCGTGAAGAACGAGGGGGAGAACCCCACCGGTTCGTTCAAGGACAGGGGAATGACGGTGGGGGTTACGAGGGCTAAGGAGCTAGGGTCTAAGGTGGTCATATGTGCGTCGACGGGCAACACGTCTGCCTCCCTCGCGGCATATGCGGCGAAGGCAGGCCTTCACTGCATAGTCCTAGTACCATCGGGCAAGGTCGCGCTGGGGAAGCTGGCGCAGGCCATAATCCACGGGGCGCACGTGATATTAGTCAAGGGGAACTTCGACTACGCCCTCAGGGTCGTCAGGAAGCTTTCCTCGATTTACCCGCTCTACCTGCTCAATTCAGTAAACCCCTATAGGCTCGAGGGGCAAAGAACCATTGCCTACGAGGTGTACGAGCAGCTGGGGCGCGAGGTCCCGGACGTGGTGGTAGTGCCAGTAGGCAACGCCGGCAACATAAGTGCCATCTGGAAGGGCTTCAAGGAGCTGAAGCTCCTAGGGCTGACCGACAGGACCCCGAGGATGATAGGCGTGCAGGCGGAGGGAGCTGCCCCGCTGGCGAGGACCTTGCGGGAGAACAGCGATGAGCTCTTAAGGGTCCCCAACCCGGAGACGGTTGCCACCGCGATAAGGATAGGGGCTCCCGTCAACTGGAAGAAGGCCCTAAGGGCCGTCAGGGAGTCTAGGGGCACGATAATAACGGTCTCGGACGACGAGATCCTCAAGGCGCAAAGGCTCTTGGCCTCGACCGAGGGCCTATTCGTCGAGCCAGCTAGCGCCGCCTCCATAGCCGGCTTGGCCAAGGCTACAAGCCAAGGCCTCGTAGATAGAGGGGAGGTCGTCGTGTGCGTGGCCACGGGGCACGGGCTGAAGGACCCAGAGATAGTCTTGAAGATGACCCCCAAGTTCGTGGAGCTTCAAAACGCCGAAGAGATCGATGGCTTCGTCAGAGCCTTGTTGGGCAACAGCTATCTCTCGAAGACCTCCACGCCCACGGCCCTCGGTCTGCAGACGGCGGCTGAGCACTCTATCCCCTCCTCCTCGTAAGCGCTCTTCATGGCCTCTGCTATGATATGGGAATTGCCCCTCCTGGCGTCGGTCACGGCTATAACCGTCGGCCCAGCTCCGCTTAGCGTAGCCCCAAACGCTCCGGCCTTCATTGCAGCCTCTTTAGCTTTCAAAAAACCGGGATAGAGCCTTGCCCTTGCAACTTCGACTATTTTGTCGGAGCACATCGCCTTGCCGATGAGCTCTACGTCCCCCTTGAGGATGCCCATAAGAAGCATGGAGTAAGAGGTCATGGCCTCTACGTGTTCTCTGAGGCTTATGCTCTTGGGCAACACGGCGCGGGCCTCTTCAGTGGTCTTCTTCAAGTTCCTCGGTATGGCCAAGGCGAACTCCAAGTGAGGAGGAGGCGCAAGCCTCTCGACGCTGAGGGGATCGTAGCTCAATATCACGGCGAAGCCCCCTATGATCGAGGGTGCCACGTTGTCCGCGTGCGCCACGCCCGAGGACGCCACCTCCCCCCGAGACGCCACCTCTATCAGCTCGGAAGGGCTCAGTCGCAACTTCAGAGCCCTAGCCACTGCAGCGGCGGTCGCCGATGCACTGGCCGCGCTGCTTCCCAAGCCCACTCCTTGAGGCACGCCCTTCCTTATCTTAATCCTCAAGCAAGCCCTCACGCCCTTCCTCTTCAATAGCTCCTTCGCTACCAAGCCCGCGGTGTTCCTCTCAGGGCTCTTAGGTATCATGTGGGCCTCTACCCCCTCCACTTCTATCTCTACCCCCTCCCCTTCCCCCACTTCCACCTCGACCTCGTCGTAGGCTAGGTCCAGGGCCACGCCTATGACGTCGAATCCGGGGCCCAAGTTTGCTGAAGTGGCCGGGGCCCTAGCGACTATCACCTTCAACCGCCTCTCAAGATCTTGCTTACGACCCTCTTGGGGACGCCGAACACCTCTCTGGCTATTAGCGATATGAGCTTGTCCGGCGGAGCCCCGCGCTCCACGCCGATCCTCATACACATCGCCAACTTCAAAGCCTCCTTCTCGTTTTTATTTTTGACCTCCCTTAGGGCTATTTTCTCAGCAACCCTTAGGGCTACGTAGAACTTCATGAACGAGCGAAAGCCCTTCTCGTACTCTTTGAACTCTTCGGCTAGGGCCTTGTGGAGTTTGAAGAGCTTGTCCTCCTCCTCAAAGCCTAGGACGACTGCCGTCAACATTAACCTCAAGGCCCTAAATATCGTGTTCTTGTCCACGTTGCCGACTGCCTTCTGAATGACATCGTAAGCCTTAGCCCCTTCGAGTATCTCGCGACAAATGTCCTCGTACTTAGCCTCGTACGAGAAGATCTGGCTCAACGCGGGGTTTTCGCTGAGCTCTAGGCCTAGGCCACGCTTGCAGACCAAGTATACCATGGCCATCTCCTTGTCGTATAGGTTCTTCGAAGACCATCCTCTTATGGGCCCTATCCCTCGCTTTTTGTAGGCTTCTGCCAGCCTCTGGACGGCCTCGCCTCTATTGTTAATGGACCCGGCGAGGATCGAGCTCAGCACCTCGTTGCAAGCGTCCACGTGAAGCTTATAGGCCTTGTTCATGGGCATTCCTCAACACACCATGCGTGCTTCTGGTCCTTACTTAAGAGATATCGGGGCTCGCTGATAAAAAAGAGTTTACAGTTGCAATGTTTCACAGTTGTAGCAAATGCCCTTTTCTGAGCCAATGCCCCTCAGAAGGTGAGATCAAAGGGGATGGACGGCTTTAAATTGCAAGCCGCGGAAAGCTTAGAAAAGGGATCGCGCGAGTTAAACACGTCCCCAACAAGCGGACAAGGTGACTTCGTTGTCAGGGCACGACTACGTTCCGTGGAGGAAAGTGAGGAGATGGACGTGTATAAGGTGTGGGCAGTGCTGTCGCGAGTTCCTCGTTCCCTTGCTCACCCACGAGGCCCTGAGGATATACAAGTCGTTCGGCCCCCTCATAGTCCAGGTCGATGGGAAGATAGCCTTGGCCAAGAAGCCCGACGGGTCATGCGTGTTCTTGGACTACAACGGGGGCGTCGCGAAGTGCATGATATACTTCGAGAGGCCGGGCGTTTGTAGGATATATCCCTTCTACGTAAAGGTGGGGGCCCCCGAGAACGGCGATGCGCTGTACGTCGACGAGGCCGGCTTCAAGTACGGCATATACGTGGACGTACGGTGCCCGGGGGCTTACAGAGGCCCCTCGATAGAGCCCATACTGCCCAAGGTAATCGAGACTTGGAGGAAGTTCTACGGCTGGTGGTCGTTAAGCAGGCCCTAGGCCCTCACGCATGTAAACGCCCCTATACTTACTCACGGGCTTGGACGCGAGCTTTACGAATATCAGTTGCATAACCCTTGCGTTCTTCTCAAGGACTATGCCGTGGGGGTTCTCGACGATCAGCAGACCCTCGCCTCTACCCTCGTAGCCCGGATCCCACAGCGCGCTTATCACCGTGGCCCCCATCCTCATGAGACTGGAGCGCGGGAGGCCTATCGCAACGCAGTCGCTAGGAACCTTCACGACCTCGTTGTATCTGACTCTGTAGGCCCCCCTCTCTAAAAACAGCCTTCCCTTGTCGTCGAACTCCAGCCTCTCCACATCCGGCAATACCCTAGATTCGTTGGAGAAGCCCAAGAGCCCGTGCCCTCTGAACCTATAGACCTCGCCCACTGTTAAGTCCACTCCAGCGGGTTGTACTTGTACCGTGCTGTTCAGCAATCCCAAGACCGCGCCTATCTTCAAAACTTCATGCCCGAGGAGCACGGCCACGTCCTTCATCCTCCACTCTTAGTCTAGTGCTGGGAACTTTAATAACTCTGGGGGGACTTTAAGGCCGTCAGTTCACTACGGTCCAACTCGGCGCATACCACGACTTGAAGCCGTGAAACCCCTCAAACCCCTCGAAGTCTCATGGATCGACGGAAACCTCAAAACCGTAAAATCCTATAGGTACTTGCAGATATAGTTCGAAAGAAGCCCTCGAGCTAGGAGGGATCACATTGGACAAGATGGGGATAGTTTATGGCGATGTATACTTGAAGTACGACTTCGGAAGGGGGCACCCCCTCAATCCGTATCGCGTAAAGCTGTTCTTCGACCTGCTTAGGTGTTATGGGCTGTTGGAGAGGGTCGAGCACGCAGAGCCGAGGATGGCCTCTGAGGAGGAGCTCCTACTAGTCCACAGCCGAGAGTACATAGAGAGGGTGAAGAGGTTGAGTGAGAAGGGTCACGGGATGTTGGACTTCGGCGACACGCCAGCCTTTAAGGGAATGTTCGAGGCCTCGTGCTACTTAGTCGGTGGAACGCTCGTCGCCGTCGACATGGTGATGAGCGGAAGGTGCTCCCATGCCTTCAACCCAGGAGGGGGGCTCCATCACGCTGATCGCGACAGAGGCGCTGGCTTCTGCGTCTTCAACGACGTCGCGATAGCGGTTCGACATCTCTTGGATAGGTGGAAGGCGAAGAAGGTGATGGTATTGGACGTGGACGTGCACCACGGGGACGGCACGCAATGGATTTTGTACTCAGAGCCGAGAGCCTTGAAGGTGGACTTCCACGAGTCCGGCCACTTCCTCTACCCCGGGACGGGCTTCGTGGACGAGATGGGCGAGGGCGAGGGCTACGGCTTCATGGTCAACGTGCCCCTCCCCCCTAGGACCCACGACGACGCCTACCTCTACGCCTTCAAGGAGATAGTCCCCGTGCTCGCCGAGGAGTTCAAGCCCGACGTGATAGTCCATCAGTGCGGCGTAGATGCGCACTTCGAAGACCCTCTAGCGCACCTGGCCTTAACGACGAGGGCCTATGCCGAGATAGCCGAGGTCGTGCACGAGATCGCCCATAGAGTCGCTGGTGGGAGGTACGTAATGGTCGGCGGCGGGGGGTACAACGTTGCGACAGTCGCCCGGGCTTGGACAATAATGGTGTCCAAAGTACTGGGCGTTGAATTACGGAACGAACTACCTCAAGAGTGGGTCGTTGAGTTTAAGAACTTGATGGGCTACGACCCACCTAGAACACTCCACGACACTTCTAGGCCCCTCATAAGCGAGGGCGTTTGGAGGTCGATAATGGCAGACGTCGAACACGTAGTTAAAGAGGTCAAAAAGAGGTTTCCGCACTTCTTCAAGCGATGACATTACTTAGTGAGGGGCCCTATTGCTTCGTAACCTACGATCTTGTTCACTCTCTCGACTTCCTCGTCGACGTACTTCTGTATCTCCGCTATCTCCTCGTCGGTCAAGTGACTGAATCTACCCTGTATTCTCAAGTAGTCCCTTACTGGCCTTCTCCGAGGGACTGGCACCGTGACCCTGAACTTGCCTACCTCTACCTCGTAGAGGATCCACATGCCCGTCAGCACGCCGAGCCTCGCGACCTCGACGGTCTTGCTGGGGTCAAACCTCCAGCCGGTTGGACACGGGGCTAAGACGTGAATGTACGCTGGCCCCTCCATCTCCGCCGCCTTCTTGACCTTATTTGCAAAGTCCAGCGGGTGGGAGATGCTAGCGACGGCGACGTACGGTATCCTATGCGCTGCTGCTATCGACACCACGTCCTTCTTCAGCTGAAGCTTGCCCCTCCACTTGGCTCCAACGGGCGTCGTGGTGGTCCAGGCCTTGAACGGGGTGGTTCCGCTCCGCTGAATGCCAGTGTTCATGTAGGCCTCGTTGTCCATGCATATGTAGACGAAGTCGTGGCCCCGCTCCAGCGCACCGCTTAGAGCTTGCAGGCCTATGTCGGCTGTGCCGCCGTCGCCAGCGAGCACCACTACGTGGACCTTCTCGCCCACGAACTTGATCCCCTTCCTCCTCAACGCCCTGATCCCGGCCTCGACACCGCTAGCGACGGCCGCGGCGTTCTCGAACGCTACATGGATCCAGGGGACCTTCCACGCGGTCTCTGGATAGACTGACGTGCTGACTTCCAGACAGCCCGTTGGGCTCACGACTATGACGTTGGGACCCAAGACCTTCGTGACAAGCCTAGCTATGATCCCTTCGGGGCACCCTTGGCACAACCTGTGCCCAGCGCTGAAGTACTCGACCTTGGGCAGGTCCTTTATGCTCTTAAATGCGCTACTCTCCATACTCAACACCCCTGACGCCGTAGTACACGCAGGGCCTTTCGACGCGGCCCTTCTCCAAGGCCTTGTGCGACGTCCTCACGATTTCAACCAGGTCTTTGACTGTCACGTCTCTCCCGCCCAGCCCGACGATGAAGTTCATCATTAAGGGCCTCTCCGCCTCGTTGGCAAACAACGAGGCTATGTCGGTGAAGAGGGGTCCACCTATTGCTCCGAACGATATCGTTCTATCAACTATGGCGAGCATCTTGGCCCTTTCGAATTTCTCTCTCCAGAGCTCTGCTGGTATGGGACGGTAAAGCCTGGGCCTGAAGAGCCCGGCCTTTATGCCCGCCTTGCGCACTTCGTCTATGGCGATCTTGGCCGTGCTGGCTATCGCACCCATTGTTATCAACAGGACCTCGGCGTCTTCCGCCTTGTACTCCTCGTAAAGCCCGTAGCCGACCCCGAACGTCCTCTCGTACTCCTTGTCCACCTCCTCCAACGCCCTCGGGACCCTCGTCAGAGCGTCGACCAGCTGGTACTTGAACTCGTAAGCGTAGTCGGGGAGCGCCATGACGCCCATTGTTATGGGCTTGCGAGGATCTAGCACGTTTGGCCTCTCGACTCGGGGCAGGAACTTGAGAACCTCGTTCCTCTCCCTCACCTCCACGGGCTCGTAGGTGTGGCTCAACACGAAGCCGTCGTAGCATACGCACACCGGCACCAATATGTCGCTCCTTTCGGCTAGCCTGTACGCTTGAATTATGGTGTCGTGCGCCTCTTGAGCCGACGAGACGTATAGCTGGACCCAGCCACAATCCCTAGAGGCCATCATGTCCTGATAATCGCAGTGGATGTTGAGTGGCATGTTCAGGCTCCTGTTGGCTATCGACATCACTACCGGCAACCTCATGGTCGAGGCTATGAAAAGAATTTCGTGCATCAGCGCCAGCCCTTGAGAGGCCGTCGCCGTGAAGACGCGGGCCCCGACTGCCGACGCGCCTATTACAGCGCTCAGGGCGGAGTGCTCGCTTTCAATGGGTATGAACTCCGCGTCCAGCTCTCCATCGGCTACGAACTCGGAAATTTTCTCTACCACCGTCGTTTGGGGGGTTATCGGATACGCGGTCACCACGTCTACGTCACAGCTCTTAACGGCATAGGCCACGGCGTAGTTCGTCGATAGAAACATCCTCTCCCCCACAGATTTCACCTCTTCATGGTTATTGCCTTCGGATGGCACTCATTGGCGCAGATGCCGCAACCCTTGCAGTAGGAGTAGTTGATCTTCACGAAGCCGTCCTCCTCTAGCTCCACGGCGCCCTCAGGGCAGAACACCCAGCAAAGGTGGCACTTCGTGCACTTGCTCTTGTCCACTATGGGCGTGAAGGTCCTCCACCCACCGGTCAAGTTCTTCAGACTTGAGCCGGGCTCCGTGTTCGTGCAACCTATGGGCATCTCATACCACTTCTTAAGCTCCGTCACGCCCTAAGACCTCCCCATGGTCGTCCTCTCGTACGCTACGTCGAAGGCCTTGATGTTCTTCTCGGCTAGTACCGGGGGGAACTTCTTCTTCAAAACTTGGGCCACGCTCTTCGCGCTAACTATGCCGAGGGCCTTAACGACCGCCCCCAATATAGCCGTGTTGACTATGGGGGCCCCCAGGACCTCTAGGGCCACCGAAGTGGCATCGACGACTGCCAGACCTCCTTTAAAGCCCAACCTCTTGGCTATCTGGCTTGGTTCTCTGCTACTGTTGACAATTAACTTACCATGGGGCTTGAGCCCCACCATTACGTTAGCTCCCTCCGCATCTAGCAAGCCCTCGTCGAGGACTACTACAGCGTCTGGCTCGTAGATGAACGACCTGTTGAGTATGGGCTTGTCGTCTATTCTCGTGAACGCTTGAACGGGAGCGCCGCGCCTCTCGGCGCCGAAGCTCGGGAATGCCTGGGCCCACTTGCCCTCCATCACGGCTGCCGAGGCTAATATCTCAGCAGCCGTAACGGCGCCTTGACCCCCTCTTCCGTGCCACCTTATCTCTATCAACGCGACCCCTCCAAGTATTGGACTTTATGGCAACTTTAAATGGCTGCCGAAGTGAGAAACAGGCTTTCATTTTTAAATATTCCTCTCTGACACCTCTCACCATAAGGGAATGACCATATCACTTTTCGATCTTGATGGACTTTACGACGAGTTCCTTGCCCGTGACGAAGTCGAAATCGGTTCCTCCACACTTTGGACAGACACTCTTGAGAAACTTCTTCGAGTCAGAGGTCAAGCACGTCAAGAACGTGAAGTGGTTCACGACAGTAGGTAAGTCGCCAAGACCTACATCCCACTCCTCGTTGCACGCATTGCATCGAGCTCTGGCCCTAATGACCTTTACTTTCAACTTGGCCCCTTCGACTATCGTCCCCTCACTTAAAACATTAAAGGCCATGGAGAGCTGATCGGGATTCAGTAATGTCAGCTCGCCCACTTCGACGACGACTTCCAGGACCTTTTTGGCATTGTTCTTTGATGCTACCTCCAGCACGGTCTCGAGGATGCCAGAGGCCATGGAGAGCTCGTGCAAAGCCATCACTTAAGGCACAAGAAGTTTTTTAAGTCGACAGAGTAGAACACTGAGCGACAAATAAGCCTTGTGAGGGGTCAGAGGTCTTGGCGCTAGAGAGGCCCTCGCACGAAGAGGCCTCGTTCAGGCTCTTGGACTTCGTGATGGAGCATAGCAAGAGACTTTGGGACTCCTACAAGTATTTGGAGGAGATGATGGAGCTCTACCTCAAGAACAGGAGTAACAAGAGGGTCAAGGAGCTCGCCGAAGAGATAAAGAGGGTGGAGAAGGAAGGCAATGACGTCAAGCTTCGCATATTCGATTACTTGGCTAGAGTCGGGGAGGCTTTGATGTACAGGGAGGACTGGATGAGACTGATCCTAAACCTAGACAACCTCCTCGACTACGTTGATGGCATATCGTACCGTCTATCTATAGCGGCTTCGAAGAGGTGGTACCCGACCCCTGAAGTGGCCGAAGGATTTAGAAGGCTCCTCCTGCTCATCAACATGATGTTCGATAAGCTGAAGCAAGCGCTCCTCCTGCTTCCAAGTGATGCCTTAAAGGTGCTAGAGCTGTGCAACCAGCTCGAAGACTTAGAGGGAGAGGTGGACGAACGCCACAGAGAGCTGAACTTGGTGCTCTTGGAATCCAACGTCTCCTTTTCGGCGTTCGTGGTCTTGTACGAGGTGCTCGAGAGGCTTGAAACCTTAGCGGACCTCGCCGTCAAGACGGGGGACAACCTTAGGCTCATCGCCATGCACAGAGCCCCTTGACTCTCTTGGAGATCTCGAAGTACTTTGCCGAGTGGAGCGTCGCGGCGCTTTTGACCACATTTAGCATAACTAGTATTTTAACGGGAGTGTATCTTGTACGAAATGGTCTCTGCGAAGACCACATCACGATAGGAAGAATAGACGGCGAAGGCGCATGCCCCGCGGTTGTGGCAAGGCCCGCCGATTTCCTCGAGCTCCTCACTCGTACTCGCATGCAACTTTAAAACTCTCTAATCCCCAGACTTAAACCAGTTCAATTAAAATCCTCAAATCATCGGGGAGGGCCATGGAGGAGCAGAGAGCTCAAGCGCAGTTGTTAGACGGGAGGGCCATAGTTTGGGACGTCAAGCAAGCGGCCAAGCTGTACAAAGAGGGCTTCTACGGGAAGTTCGTTGGGGTGTCCAAGCCGAAGGACCAAACACCGGAGAGGCCTCTTGAGCTCTCCCTAATAGAGACTTATTACTTAGTTGAAAAGGGGAGGATAAGGGTAGTGGACGAGGGGGGCAGAGAGCTCTCCATCCAAGAGGTCTACGAGTACGTCAAGAGACGCTACGAGGACTTCGACTACAGGTACAGGGTGTACAAGGACTTAAGGGAGAGGGGATACGTCGTGAGGCCGGGGATGAAGTTCGGCTCCATGTACGCTGTCTACAAGTACGGGCCCGGCATAGACCACGCACCGTTTTTAGTGCACGTAATGCCCATGGAGAGGTCCATGGACCCGGTCGAGATAATAAGGGCTGGGAGGCTCTCCCACAGCGTGAAGAAGCGCTTCATAATAGCCAGCATAGACCCCAAGAGCGGGAAGGTCGATTATTGCGTGTTTTCTTGGTTTAAACCTTAAATTAGCTGGAGAGGCATAGAGCTAAAGCGTGGTCTTGGTATGGGCAAGATAAGGAAGATATTGGTAGGCGTCGACGGCTCGAGCACGTCGTACAAAGCCGCCGAGGTAGCTTTAGACTTGGCAATTGCCCTGAACGCTGAGGTGACGGCGGTATACGTTATACCTTCGCCACCGGCCGATTACGGAAGGTTCCTCGACCTAAGCTCGTTGGAAATAAACGAAGAAGAAGTGGAGAGGAGGATAATGCACGAAGTGAGGGTCATGGCTCTCTCTCGGGGCGTCAAGCTCAAGACGAAGATATCGAAGGGCAGGCCGTCAGACGTCATAGCCTCTCTGGCCGAGGAAGAGGGCTACGACTTAATAGTCTTGGGGAATACAGGACTCGGGGGCGCATATAAGAGAATGATGGGGAGCGTGGCTAGCGAGGTCGTGAACTCGACGAAAAAGCCAGTCCTGCTAGTAAAGTAGTCCAAGGGCCTCAACGTAAAGGTTATGCGTAGCTCCTGAGAGAGGACGGCTTCTTAGGTTACCCTACTCGGCCTCGCGTCATCTCTCGAAGTTCTTCGATAATTCTCTTGTTGACCTCCGCTATGGTTCCGAGGCCGTTAATTACCAATAACTTTCTAGCGTCCCTGTAGTAGTCCAACACAGGCCTCGTGCTCTCGACGTATACTCGGAACCGTTGCCTCACGACCTCCTCCCTGTCGTCCTCCCTTTGATAGAGCTCGCCTCCGCAAGCATCACACTTGAGGTCCTCTTTTGGGGGGTTGAACTGAATGTGATAGACCGCTCCGCAACGCTTGCACGAAAGCCTTCCGCTCAGCCTCCTCACTATCTCGTCCTCGGGCACGTCGAGGTATACTGCCGCGGTGAGCTCCACACCCTCTCTCTTCAAGATCTCGTCGAGCTCCCTAGCTTGCCTTAAGTTCCTCGGAAACCCGTCTAGGATGAAGCCCCTCTTCGCGTTACCTTCTCTGAGCCACTTCTCGACGATCTTTATTACCACGTCGTCGGGCACGAGCTCCCCTCTATCCATGTAGTTCTTGGCCAGCCTTCCGAGCTCGCTCCCGCTGGCGACCTCGGATCTCAGGACGTCGCCCGTGGACATGGAGGGTACGTTGAGTATCTTAGAAAGAGTCTTTACCTGAGTACCTTTTCCGGCGCCGGGAGGGCCCAAGAATACGAGCCTCACGCGTGAGACCAAGCTAGTATCGCCTTTTAAATGCTTTTCCTCTAAGAGCTCTTCGGTCACTCGCCGAGCAACTCGCTCACGCGAGGCAAGGGTCCTTCATTCAGTTGCTCTATGAGGTTTAGGGCGTCGGCCAAGAGTTCTCCCCACTTACTCCCGTCGCTCGTCAACTTGTCGAGGAACTCACGGTACTTCGTCGAAAGCGTTTCGTCAAGTTGGCCAAGCAACTCCTCGTCGGTTATCTTGAAGATCCTCCTGTCCCTACATACTCTAAATCGAGCGAAGTTCCTAACAGCGTGGTGAAGTCTTCTTAGACGAGCCCTCGGGCCTTCCTGCCCTCTTAGTGCTTCGGCTAGGTCCTTTAGGCCCCAGTGCCTGAGCTTCATGAGCGTGAGCTCTGTGACCTCGGGCCTGCCTTTGCTCCTCAACTTCTCGTAGAAGCCATCGTCGTAGATTGCTAGGCCCTCTAGCCATACCATGTGGGCCAACGGGTCGCCGCTGTAATACAGCTCCAAGAGCTGCCCAGTCGTGAGCACTCCGAGCTCGAGGCCCTCACCTATGCCTTCAAATCTCTCGCCTTTAAGGTCTTCAAGTCTTTCAACAATCAGCAAGACATCTACGTCGCTCACCCCTGGCTTGAACTCCCCTCTAACAGCAGATCCGAAGACTATGAAGCTCTTCACATTGAGCCCTCTATCTCGGATTCTCTCGACGACCTTGTTAATGACCGCCATCGCTTCTTCGCATATCAACGCCTAACACCAAAGGTCTCACGAGGTCGAGAATAGGGTAAGTTTAAGGGCCCCATATGGGCTTTACTTGTTAGCCCTCTTACCCCGCACTGCGCTGGCCCCAAGGGGTAAGGACATGGATTGCCACGAGGACGAGGCCTTAAAGCTCCTCGAGAAGTTTTCCGACAGTCTCCCCCACGTAGAGGCCTTGTACATGTACGTCAACAGGGGGGCCTTCAAAAATCAATGCTTAGAAGAGCTGGAGGCGCGATGGCCTTCCATGGGCTCTAAGGCCTGGAGCGACGTAGAGGCGGAGGCCTCTAAGTACGAGCCTCGCATACTCGTGGGCGACCTAAAGCGCCGGGTGATAAAGGCGATCGAGGAGAGGTACGGCGAGCTCCTGCTTAAGGAGGTCGAGAGGAGGGTTCAAGCACTCGACCCCCGTGGGCTCGCCGTGGTCGTGGCCTTCAGCAAGACGTGGCTTCAAGGCCTGAGGACGACGGACGAGGACGAGCTCTCGACGATCCTTGAAGCATGCTTGGGGGTTCGAGGCTCCGAGGCCGTGGAGGTCCTGTGGAGGACAGGCCTCATAAACAGAGCCCACAGGCCCGCTACCTCGAGATACATGCCCAAGGTCTACGTGCCGAGCTACCTCAAGCCCTTGATCGAGAGGCTCGCCCAAGCCCAGTTTCCCGTTCAGGTGAACGTCAAGGCCCTCCTCGAGGGGGCCTTAGCCGAAGACCCCTTCAAGGCCTGCGCCGCGATCTACGGGGTCGACCAGCTGATAGACGAGCTAGTGCAGATGGCGTTGGGCCTCCCACTAAGGTCGGTGCTCTACAAATGGAACATCAAGGGGTTTATGAAGGCCGGGAAGGCCTGCCCATTATTCGCGGACGAGATCGACAAGGCTTGGAGGGAGATCGTAGAGAACGCCTCCGCGGCGCCTCTGAAGGCCCTGAGCCAGTCCCTCAAGTCCCTCAACTACGAGTACAGAGCGGTCTACGACGCTTACATGAAATTGCCGATACTCTACGGCTACCGCGAAGGCTTGGCGGTGGCAATAATATTCATGCCCGCCATACTGCCGCTGACCCACGTCAGAAGCTTCAGCCCCGACGCCTTGAAGGTGGCCCTCACGTATAGCTTAAATGTGCCGCCTTGGAAGGCGCTAGATGCCCTCAGGCTCTCGTCAATAATCTGGGTGAGGGGTAAGGAAGCCACCGTCTACGCCAGAGAGGGCTTGGAGGTCTTAGAGGGGTTGCTCAAGGTAGGTGGATTCGAGGTTGCTCGAGAAGGCCCCTGAGCTGTACGTGGGCCTCGACGAAGCTGGTCGGGGTAGTTGTGTGGGGCCGCTAGTGGTATCGCTTGTGGCCGCTGACGAGGCCAGCCTGAGAGCCCTAGCGGAGCTGGGCGTTAGGGACAGCAAGAAGCTCGCGCCAAGTCGAAGGCTCGAGATGTTTCCGAGCATACTGCTATACTCGACGTATGTGGCGGTGAGGGCCATACAGCCACAGGTCATAAACTCTCACAACATCAGTCGCCTGACGATGGAGGCAATGCTCTCTCTCACTGTCCCACTCGCTAGGCGGCACCCTATCAGAAGGGTCGTCGCCGACTACGTCAACCCTCCTAGGAGGCTTCAAAGGCTCTTGAGAAGCCTCCTACGGCCTGGCGTTGAAGTGTTAGTGGTGGAGGACGCCGATGACAAGTACGTCGAGTGCATGGCCGCCTCCATAGTCGCCAAGGTGGTGAGGGACAACGAGATCGCCAAGCTCAGGGCCACTTACGGCGTCAGGGGTAGCGGCTATCCGTCGGACCCGGAGACGCTGGAGTGGCTTATGAGCGAAGCTTCGCGAGGGGCTTTGCCGCCGTGCGTTAGAAAGTCTTGGAGGACCGTTAAGAGGATCCCTCTCGGCGAAGGTCTTGATCGTTGGCTCCGAAGAAGTTGATGTGCTTGGAGACCAGCTCCTTGGCTGCCTTCTCTATCTCCTTCTTGACCTCATCGCTCATGAACTTGTCCTTGTAGTCGGGGGGCAGGAGATCCCACTCGTTGTACAGGTACCGCAAGGGCGAGCTGAAGGTCTCAAATATCTTCCCCCACACGTAGACGACCCTGTCCCTTGGAATTCCGCATTCGTCGATGAGCTTGGAGGCCACGTCCCATGCCAGCTTGGCTATTGTGAAGTAGTAGTTCTTGGCGTACTTGAGGAATGCTTGGAAGTCCGGCGAGTCAGGTATTATCGGCTTCGCAGACCTGCTCAACCTCTAAGCCCCCTCTTAGTCTAAGCGCTACAAAGCTTATATCTGTAGAGCTCGGCTGGAGGTCAGAGGTCAACCTTTTGCGCTTCAAAGCCAGGCCTAGCCCAGAGCTTAGAGAGGTAGTGTTCCCTAAGGAGATGCTCGAGGGCCTCTTCTGCATGGCCAAGGAAAACCACCCGCGCGAGATAATCCTCCTCTTGCGCGGCAGGGTGAGTAACGCTAGCGCCTACGTTGACGAGCTCGTCCTCCCGCTGGGCACGACTTTCGGACTAGGCTTTTCGGGCTTCCTGCCCCACAACTTGCCACTGGACCCCTCGATAATCGGTACTCTACACTCCCATCCGTCCGGCTCGTTAAAGCCGTCGATCCAAGACTTGCACAACGTCTTCGGGCTCGTGATGGTGATCCTAGCTTACCCCTACAACCTCTCCTCCACGTCAGCCTACGATAAGTCGGGCAAGCCCCTTAGAGTTAGAGTCACGGAATAAAGCGGCATTCGTCAATTCAATCGTAAAGCAGGACAGATCGCTAACCGTTTACGCGCGTCGGCAACGCGTGTTGGGCCCAGCTCGACTGCTTCACAGATCTCGTCAGCAAGCTTTCTTAGAGCAAGGTCGTTAAGATCCGTCTCCGGCGGGGCTAAAACGTTTAACCTGCGCGAATTACCTAAAATAGCGCGAGGGAGTTTTCCCCATGCCCGGTGTCGTGAGGTTTGGAGTGTCCTTGCCGCCCGATGTGGCGAGGGAGTTCGACGAAGTGACGAGTAAGTTGGGCTACAAGAATAGGTCGAAGGCCATACTTGACGCCATAAAGTCCTTTTTGGCCGACATCAAATGGACCACCGGTGGAAGCGAAAAGGTCGTGGGCTCTCTATCCTTCCTTTATGACCACGAGGTCAAGGGCCTAGAAGAGTACTTGACTGATGTCGAGCACGAATTCAGGGCTATAATAACCGCTACCCTTCACATTCACGTCACGGAGAAGCTGTGCCACAGGATAATCGCGGTCGAGGGGCCAGCCGAGGAGATAAAGAGACTAGCCCTAAAGATAATGTCAAAAAAAGGCGTTGAGCAGTTGAAGGTCAACGTGGCTACGCCCTAGATTGAGTGGACGTAGGGTGCCTGCCAAGATCAGTAGTGCAGTCACTACGATGTCAACGTCTATTGCCGTGAGGTAGCTCTTCGGCTTAAGCTCGAGCGAGTCGAGCCCCTAAAGACATAAATCTCTCGAAAGATAAACTCTGGAGAGGGAGGCTCTTTGTCCTCTACGCCGGTATACGACATAGCGACGAAGAAAGTCATAACGGCGCCACCTTATGAGAGCCTTGCTGCCGTGAGAGACCTCATGATAAGGAACAACATCAGCAGAGTGGTCGTAGCGGAGGAAGATAGGCCAGTGGGCTTGGTCACGAAGAAGGACATCGTCAAGTTCTTGGCAATAGACAACACGGACAGGAGCTTGCTCGAGATACCGGTTTCAGAGGTTATGAGCGCGAACCTCGTTCTAGTGAAGCCAGACGTGGACGTCAGGACTGCTGCTAACATAATGTTGGACAATGACATAAGCTCGCTGTTGCTAGTGAACGAGGAGCGCCTTGCAGGCATAGTGACGAAGACAGATATATGTCGTCACTACGCTGAGCGTTGCGAGGGCGTTTTCAAGGTGAGGGACTTCATGACCAAGAACGTCATTTACGTCAAGCCCAAGCACTCGCTCTTTAGAGCTATGAACTTGATGGTCAAGCATGACATAAGCAGGGTCTTGGTTCTGGACGATGGCGGTAGGCCCATAGGCGTAGTGACCCTCACAGACCTCACCTTCTACACGTCGTCTCTAAGACCGGTAAAGCACCCGACCTTCGAGACAATCCCTTCATCGCTTATATTAACTGTTGAGGAGGTTATGAGCAAGAACCCGGTAACGATACGAGAAGACGACGACCTATGCGTAGCCCCTAGGCTCATGCTCAAGAAGGGGATAAGCGGGTTGCCCGTTGTCGACGAAGAGGGGAAGTTGCGCGGGATAATAACCAAGAGCGACGTAGTGAAGGCGGTAGCGAGCCTCGGAGCTAGGTAGCGCTTAGGCCCCAAAGCTCGTCGGCGAGCATCTTCAAGAAGACGCCGACATCGGAGACAACACCTACGGCGTGAGCAGTCCCCCTATCTAGCAATTTAATTATGGTGGCAGGGTTTATGTCGACGCAGACGACCTTGACGGTCGCCGGCAACATGTTCCCGACCGCTATTGAGTGCAACGTCGAAGCAAGCATCAAGACCATGTCGACGCCCTTGAGGTGCTCCCTATAGGCCCTCTGAGCCTCCACCACGTCAGTTATCACATCCGGGAGGGGACCGTCGTCCCTTATTGAGCCCGCGAGGACGTATGGGACCCCCTTTACTATGCACTCGTACATGATTCCCTTGTTCAGGACCCCCTTCTCCACCGCTGCTCTTAGCGACCCAACCTTCAATATCTCGTTTATGGCTGCCAAGTGGTTTCTGTGCCCCTTAGGGGCGGCCACTCCCTCGTCGACCTTAACCCCGAGGCTCGTCCCGAAGAGCGCGTACTCGACGTCGTGGACCGCGAGGGCGTTTCCGGCCAACAACACGTCGACGTAGCCGAGCCTAATGATCTTGGCCAGAGCAGGGGCCCCGCCCGTGTGAACGACAGCTGGCCCAGCCACGACGGCGATCTTACCACCTCTGCGCTTCACGTCGTGCATCTCCTTGGCTATGTGCTTGACTATGGACGTCGAAGGCTTTTCGGGCGAGACCTTGCTGCTCATGAACTCGAAGACCTTCAAGCTCTCGCGGGGCCTCTCTGGGGGCCTGACCCTAATCCCCCTCTCGCCGACGACTACTAAGTCTCCCTTCCTAAGCTCTCGTAGGGGAACGCACCTTGCCCTCTTGGATTGAGGGTCCACGACTATGACCTTATCCATCATTATGTCCTCGACGGGTATCCAAGACCCTTGATAGAATATCTCGGTGGGGTAGTTGGTCGTTGAGTAAAAGTCGTCGGGCGCGACACCGTCCATAGGTGCAGGCCTTAACTCCACCTCCTTGGCCTCGACAGGAACGGCCCCCAGCCTGTAGAGCTCCTTCAAGATCTCGTCGAGATGCTCTCTGTTCCTCCCCTTGACTACGAGCTTAGCCCTGCTGTAGTCGTGCTTCTTCTTGCCGACCCTGAACTCTACGATCTCGAAGTCCCCTTCGAGCTCCATTATCCTGTCGAGTATCCTCGTGAGTATCATAGAGTCTATCAGGTGACCCTCTACCCAGACCTCTTCCGTGCACTCGCGCTCGTTGCTCATGGGGCTAACCTCAACCTAGCACACGCTAGTGTCGAGTGTCGCGCTATAAAGATGTTTTGACGAGGATTCGAAAAGGCAAAAGAGAGGGATGGGCTTTTAAGCGGCCCCGTATTTCTCATTCCACTCCATGTACTTCTTAACGAGCTCCTTGCTGACGGAGGGCCTCCTCTTGCTCAGAACATCCAGGAAATCATTCATGCACGCCTCTCTCAGCTCCCCCCTCTTTAAGTCGAAGTCGTCTATCAGCCTGAACTGCACCTCTCTGCACACTTCCTCAATGTCGTGAGCCGTGTAGCCCTCTGTTCGTTGCGCCAGCACATCGAAGTCCACGTCGCTGGCCAGCTTCAGGCCTTTCGTGTAGTGCTTGAAGAGCTCTACGCGAGTCCTGAAGTCTGGCGGCGGGACGTATATCCTCTTCTGAAACCTCCTCAGGAAAGCTTGGTCCAGCAACCAGGGCTTGTTGGTCGCGCCAACCACGTACACGTAGAGCCTCTTGCCCTTCGAGTGCAGGCCGTCCATCTCGTTCAGCAGCTGACTCCTCATCCTCGCCTCGCCGCCGACCTCGTTGCTAAATACCCCCGTGAGGGCCTCCACCTCGTCTATGAATATGATGGCTGGCCTACTTCTCGAGGCCCTCCGCCGAGCCTCTTCAAATACCTTCGCCACGTTCTTCTCGCTCTCGCCGAGCCACTTAGATACAACGAGTGCGGGGTCGACGTAGAAGAGGTGGGCATTAACCTCTGTAGCCACAGCTGCGACGATCAACGTCTTACCGCAACCGGGAGGGCCGAAGAGCAGGATTCCCGTCGGCCATCCTAGGGGCAACTTCTCTGGGTCGACCTTGGTCGGGAGGATTATCGCCTTCCTAAGCTCCTCTTTTACGTCCTCTAAGCCGACGACGTCGTCCCAGGACACGTTGGGCCTCTCTTCTCGTGAGACGCTAGAGACCTCGAGGGCCTCGGTTTTGGCACCGCTGTCTGAAGCAAACACGCTCTCGAACGATAGGCCCATTTGGAGCATCCTGATCCTCTGCTGGTACATCAAGGCCTTCTCCATGTAGACCTTGTTTAAAGGGTAATCGGGGTAAAGTTTGACAAGCTTGAGGAGGGCCTCAATAGCCCTGGAGTAGCCCTCGATGGCCTTGTCCCTCAGCCCCTCCCTCTCGCTCTTTAATGCCTCTTGAGCGTACTTCGAAGCGATCTTCTCAAGCTCGCTGGCCACTGCTAAATCCTCCTGTTCAACTCGACTTCAAAACCAAAGGTAAAAAGGAGGGAATCTTAACGGGTTAAGCGAGCTTTATTCTCCCCTCGGACGCCAGCCTCTCGAGCGTCCTCCTGATGTCATCGGGCGAGATTTTGAGCTCGGCTGCGCACTTGCTTATGACGAGCTCCCCACCTTGTCTTCTGATGTACTCCAAGATCTTCTCCTCGATGCTCTCTGCCCCGATGGACGTGGTGGAGGCAGCGGTCGAAACCGCGACGGGTATCTTCTCGGGGACCACGGCTGGGAGTTCTGGCAACTTCTCCCTCAGCCTCTGCTCGGCCACTACTTCGGCCTCTTGCAACACCTTCAATGCCTCTTCGCTGGCTACAACCTCGGTGGCCTTGGGCTCTCCCAGCTCCACGGTTATGCTCCCTAATATCTTGTTGACGTTCTCGAGCTCTGTGGCAACTTCTGGTATTATGTTGGTAAGCTGTCCCTTTAGGCCCTGAATTATCTTCATGACAGGGCCTAGGTGAACCATCGCGTCTCCGAGTTGCTCGATGGTCTCGAGCCTCAGTATGACTTGCTCTATAGCCAAGCTGCTGGCCATTATGGTCTTTATCAGCTTTCGAAGCTCCGCGAGCTCGTTGGCGTAGAGGATTGCGTGGAGCTCATCATTCCAGCTCTTCGCCATGGTGCATGCGTTAAATAGCTCTTTGTCTCTCTCCTGAAGCCTGGCTATCAATTGCTGAAGCCTGCGATGCTGAGCATTCAGCACCTTGAGGGCCTCATATATCCTCTCCTTGAGGGTCTGCTTCCTTAGCCCTCGCCATAAGCGGTGCACCTCGCTTCCACCCCATCGTCGAGCTCTGTCGCAATGTCACTCTTTGATGCGCACTACGAGCGCTCCAGCACCCTCGCCCTCTTTACTAGCCCTTGGAAGCGCGGGTGGCGCGGCGATCAGCTTCTCGAGCTCGGCTATGGATGCCTCCAAGTCCTTCCTTTCGCTGGATATCCTGTTCATGCCCGTCTGAATCATGTTGGTGATTGAGTTGAAGAAGGCGTCGTCGATCTCGCCTATTCTATGAGACACCTTGGCACTAGCCAACGCTAGTTGCAGAATCCTCGTCTGGGACTCCAGCTCGGCGATCCTTTCCTTAATCCTCTCAACGACCTCAGTAGCCCTGCCCTTCAGCTCCTTAAGCGTGGCCTCGTACTGCGGGCGGAAGTGCTCGTAAACCTCTTGGGGTATCTCCTTCTTCTCTTTCAGCTCCTCGAGGGCCATGCTCTTCTTCCATGCCAGCTCAAGCTCCTTGGCCAGCTTGCCAGCCTCGACCTTCAGCTCTGACAATATCTTTATTATGTCGCCCTCTATTGCTACGTACTCAGTCGAGTACCCGTTGTACTCTCCGTCACCGTGCTCGAGGACGACTGCCTTAACCTTGCTCAGCGTGTCACTTATGAAAGCCGCTATCTTGCCTATTTGCCTGCCGTAAGGGTCCCTTACTTGCTTGCTTATGTACTTGACAAAGTCGGCGACCGTTAGCTCGACCATGCGTCACCACCTCACTTGGACATGGATTGCTTTGTGGGCTCTGTAGCCCCGACCGTTGGTATCTCCGGGAGCTTCTCCCTCATCCTCTGCTCAGCCACGGCCATGGCCTCTTCTAGTATCTTCTGAGCCTCTTCCGTGGCCTCGAGGGTGAGCGCTTGTCCGGTTACTTGCCCGGCCTCGACCACGAGGCTGTTGAGCAACTCACCTAGCTCGCTCAGCTCTTGCTCAGCGTCTGGTAACACGCCAACCAAGCTACTCTTTATGCTTCTCACGACTTCCACTGCTGGGGCCATGGCGACAACGAGCTCGCCAAGCTCCCTTATCGTCCCTAACCTCAGCAGCACCTTCTCCAGCGAGAGCTTGCTGAACAGTATTATCTTGCTCATCTTCCTGAGCTCCGCCAGCTCGTTCGCGTACAGAGTCGCCCTGTCCATTTCGTGTCTCAAGTAGGCGTCGACGACCCTCTCAAAGAGCTTCTTATCTCTTTCCATCAGCCTGGCGCTAGCTTGGTCAAGCTTATTTAATTGCACCTTGAGCTTGTTCATCGCTAGGTCGATCTTGTACTTCAGAGGAGCATCGGGGATCAAGAGCGACTTCACCCTTGAGGTCACAGGCTCCTTGATTTCCCTGTCCCACCTTTTAGCGAACTTCTCGATCCTAGACAAGCCAGCTTTCACCTCGTGCATCCAACGAGCCTTGGGACGATAAAAGGATGCGTTATAACGAAGATTGAAAGATCATTGAAATCATGGTTTTGGCTCTTAAAAGTGGTGACTTCACGTCAGGAAGCGGAGCTATGAAGTGAAGAAGAGCGCGAGGGAGGAGAAATCCCCGCCCCTTCGATTCAACTTTCTGAGTATTACGAATGATGAACTTAAAACGAGCCATATCAACGAGGGCACTCTTCGATGCAAAGCTATGCTTGGAAGGCCATCAGTTAAAGGCGAGACAACCGCGGGAATTTATAAAGTTTTCCCAGGCGTGCAAGCCACATCATAGGAGGCTACATCATGGGAGGAAGGGTAGCGAAGCGGATAGATAGTGGGGATCCCTGAAACCAGCAACAGTAAAAGATGATGAACCACCATCTACTGAGAATCTGTATTACCATTCATCATTTTTGCGATAGCACATTGGTGCGGGCTTACTTCGGGCTTTAAGAAGTTCCTTGGTGCGCAATTCTCTCAATAACGTAGCCCGCTCCAAAACCGCAAATCGCCGCGGCCATGCATACGAGGGCTGGTTGTGATAGCGACGGTGGAGAAATGCTGGACAAGTTGGGGAATGGCACTAAAGAGAAGAACGTGGGCTCCATGCCCGGCAAGAGAGCTGTGAGCGTTACGAGGGCTGAGAACATTATGCCGCCAACGCCTATGGTTATGCCCAAGCAACCGAGCCTTCTGTGGACAACGTACGCAACAATGATGAATAACACCGACCAGAACACGAAGTCGGCTATGACGCTTATCATGGTTATTTTTGCCATCAACTCACCCGTGAACCTCAGCGAGGCGCTTTAACTTAAAGCTAGTTTCCAACGGCCCTCTTAAGAGAAGCGGGTCACCGTTTCAACAAGGCTCATAGCCTTTAATCGTCGTTGTCAAACTCAAAAGCTCAAGGCTCGTGGGTTGCTTTAGGAGCCGTCTCCCCCCAAGTCGTGAAACTATTTTAAACCGAAACCTTTATCTAAAGGGCGGAAGCCCTTTTCGTAGGTGCCGGAGATGAAGAGGGATCTGCCTCTCCAAGTACATTAACCTTCTCGACTTTAGCGCCCTCAGAGCTCTTCCAAGGCGCGAAATGCCCCTCTACTTCTCGAGGTGAGCTCCATGTTGATCAGCGGAGCTGAGGCCATAGTCCGGTCTCTAAAGAGAGAAGAGGTCAAGGTCGTCTTCGGCATACCTGGAGGAGCGGTCCTGCCCCTCTACGACGCCCTCTACGACTCGGACATCAGGCACGTGCTTGGGAGGCACGAGCAGTGCGTGGCCCACATGGCCGACGGCTACGCGAGGGCCGGTGGAAGGCCCGGGGTCTGCATAGCCACGTCGGGCCCAGGGGCCACGAACCTCGTGACAGGATTGGCAACGGCTTACATGGACAGCTCGCCAGTAGTAGCACTAACAGGACAGGTTGCGAGGCCCATGATAGGCAGGGACGCCTTCCAAGAGGCCGACATAATAGGGATAACGACGCCGATAACGAAGTACTGCTTCCAGCTCACATCTGCAAAAGACATACCCAAGGTATTCAAGACGGCCTTCACGATAGCTACGACTAGACGTCCAGGGCCAGTACTAATAGACATGCCCGTCGACGTCCAGAGAGAGCAAGCCGACGTGGAGTTCACGGACGAGCTCGACGTAAGGGGTTACAACCCAAGCCCGCCGCGCGTCGACCTCGACAAGGTCAAGAAGGCCGCCGAGGTATTGGCAGAGGCCGAGAGGCCCCTCATACTAGCAGGTGGCGGGGTGACGTGGTCGGGGGCCAACGAGGAGCTTCTCGCTCTAGCCGAGATGCTCTCGGCACCCGTCGTGACCAGCCTGATGGGTAAGGGAGCAATACCAGAGGACCACCCGCTCTGCTTGGGGATGATAGGGATGCACGGGAGGGCGTACGCGAACTACGCGGTCATCGAGTGCGACGTTTTGCTCGCCGTAGGGACCCGCTTCGCGGACAGGACTACTGGAAAATTCGACGAATTCGCCAAGGGGGCGTATAAGATTCACGTTGACGTGGACCCGGCGGAGATAAACAAGAACGTGCAAGTGGACCTGCCGATAGTCGGCGATGCAAAAGAGGTCCTGAGGCTACTGTTGAAGGAGCTCAGGAAGTTAAGGAGGATGAGGTCTCGCGATGCGTGGCTGAGCAGGATGAGGGAGCTGAGGGCCGCCTTCGAGCGCGGGACGGAAGAGGCCCAAGGCTCTGAGCTAAGGCCGTCGACGGTCGTGAAGCTGCTTAATAAGCTCCTCGAGCCCGGCAAGTCGATAGTCACGACAGGGGTCGGTCAGAATCAGATGTGGTGCGCGTTGCACTACCTGGCCAGAGCCCCAAGGTCGTTCATCACGTCTGGGGGCCTAGGGACTATGGGCTTTGGCTTCCCGGCGGCGCTCGGGGCCAAGGTCGCATGCCCCGACAAAGTGGTAGTCGACATAGACGGGGACGGGAGCTTCTTAATGACCGAGCAAGACTTGGCCACCTCGGTCACGGAGGGGATCCCGGTGGTGGTCGTCATATTGAACAACAGCGCTCTGGGAATGGTCAGGCAGTGGCAGCACCTGTTGTACAGGAGGAGGTTCATCGCCGTAGACCTGAGGAGGGTCCCGGACTTCGTAAAGTTGGCTCAGGCGTACGGAGCTGAGGGGGCTCGGCCGAGCTCTCTGACCGAGCTGGAGGAAACCCTCAAGCAGGCGATGAAGAGCGAGGTCACCACGGTGATAGACGTCCCAATATCTCCAGAGGAGAGGGTCTTCCCGATGGTCCTTCCGGGTAAGGCCCTTCACGAGGTGCTGGTCAGTGAGCCAAGAAGCTGAGCCGAGAATTCTGATAACGATAGTTGAGGACAAGCCCGGTGTGCTCTATAAGGTCAGCTCGATAATCAGGAGAAGGGGTATAAACATAGACGCCATAGCCGTAGCCCCGACGACCCAACCCGGCGTGTCAAAGATGACCTTCCTCGTAAGCACAGATGAGAAGACCCTAGAGCTGTTGGTCAAGCAGATAGAGAAGGTGCCCACCGTCATATCCGTGGGGGCGAGCCCCCTCAAGGGACTCTACTCGAAGGAGCTCGCGCTGATAAAGGTGAACGCGCCCAAGCCCAGCGAGAGGGAGATGGTTCATGCGCTGGCGTCGAAGTACGGCGCGCGCATTGTAGAGGAAAGGGCGCTGACCCTGACCATGGAGATCGTTGGCGAGCCGGAAGTCGTCAACAACTTCATAAGCGAGGTAAAAGCTATAGCAGAGGTCGTAGACATCGCTAGGTCGGGTCCCGTTGCCTTGTCGAGGTAGATGAACTTGGCTCGCATATATAAGGACCACGAGATAGACGACAGCATCCTAAGGGGGTCGACCATCGCCGTCATAGGCTACGGGAGCCAAGGAAGGGCCCAAGCGCTCAACCTGAGGGACAGCGGATTCGACGTAATAATAGGGCTCAGGAAGGAAGGACAATCGTGGAGGCTGGCGGCGAGTGAGGGCTTCGCGGTCTACGAGATACCAGAGGCTGTTAAGAGGGGAGAGGTAATACTCTTCCTAGTCCCCGACACGGAGCAACCGAAGGTGTACGAGGAGAAGGTCAAGCCCTATATCTCGAGGGGCAAGAGCCTCTGCTTCGCCCACGGCTTCAACATACACTTCGGCATTATAAAGCCCCCTAAGGAGGTGGACGTCTTCATGGTCGCTCCCAAGAGCCCCGGAGCGAAGGTCAGGGAGATGTACCTCCAGGGCAAGGGGGTTCCGGCTCTAGTGGCGGTCCACAACGACTACTCAGGGAAGGCCCTCCAAAAGGCCCTAGCCATAGCCAAGGGAGTCGGTTGCGCTAGAGCGGGAGTCATAGAGACGACCTTTAAGGAGGAGACGGAGACGGACCTCATAGGAGAGCAGTGCGTGCTCGTCGGCGGGCTCATGGAGCTGATAAAGAAGGGTTTCGAGGTCTTGGTTGAAGAGGGCTACCAGCCGGAGGTGGCGTACTTCGAGGTGTGCAACGAGGCCAAGCTGATAATGGACCTCATATACTCCGGAGGCCTTCTGCACATGCTTAAGAACGTGAGCGACACGGCCAAGTACGGGGGACTGACCGTCGGGCCGAAGGTCATAGACGAGGCCGTCAAGGAAAAGATGAGGGAGGCCGCTAAGAGGGTCAGGGACGGTTCCTTCGCTAAAGAGTGGGTCGAGGAGTGCGCCTCCGGCAAAAAGAGGCTCTCGGAGCTCATGAAGGGGGTCGAAGCCCACCTTATCGAGAGGGTCGGCAAGGAGATGAGGAAGCTAGCCGGGATCGAGAGCTGAGGAGGTTTGTCGCTGAGGAGCGAGGTGGTAAAGGAGTTCCCCTCTCGAGCGCCCCACAGAAGCCTCCTCAAGGCGCTCGGCCTGAGAGACCAAGACCTGGAGAAGCCCTTCATAGCCGTGGTCAACAGCTACTCCGAGATAGTCCCGGGGCACGTCCACCTGAGGGCATTGGCCGAGGCGGTCAAGCAAGGCGTCGTGAGCGCGGGCGGCCAGCCCTTCGAGGTCAACACGATAGCGATATGCGACGGCATAGCGATGGGCCACGAGGGCATGAAATATTCGTTGCCATCGAGGGATCTCATAGCCGACTCCGTAGAGCTCGTCGTGGAAGCCCACAGGTTCGACGGCATGGTGTTGGTGTGCTCATGCGATAAGATAGTCCCGGGCATGTTGATGGCCGCTGCCAGGCTGAACATACCCTCGGTGGTGGTCACTGGAGGCCCTATGATGCCCGGAGACTACAGGGGGGTGAAGATAACGCTGAGCAAAATATTCGAAGCTGTTGGCGAATTTGCCAGAGGAACCATCACACTAGAGGAGCTGAAAAGAATCGAGAATTGCGTATGTCCAGGGCCGGGGTCCTGCAGCGGGATGTTCACCGCCAACACGATGGCCTGTCTAGTAGAGGCCATGGGGATGGGGCTTCCAGGCGTCGGCACCGCACCAGCCGTCTCAGCAGAGAGGTTCAGGATAGCTAGGAAATCCGGAGAGCTCGTGGTGGAAATGGTGAGGAAGGGGTTGAAGCCGAGGGACGTCATGACCTACAAGGCCTTCTTAAACGCCATAGCGGTGGACGTCGCGTTGGGGGGTTCCACGAACACAGCCCTTCACTTACCAGCCATAGCCCACGAAGCTGGCGTGAACCTCGAGCTAGACGAGTTCGATAGGGTGAGCAGAGTAGTGCCACAGCTTTGTACGATATCGCCCAACGGTCCTCACACGGTGTACGACCTACACTTAGCGGGTGGAGTCATGGCCTTGATGTCGGAGATAAAAGACTTCCTGTACTTGGACGTGCTGACGGTTACCGGCAAGACCGTGGGTGATTTGATAAAGGACTTCAAGGTCGAGAACAGAGAAGTTATCAGGAGCATCTCCAGTCCGGTGATGAAGGAGGGAGGGCTAGCCGTCTTAAGGGGCTCCTTAGCCCCTCGAGGCTCCATAGTCAAGATAGCGGCAGTGCCTAAGTCGATGTGGAGGTTCAAGGGGGTCGCCAAGGTATTCAACTCCGAGGAGGAGGCCGTGGAAGCTATACTGAAGAGCAGAGTAGGGGAGGGCGACGTTGTGGTGATAAGGTACGAGGGCCCGAAGGGGGGGCCTGGGATGAGGGAGATGCTCACGCCTACCTCCCTCATAGTCGGCATGGGCTTGTGGGAGAAAGTCGCGCTCGTCACGGATGGGAGGTTCTCTGGCGCCACAAGGGGCCTGGCCGTGGGCCACGTGTCTCCAGAGGCGGCCGAAGGAGGCCCTATAGCCAAGGTGGTCGACGGCGACGTCATAACAATAGACATAGAGAGGAGGAGGATAGACGTCGAGTACGTAGTGTCCGAGGAAGAGAGGATCAAGAAGACGACCCCGCCGAGCAAGTCGCTCAAGGGTCATTTGGCTAGGTACGTGAGAATGGCCACGTCCGCGGATAGAGGCGCGGTACTGGAGTAAGAACCAACGCGTAAGAAGGCAGAGTGCCTCTAGAGCCCTCTAAGCCCTTGAACCTTACCAAATTTTTAAATTGGTTCGCGGGTCGCTTCCGGTCCAGCGAAAGTCTTCACCAATCAGCGTGGTCGGGATCGCTCATCCCCTGTAGCCCGCTTGACCGACCCGTCGTCATCTTCACCCCCTGACGAGGGTCTCGACGGACGTGGGAAAGCGGGCGTTTAATGTCTTTCCTCGGATGACTAAAAGCTTAACTGCGCAATGCACTAAGTCCTGGCTAGTCCTTGCTCTAATATGGCCCTTACTTCGCTGATCGCTTTGTCTATTAGCTTCTGGGCTTCTCCTAGGTAGTTCTCAGGCCTCGTCAACTCATCTATCTCTCGCTCGGTCAAGAACCTTCTCACCCTCTCATCCCTCTTCAACACCTCCGACAAGTGGACCTCCTCGGCCATGGACTTGAGCGAGAGCTCTCTCAACAGCTTATGGGCCTCTTGTCTGCTCATGCCCTTCTTTGTCAGGTACATCATGACCGCCTCGCTCATGATCCTTCCCTTGGTCAGCTCGAGGTTCCTCTTCATGTTCTCGGGGTAGACTCTTAGGTTCCTCAGGACCTTTATCGTCCTTCTTAGCATCTCGTCTAGGAGTATGCAGGACTCGGGTATTATGAAGCGCTCATTGGCTGAATTGGTCAAGTCTCTCTCGTGCCACAACGGTATGTTCTCCAGCGCTGGTATGACCAAGCTCCTCATGAGCTTCGCTAGGCTCGATACGTTCTCACAGTCTATGGGGTTCTGCTTGTGGGGCATGGTCGAGCTACCGACCTGCTCAGGCTCGAAGCCCTCAGCAAGCTCCATTATCTCCGGCCTCTGCAGGTTCCTTATCTCCGTGGCTATCCTGTCCAAGCTCGAGGCGATTATAGCGAAGAGGCATATGAGCTCGGCGAGCCTGTCCCTTTGGACTATTTGAGTGGATATGGTCTCAGGCTTCAGCCCGAGCAGCCTCATGACCTCTTCTTGGATCTCCATCCCCTTGCCCATGAACCCGGCCATCGTCCCGACGGCGCCAGACATCTTCCCGACCAAGACCCTTCTCTTGACCTCTCTGAGCCTCTCTACGTGCCTCGCGAACTCCGACGCCCACACGGCGAACTTGAAGCCCAGGGTTATCGGCAGTGCGTGCTGGCCGTGGGTCCTCCCTATCATAACCACGTCTCTGTACTTGACGGCTAAGTCGCAGAGCAGTCGGCAGAGCTCCTCGAGCCTCCTCTCTATTATCGCCAGAGCCTCTTTGAGTTGCAGGGCGGTGGCCGTGTCGACTATGTCGTAGCTCGTGGCCCCGACGTGCACGTAACCGCCGTACTCTCCGCAGACCTCGGCGAGCGCCTCCACTACGGCCATTACGTCGTGCCTTATCCTCGCCTCGATTTCTTTAACCCTTTCCAGTTTGACGTGCCTCACGCTGGCCCTCTCGGCTATGACCTCCGCCGCCTCAGGCGGTATCAAGCCGTGCTTCGCGTTGGCCCTCGCCAAAGCCGCCTCCACGTCTAGCATCCTCTGAAGCCTAGCCTCCTCCGTGAAGATCCTCCTCATCTCCTCGCTGCCGTACCTGCCGGAGTCTATGGGCAGGATGCTCATCGTTCCACCACTCATTAAAGCGAGGCGCTCAGCTAAATCTCTTAGGTCAGCGAACTTAGGATCTATTAGGGACTTAGAAGTAACGACAAGCGCTTGAGCTGCGCGTTCGCGGCGAGCGTCGTTCAGGGAGCGCGTCCTTCAGATAACGCATCTGCAGGTTCGCGAAGTGCTCGCTGATCAAAGCTTAAAACTCCTAGGTGACGAGAGAGAGTCGGGGGCTCTGTGAGATACAAGTTAATGGGGTTGGTGGCGGAGGGAAAGACCAAGCTCGTATACGCTCTCGACGATCCCTCCCTCGTCCTGCTCAGATTTAAGGACCAAGTCACGGCCCTCGACGGCAAGAAGAGGGACGTGATACCTGGCAAGGGGGCGTTGAACGCGAGCATATCGGCCAAGCTCTTCCAAGTCCTGAGACGGGGCGGCGTCGAGAACCACTACGTAGAGACGTACGACGAGTCATCGCTCGTGGTCAAGAGGCTCCAGATGATCCCCGTGGAGGTCGTGTGCAGGAACGTGGCGACGGGGAGCATAGTGAAGAGGCTACCGGTGTCCGAGGGCACGGTCTTCGACCCCCCGATCGTGGAGTTCTTCCTCAAGGACGACGCTCGAGGGGACCCTATGATAAACGAGTCGCACATGATGGCCCTCAAGCTCGCGTCTAAGAGCGAAGTGGAGCAGATGGTCGAGGCGACCCTCAAGGCGAACGAGGTCTTGAGGAGATTCCTCGAGAGCAGGGGAATGGTGCTCCTCGACTTCAAGCTCGAGTTCGGCAGGGGGGACGGCGGAATATTGGTAGGGGACGAGCTGGACCCCGACTGCATGCGCGTCAGAGACGCCTCGACGGGCAAGGTGTTGGACAAGGACCTTTACAGGAAGGGGGCCTCGCTCGAGGAGGTCAAGAGGGCGTACGAGGAGTTCTACGGGAGGATATCGAGGGAGTGAGGGCACTACCTAAGATTATGGAGAAGTGCGGAGTGGTAGGAGTAAGCTCCGTAACCAAGGACGGCGTGATAGAGCACGTATACAAGGCCCTCTTCGCCATTCAACACCGAGGGCAGGAGTCCGCCGGAGTAGCCATCGTAAATGAAGGCGAGTTGCGGGTACGCAAGGGACTCGGACTGGTAGCCGACGTGGTGACCAAGGACGTCCTGACGAACTTCAAGGGCCACGTGGGTATAGGGCACGTCCTGTACTCCACGACCTCTCATGCCACGATAGAGGGGTTGGCGTCTGGCATAGGCCTGCCTGAGACCGAGCTCTGCTTGGCCTGCCTCACGGGGGAGTCCGTTTTTCAAAAACCTCAAGCTGGAGCTCTTGGAGGAGTACTTGAGGAGGTAGGGTAGTTGGCCGGGATAGTCGGCATATACGCCTTCGACAGCCTGTGGCGGATGGCTAGGTTCACCTACTACAGCCTGCTGGCCCTGCAGCACAGGGGGCAGGAGTCCGCTGGTATAGTAACATGTCACGAGGGAGGTCTCTCGGAGTACAGGGGAAGGAGCACGGTGGATCGCGTCTTCGCCGAAGAGAAGCTCACTGCCACGAGAGGCTGGATGTCTATAGGTTGCGTGGACGCTGAGGTGAGGCCCGAGGACTCCCTGCAACCAGTAATAGTGAGTAAGCCGCTGAAGATGGCCTTCTGCATGGACGGCAAGGCCGTCAACTGGCGGGAGCTGGCGTCGAGGGAGGGAGTAGCGTCGGAGAGCGACGTCTTCGCAATAGCGACTCTTCTGTCCAAGTACGTCGAGAAGCGCGGCCCACTTGAGGGGGCCGTGAGGTTGTTAGAGGACCTCAAGGGCGGCTACTGCTTCGTGGCCCTCACCGAGAGGGGCGAGATGATAGCGGCTAGGTCCCCCAGCGGCTTGAAGCCCCTCGTCATAGGTAGCTTCGGCTTCGACTACGGGGTCGTGGCGTCGGAGAGCTGCGCGATAGACGTCATAGGCGCCGACTACAAGGCCGACGTCTTCCCGGGAGAGGTGTACCTCTTCACCCCATACAGCATCGAGAAGGCGAGGGCCCAGGGCAGCGACGTCACGCACTGCTCATTCGAGTACGTCTACCTAGCTAGGCCGGACTCCTACGTGAACGACGTGAGCGTCTACGAGGCGAGGATAAGGATAGGGGAGGCCCTAGCCGAGGAGTACCCGGTAGAGGGCGACGTCGTGATAGGGGTCCCGGAGACGGCCATACCGTTCGCCATGGCCTACTCCAACAAGACCAAGATACCGATAGCCATGGGCTTCGTCAGGACAGGCCCTCACGTGAGGAGCGCCATCAAGCCCACCCAGTTCGAGAGGCTCGTCGGCGTCCAGCTGAAGCTGAACCCGATCAAGGCGGCCATTCGGGGGAAGAGGTTGATACTAATCGACGACAGCGTCGTGAGGGGAAACACCACGAAGAACACGGTCACGATAATGAGGAACAAGCTAGGGGTCAAGGAGGTCCACGTCAGGATCGGGAGCCCCAAGATAATCTCCCACTGCCCCTTCGGCGTCGAGGTCCCGCCAGAGGACGAGCTGATAGCCCGTCACCTGACGGACGACGAGGTCGCGACAGTCGTGGGGGCAGACTCATTCCACTGGCTGTCGCTGGAGGGCTTGGTCAAGTCGATAGGCCTATCAAGAGATAAATTGTGCCTGGGCTGCTTTACAGGGCAGTACCCTCCTTGCGCTAAGGCCTGAGGTCGAGGTGGAGGACTTGGTCAAGGTCTTACTCGTGGGCGACGCCTCGAGGGAGCACGCGATAGCGGACGCCTTCGCTAGAAGCAACCACGAGCCGAGGCTCTACGCTGCCATGTCTAGGAGGAACCCCGGGATAGCGAGGCTCTGCAAGCAGACGGGGGGCGACGTGGCCTTAGGGAACATAGACGACCCGGGCTTCGTGGTCAGGGCAGCTCTGGACTTCCACGTCGACTTCGTGTTCGTAGGCCCCGAAGAGCCGCTCTTCCATGGCATACCCGACGCCTTGGAGGAGGCCGGGGTACCGTGCGTAGGAGCTAAGAGACAGATGGCGCTCATCGAGATGTCGAAGGCCTTCATGAGGAGGCTCATGTGGAAGTACAAGATCCCCGGGAGGCTGAGGTTCAAGGCCTTCAAGTCGCTCGAGGACGCTATAGCCTACGTGAACGAGTACGCCGAGAGCGTGGCGATAAAGCCCGCTAGGCAGGCTGGCGGCAAGGGGGTCAAGGTGATAGCAGACCTTCAAGTCTACTTAAGCAAGGAGAAGAGAGAGGTCAAGGCTGAGCACGTCAAGACGGTCTACGAGAAGCACATGGCGGTTTACGACGACATAGACGACAAGGTCCTCATAGAGGAGAGGGTAGAGGGCCCCGAGTACACCCTTCAGACCTTCACCGACGGCAGGACGGTATTGCCTCTGCCTGCAGTCCAGGACAACAAGAACGCTTATGAAATGGACATAGGGCCCGAGACCGGGGGCATGGGCTCCATAGCCGGGCCGGGGTGGCTCTTGCCCTTCCTCACGGAGGAGGAGTACAAGCAGTCCGTCGAGGTAATACGCTCGGTCGTGGAGGCGCTCTGGAAGGAAACAGGCATCAGGTACAAGGGCGTCGTCTCCGGCCAGATGATGCTAACGGCCCTCTGGGGGCCCACGATAATAGAGTTCTACAGCAGGTTCGGGGACCCCGAGGCGTGCAACGTGCTTCCGTTCATGGAGGCGGATATGGTCGAGATATCGGAGGCGATAATAGACGAGAGGCTGAACACCATTAAGATGGGCTTCCCAGAGGTGGCCACGGTGGTGAAGGCCGTCGCCCCCAGAGGTTATCCGGACCACAGAGACCTGGCTAGGGGCCACCCGGTCTCGATAGACGAGGAGGCGATCAAGAGGAGGAGGTGCAAGGTCTACTACGGCTCCGTTGAGGAGAGGCCGGACGGAGGGCTTGTCACGGCAGGCTCTAGGATAGCCGAGATAGTGGCAGCCGCGCCCACGATACCGGAGGCTGGCGAGATAGCCGAGAGTTGCGTGCAGTACGTGAGGCTCTTGGACGGTTGGGGCGTCTTCCACAGGAGCGACATAGGGTCCGAGGTCCTCTTAAAGAAAAGGATAGAGCAAGCCCAGCTCATAAGGGAGATATACCGCTACAGGCTGAGTAAGGGGCTGATAGGGAAGACCATAGATTGGATACCAGGGAGGGGCAAAATAGAGTACGAGTTCTAGCTCGATCCTCTCCATTCTAATTTCTAATTCTCTAGAGTGCATTTTTATCAGCTGGTTGTGACACGTGACGGCAATTCTCGCTTTCTGCACCCCCTATTCCACCCCAAAAGACGCTATACTAACCCTTATGGAGGTACGGAGACAAGATTATTGTGGTTATTATATCACGACATGCATTCAAGGCCGAGAGTTAAGGAGACTACGAAGGTCGAAGCGAGTCCTGCCCTCGTTCTCGTCCATAAGCTCTTTTGACTTCCTCGAGCAATTCCTTATTTCCTGCTAAGAAGACCCCCCTGAAAAGGGCCTCCTCGGAAAGCCTTCGCCCTTCCCCCGCTACTTTGAAGAACTCTTCGATAGTCATCACCCTGGGCTCCACGTCGAGCGGGAGCTTCGGGTTTATGTAGGCTGAGATCCTCTCCAAGGGGTTTTTCGGAGCATCCCTGACCACTATCAGCAAATCGATGTCAGAGGACGGGGAGTAATCGCCCTTGGCTAAAGAGCCTATGAGAACCACGAGCTCGGCCAACCCCCTCCTCACTAAGTCCTCGGCGTATTCCCTCACTTTTTTGAGTACAAGGTCGTAGTCAAGCTTGAACACCCTTATTTCTGCAGAACTCGATGACCTCTCTCGCATACCTCACCGCCCTCTCAGCATCTCTCTTCGTGTAGTAGTCTAACGGAGCGCCCTCGCTATGAAGGTTAGGATACCTAGTCGGAACGTAATGTCTGTCGAGCTCCTTGGCTTTGTCTATGAGATCGACATCAGGTTTGAGGTCTTCCGGCAAGCTCTCTAACATCCTTGACACAGAGTGTCCCCAGACCTCCATGTTCCTGCTCTCGTAAAGGGCCTTGACGGCCTTCTCAGCAGCCTGTTGGGCTGCGAAGCAAGCCCATTCATAGTCCCCCATTTCCAGAGAGCGCTCTGCATGGGCTAAGTCCCTAAGTGCTTGTCTCATCCAATCCCTAGCCCTAGAGACCATCAAGTCTCACTTTAGGGCTCTCAAAGCTATTCGAGGGTCAAGGTCGATTTAAGACTTTTCCCTTACCTACTTAGGTTTCGATTAGCGCCTTGGATGGCATTGAGGTAGTCAGCTTCTTAAGCTTGTGACAAGGAACGACAGAGTTAGTGGTGGAGGGTGAGTGCTTTTGCGCTTTAGAGAGGAGATAGGGACCCCTCTACTTGAAGGCGCGACTAAGATCTTGCTCTTAGGCGCTGGAGAGCTTGGCAAGGAGATAGCAATTGAGGCCCAGAGACTGGGAGTAGAGGTCGTGACGGTAGACAGGTACGACATGCCCCCCGCAAGCCACGTGGCTCACAGGCACTACACCGTCAACATGCTCGACGGCAAGGCCCTGAAGGCCATAGCGAGGAGGGAGAGGCCAGACGCCATAGTCCCCGAGATAGAGGCGATAAACACCGATGCCCTCCTCGAGCTGGAGGAAGAGGGCTTCTTCGTCGTACCGAACGCCCGAGCGGTCAAGATAACGATGGACAGGATATTGCTTAGGAGGCTCGCGGCCGAGGAGGCCGGGGTCCCGACCTCTAAGTACATGTTCGCCGAGAGCCTCGAGGAGCTCGAGGATTGTTGCGAGAAGCTGGGCTACCCTTGCTTGGTGAAGGCCCAGATGAGCAGCGGAGGCTTGGGCTCGACCGTGGTCACCGACAGGAGCATGGTAAGGACGGCCTACGAGAGGGCCTTGAAGGAGGCTAGGGGGTTCAGCAGGCAGGTGATAGTCGAGCAGTTGATAGACTTCGACGTCGAGGTGACGGTCTTGACTCTAGCTCACTTGGACTTGGACGGCAAGGTAGCCGTGACGCCGCTGGAGCCCGTGGGCCACGTTAGGTCGACGGGCCACTACCACGTGAGCTGGCAACCGTTGTTCGACATAGACCCGAGCACCGGATTGTCGAAGTCGTCCTTCGAGGGCTACGGAGGGCCCATGCACTTGATGGAGGACCCGCCGGTGGACGGCCTCAGGTGGAGGTCCAAGTGGAACGGCAAGAGGATCGACGCCGAGAGGGCCAAGGCAGTCAAGGAAATGTTGTGGGAGACCGCTAAGAAGGTCGTAACGAAGCTCTTGGAGACCAAAGAGGGGTTGAGAGGGCTGGGGATCTTCGGTTGCGAGATCTTCGTCAAGCTGGGCGACGAGGGCGAGAGGCCGCGGGTGTTCTTCAACGAGGTATCGCCTCGACCCCACGATACTGGCATGGTGACCTTGGTCACTCAAGACCAGTCGGAGATGGCCCTGCACGTGAGGGCCATCTTGGGCCTCCCTATACCGGAGGTCAAGGTCTTGACTTGCGGGGCAAGCCACGTCATATTGGCCAAGGTCGGAGGCGCGTGGGCGCCTAGGTATGGAGGGGTCAGCGAGGCGCTTAAGATACCGGGGATCCAGCTGAGGCTCTTCGGCAAGCCGGTAACGTACGTTGACAGGAGGATGGGGATAGCCCTGGCGATAGCTGACTCAGTGAACGAGGCGAGGTCCAAGGCCATGAGGGCGGCCCACGTAATCGAGGGGGCGATGAAGTACGGCTAAGCCCTTGGTTGCCGTCATAGCAGGGAGCAAGTCCGACGAGAAAATGGTTGAGGAGGTAGCCTCGACGTTAAGGGAGCTCGGCATAGAGCATGAAGTGCAGTACCTCTCAGCCCACAGGAACCACCCCCAGCTCGAGGAGTACGTCAAGAGGAGCGAGGCCAAGGTCTTCATAGCGATAGCCGGGATGGCGGCTCACCTGCCGGGCTTCATTGCCTCGATAACCGAAAAGCCTGTGATAGGGGTGCCAGTGAGCGGCAAGCTCCAAGGGCTGGACGCGCTCCTGTCGATGGTGCAGATGCCGAGGGGCTTCCCCGTGGCAACGGTCGGCATAGACATGGGGGCCAACGCTGCGATACTCGCAGCTCAAATACTGGCGACGAGCGATCAAGAGATAGCCCAGCGCCTGAGGCAGTGGAGGAAGGAGAAGTTCGGCTGGACAGGGCCTTGTTAGAGCATTGCGAGCATAAAGCGATTGCTACCACTACTGGATTCCATGCCTTAACGAGAAGGGGCTGTCACATCGTGCGCTTTAGAGTCGAGGAAAAGGGATAAATTGCAATATCAACTTTTGGTGGGTAGGTGCCATAGAGCTTGGGCTTTGCAAGCGAAGTGCAACGCCTCGCAAAGATGGTCGCCTCCTCCAACAAGGTAGTGGCCCTGACGGGAGCTGGCATATCGACTGAAAGCGGCATACCGGACTTCAGGGGCCCCAACGGACTATGGAAGCGCATAGATCCAAGCCTAGCAACTATTCAAGCCTTTAAGCTCTTCCCAGAGGTCTTCTGGCACTTCATGGTCGGGATCGCGGACTTGATACTGAAGGCAAAGCCCAACAGGGCCCACTACGCCCTCGTCGAGCTCGAGAGGATGGGCAAGCTCAGCTCCGTCATCACCCAGAACGTCGACGGCCTCCACCTCAAGGCCGGCTCGAGGAACGTGATAGAGCTCCACGGGAACGTGAGGGAGGCTGTGTGCCTGAGCTGCGGCAAGGTCGTCCCCCTCGAGGAGGCCCTGAAGATGGCCAAGAGGAGTTGCTTCCGTCCGCTGTGTAAGAAGTGCGGAGGGCCTATCAAGCTCAACGTCGTCTTGTTTAATGAGCCCTTGCCACAGAAAGCGCTCGAGAGGGCGATTTGGGAGAGCAGGACTTGTGACTTGATGCTGGTCGTGGGCTCGTCCCTGCAGGTGTACCCGGCGGCGAGCCTGCCGGAGTATGCCAAGTTAAGGGGCGCGAAGGTCGCAATAATAAACGAAGAGCCGACGCCTTTCGATGATAACGCTGACGTCGTTATACGTGCGAGAGCTGGAGAAGTCCTCCCAATACTGGTCGGCTTGGTAAAAGAAACCCTTCGACGAACTTGATGGACGAGCCGGCAAAGTGTTGTACTGATCGCAGCGGAGGAGTTTTCGAATGAGTGCATGGATCGGGGCCAAAGCTCATTGGCTCTCTCTTAGCCTTTCGCGAGCATTTTTATACTCTCCTCACCACTCTTAATTTTGAGGGACATGTCCCTCGGAAAGGACGTCATAGAGAGAGTACCCGAAGACAGGCCCTGGTTCAAGATTTATGAGAAGCTCGGCATTAGGAAGCACATCGACATCCCGGAAGCCTCGCTTCCAGAGCTCGTGGATAGAGCGGCTGAAAGGTGGCCCGATAGGCCTTCGCTGATATTTTACGGCAAGAGAATAACCTTCAAGGAGCTGGCAGTCCTCACGAAGAAGTTCGCGACTGCGTTGGCGGACCTAGGGGTGAAGAAGGGAGACGTGGTCGCGCTATACCTTCCAAACTGCCCGCAGTTCGTGATAGCGTACTACGGCGCCATGAGACTCGGCGCTGTAGTGACGGCCATAAGCCCCCTCGCTAGGGAGCGCGAGGTTGAGTACCAGATAAACGATTCGGGCGCTGAGACCCTAGTGGTCTTAGACGTGTTCTACCCCGTGGTCGAGAGCATTTGGGGGAGGACCAAGTTGCGCAACGTCATAGTGACCAGCATGGCCGACTACATGCCAAGTGCCTTAGCCTTCCTCGGCAAGCTCCTAAAGAGAGTTCCTACGCGGAAGGTAAAACCCAAGCCGGGCCTCTACCTCTTCAAGAGGCTAATAGCTAAGTACCCGCCGAATCCGCCGAAGGTCGAGATAAACCCGAGAGAGGACGTAGCGGTCTTCCAGTACACTGGAGGGACGACCGGATTGCCGAAAGCCGCCATGCTCACTCACATGAACTTGGTGGCGAATGTCTATCAGTGCTACGAGTGGATGAGGGCCGCCGGGCTCAAGGAGGGCGAGGAGGTGGGCCTAGCCGTTCTCCCGTGGTTCCACAGCTACGGTATGACGACTTCTCTGAACATAGGGCCAGTCGCAGGCGTGACAGGGGTCATATTACCGCGATTCGACCCCAAAGAGGTTCTCGAAGCGATCCAAAAGTACCGCGTAACCCTGTTCCCAGGCGTACCGACGCTGTACGCGATGTTAATAAGCCGCCCCGACGTCAAAAAATACGACCTAAGTTCGGTCAAGTTTTGCATATCAGGCGCGGCACCACTTCCGCCAGAGGTCCAGAAGAAGTTCATGGAACTAACAGGAGGCGTGCTGGTCGAGGGCTATGGCCTCTCCGAGGCCTCGCCAGTCACCCACAGCAACCCGCTTGACAAGACCTTGAAACACGTTAAGATTGGCTCCATAGGGATACCGTTCCCTAATACCGATGCCAAGGTAGTGGACCTAGAGACTGGCAAAGAGCTACCGCCGGGTGAGGTGGGCGAGCTAGCGGTCAGGGGCCCTCAGGTCATGAAGGGCTACTGGAACAGGCCTGAGGAGACGGCCGAGACACTCAAGAACGGTTGGCTCTTGACTGGAGACATAGCCAGGATGGACGAGGACGGCTACTTCTACATAGTGGACAGGAAGAAGGACATGATAAAGTACAAGGGCCACAGCGTCTATCCGAGGGAGCTGGAGGACGTGCTCTACGAGCATCCGGCCGTAAAGCTCTGCGCAGTGATAGGCAAGCCGGATCCGATGGCCGGCGAGATACCGAAGGCATTCGTGGTGCTGAAGGAGGGGGCGAAGGCGACTCCGGAGGAGCTTATGAAGTTCGTAAACGAGAAGGTAGCGCCCTACAAGGCGATAAGGGAGCTGGAGATAGTAAGCGAGCTACCACTATCAGCCGCGGGCAAGATACTGAGGAGGGTTCTTAAGGAGCAAGAGCTCAAGAAGATGGAGGCCCAAGCGAAGCAGTCACCATCTTAACATCAATGTTCATTTGTTTATTTTTAATTTAGGTCGGCAGGCTTAAGAAAGGCACGTTCACAACTACAAACTTAGGTTGAGGCTTGAGGATCGTGATCGAGGAGTTAAAGGTACAGTCTTGGAACCCCATGAAAGAGGTGCAAAGGCTCTTCAGAGGGATGTTTCAGAGCCACATAATGAGAGCCCTGCAACTTCAAGGCAGAGGAAGGCCCGTGGGATGGTTTTGGGCGGCCTCTCCCGTCGAGCTTGCTTACGTCTTCGACGTCATAAACATATTCCCGGAGCAGTACTCTGCCTTTTGCGCATCTCGAGGCAAGAGCGATGGACTGATAGACGCGGCCGTGGAGTACCACTATGGGGAGTTCACGTGCGACTACTTGAAGTGCTCCGTGGGCTCCATACTGAACAGTGCGGCCGCACCCTTAGGCGGCCATTGCGGCATGAAGCCCGACTTCGTGCTAGACTCTCGCATGTGTTGTTATGGGCACCATGCCATGTCGGAGATATTCGCGAACCTCTACGGCGACGTCAAGAAGTTCACAATAGATACGCCTTACTGGACTGTAGAGAGCGTCGGAAAGGTCGACTTCTTGACCAAGGTCCCCGAGAGAATCGATGAGGACGACTTCGACTTCGTGGTCGCTCAGCTGTGGGACTTCATCCACTTCCTCGAAAAGCTGACTGGCGACAGGCTGGACGAGAAGCGCATGAGAGAGGTCTTTGAGGTGTCCGAGAAGACGTCGAGGAACCTAATAGAGATAGCTAACCTCATGACGTCGAAGCCCGTGCCCATGAGCCAGATGGATTACAGAGACTTCCCGGCCGTGGGCTTCTTCGTAACGGCAGCGGACTACGCCCTCGACTTCGCTGAGAAGAGCTTAGAAATGATCAAGGAGAGAGTGAAGAAGAGGGAGGGCGTCGTCGAGGAGGAGAGGATCAGGCTCGCGTCCCAGGGGATAATCCCGTGGTACAGCGAGCTCTACAAGTACTACGAGGAGAGGGGCGTCGTCTTCCCCGTGAACCTCTACGTCGAGGGCACCTTCTACCTCATAGAGGCGTCCAGACCATTCGAGAGCCTCGTTAGGCGTAGCATGCTCCCGCTGAACTGCGAGCTTGACGCATGGATTGAGTCCGTGATGAAGCGCATAAAGCAAGCCGACGTCGACGGCGCCATACTGTTCGAGAACACTGGCTGTAGGCCCATATCGTTCGGCCTGCGAGCTTTCAAGGAGATGCTCCAGCAAGAGCTAGGGATACCGAGCATAATAGTCGAGGCTCCTCAGTGCGACTCGAGGGGGATGCCCCTTGAGAGGGCCATAACGAAGATAAACGCCTTCGTCGAGTCGCTCCTATAACTTGCTTTGGCCCTAGCGTCTAATGAGGAGGTTTGCAAGCTAGTTCTCAGCTATGACGCTATGAAAAGCGCAACGGTATGATCCTCCACGGTCGCGCGTCAAGAGGTAGCGCGCGACGCGGCACAGAACCGCTTATTGACCTCGGCTTTTCCAAGAGTAGGCAAAAGCCCCTCCAATAATTGCAAGCATCGAGCCAAACATCGTGTAATGAAAGCACGCCATCGAACTCAAGAGGCCCAAGAGCATCAACGCGAGCCCCGCGGCCTTGATAGTCGCACCTCTCGGGCGAACTATAAGTGCGAGGGAGGCTACAATAGTAGCTCCAGAGGTAACGAGAAGAGGAGCCCTCATAGTCAACTGGCTCGGGTCGCGCACTATCGGATAGGCGAAGAGGAGCGCCGATAAAATGCCTAAATAGGCCCCCCAGAAGGGGTACCTTTTCCTCACGTCGAACCACATCGGCTTCAACAGGAAGTACCCTACAGTCGGAGGGACGACGACTGCCAGCGTTACCAACAAAGCGATCTCTAGCGCATAGCCCGGGGCTAGCAATATCGTCATGATCTGAAGGGGCGGAAGTGAGCTTATGAGCACTCCATTCAAGTAAAGGAGCAACGTCGGGTAGGCTACCACCACGCCCACGAGGGCTCCGACCACAACTTTGGGAACTTTCTCGAGAGGCGTGAGGCCTCCCTCTATGTCAGCTATAATTGCTACCCCCATGAGCAGAACTACGAAGAGTATGGAGGTTACTAGGACGGCTAGGTTAAGCATCAAAGCATGGGGCAGAATGCTCGCCGCCAACCAAGAGACTATCGAAATGGCGAGTAGGAGCGGCAAGACTTTATGCTTGCGGCTCCACAACCCGATGAAAGCAAAGCCCACTTTGGCCGAGAGGTTAATGAATGCTGAGGTTATACGCTCCTTTAAGCCCAAGGCCTTCACCCAAACTAAGACCTAAAGTAAGGTGAGGGCTTACTGAGAATATAGAAACCTCATTCCGAATTGATAAGGTTTTACCTTCCTGCTAGCTGTAGTTGCCGTTGTCGGGTGGTTAACACTTTATAACTACCCGTTCCACCTCGGCCTTCAGGGCTTCATTGATGGCCTTCAGGGGCAACGGCACTCCCCTCATCCTGAGCATGTTCAGACATGCAATCACGTCTCGGTCCCCCTCGTACCCGCACTTGCACTTCACTCGCCTGTGCCCATTCGATGCTAGCCTCCCACCACACACCGGGCACAGGCTAGAAGTACCCCTCGGGTTCACGTACACGACCGGCAGGCCTTCGAGCTTGGCCTTGTACTCCACGTAGAACTGCAACCTCCTGAAGTTCCAGCTGTGCAACCTCCTGTTGAGCATCTTCCCACAGTTCATGCGCCCTCTGATCCCCTTCAAGTCCTCCATTATGATCCCGAAGCCGTGTCGCTTCGCGAGGTCCACGATCGTCCTCGAGATCTTGTGGCACAAATCTCTGGCCTTCCGCCTCTCCCTACCGGAGTACTTCTTCAACAGCCTCCGAGCCGTCTTGGGCCTGTGCTTGGCGAGCTCCTGCGCCCTCCTCCTGATGTTGAAGTAAGTCGTGTGTACCGTTCTGAGATCATGGTCTACCCTCAGGACGTGGGGTTCGAGCTCACGGCTGTGACGTTCGACTCGTTGACGTCTATCGCTATCCAATCCTTCGGGTTCTGCAAGTCAACGTCTTTCTTGAACGGTATGATGACCTTGGTCTCGTTTATCGTTATCTCACCAGTCTTGAGCTTCCCCTCCCTCCAAGCCTCTACGAACTTCCTCTGGTACTCACCGCACTTCAAATTGATGAAGATGAACCGCCTAGGCTTGACGGATATCCTTATTCTGTCTCCATAGAACTTGTAGAGCATCGGGTCGAGCTGCATGAACAGCTTCTTGGCTTCAGGCTTGCCCCC
>Ga0080004_1121918_pt1 | contig 72060 bp, 74 predicted proteins | sample WasSprMetagenome_FD_69207 | JGI IMG/M metagenome (GOLD analysis project Ga0080004, IMG submission 69207) | Sulfidic aquatic microbial communities from Washburn Spring, Yellowstone National Park, USA - WS (SPADES assembly) (version 2) | ecosystem: Environmental > Aquatic > Thermal springs > Hot...
CAACCCCGCCCCCAAGGTCATTCCCCTTCCTCAGCAGTAGGAGCACGTCGTCAAGCTTCTCCTCCACCAGCCTATAGGTCTCCGGGAGTAGCCTAGGAGCAACATAGTACTCCACCCAGCCCCCCGCATCCACCAGCCTCACAGTGTGTGCTCCAACCGCGTACTCCATTAGTAGGCTTCCAGCGGGTTGCTCGATGACAAGGGGCCTAGCGCTCTGCGGTTGCTTTTTCCTCTTAGCAAAGACATGTAGCTTCCTTAGAGCTAAATCGGCGAGCTTGCTAAGCAAAGCAGCACCCCTATCATAGGAGAGGGGGTTAAATACCCATGGATCTCAAGGAGTTTAATGAGTGGTGTTAGGTAGATAAATCCTTCCTAACTACCTAACACCTGTGAATCGAGAAGTAGGAAGGTGTTATAAAAAACTAGGAGTTGATCCCCGAGTTGTACTCCTCTAGGAGCAGTAGTCTAATCCCCGCTCTAATAGCGTGGCTCCTATTCTTAAACTTCTTCAACTCCACTAGTTCATCCAGGGCTCTAAGCATGTCCTCGAGGACTTTCACACTCACTACTATTAATCTAGGACGCAACACAACCACTCCAACCCCGGTGAAAACCCGCGCCTGCTCCTGCATAAAGCTACACCGTAATGAAGAGGGGTATTTAAAAAAGAAAAAAAGAAAATGGTTTTAATCTAGGCTAGCCTCCTCCAATCGCAGTTATCCACTGCTGCTGGCCGCTCGGGACGTCATGGACTAGTACCTTAACGTCTTTTATTGCCACTCCCGACGGGACGTTGAATGTTATAGTGAATGTTGCATCCGACTTGGCGCTCACATCCGCGGGTATTAATGGGTGAGTGGATATTACAAAACTTGGGTTTATCACTTTCTCATCGCTCAAGGTTATACTGTAGCTTAGGACGCGTAGTGGGTTCTGCAGGTTGTTCCTCACGTGCAACGAGACTATTGCCCTGTTGCTCAGGCTGTAGGACACTGTGTAGCTCACAGTAGCCATGTCTACGTTTGTCAGCCTGCTCAGCTGCGATGTAAGCCAGCCCCTCACAGCGAACACTGCTACAACCGCTACGAGTATCAACGCTAGCACAACGACGATCTCGCTCACTCCCCTCATAGTCTTCTTTGTTTTCATAGCGTATCCCCCCATAGAGTAAGAGGGGTTTTTAAAGCAACGGTTGCTTTAAATAGGCCTTTTCTACAAATGGGTGGGGCGTAGTGCGCGGGTTGAGCACACTTGTAGCCGGTCTACTACTCTCGATCGTGCTAGCCGGTGTCGGTGTAGTAGTATTGAACTATGTGAGGAGCGCTGGGTCCAGGGTAGTGGACGCTAGTGGCGGTGGCCCTCCAGGGGTGTTAGCGTACATGGTGGAGTATAACTCTACTCACTACTTGATAACAATCTACAACTATGGATCAACGGCCAGGGAGAACGCGAGGATTGTTGGCAGCGACGGCGGGGTCTACAGTCTTGGAGTACTGGCACCGGGCCGGGGCCCCGCTGCACTGCTAGCCCCGAAGACATGTAGTGGAGGCCGGTGCAACTACTTCTACGTGGACTCCCGGGGTCAATTAATAGTAAAGGTGGTTAGGAGTGGCTAGGGGGATGCGTGGACAGGCGGAGGGGTTGGCTCTAGTAGTCATGGCTATGTTGCTGGTGGCAGGCATCGCCAGCATAGTCTACGGGCTGAGGCGGGTGCAGGAGACTGGGAGGGAGGTAAGCCAATTGGCCGCGTTGATATCCGAGAAGACCGGGGAGCAGGTCTACTTCAAGATAGAGAATGGAATAGTATACGCCCGCTCAACCCTCACAACTAGGATAAAGCAGGTTGTAGTATACAACTCGAGCACTGGAGTCCTAGAGCACAATGAGACCCTAGACCTCTACCTCCCAGCCGGGGAATGGGAGCCCCTACCGCTCTCACATGAAGCCGTGAACGCAGTAGCCAACGGCTCAATGATCCTGCTCGCTCTCACAGAGCGCGGAAACCTAGTAGCATACGACCCAAAGGGCCTCACAGAAGACATCGTACGCATTATACAGGGCTTGCCATCACCTGGAAGCGGGGTGTACTACTACAAGAACTATGGGTATAGGGTTAGCTATGGCTCGGTCATTGATGTAAATGGGGCACTGCTTGGTGCCCCCATAGATTGTGCCCACAGCAATTACCTTAGGGAGCGACCTCTCTACTACTGTAATGTGATACCCACAACCTACAACAACAACTACTGGTTTCCAGTTTTCTTAACGTACAATATGAATATGAGTGGCTTAGTGACTCACTACGGGGATACAGCTATATTAAAATACAACCCATCATTTCGCAACTACACACAGATCTTCAGGGTTTTAAGAGTTAGAGGGGTGCAGTCCACCATACTCAACGTGACGTACAATGTATCCACCTACGCGTCACCGGTTTCCCCGCTGTCGGGCTCGCTGGTTCCAGTAGTCTATATATACAAGTATGCTCCATCAACAGTGTACATGCACATCGCACTAGTCTCCAGTAAATACAGTTACTACACGGACGAAGCGCAGATGTGGCTTAAGAGAATACTACTAGACAGCGTTCAAAGCATAAACGGAACTCCCTGGATCAAAACATACTCCATTCAACTAGACACAAGGAGCCTTGGAGAGGACGATGCACTAGTATTCATAGGCTTCGAGGGGGTAGGAGAATTCTCCTTCTTACGTGGCGTTAGAGTATTAATAGACATAAGTGGAGACGGAGTAACAGTAGTGTCCTAGCCTCATAATTTAATTCTTTTTCCCCTCAACCACGTATATCATGTATTGTTTCTCTTTATAACACAGTGTATAATAATAGGGGTGGAAGCATGGGCTGTTTCGGTCTTCATATTCATTTGCAGCATCCATATTCATTGATTTACCCCCGAGAAGATTTATAAGCCTCCAAAGCCTTAAATAGTCATCGGTGACCCCGGGTTTCCGAGACCCGTAGGGCTGTGAGCCCTAGGCGACTAGCGGGGAGTCACTACGGTGAGTGGGTTCGGGGAGACCGTTGGGAGGTAGATGGTGGGGAGCTGGATCAATGAAGATGAATAGCTATGAACTACCATCTACCGAGAAACGGTACTAGTCATAGTATGAAGAGGCATATATTTGAAATCACTGATAAGGGTATAGTGGTATATCCGGATAAGGTATTTAAGTATTCACGTTAATATTTATGAGGTGTTATTATGTGTGAGGAATTAATTATAGATTTCTCAAACATACCTCTAAAACCGCTAGGTAAGTCTGAGATCCAAAGGTTGGAGATGGCTTTAATCATAGGTACTCTCTACAGGTCTGAGGTCCTAGAACTCATTAGAGACCCTACTGAGAGAGCTACTTGGATGGATAGCTTAGCTATTGCTGCAGCAGCATTCGCTAGGTATAAAGCAGGTATGTCAGTTTCTCAAATAGCTGAAGAGTTAGGTAGGTCTGAAGCAACAATTAGGAATCACTTAAGTGAGAAGACTAAGGCAGGTAAGTTGGTTAGTGAGACTTATGAGAAGTTAAGACGTAGTGAGTTAAAACTAGTAATTCCGTTCATTAAAGCACCAGTAGCTCCACCATCAGAAGAAGTTAAAGTACTTCGTGAAGAAGTAGAGAAACTTAAGGAAAGTAAGAAAGTTCTTGAGGAAAAGTTAAAGCAGATACAGCAGGAGTTAGAGGTTAAGACTAAGGAGGTAGAGACATTACAATCAAAATTAAATGAACTAGTAAGTCAGGTTAAGGACGTTAAGGACTTAGCATTAAGGATAGTTGATACAGTAGATAAGCTCCTTAAGTAGTAAGGATTATTAATTTTCATATTCTCCGTAAGGTTAAGTATATAATACCATTAATGTTTCACTATAGTTTCTATGATGATTATGATCCCTACTAACGCTAGGATCCATGGCCAGAATATATCAAAATAGAAAAGTACTGCTAAACCTATTAGGAATATCCCTCCACATATACCGTGAATTAAACGTTTATGTCTCTCAGACATACTCTACACATCCTACTACTCATTCAACGAATTTTAAATATTAAGTATTGATGCACTCCTAAAATTATTAACTCATCATTAATTCAGCGGGACAGCGGTACACTGTAATTCCATCTACTTAATTCTGAAATATCTATGCTTATAAGCTCTACTAATTTAGAGATGTTCTGTAATGAGATTTAGTTTCACATTCTTTAAGAAATAATAATGTCTTTAACATATATTATATTGAGTGGTGAGTGTTACGGCTTCATATACTAGTGTGTTGTTTGATGAGTATGGCGATAAATATGATTTATGGTATGAGAAGTACTACCATGCATGGATTTCTGAACTTGAGCTTGTGAGGAGGTTTAAATGTAGTGGTAGGTCTTTAGAAGTCGGTATCGGATCTGGTAGGTTTGGTCCCTACATAGGTGTAGCTGTTGGTTTAGATCCATCTCTAAAACTCCTTAAGAAGGTTAGAGGTGTTGATAAGGTGTTAGGGTATGGTGAGTACCTACCATTTAGGGATGATTCATTTGAATGTACGTATATAATCTTCACAATATGCTTTGTTAGAGACCCAGACGGAGTCGTTAGGGAGGCTTTAAGAGTATCAAGTAGGGTTATAACATGTATAGTTCCTAGGGATTCCTTCCTAGGTCAGAAGTACTTAAAAGAAGCTGAGGGAGGACATATATTCTACTCAAAAGCGAGGTTCTACACTGTAGAGGAGATTATCAGTATGTTCTCTAAATACGGTGCAGTACCGAGGAAGGTCTTAGGGACATTAACAGATTACCCCGAAAACATTAAGTACATTGATAAAGTATATGAAGTAGCATCACTAGATGAAGTTAGTAAGTACGGACTAGTATGTGTAGAGTTCGTAAGGACTTAAGTCCTAGTAGGTTTCCACAGCTTAATTACCGACTTCAAAGTTCTCTAAAAACTATATCGTAGGATACGTTAGCTTAAGCGTTGATGCATGGTATATAAGTCATGGAAGAAATGCATTACTAGAGACGTAATAATTAGTTGTTAGAGTAAGGGTTAGAGTGTTGTTGAGGTAAATCAAAAATAACTAGTTAGTTAATGGTGATGCTGGGGTTTATGTAGGCATGTTAATGATTCTTCAGGTGATGTTAGGGGGAGCATACCGTCTAGTAAGTACTAGTTGGTCTCCTTATCCCGATGACCCAGCTCGTGGTGCTGGTGTGAGGTAGCACAGCGTTAGCCCGTAGGGTAATGAGCTCTACGGGATGGGGGCTGTGAGCCCCCGAACCAGCAGATGAGGCTGGAGGCGTAAAGCCCCAGCTAAACGCTGGAAGCCCCGCCCTTAGGACGGGGTAGCTCACAAACCGGCATTATAAGCTATCTAATTTTAATGAGTATATGGCTAAGCTTGATTAAGTGATGAGATTAAACTATGTAGGTATTCATGACTGATTTCTTCACTTGATTCAGGTAGTAAGGTAGGGGATGTAGTAATAGTGTTTACTGAGTGTTTAATTCATAGGTATTTTAGAATAGCTCTAGTCATTACTGTATCCGAGATCCTGTACTCCCCATTTACTTTCTCTATAAATTCTGCTTTAATGAGTTTCTTTAGTAATTCGTTAAAGTTTTTATCATCTATTTCAACACCTTCAAGTATTTCTAAAGACTTCTTTACCTCACTCCACCTACACCTACCCTCAGCAATAGCCTTAAGTATAGCTCTATACCTCCTCTCACTTCTTGACCTAGTTAAGAATCGCTTTACCTCTTCAGCTTCTTGTCTAGCCGCAATATCAAGTACTTCATCTAGGGTCTTTACCCCATGTATGTAGTTCCAGCCAAAGTATATTAACCATCCAACAATACCGTCAAGAACATTAACAGCGTTCTCAACTACCTCTTTACTGACATCCTCACCAACTTCTTTAAATCCTCTTAAGAGGAGGTCTATAGACTCTTCCCTTGATAACCTGTTAATACGGACTTCCGCAATAGCTCTTCCGTAAAGAGGTGATGTAGGGTCATCAACTCTTAACATATCGTAGAGTAGCCCTACTTGAGAACCTGATAAAATAACAACTATATTTGTTAGGTGGTCGTAAGTATAAGCTATGAGTTTTGTAAAGTCTATATTTATGGGTTGAAGTTCTTGGAGTTCGTCAAGGACTAACGCTACTCTAAGACCTTCTTCATAGGCAAACCTATTCAACTTCTCAAGGATTGTGATGATATCTACCCTCTCCCTCCTACTCCACTTGAGAGATACTTGAGCGGCGGTGAGGTCTATCTCCACACCTCTAACATTCCTTAAATACTCTAGGAATTTACCAGCTCCACCTCTATATCTAGAAATGAACTCATTTAAAGCTCTTGAAAACTCCTCTACAAAACCCCTAAAACTAACTCCATAACTAGAAAGAGAGACCCTCCTACAGTCAATGAATATGTGGGGAACATTCCATTCATTTAAGAAAGTTAGTATTAAGCTAGTCTTACCAACCCTCCTAGAACCTAAAACAGTTATAACCCTACTACTTAAGTAAAACTTATGAAGTTGTTTAAGCTCCTCCTCGAAGTTATAGAAATCCCTCTTACACCTCTTAGGAGCTAAATCTAAGAGCACTGGCACTACTACCAGTAACTAGCTTTACTACCAGTAAATAAACCTTAATCGAAGTAAATCACTGATATGAGGAATCTTAAATACGGTAAGCTCAATATAAACCACAGCAATTGCTTAATCGATCGAGTAAGGTTTTATTGTTTGGAGCCGCCGGCGGGATTTGAACCCGCGACTTCCGGCTTACGAGGCCGGCGCTCTACCCGCTGAGCTACGGCGGCTCCTAGAGATATTTTGTGATGTGGGTTTTAAGGATTATGTGGGCATATTTTCTTAAATCTCTGTGCGTCTTGTAGCATGTGTACGTTGTTGAATAGTATATATGTTTCCCTACGTTTAAACTTCTTAGCTAGTGTACATAGTCTTCTTAAGTCATCATCTGTATATTTATACTTATAGTTTACTTCTCCATTAAGTCCGTGGAGTCTAAAGTAGTTTACATCCTTAATGATTACAGGCTCGTGTTTCAGTATATCTACTACATGTATAACGCTCTTAAACCTACCCACTACCTCAGCTATCTTATCAGGTTTCTCTAACCAATCTCCCCTAGGTTCCCAACCAATTACGAACTCATTAGTATCTACTGTTGAGAAGAAGTCTATAGTGTTTCTAAAGTTAGTATCTGAGTAGTTGAAACTTGGTGGTGTTTGAATCACTACTACCTTAGCCTTAAGTACTTTAACACCCTCAACAACTAATTCCCAAGCTTTGAAGACCTCCTTAGTAGGTCTTAAGAATCCGTATGAATCCCTTAGTGATTGGTCGGGAATGAATTTAGACCTCTTCCAAGTTGGTGAGTCTAACGGGTGTGTAATAGCTTGCCAACACTTCATAGTGAATATGAAGTCTTCAGGTGCTTCAAGCCTTAAACTCCTTAACCTCTCAATATCTGGTGGGTTGTAGAATGTTTCCTGAAGTTCAACTACGTTGAACATCGCGTAGTACTTACTCCTAGCTGTTGGGAAACCACAACAACCTACGTAAAACACTTAACACACCAATACATAAGTTAATTATTAAATTACTTAAGACTTCTGAGTTCGTACTTAACCTCCTTACCAAGCTCTAAAACTGCGTAGTAACCTCTAAGTAGAGGTCCTGGATTAATTATTAACGTACTACCTACCTTATCAACACCTCTACCCTCATGAATATGTCCACAGATTACAAGTACTGGCTTATGAAGTTCTACAAACTCCCTCAAAGCTTGAGAACCTACGTGTAAGCCGTTGAAGGTTAAATCAACTTTAGTGTTATAGGGTGGTGTGTGGGTGAGTATGATTAACTCCTTACTAATGCTACCTAACTTAACGCTCAACTCATCTATTAATGACTTAAAATGATCGTCGCTAAACTCGAAAACTGTATGGAATGGTGAGTATAGACCACCACTGAAACCTACAACTAAGTAGTTGTTTAACTCCTTTAAACTCCCGTGGAGTACTGTAACTTCGTTAATACTTGATAACCTATTCAGTAAGTCTGGGTTATCCATATTACCTAAGACTGTATAGACCTTAACACCCCTCTCCCTAACAACACCTACCAAAGTGTTTACTACCCTATCAACACTACCGCTATAATCTGATAAATCACCAGCTATTAATACCGCATCATAATCTTCTCTACTCATAACTTCTTTAAGCCCTCTCCAATTACCGTGGATATCAGATAATGCTAGGACCTTCATAGTAGGTCACTAAACAGTGAATTCGTAACCACAGAAAGGACATTTAATATAGTTACAACTACCTGTGATTGTTAGTAAGTTACATGACTTACATGAGTAAGCCCTAGCATATAACGTATCAAACTTCCTCCCGCAGTTAGGGCATCTAACTAACACTTAACACACCTAAGAATAGGGATTCATTGAGAGTTAAAAATAGTAACTAAACATTATCTTGGGGATTATCTTGAGGGTTAGTGAGGTTTTGAGGGAGTCATTAGTTAGTGAAGGTGTTGAATATTACTTCACAGTGTATGCTGAACACACGTTAAGATTCATAATTGATACTGAGTTAGTAGGTAAGCCGAAATCAATTAACACAGCATATGAACCCGGAGCTGGTTTCATGGGTGTTGTATACTCTAGAGTTAGTGGTAAGGCAGGGGTTTGTGTATTCACTGGGGGTCCTGGTGTCTTAGGTGCTGTAAACCCTATAGCTATGGCTTACGTCGAGTCAGACCCATTAGTAGTTATCGCAACTACACCGCCTAGGGGTATAGTTTATAAGAACTGCCTACATGCATTCCCGAACGATACAGATCAGTTGGAGGTCTTTAGAAGTATAACTAAGAGGCAGTTTAGAATCACTACTCCTAATCATGTAGGACAGATAATATCTAAAGCATTTAATACTGCTTTATCCGGGCGTCCAGGCCCTGTATATGTTGAGATACCTGCTGACTTATTCGATGAAGTTGTTGATGGGTTTACATACCTTAAACTACCTATATCTAGACCTACACCATCTGACGAAGTAGTTACTGAAGTCATTAAGTTATTGATGAATTCTAAGAGACCTGTAATACTTGCTGGTAGGGGTGTGACTATATCAGATGCTGAGTCTGAGTTACTAGCGATTGCTGAGTTATTTGATGCCCCGATATGTACTACTATAATGGGTAAGGGTATAATACCACCTACACATCCACTATACGGTGGTATAGCTGCAGGTAATCTAGGTGATGTAGTTGCTGAGGAATTACTAAGTAATGCTGATTTAGTATTAGCTATAGGTGTTAGATTCAGTCAGATGGGTACTGGTAGGTATTCCATGAAGATCAGCGGTAATTTAATACATGTGAATGTATCAGCTGATGAGTTCGGTAGGGTGTTTAAACCATTACTAGCTATTGAAGCAGATGCTAAGGAATTCCTAACTAAGTTGTTAATGATTGCTAGACGTGAGGGTATTAAGAGATTTAGTAGGGGTAGTAGTGAATTGTTAAGTAAGTTATGGAGGGAGGCTAAATCATCAGTAAATGTTGAAGCTGTTAGTAGTGGTGATATGATTGAGTCTTGGGAAGTTGTTAAGGTTTTAAGAGAGGTATTCGATGAGGATACAGTATTCGTAGGTGATGTAGGGGCTCATAGGATTGAGACATTCACAATGCCTATATATAAGCCTAGGACATACATAGTAACAACTAGTTACGTCTCTATGGGTATGGGTGTCCCTGGAGCTATAGCTGCTAAACTAGCTAAGAAGGATTCGAAGGTTGTTGGGGTTGTAGGTGATGGTGGGTTCTTAATGACTGGGTTAGAAGTAGTAACTGCTGTTAGGTATAACATACCTGTAGTTATAGTAGTGTTTAACGACTCAGCATATAAGGTATTAAGGATTTATGAGAGGGTTAGTTACGGTACTGACATCACGTATAAATTACCTAACATAAACTTCTGTGAGTTAGCTAAGTCCTTAGGAGCTCACGGTGTTAGGATTGAGAGGAGGGATGAGCTTAGGAGAGGTATTGAGGAGGCTGTAAGCCTAGCTAAGGATAAACCAGTAGTAGTTGATGTAGTAATCAGTCCTGAGTCAATACCGTTACCTATGCGTAGGTTGTATAAGGCCAACTACATCAGTGAGATTAAGAAATAATAACTTAAGTATTTATGCATAATTGGTGAGAACGTGATCCGTGTAAGTCATGAAGTACTGAGTAAGTTCTCAACCGAGGTTTTAACTAAGGTTGGTGTTCCTAGAGAGTATGCTGAGGTAGTATCAGATCAGTTAATACTTGCTAATTTAAGAGGTGTTGATTCCCACGGGATTATCAGGTTACCAGTATATGTTAGAGGTATTCTCGAAGGTGATATCAACCCCAACCCTAAGATTAAGGTGTTGAGGGAGGGTACCTCATACTTATTAGTTGATGGTGATAACGGTATCGGTCAGGTAGTAGCTCTAAAAACTACTGAATTAGTTATTAAGAAGGCTAGAGATTCAGGAGTCTGCGTGGCAGGTATTAGGAATTTAAAACATATAGGTATGCTTGCATACTACGTATTAAAAATTGTTGATAATGGTATGGTTGGTTTAGTAACTGCTAACGCATCACCTAATATAGCACCACTAGGTTGTAAGAAACCTATAACAGGTACTAACCCACTAGCTATAGGGTTCCCAGTAAGTGGTAGACCACCTATAATATTAGATATGGCGATGAGTGTAGTTGCTAGGGGTAAGATACTAGTAGCTGCTCATAAAGGTGAGAGAATACCTGAGGGTTGGGCTATGAATAAGGAGGGTAGGATGACTACAGACCCTAAAGAAGCTATTGAAGGTATACTCCTACCGTTCGGAGGTTATAAGGGTTTCGGACTAGCTGTAGCTATAGACATCCTCTGCGGTATTGTATTAGGAGGTGGTTATAGTTTAAAGATGAGGAGGAGTTTCTATAGTCAAGGAGGTGTAGTTATAGGTGCTGTGGATGTAGGGGTCTTCAGACCTTATAATGAGTACTTAATGGAGATTGAGGAGTATATTAAGGAGGTTAAAGCAACACCTACAGCTGATGGTTCAGAGGTATTACTACCTGGTGAGCCTGAATACAGGAATTACCTAGATAGGGTTAAGAATGGTATACCTATAGATGATGAAACCCTGAAGGAGTTGAAGGAATTATCTGTTAAGTACGGTGTTGAACTCCCAATTTAAACCTTCTCAATAACTATTTTCTCCCTAAACCTAACCTTAGAGAATACCTCAGGATCCCCTAAAACCCTACCTACTACGTTCACAGGACTTGCAGGTCTTATCTCATCTCTATGCCTACTTGCAGGTGTAGGTCCCCAGAATATACATAAGCTATTACCTGGGGGCCAGTAAGCTATAGCCCCCCTCTCAACAACTTCAAAGGAGTTCTCCTCATCTACGAATACAGGTATTGGGAAGTATATTTCAGAACCCCAAATACTTGCTACACCCTCTATCGGGAGGGCTTTAACAACCTCATTAAATGTTTTAGGACTGTACTCATCAGTAAGTTCAGCTAGTACCTCACCAATAGATTTAGACTTAATCCTAACTCTAACCTTCAACCAACCACCAAAGTAGTGTTTAGAGTGGTTAAATAAGGTTTTTACTCAGTAATCACTACTGTTTTAGGTGTTAGTATGTTGGTTGAGGTTGGGTTAGGTAGTGATTCATTAGTTATTGACTTACCTGAAGATGTCTTAAACGTATTACCGTTTAAGTCAGAGTTAATTAGGTGGAAGGAGGAGTTATACTTCACAACACCTTATATGCTTAAGACTGAAGGTGTTGTAGGTACTTCATATGTAGTTCCTGGTAAGGTGTATTACTGGCCTCCAGGTAAGGCATTCTGTATATTCTACGGGTTTAGCGAGCCATACTCTGAAGTGTTCTTACTAGGTGATTATGTAGGGCCTCTAAGTAATTTACGTAGGTTTAAGACAGGTGGTGTTGAGGTTTTCAAACATGTAGTCGCTGATGATTTAAAAGATGTTGTGGAGGTATTAAGTAGGTTAGGTTATTCCACAGCTACACCTCTAGATAACGGTGTTAGGGTTGTAGTAGCGTCTAAGTATGTGGGAGGGGTACGTATAGCGTTCTCAGTGATTAAAGAGGATTACGGTATGTATTTAGAGAGTGACACCTTCTACGAATATAGTATGGGTTTTGAAGGTATTAGGAGTGTGTATAGGTTTAAGAGTAAGGTTAGGTCGTACTCAAACTTAGTTAGGTTTGACTTAACTGAAGATAATTACTTATGCTTAACTTCTGTAGTTAAGGATATCAGTAGTTTAGAGAGGGCTGTTAACGATTTAGAGAGGGTTTATCAGTTCATCTTTAAGGAGTTAACCATAACTTAAGGATTTAAAGTATTGTTTAGTTAAGGTTTAGGGGATTTAATGAAGTATGAGTTTCTAGGTTATGAGAACGTTGATGGTAGTGTAGGTGTTAGGAGTAAGGTGTTAGTGTTACCTACAGTCATATGTGTTAATGACGTCGTTAGTAAGTTAACATCGTTAGTTAGTAGTACTTCAGCAGCTCTACATACTTGTGGATGTACTCAATTAGGTGTTGATTACGAGATAACTTACAGGACTTTATTAGGGACTGCTTTAAACCCTAACATATTCTCAGTGTTAGTAGTTGGTTTAGGTTGTGAGAAGGTTAGAGCTAATGAATTAGCTAATGATATCGCTAGGAGTGGTAAGTGGGTTGAGGTCCTTGAGGTTCAGGAGGTAGGTTATGAGGGGGTCTTAGAGAGGGGGGTCAGTATTTTGAAGAGGATGGTTAGTGAGTCTAGTAAGAGATCTAGGAGGTCTTACGACGTATCAAACCTCGTAGTAGGTCTTGAATGCGGTGGTTCTGACTCAACATCATCTATAGCTGCTAACCCAGCTGTAGGTTACGTAAGTGATAAGTTAGTAGATTTAGGAGCTACTGTAGTGTTTGCTGAAACTCCTGAAGTTATAGGTGCTGAACACCTACTAATTAAGAGGATTAGGGATGAAGTCAATAAGGAGAAGTTGTTAAGGTATGTCTCATGGTTTGAGAATGAGATGCTTGAGTCAGGACTAGATATTAGGGGTACGAACCCAACACCAGGTAACATAGCTGGCGGTATAACAACTCTTGAGGAGAAGTCGTTGGGGGCTATAATTAAGAGTGGTTCTAGAGTTATTGAGGAGGTTGTAGACTATGGTGAAAGACCTAAACGTAAGGGTGTTATATTCATGAATACCCCTGGTTACGATATAGAGTCAGTTACTGGTTTAGTTGCTGGTGGTTCTCATTTAATCATCTTCACTACCGGTCGTGGAACACCTACAGGCTCACCTATAGCTCCAGTAATTAAAGTTACTGGTAATCCGGAAACCTACAAGAAGTTACGTAGTATTATAGATGTTTACGTAGGTACTATAGTGGAGGGTGTTGAGACTTTAGAGGAGGCTGGTGAGAGGTTATTTAAGGAGGTTATTGATGTAGCTTCAGGTAAGTTAACTGCTTCGGAATCCTTAGGCCATAATGAATACTCTATATGGAGGGTTAAGACCTCATTCTAGTAAACAACTTCTAAACCTAACTTACTGCAGACATCCCTAACTAACTTCCTAACTACTGACGGGACTTTACTATCTATAACTACCTTAGAAGTACCTACTACTGAGTAGGTGATAGCGTAGTTAGTAAGTCTACTTAAGACATCAACATCATCTTTAAAGTACTTTATGACGTAGTTAGGTATTATATGTCCGAAGCATTCATCACTACTTAACGCTCTTGAGGTGAATATACTTGCGTAGTGATTACCGCCTACACCAACAGTAGGTGTACAGTTTAAATCACTACTTAAGCTATTCATTACTACGTACGCAACGACTTCCTGAGCTCTCCTTAAACCCCATTCTTCCGGGGAGCTACCTAACTCTATGAATGTAGTAGGTCTCCTCAAATTGTAGGGTCCGTGATGAGTTACCTCGTAAGACACTACGAAATCATTAAGTCCTGACTCATCCCTAAACCTAATGAGGTTTAGTAGGAATTTCTTAGCTAGTGGTGGGTTTGAGGGTGGGAATGAGCTGGTATTCCTGGTTAGGTTGAGGTCATGGATCGGTATACCTACGTGGTGTGTCGTGAAGGACTTAACACCTTGAGATGATGTATGTTTAGAGATCATCACGTAATACTTAACATTAACTAAATCATCTAGGAATTCACACTCGGTTATATCTGAGTTAACCTCTAATATGATGGCGTTAAGTTCGTCAGCGGTAAACGCCTTCCCAAAACCCTTAACATTAGTTGGTGATATATGTGTTAACTCCTTCAAAACGTTAACTATACCGACACCTGCGGGGTCGTACTTACTGTAGATTAACCCGTACTCCATGTTAATACCTCAACACCAAACATATTACCTCCCCTAACAAATTAAATACTCAGTACTATGGCATTAAATGTTAGGGTATGTAGAGGTCTTAAAACAGATTTAAGTGTTAGGGATGTTGAGTTACTTAAGGATAAGGTCTTAGATATTGTTAACTCAGTAGGTGGGTTAGTATATATTAGGTTAAGCTATGTAGTCGGTTATGAAGTTCTAGATATCTTCAGAGGTATTTTAAGTGTTAATAAGTTAGGTGATTACATAGCATTAAAGCTCAACTCACCGCATATTTCCGAATTAATTAAGAATGTCGTGGGGAGTGTAGAGTTAGTAGTGACTGATTTAGATGTTAAGGAGTTCGTAGTAGGTGACCTCTACCTTAAAGACACTATAACACCTACTAGTTACGCATTAACGTATCATATCTTCAGGTATTATGAGGACTTCTTATTCGATGACTCTAGAATCAACATATGCTCAGTTAGTAAGGAGTTAGAGTTTATAGGGTGTTTAGTTAAGGATTCAACGTATGTCTTAGACAACAACATTATTAAGTCAGTACTTAATATGTTGAAATACGTTGTTAAGGACTTAGGGAGTACTTCTAGGTTTATTACCTGGGTTTTAAGTAATGATGAACTACTCGTGATTGATTATTAAGGACTTACCCTTGATGAACCTCCTTAGGTACTCCCTAAACCTACTGTAGGACTCATCACTTAACAACTTACTATAGCATTCCCTACACACCCTAATAGCTGGTTGTAACTCTACAGAACAACTCCTACATACTAACTTACCACATATTAAGCACTTATTAACTGATAACCTCTGATGACATACCTCACATAACACCTCCCTACATATACTGCATAGACCGTCAGGACCTAAGTGGTCTTCACATACATACCTACCACACATCCTACACCTACTAACAGCTTCCTTAACCTCACAAACTTCACAGAGCATGAATACCTAACCTTAAAATTAATTAACTCAGTAATATAATGTTATTGGGATGACCTAACGACTATCTCTGAATTATGATGTAGGTGGAGCGACTGGGACCGAATTAATTGATGATGTAGATTATCTTGGAAGGAATTAAGGAAATTAAAGAATCCTGATGTTCAAAAATGTTTGGTTTTAGATCGTGAATGTAGGTATGAATACCTGGATCAACTGTATTAGACCATATGGTAGGTAAACACATATACCTATTATAGCAAGTATCACTATTATGATGTGGGGTCTGTAAGCCTTAGGTAGGTACCTTAAGTTAGCGTATAGTAGTGATATACCCCATATAGCTAGTGCGAATAGGTGTGTAGCTGCTGATGCGAAGGCTGCCAGTATAGGTAGTGAGAAGCCTGTTAGGAAGAATATACTTCCAACTATTATTAAGTATGGCCATAGATACAACCTAACTTTATCAGCTGTGATTTTCGCTAAACTCTTGAAAGTCCCTCTTAACATGTCGTAGATAGTCCACATATATACCTCATGAAGTGAGTAGTAGGTACCCCAGAAGGCGAAGAATGAACCTAACCACCATAGAATACCTGCCCAAGGACCTAAAGTCTCTGTAAGCCAGGCAACTTGAACCTCAGCGAGTTTAAGACCTGAAGGTGCTAGATGTCTAGGTCTTAAAACCTCGATAGTCAGTATTACTGCAGGCATTGTCGTTATGAAGACCATGAAGAACGATAAACCACAGTCGAACTTTGCATGCATTAACCAACCTAATACCTTCTTCTTAGACTTCTCATCCTCAGGGATCTCTATCTTCGGTAACCCCTTCTTAAGTTCGTGGACCTTCCTAACCATCTCATCAGAGAATTTCAGGAAACCCCACTCCTTCTCCTTAAGCATTGCTTGATAACCGACGTAGTCCTGAATACCACCACCTAAAGACCCTAAAGCAGTACCTAATAGCATTAGAGGTGTTAATGACCATATATCTGGGGCTGCAGTCCTGACCCAGTCCTCATACGGTGGTATAGGTCTTGGAATGAATAGGTTGCCGAAGAACGCACCCCAATCAGGTCTAGTAGCTAGTAGTACTGCTGCCCAGAAACCTATAAACATAGCCCATAATACTGCTAAGCTTATTTTCTCTAGTGCTTTGTAAGCCTTACCTAACCTAGCTGCGAATATACATAGTAATGTAGTTGCTATCACCACAGGTATCCAGAAGTAGAGGAGTGGTGCTGGCCTACCAGCCCAGACCCACAGTACTTGAGCTGATAGTGAGCTTAGTATATTCCACCACATAGGCATTACTGCTAGTATAGTGATAGCTAAGAATATGTTAAACCACCTACCTATAACTCTAGCAGTAGCTAAGGATGTCGGAATACCTGTGAGTGTGTGCCACCTATTAGCTAAGTACTGAATAACTCCTTTAATCCAAACACCGTAGAGGAATGCCCAAACCATAACATAACCGAATGCTGCAGCAGCTCTAGGAGTCCAAACCAGCTCACCACTACCGATAGTTAGGGATGCTATGATAGCTCCAGGACCTGCTACAGTCCATAACCACTTAATGTTAAATGCTGGGGGTTCTTCAATCTGCTCTAAATACCTCTTATAATCCACCTCAACACTCACAATTAAACCCCCTTAGAGTGTGGGTGATACACCTTAATAAATTTAATGTTAGTTCTGTTACATTAGGGATTAATTAATTTAAGTTTTACTAAGATGTTAAAGTACTTAAATTAATTATGATGATTTATGTGATTTGTATACTCGTGGTTGAGTTAGTAATCCTCAGTATTGAGTAGTGGAGTTCTATACCCTTAGAATTACCTCTAACTTTTTGGGAACGCATCACTAATGCGTTGTCACCGCTTAGATTAGTCTATCACTTTATAGGGGTTTATGTATGTTATGAAATAGTTATAAGGGGATACCTACATAACATTTCTTAGTGGTTTTATGGGTTATGATGTCGTGGTTGTTGGTGCTGGGTTTGCAGGTTCTTCACTAGCTTACTTCTTAAGTATGGCTGGTGTTAAGGCTTTAGTAGTTGATGTTAGGGGTTGGGATGATGTTGGTGATAGGCCTTGCGGTGATGCTATAGGTAAGCATCATTTCGATGAGTTAGGCATGCCTTACCCTAAGGGTGAGGAGTTAGAGGGTTTAGTGAGAGGTATAGCTGTTTACTCACCTAGTGAGGAGTTTAGAGTTGTTGTTGGTGGTGAGGGTTTTGAAGTTAATAGTGTTAAGTATGTTCAGAGATTACTTAGTGAGGCTATTAGTAGGGGTTGTGAATTCTTAGGTAATACCCATGTTAGAGGACCTATAGTTAAGGATGGTTATGTAGTCGGTGTTAGGGTATGGTCTGGAGGTGTTAAGGAGTTAAATGCTAAGGTAGTAGTAGATGCTAGTGGTAATGCTAGGTCTGTAGTTAGGTTCTTACCTAAGTCATGGCCTATCACTGAGGAATTAGACTTTGCAGATGCTAACGTAGCTTATAGGGAGGTTAGGGTGTTGGAGGGTGAGGTTGAGGAGCCTGAGATCTTAAGGATATACGTAAACAATGATGTAGCTCCTGGAGGTTATTGGTGGTTCTTCCCATACAGCTTAATGAGGGGTTACGTTAACGTAGGTTTAGGGGTTAGAGCTGATTTAAAGGGTGTACACCCTAAAGAACAACTCTATAAGTACGTGTTATCGAGGCCTGAGTTTAGAGGGAGTAAGGTAGTTAAGGCTGGGGGTGCTTTAGTACCTACTAGGAAGCCTCTAGCCTCACTTGTTTGGAACGGTATTGCAGTTATAGGTGATGCTGCATATGTAGTAAACCCAGTACATGGCGGTGGTAAGGGTTCCTCAATGATATCAGCTAAATGTGTTTCAGAGGCTATAGTTAATGCTTTAAGCATTGGTGATACCTCAGCTACTAACTTATGGGGTGCGAACGTATGTTATATGAGGAGGTATGGGTGTAAGCAGGGGGCCTTAGACCTACTCAGGTACTTCCTACAGAAGCTAAGTAATGATGACCTCGAATTCGTGGTTAGTAAGGGGTTAGTTAGTGGTGATGAGTTGAATGAGATTGCTAGGAGGGGGAGGTTTGAAGTAGGTGTTATTGATAAGATCCTTAAACTAGCATCATTACTTACTAGACCGTCACTACTACTTAAGCTTAGAACACTTGTTAAGTATATGGATTTAATTAAGGAACACTACATGAACTACCCGTCAAGACCTGAAGACCTAAGTGTATGGGTTAATGAGTTAAATAATATGATTAAATCATACCATAATACGTTAAAGTAAGACTACTTTTTAATGAATGCTTCGTAAGTCCTCCTATATAATTCACTACCCTCTAACTTCTTAATTAGTTCTAAGTCCCTCCTATACTTACCAACTCTTAAGTCTTTACCATGTACTCTAACCCAATCATCTACAGACATCATATACTTCTTCTGTACGTAATCTCTATAAACCTCATTTAATACGTTGAATGTACAGAAAGGTATTAACCTACCGTCAGGCATTAAGTAATGTATGTTACACCTCATAACCCTCTCAACATCGTAGTTGTAGAGGTCCATGAAGTGCATCATACCTATGAATAAGAACTTATAGTGCCAAACACCTAGTGAGTGGTAATCCCTCTTAGTGAATATGTCGTAGAGTAGTTTAGGTAGTAATGTCTTAATATCTTGAGGTACGTTACCCCACCTTATATACTTAGTTATTAGGTTTAGGAGTACTTTAGTACTTACTAAGAACTTACTCCTACTCTTAAGCTCTTGAGTCTTCTCCCTCAACATCTCTAAAAATCCGTTAACATCAATCATCTTAGTTATAGGTATATACTTAACTTCATTACCTTCCCTCCTAACATATACGTAAGTACCTACACCGCATTGTGGGTGGTTAGTCATTTCGAACTTGAACCTACCTTCTAAAGCCTCTATAAATTCTGATATAGGTACTGTAGCTGGGACTGGGAACCAGTCATCCCTGCTTATCATACCGTTGGTCTGCTCCTCAATAAGTTTAACAGTATCTGCTATAGTTATCCTTAACCTCTCCCTCTCAGCCTTCTTAATCATACCTACTAAACTAACTGGTTGGAAGTTTACAGACCTAACAATATCCATGTTAATAGCTGCGAATTTAATGATATCACCTAACTCATGATCGTTAACCCCCCTAATGACTACAGGTACTAATACCACACTAGTCATTCCAGACCTCCTAAAGACTTCAAATATATACGGTATCTCCCAATGATTCTTAGGGTTAGTCTTAGGTGTTACACCATCAAAGCTTAAGTATATTGTGTTAACACCAGCCTCCCTCAAACTCTTAGCTAATGCTACAGCTTTTTCAGGGTCTTCAAGATATAACTTAGCAAACATTATACCGTTAGTGTTTAGCTGGATATGTCTAACACCTAAAGACTTAAGTAACTTCACTACCTCAACAATATCCTCTCTAACTAATGGCTCACCACCAGTTAATTGAATAGCTGGTGTTACACCCTGCTTAAGTAGTTGTTTAACCATAAACTCTATCTGTTCTAACGTAGGTTCATATACGAAGCCAACCTTCTCAGCGTAGAAGAAACAGTACCAACAATCAAGATCACATCTATTAGTTACTACCATATTAGCTAGTGCTGTATGACTCTTATGTATAGGGCATAAACCACAACTGTAAGGGCATGGAGCACTTAAGTCTGTATATACATGTCTAGGCCCCCTACCCTCAACATACCACATATCCAACCTTCTAAAGAATTCTGAATCACCTGAGTATAACTCCTCAACCTCACCATGTTCAGGACATACCTTCCTAATATACACCTTACCACCCCTCTCAACAATCACTGCTGGTAGTAAGGCGTAACAGTAAGGACATAAACTCTGAGTATACCTAACTAACTTCTCATCATCTCTAACCTTAGGTAACCCCCTACCAACACGGACTTCCTTACCACCTATGAATATAACACCCTTCTCAACATCATAACTTGAAGGTACTATAAGACCTCCAGCTACAGCCTCATTCCCCGTTGAACCCACCTCTAAATACTATTAATAAACTAGTTATAAAAATAACTACCAACTACGAAATATCATCTATAAGCTTATCAAATATACAAGTACAAGCATTAAGAATGCGTTCTGAAGTAAGAGTTTAGGATACAACACCTTAAGCATTAAACAGTCCTAATATTTTAAAAATGAGGCAATCATTTCTTCTAATAATTGGAATTCACATTAACTTCATCTCTTACTCATAATTATCATGATTTTCAATACATGATGATGTCTATACCTAAGTCTTAAGTACTGTTGTGGATGGTTAATCAGCTTAATCCTTATGCTTAGTTACTGTAATCACCGTGAATTTACTCGGAATATCTCATCGATGTTTAATGATATTTTAATTATTAGGACAGGATTCATTAGGAGGTTCCTCAATTTTAACTCCACATCTCTTAAATACCTCTACTCAGTATGTGGGTAGTCAACATATAGTCTTCCTAGGCTTAGGACATGATAACACTTCATGTTTAACACCCTTCCAGAAATCTAAATTATCATTTAGAGGTGGTAAGTACCTATTATAATTAAATATTTTTATCGATGTACCGACATTGGATCCCACTTTCTTCATTAAGTACTAGCAGGTCATTATAGCTATTTTAAAGGAGAATTAGGGTGATTTAATAAGACTTACTATTGATCAGCTAAACTTATTAACCTATCTACCTACAAACAACCACTAGGGTACCTATGAGTTCATTCCTAAGTGATGTAATTAGGAATATCAGGAGGGGCTGCGAGTTAGGTGGATTTCCGGAGGAATTCTACGAGTTGATTAGTAAGCCTGAACGTATAGTGATTGTTAAAATCCCTGTTAAGCTATCTGATGGTAAGTTGAAGGTATTTGAAGGTTATAGAGTACAGCATAACAGTGCTTTAGGTCCTTATAAGGGTGGTATTAGGTTCCACCCAGAGTTGAGCTTAGATGATGATATAGCTTTAGCAACTATAATGACTCTTAAGAACTCATTAGCAGGTATACCCTACGGCGGTGCTAAGGGTGGTGTTAAGGTTAATCCTAAAGAACTTAATGTTAAGGATTTAGAAGCTCTATGTAGGGGTTATGTCAGGGCTTTAAAGGAAGTGTTAGGTGAGTACTTAGACATTCCAGCACCTGATGTAGGTACTACGTCTCAGATGATGGCTTGGATGTTTGATGAGTACAGTAAGTTTGTTGGACGTAACGCACCTGCAGTCTTCACAGCTAAACCACCTATAATACATGGTAATCCAGTACGTGAGTACGCTACAGGCTTTGGATGTGCTGTAATGTCTAAGGAAGCTGCTGAGAAGTACTTAGGTGGTTTAGAGGGTAAGAGAGTGAGTATTCAGGGGTTCGGTAATACGGGGCAGTGGCATGCATACTTCATATCTAAGATGGGTGCTAAGGTAGTAGCTATAAGTGATACTAGCGGTACTGTCTACGATCCTGAAGGTATTGATGTTGAGTTAGCTATGAAGGTTAAGAACACTACCGGGAAGGTGATTAACTACCCGAGAGGTGAGAAGATTTCAGATCCTCAAGCAGCTCTATACGTAGATGCTGATATATTAGGTCCTGACGCTATGGAACGTCAGATAACTTTAGAGAATGTAGGTAAGGTGAAGGCTAAGATCGTAGTTGAAGGTGCTAACGGACCTACAACACCTGAAGCAGAACTTAAACTTGCAGAACGTAACGTAATAGTAGTACCTGACTTCCTAGCAAACGCTGGTGGGGTTGTAATGAGTTACTTAGAATGGGTTGAAAACCTACAATGGTATATATGGGATGAAGAAGAAACTAAGAAGAAGTTAGAGGATATAATGAGGAAGAACTTCCTAAGGACATACAAGAAATTTGAGGAATTACGTAGTACTGGGAAGGTAAAGACCATGAGGGATGCAGCCCTAGTCCTAGCACTAGAACGTATCTACGAAGCTATGAAGGTTAGGGGTTGGCTTTAACTTAACGTAATGTACATCAACCTCAAACCCTAAATCACTTATTTTTCCATAGTAGGTTTCATAATAGGTAAGGAGTTCTAAGAATAGTTTGGATTAATCCTAAAGATAGTTAATGAGTTAATATAGCAGTAATAGAAATTACTTACTTAGTTAAAGATTATATGTATAAGTTTATGTAAAATGTCGAATATGATTTAGGGAAGGTCGTAATATTTTGTTAAATGACTTTAACAGAAAGTTTATAAGTTTAACTGTGTAGTAATATTTGGTGATGTAGTATTCCAGGGAATATCCCTTTAATAGGTGAACCATTTCCGAAGATAGAGGTAATGACTAATTACGGTAGGAAGGTCTTACCAGATGATTATAAGGGTAAGTGGTTTATACTGTTCAGTCATCCAGCAGACTTCACACCAGTATGTACTACAGAGTTTGTAGCATTTACTATTAGGTATAAGGACTTCCAGAGGTTAAATACTGAGTTAATAGGTTTAAGTATAGATAGTAATTACAGTCATATTAAGTGGGTTGAGTGGATTAAGGAGAAGTTAGGTTATGAAGTACCGTTCCCAATAATTGCAGACCCTCGAGGTCAGGTTGCTGAGAAGTTAGGATTACTACATGCTCAATCAACAACAAGTACTGTTAGAGCTGTGTTTATAGTAGACCATAGAGGTATTATAAGGGCAATCCTATACTACCCATTAGAACTAGGCAGGAATATTGATGAGATATTAAGGATGGTTAAAGCATTACAAGTTCATGAACAGTATAAAGCAGCTATACCGGCTAATTGGCCTAATAATGAATTAATTGGTGAGAGGGTTATAGTACCACCACCATCAACTATGGCTGAAATACCTGAGAGGCTTAAGTCTTATCAATGCTTTGATTGGTGGTTCTGTCATAAGGAGGTTCCGAGTTCTGAGGCTGAGGAAGCTAGAGTGTTTTTGAAGAGGGTTGCTGAGACTAGGAGGTAGTTGTTAACCCAACCTCATTTTTAACTCTACTATATTCTCTTATGACGTTATCTACTAGTTGAGGTACTACATCAAACTTATTTAAGTTACTGGCGAAGACTACATCACGTTCCCTACCAGTCCTCCATAGGAAACTACCGCCTCGTCCAGACTTAATAACATCTAATAACACGTTATCGTTAATTACTGACTTGAAGGTATGTAATGCGGCTATGGCCTCATCAGTTAAGTCTAAATCACTGGTTAACGTACTTAACTCGTAGATTATAGCTCCAGCACCTAGGAAATCCTCTATAGAGAAGTCACTCCTCCTATAACCAGCACACACTATATTAACTGATTTAAACTTTAACTCATTAATAACTCTAGCTATAGCTCTAGCATTAACTAGAGAACCTATAAACACGTTCCTCAACCCTAACTTAATAGCCTCACTAACTACTAAAGCACCTGAGGTAGTCCTAATTACTAACTTACCATTACCAGTACCGTACTTACTAACGTACTCTATAACCCCTGTAGGTGAGTTATCAAGGTCTGCAACATCAGGTTTAATACCGTCGACTTCAGCAGCTAGTGGAGACCTAACCCTATCCCTAAACTCTACAGCCTTATCTAGGTCTGAGAAGACGTAAATCTCTTTAAACCCTACAGCTAGGGCTGTAACCACTAGTGTTGAGAATCTGAGGACATCTACTACTACGTAAGATTCAGCATTAAAACTCCTTAAACCACTAACATACCAACTAACACCTACGTACACTTACGAACCCACCCCCATACTGAACTATAGACCCAACACATACGTAGTCTTAAACCACCTCAAGGCCTTCGAAGTCATCGTGAATTAAAATCTTAAGTAGGATTTAAAAATATTATCATAACAAAGACTTCTAAATTAGGTCTGAGGCTATTTAATCAGTTTTAAAACGTTCAATCTTATATATTGTGAACCTACCCCTCCTCTTCCTATAAATGCTTACATACCCTAACCTCCTTAACTCCCTCAAGATCTTACCTGCGAGATGTGTCGTTATGTTGAATTGATGTGCTAGTCTTCTAGCGTTTATGAATTTAACATCATGCTTAGATAGCCATGTAATAACTTCTTTTAAGTCCATAAGATACTCCTACTATAAGTTGGTTAGTAGAATTTATAAGGTTATCAAGTAATTTAAACGTGATGATGCTATGATCAAGAATTTTAATGAGTTGGTACGTTCTGGGATGCATAGGGATATACTTAAAATTATTGAGGCTGGTCTTACAGCTGCTGACCCTGTTAAGGCTATTAAGTCTGCTCTCAAATTAGAGGGTAGTAAGTTAGTTATTGGTGGTAGGGAGTATGATGTTGATAGGGGGGTTAAGGTATTAGGTTTTGGTAAGGCATCAGCGACTATGGCATTAGCTGTTGAGGAATTACTTAGTGACTATATAGTTGGTGGGGCTGTTATAGTACCTAAAGGTCTTAAACCACCTACTTTAAATAAGGTTAAGGTTCTTTACGGTAGTCATCCAATACCTGATGAGGATACCCTAAACTCTACTAGGGAATTACTTAAGTTAAGAAGTGGTGATGAAGGGGATACATACGTAGTACTCATATCTGGTGGTGGTTCAGCACTCTTTGAATTACCTATAGAACCTATAAGTCTTGAAGACCTTAAAGTATTAACGTCACAGCTACTTAAGTGTGGTGCAGATATTAAGGAGATAAATACTGTGAGGAAGCACATATCTATGGTTAAGGGAGGTAGATTAGCTGAGTTGTTATATCCGTCGAAGGTGATTTCACTAGTGCTTTCAGATGTTGTCGGGGACCCTATAGAGTTCATAGCTTCAGGACCTACAGCCCCTGATACAACTACTTATGAGGACGCTATAGCAGTGCTTAGGAGGTATGGTATATGGGATACCATACCTAAGTCTGTTAGGGAGGTCTTATTAAGAGGTCTTAAAGGGGAGTTAAAGGAAACTCCAAAACCAGGTGATAAGACTTTCGATAAGGTCTTAAACTATATAGTAGCTAGTAACTACATAAGTTTGAAGTCTATGGAACTAACTGCTAAGGAGTTAGGCTATAATACATTAGTAGTAACGTCTATGATGGAGGGTGAGGCTAGAGAGGTTGGTAGGTTTGTAGCTAGTATTATAAAGAATATTAAGAAGTATGACGAACCTGTTAAGAAACCAGCTGCAATTCTCTTCGGTGGTGAGACTACAGTGACTGTAAGGGGTAGGGGTGTTGGCGGTAGGAATCAAGAACTAGCGTTATCAGTAGCTATATCAATAGCTGGTTTAGATGATGTAGTATTCGCATCTATAGGTTCTGACGGTGTTGATGGTGTGAGTCCTGCAGCAGGTGCTGTAGTTGATGGAGGTACAGTTACTGAGGGTAGGAGATTAGGTTTAGACCCCTACGAAGCATTAAACAATAATGACTCATACACATACTTAAGTAAGTTGAGGTCAGCTATAATAACAGGGCCTACAGGTACTAACGTAAACGACTTAGCAGTAGCTCTAATTAGGTGAGTGTGTCCTTAATTGCTCATAGTTAAAGTAATTACTTTTTTAGTATTTATAGCACCGTTACTAATCTTAATGATCATACATAGCACTTACTACTACTACAGCAATAGGTATAGGAGTCCTGTAAGAGTTAATAGTAAGCCTAATACAGGTATAACCATAGTAGTACCTGTAAAGAACGAACCTATAGAACTCATAGATGATCTAGTGAAGAATATGGATGAGGTGTGTAGGAGTTTCAGATGTGAGTTATTAATAGTTACTGACGACCCTGTAGATAGGGCATTAGAGATTAAGAAGTTATGTGAGTCTAAGAGAACATCAAATGTTGAGGTTAGAGTAATTTTAGGGGACCCTATAAGTGGTAGTAGGGCTAAGGCATTAAATAAGGGTGTTACTGAGGCGAAGTATGAGTACATCATGATATTAGATGTTGACTCAAGACTTCAGGAAGGAACTATAGATAAGTTGATTAACTGTGTTGAGAGTGGTTATGAAGCTTGTGTAGGTAGGTGGGAGAGTTACTATAGCTATAGTACTAGGTTAGCTAAGTCTATAGGTAGGACTATGAAGTTTACAGTTGATACACTCTATAAGGGTAGGTCAGCTCTAAACCTCTTCATCTTCCCACTAGGTTCCGGTACACTATTTAGGAAGAAGTCATTACTGACTGTCGGTTTATGGGATAACGTCATACAAGATGATATGTACATGGGTATGAAGTTCCTTGCTAATGGGTTTAAAGTAGGTTACGTAGATGATGCAGTAATTAACGTCTTAGTCCCTTCATACTATACGTCATTGAAGATACAGCAGGAGAGGTGGGCTTACGGAGCACTTGAAGTGTTATTAAAGACTTTTAAATTGTTGTTGAAGGCTAAGTTAAGTATTATTAAGAGGTTGGAGGCAGCCCTCTACCTATGTCAGTACATACCAACAGCACTACTCTTCCTAGGAAGTGTTGTAATCCCTATAACATCTATGTTTTTAAGGGAGGACTTAATGGATTTCGGATACGTACTGATAGCTTTCTCCACAGTCGTAACAGCCTTATACGTATTAAGTATCTATAAGTCATTAATTAGTAGATACGTAAGTAAGTACATTATTATAAGGTCTATAGGTTCTTCAGCAGCTATTACAGCGACGTTATTACCGACTATATTCGTAGGTACTGTTAAGGCATTACTATTGAGGAGGTTCCGTTATAATATAACTCCTAAAGGGAGTAGTGAGAAGTTAGTTAAGTCCTTACGTAATTACGAGTACCTCTACCTGATATACTTACTAATAGTCTTGATATTTAACGCGTTATTAGGTAATGTACTTACAACACTCTGGTGTTGTTCGATAGCATTAGCTATAATATATACTAGTATCAGGGTGAATAAGGTAGTTAACTATTAATAAATGAGTTGTGCTGAGAGATGGGACTCAATCATATGTCAATATAGTGGTATACCTCTATAGGTGTTGGGTAGGTAGTTATCTTCTTAACCTCCTCCCTCTTAACCTCTATATAACTGTCTATGAGTTCTTTAGGGAATATAGGTCTTAACCACTCATTATCACATTCAAGCTCATCTAAAGCTTCATCTAACGACCTAGGTAGTTCCTTAATACCTAACTCCCTCCTCCTCAGAGGAGTCATTCTATACACATTCTCATCAACTGGATCTCCAGGGTCTAACTTCTTATTAACACCGTCCATACCTGCTAGTAATATAGCTGAGAGTGCTAGGTATGGGTTTGCACTTGGGTCTGGAGGTCTGTACTCAACCCTCTTACTCTTATGGCTATTACTATATGCTGGTATCCTAATAGCTGCACTTCTATTAGCTTTACTCCATACTAGATATACTGGTGCTTCATATCCTGGGACTAACCTCTTATAACTATTTACTGTAGGGCTGACAATAGCTGATAATGCCCTACCATGCTCTATTAAACCACCTATGAAGTACCTAGCATACTGGCTTAAGTTTACGTACTCATCGTTAGGGTCGTAGAATAAGTTCTCATCACCTCTCCAAATACTTACATGTACATGCATACCGCTACCGCTATCCCCGTATATAGGCTTAGGCATGAATGTAGCTATGTAACCCTTCCTATAAGTTAAACTCTTAACTACGTACTTAACAGTCTGGATATTATCTGAGGTACCTGTAGTATTACTACCGTTGAAGTTAATCTCATGTTGAGCTGATGCTACTTCATGATGAACTACCTCTACAGTTAATCCGAAGTACTTCTCAAGAACTTCAGCAATCTCTAACTTTAAATCCTGGAACTTATCTTTAGGGTATGTAACGTAGTAACCATCCTTCCCCCTATTAAACGGTACTGTAGTACTCCAGTAAGACTCACTACTAACTATACTTAACTCCTGCCTCCAACTATCCACTACTACATTAACCTTATCGAATATGAAGTACTCTAACTCTGCAGATACGTAAGGTCTTAAACCACTACTCATGAAGTACTCATCAACCCTCTCAGAAACATACCTAGGATCTCTAACTAATCTCTCACCACTCTTCCACACACTACATAACATCCTAGCAATACCTGAAGACCACGGCATTAAAGCAAATGTCGTAGGTATAGGCTTTAAAACTAAGTCACTCTCCTCAATATTTGAGAACCCCCTAACACTACTACCGTCAAGCTTACCTAAACCCTCACTAAATACATTAGGTGTTAGTAACTTCACAGAAACTGTAACATGTCTTAAAACCCCTACTAAGTCTGTAAACTGAAGATCTAACCACCTAACACCGTATTGACTAATATTCGATACTACATCATCAGGGCTTAACACATTTTCACACTCTAATTATTAGATTAGGACAGAATATAAGATTACTTGTCATAAATACTGGACAAACATTCTAAATTAATTAAAATATTATTTAAGGCTTTAATCTAATGTTCAGTAGATGGATTGAGGAGCTATTAGTAGGTATAGCTATTCCAACTACACATATTCTACAATCTTATTTAACCACTTTATAAGTTAGCCTTATAAGGTACTCTATGAGTTTATATATAAGTGTTTAGGTGATGGTAGTTTGAGATTAGTATATAAGCTCTCTATAACGTTTATAGCGTTACTATTTACATCTTTAATCATAATGTACTCTATAGTTATTGATGAGAGGAGTTGGATTGGTAGTAAGTTAGTTAGTTACTGGTATGCGGAAATAGGCAGTTATGATGTCGACATAAACTCACCTACAGTCGTTATCCATCAGTCATTAGCTCTAACGTTATTCTTGTTTGTGATAGCTGTGACTATATTTAGGATGGAGTGGAGGGTAGTAGCAGTATTCTTCTCATTAGTTATGGTTGTTATTCTTGGGATAGTACCACCTCAGAACTTAATTAAATCAGCTATTGAGTGGGATTTAATATTATTCCTAATAGGTTCTATGACCTTAGCTGGAGTGCTTAAGGAATTAGGTGTTTTTAAGTACTTAGCTGTAAATGCTGTCAGAGTTAGTAGGGGTAATTCAATAATACTGCTTACCCTAATACTCACATTAGCTTTCATCTTATCAGCATTACTTGGTGAGGTTACGAGTATAATCTATGTAGTTATGCTATTATTTGAGTTGAGTAAATTATTTAGGATTAATGTTGCTTACTTAATAATACTTGCTGTACTAGCTACTAATACTGGGAGTGTAGCGTTACCTATAGGTAATCCTATAGGGATTTACCTGTTCTTCACAACTAATATGTCTATGAGTGAGTTCTTAAGATATTGTTTCCCATTATCACTGATAACTCATGTAGTTCTCTTAACGTTAATGATTATTCTAGGGAAGGATACTATTAAGAGTATTTCTAAGGTCTTCAAGGAATCTCCGGAGGGTATTAACGTGTTCGTAACATCGTACTACCTAAGTATTAGTAAGAAGGAACTTAAGTTAATCCGTAGTGGTTTAATAATCCTACTAGCATTCATAACTACAGTCATATTAAATGACTACTTAAGTGATTACCTTACATTGATTTCTGGAGTTAGTGTAGATCCTCACTCATTTCTAGCCTTTATACCCTACATATTCATTATAATTTCTTTATTCGTATCTCCTCCTGAGAGGATTTCTGAGGTGTTGGAGAAGAGTGTTGAGTGGCCCTCACTACTGTTCTTTATAGGCCTCTTCATACTTAGTTACGCGTTAACATATACAGGTGCTATATTTAAGATTGCATATGTTCTATCAGGTATTAGATTCCCATTGATAATGCTAGCAGTATTCCTACTAGCTTCGGCTTCTTTAAGTTCAGTACTTGATAATCTATCAGTTATAGTTTCTATGACACCGATAGCGATACTTCTAAATAATTTAGGCTTGGTTGGTAGGGGTATATTCTATGCGTTACTCTTCGGAGGTGTGTTTGGAGGTAACTACACACCTATAGGTTCTACAGCAAATATAATAGCTATATCAATAGCTGAGAAGGAGAGGGTTAGGATCGGTTGGGGTGAGTGGTTGAGGGTAGCCCTAATAATAACTACAGCTCAGTTAATAGTTGCACTTCTCTGGCTCTACATAATTTAAGTTATGTCCTCAAAAGGAATTTAACCTTAGTAGTTAGGAAGTGTATGGAGTTACGATGGTAGTATTTGAGAAATTCGCTAAGAAGTATTTTGAGGAAGCTCTAAAGGATTTAGATAGGTGTAGGAGGGCACTAATGTTTGAGGACTATCCACAAGTTGTATTCTATGCACAACAATGTGTTGAGAAGTGTGTGAAGGCTTTATTAGAAGTTAAACGAAGGGTGGTCTACAATCACGGACCTGAATTAATTACAGTTTTCTACGATGTCTTTAAAGACGAATTAGGTGAAGGGTTTAACGTAGTTATTGAGGCGTTAGAGTACCTTACAGAATACTATACTAGAGCCAGATACCCATTCCTACTTAAGGGTGAGGTGTTAGGACCTGAGGATATAGTTACGAAAGATATAGCTGAGAAAGGTATCTCACTAGCTGAGAAGGTCGTTGAGGTGGTGAGGAATTATCTTAGAAGAAGAGGTATTATATAGGGTTACGGAAGTCCTTAAATCCTTTAATAAGGTATTAAAAGCTTTAGTAATCTTCGGTAGTAGTACCTTCTCAAAGAGTCCTAACGACTTAGACTTACTAGTAGTTATTGATGAGTTAAGTAGCGTTAGTGAGAAGTTTGAGTTAGAGTTAAGTATATCTAAGTCGTTAAGAGATTTAAGAAGTAGTAAGCCATTCGATATTATAGTATTAGATGTTAAGTCCCTCGAGGAGAATATAGTACCTGGGAGCTTCTTAACCGGCTTAATACTAGGTTATAAGGTCATATACGATGATACAGGTTTTAAATACTTAATAAAGGATATAGTTAAAGTATTAATAAGTACTGATGATTGTATTCTCATAAAGCGTGGAAGGAAGGTGAATTTAAAAGCAGTAGCTATGGCTAAAGACCCTATAATTGATAGCCATGATCTTGGTTAATAGCATTAGGACTGATATTAAAGTTAAAAATGACTTAAGAATGATTTATTTTACCTCGAGCTCCCGTCTGGGATAGGGGTAATGGGCCGGAGACTCAGCCCGGGATTGAGCCCTTAAAAAGAGGGGATGTAATCTCAAACCTCTCACCATGAATGACAGAGGTTCCTACTGGTGCGGGGAGGAGGTCAGCTCTACCTAATAAGAGTCTCTGACTTATGAGGAATTGTAGGTAGGTACTCTACAGCTGGTCTCCTAGCTGCTTCCTGTGGATAGAGAGACATTAAACTATATATTGCTGGAGGTATTTCAGTCTTAACATTGAGACCTAACTCCTTAAGCTCCTCAGCAGTTATCGGCCAATCATGTGTGTACCTACCCATAACTAAACGATCGATTACTAACTCCATCTTATCTTGAGGTAGTTTACCCTCTAACAACTTCTTAACTAAGTCTTTAGTCTGGTTTAATGCTTTCTCAGCTATATCAGCTAGGATTAATGTATTATCATCAACTTTATCAACACCTTTCTCACGAACTACCTTAACTATTGACGGAGCTGGTAGAGTACCTGATTGAGTACCTATCTGAGGGTCTACAGGACCTAACACCGCGTCAGGATCCATCCATATCTCATCAGCTGCTAAAGCTATTAACGTACCACCACTCATAGCGTAGTGAGGGACTACAACGATCTTCTTACCTGGGTGTCTCTTAAGAGCTAACGCTATCTGTGACGCAGCTAACATTAAACCTCCAGGTGTATGCATTATCAGCATTATCCCTTTATCAGGTGGTGTACTCCTAATAGCTCTTAAAACTTCCTCAGAATCTTCAATATCTATGAACTTATATATAGGTATTCCGAATAAGCTAATTCTCTCCTGCCTATGTATTAACGTAATCACTTTAGAATTATACATAACCTCTAAACCTCTTATGATGTTAGCCCTAGCTCTCCTCAAGGCTGAATACCTCATCTGAGGTGTTATGAATGTTAGGAATACCCATAATATGAAGAACAACCATAGGAAATCAGCAAATCCATCCAAGTTAAACACACCTGGAATATATGTTGAGTACCCCTTAATAAACCTAATAAACCCCTAACTCAGACTCATACACCTTAACTAACGACTCACCCCAATCACCTATATCATCAAGTCTCCCTAGGAAGAACCTAAGTATAGGTGGTTCGTAAACCCACTTCAAACCCTTAATCAAATCTCTATGCTCGTAAAGCCATAACACTCTATCTACTACGTAGTCTGCATGTGATCTTAAGTACGTCTTCCTCGGGAATGCTATCCTAACTAATTCTAGGTCTGGATATACCTCCCTACCATCCTTATCCCTATCCATAGATAACGTACCCCTCTCCATAGCCCTAATACCTGAGGCTATGTAGAGTGCAGCTGCTAGAGAACCTGCTGGGTACTTATCCCTACCTAGGTGTGGTAGGAATTCTAAGGCATCTAAGTGAACACCTAATCCACCTGGAGGTAGTACTACTGGGACTCCATTCCTGTCAAGCTCCTCAGTAACATACCTTATCAACTCTAACTCAGAACCTATTAAATTCTCTTTAAACGCCTCTCTAAGACCTACAGCTATAGCAGCTATTTCCTTAATAGACATACCACCATATGTTAAGAAACCCTCATATACTGGGATATGAACTATGATCTTCTCGTAATACCCCCTATTATTAGTAGCTATGAAGCCACCTCTAGCTGATGAAGTCTTCCTAGCACTTATGTATAGTATGTCAGCATAACCTACAAACTCCTTAACAATCTCCTCTAAACTTTTTGAAGAGTACCCAGGTTCTCTCTCCTTAATAAAGTATACATTCCAATCAATCATACTACCATCAACTACTAAAGGTACTCCATACTTATCACATAACTCCCTAACCTCCCTGATATTCCTCATAGAGACTGGCTGACCACCAAGTAAGTTAGCTAGAGCTTCAATCCTAACAAACGCTACCCTACCCTTATAACCCCTTAATACCTCCTCAAGCTTAACAACATCTATATCACCTTTAAACGGGTACCTACTCCTCCTATCTAAAGCCTCCTTAACAGGTATCTCTATAATCCTACCACCAACTAATTCGATATGAGCTTTAGTTGTTGTAAAGTGGTAATTCATAGGTACTACATAACCCTCCTTAACGAACACCTTAGAAATCACATGCTCAGCAGCCCTACCCTGATGTACTGGGATCACATACTTCATACCGAGTACATCCTCTACAGCCTTAGTGAATTCGTAGAATGTCCTACTACCTGCATAAGCGTCTTGAGCTGATACCATAGCTGCTAGCTGCTTATCAGACATAGCATTCACACCACTATCAGTTAACATATCTAGGAAGACATCATCAGCTTTAAGTAGGAATGTATTCCACCCAGCATCCTCAATAGCCTTAAGCCTCATACGAACTGGTAGTAAGTTAAGTTCCTCATAAACCCTCAATCTAAAACCATCAACTTTCAGTAAATTACCATTACGTCCCTTCACAATAATCAAGTCTAACACCTCGATATAGTGTTAGATAACGTTAAAATACTTATTACTACAACTCCCTCCTAACTCCCTTAGTCCATAATCTAAAGACTACGAACCACGGAGTGTCTAGTACTGAGAGTAGTACCTTAGCGTAGGTACCGTACCAAATCATACCCCACACAACATCCCAAGGTACTGTGTATGCGAATGCTAGTGGGAAGAATACTAAGCTATCCACTATCATGTCGATAACATCACTACCTACAGACCTAAGTAACACTCCCTTCAAAATACTTTTAGTACTTACTTCATACCTGTAAACCCTCTTCTTAATCTCAGCAAATACTGTAGCGTCTAAGAACTCAGCAACTATGAATGCTGTGTATGAAGCTATGACTACTCTAGGTGTTTGAAGCATGAAGTACTTCCAGGCCTCATCAACACTAACTAACCAAGGTGCTGGGGGTACTGTAGATAACATGAAGATAAACATTGACATCATAACATTAGCTATGAATGCGAGTAATATGGCGTTGTAAGTCGCCCTCCTACCGTAGATCTCGTTAATCATATCTATTAACTGAGCTACGAATGGGAATGTTATAGTACCTCCTGAGAGTAGTAGAGGTGTTAAGATGTTAAACTCTGAAATTCTAGAAGCTAATATGTTTGAAGCTATAATGTATGAGATATAGAATGTGAGTAATGCAGGATACCCTAAAGTATCTCTAAACCTCCTAACCAACCAAGAACCAACTACTGTAGAGATTGTCAACCCTACAAACCAGAAAAACCATACCCAAATCAATCCATATACCTCCTACATACTCAAGAATTAACTACAGATACTTAAGTTTAACCATAAAACATGATCATAGCTTAAGCACTAGTTAGTAACTTCAACAACATCCTAGCATTCTCAAGCATCCAATGGTCGTTATTGAAGAATATGTAGGCTTTCTTAGGATTTAATTTAATTACCGAGTCAGCTAACTCTCTAAGCTCATCAACACTGTAGTTATAGTTGTACCACTCAAACCTACCGTGGAGTCTTAAATAGATATTACCGTTGGAATTAACTACCCATTTAGTCTGTGGTGAGTCTATAGAGACTAAGGTTAGTCCTAACTGACGACCCCAACTAACAACCTCATCATTAAAACAATCATCATTCCTAAACTCAACAGCGAATCTCTCGTTAAGTCCTACAGCCTCGTAGAACTTCTCAACCCTATTGAGGGACTCCTTACTACATTTGAAGTTAGGTGGTAGTTGGAAGAGGTAGAATGAGACGTACTTATCTAGGGGTTCGAATAAACCTCTAAATTTAAACCATATCTCTAATGCCTTCTCATTAAGTTTATGAGTATGTGTTATAGATCTATGAACCTTAATAGACCATTTAAGACTACTACCTTTCCTAGACCAACTTAAGACTTGATTCTTAAATGGGAACCTATAGAAACTAACATTTAATTCTACAGCGTTAAGGCCTGAGAACCTTATATACCACTCTAAATCACCACCTAAATTCCAATCGTATAACCACCCACTAGTACCTACATAGACTTCCACTCACTCCACCACTAACATAATTGATTTAAACATCTAAATCATTTATTAATGAATTTCAAGTTAATACCTTGGAGTTAGTGGTGGTTTCAAGAGCTTTAGACTGGTTTAGACAAGCTCTTAAGGACTCGAACATGCTAGGAAATCTATTGAGTTAGGTGATTATGAGTATGTGGTTAAGAGACTTAAGGAGTATGCAGTAAGGTCTTTAGAGAAAGGTGCTATAGCTATATTCTTAATAGGATCGCTAGCTAAGGGTGACTATACAGCCTTCTCAGATGCTGATGTAGTTGTAATAGTACGTGATGACTACCCGAAAGGATTTATTGATAGGATTTCAGACTTTATAGACCCAACACTACCTATAGATATTGAGCCGAGGGTCTATACAGTAAGTGAGTTCTTTAAACTCATTCAGAGTAAGTCGAGGATTGTAGAGGAGGTATTAAGGTATGGGGTCCCACTAGCAGGTGATCCTAACGTAGCTAAAGAGTTAGTAAGGTCTGTAAGTAGTAGGGGTCAATAGTCGTAAATCGACCTACATATATCCTTAGTACCACTACCTTCTTCAGCAGGTGTTTTCCTCCTAGAAGATATCACTTCTAAACCGTAAGACCTTAATATCTCCCTAAGTACTTCCTTGCCTAAGAACCTCTCAGACCTTAAGCAATTTATAGGTATTGTAAGTAATAGTTCAACTACATCAGGTTCTAGGAATGGTGCTATGGCTTTAACACCTAAACACTTACTAATTTTAAGTTCAGGATATCTACCATGTACATACTTCCCTACAGTTCTATCAACTTCATCACTAGCCAGTGTTAGTAGGTAGTTATAACCTAGGAGTAACTCATCACTACCAGACCCTAAGTAAATACAATTACATCCAATTTCCTTAGCCCTCATTAAAACAGTGTAGAACACAACATCATTTCTAAACTCAATACAACCACCATCACCGTGGGAATTCAACTCACTACCTACACAATTAATGATGTCCTCCTTAAACCTTAAAACATCCTCGAAATCCAACATAATTAGGTCTAAGTCTACATTAAATAGCTTAGATATGTGGATTATGTAGGGTAGGTCTTTAGGGATACCATCCTTATATACTACAGCAATAGCTTTAGGTTTGAAACCAGCTAGTATTGAGGCAAGTAAAATTACTGATGTATCTATACCACCACTTAAAGCAATACATCCACACTTAGTCCTACTAACAACATTAACTAACTTCTTAAGTAGCAATTCTTCATAGTGAGTACAGGGTAGAGGTATACGCATTATATAACCCTTAACACAATATAATCATTAAGTAATTCAGTATTGATTACACTGTAGTTAAGTTTAGACTTATGTAGAGGTCCTGAAACAACTAACGTATGATACTCACCTCTCTCACCTAGAGGGTCTAAACCAATGGCCCTAACATAACTTACGAATTCCTCGACATTCCCCCTACTTAACTCCTTACCAAGCCAAGCACTTAAAGACCTATAACACCCAATAACTAACACCTCTAAACCATCATTAAATTCCATATACATTAGCTCCTCAGGGTCTAACCCCCATAAGGGTTCAATTAACTTAGCCCCTACCTCACCTGATAACCTCTCCATATACTTTAAATGTTCATCTATATAGACATCACCAGCTACTACCGTAGTTACGTTTAACTTCCTTAAGAACTCTACAGTCTCTAGGAATTCCTTACCCTTACTTAACCTAAGTACAGTTACTGGTATACCTGTAAGTGTTAGAGTTTCTAAACTCTTACCTAAGTTAATGAGGTGTGGGTTAGGTCTAGGGAAGTCATATATAAGTATTAGACCTAGGTCTACTTGACCATACCTATAGACAGCATAGTAGGAGTCCTTACCACCAGATAGGAATGCTATACGCATCTTAACACCTTAATAACTTACTTATAGGGTATGGGGTAGTGATATGTTTTAAATAGGTTTTATGGTATGTCATCCTAGGAGGTAGTTTAAGACATTTAGATATGAGTAGGTGTAAGTCCTCAGGTGTTAATTTAGGTAGTATTAAACTTACAGTACTGGTTAACCTACTTCCTTGAGGGACTTTAGTTAAGGGTATATCGACGTATTTTAAAGCTATGTATAGGTCAACCCTATCAACACTCACCTTAACTTGATCCCTACCTATGTTGAGTATTAAGGGGTCAGGCCCTCGTTTTGTTAAGGATTTCAACTCATCTATGACCCTCACTAACTCACTTAAGCATGATTTAATGTTATCATTAGCTATGTATACCCACCTACCGACATCCTCAATATCAGTACCATACCTAGCTAAGAATACTGGAACCTCCTTAACACCTAATAACTTTAATGCTTTAAATCTATGATGTCCGTCAATAACAAACTTCTTAAACTCCTCAATAATTAACGGCTTCATCAACAATCTATCACTTCTTAACGATGTTAATAACCTCCTAACCCTAAACCATTCAACATCTTCTAACTCAATAATTTCATTAATCTCAACAACTTCAAATTTATAACTTCTCCTACGCAATTAAACCACTCCCTAAAAACGTGTTGTATGTGGTGAAGAGTAGGTATGTTAAGAATATGTATGAGGTAGTGGTTATCAGGGCTAATCTTACGGATTTAGAGATATCTTCATGTTTAGGTAGGTTAAACTCACTACCTATACAGTATATATTAACTTTCTCTAACCTCACTGATAAACACCCTGAAACTGATGCGAAGATACTTCCAGCATTAACACTCTCTGTCTTACCTCGATCCCTAAGGTACGTAGTTAATGACCTCTTAAGAGATCCGTTGACTAACGGGCATAGAAGTATTATAAGTAGTGACGTAACTCTACTAGGTATATAGTTAATGATTGTATCTACCTTAGCTGAAAACCAACCAGTATTAATGAATTCATCAGTTCTATACCCTAAAGCACTATCTAAACTATTTACTAACCTCTGAAGTAATGCCCCTATAGGCCCTAAGAATGTATAGTAGAGTAGTGGTGATGTAAATCCATCAACTAAACTCTCAAATAGAGATTCTATAGTTGCTGAAGCTATATGACCCTCCCCTAACTTACTAACATCCCTCCTAACAATACCTGAGACATACTGACGTGCATAGTTAATATCACCACTCCTTAACCCAAACTCAACATTACGTACATGTATGAGTAGTAATCTTAAAGATATTGAAACCTTAAGAATATATGATGAAGTTAAAACCCATAATAACCTATTAAAACTACTTAAGTAGAGAATTAATATGTAAGGTACTGTATGAGTTATCACAACTATAAACCATATCATAATACCTGAAGCCTTAGTCTTAGGTAGGTGTTTATGTAGTTTTAAAGCCATAACATATGATGTATGGACTGGATGAATAATCAACATTAAACCACTATGGTATGGGTAGATAAAATCCATAACCATAGCCACAGTCAGAACAAGTAGGAATTCCGTACAGTCCTTAGGTAATAACCAACTTATCACGGCATCACCCACAACAAAATATCTAAACTTCTAAAGACTGAATTCATCAACTGTAGAGTGATTATTGATGTTATGTAGAAGACTTCTGATGAGAACCCTAGAACATCACCATTTACGAATCCTAAGGTCTTAAGCGCTAACGACCTACTCAACTCTAAAGATACTACTGTTGAGATTATTAGACTTAATAACACCTTAGTAGGGTTTAGAGATGCTGTGTAAGTAATTAATATCGTTAATAATGACGATATAGTAATTACTGCTACGACATCCCCAACCCTTAACGAACTCTTAAATAAAGCCCCAATACCTTCAGGGCCTACCTTACTCGATAATGTAAGTAATGTGATTATATTGAAGATCCATACCTCAAGAATTAATAGGATATATACTAAGGTCTTAAGACCTAACACATTAATTAGTGATGTCGATGTTGTGTAGAGTATGAGGATGTATGATGTGAAGATAGCTATAGCGTAAGAACCTCTATACCTATCCTTAACTACTTTATAAGCATTAACACCAAATCTAGACGCTAGTATAGCTTCAGAAAAATCTATAAATCCATCAACATGTAGAAATCCCTGAGCTATGAAATGTGTTAAGATCATTACAGAACTAAGTAGTGTTGGGTCACGCAACCCTAATACGGTTAATATGTAAAGTGTTGAGGAGGGTATTAACCCTCTAACAACACCGACTAACGGTAGTAGGTATAATGAGCTGAACTTCAACTCAGTACTCTTCCTGAAGATCGGTATTGGTGTGAAGAACGTTATCAGTAGTAGTAAATCAGAGATTAACTTCTTAATACTCATGTTTAAGACCGTTAATGATTTGAGTGAGGTTCTTAATGAATACTTCATTATCTTCACGATTCCTAATAGAGATTCTAATATAGTCCTTACCTAACCCTCTAAAACTCCAACACCACCTAACACTAATACCACGGAGTTCTAACTCCTTAATAACCTTCTCAGAGTTAAAGCCTAAGTTAATTAATAGGAAGTTAACTACACTGTTAAATACTTTAAGGCCTAAATCCCTAAGCCTCCCTACTAATCTAGACCTCTCAGACGATATGTAATGTCTAGACCTACTTATGAACTCCTTTAGTAAGTCTGTACTCATAAACACCTTAGTAAATACACACTCAGCTAAACTATTAACATTCCAAGCCTGCCTAACAACGTTTAACCTCTTAATTAATTCCTCATTACTACTGTATAGGAATCCTAATCTAAGACCTGGTAATGATGTATACTTAGTTATAGACCTCACAATAACTACATTCTCAGGAATATCTTGAGGTATTTCATAAGGACATACATCACATAACTCAACATAGGATTCATCTATCAAGAATATAGGTTTGAAATCTTGGATATGGTTGAATAATACACTCCTGCTTAAGTAATTACCAGTTGGGTTGTTAGGGTTGGTAATCACTACAATCTTATCATTGTTGTTAAACCTGTCTAAGACTTCTAAATCTAAGTAGAAATCATCGTTACGAACCTTATACAACACATAATCATATCTAACCCCTAAGGAGTTAGCTATGTCCTCATACTCACCATATGATGGCTCAATAACTACTAAGTCCTTCCTTAAAGTAGTGATTACTAGATTTAACGCCTCATTAGCACCGTTAGTAACTATAATGTTGTTAGGGTCGCATCCGTAGAACTTAGCTATACCGTTACGTAAGTCAACATATTCATAGTCTGGGTATTTAAGGAGTACTCCACCACCTACACACCCCCTTATAAGGCTCTCAACATATTTCGGAGGTCCTAAAGGATTAGTATTTACGCTGAAGTCTAGAGCTACCTTACTACGTCCCCCATGGAACCGCATAAATCCTCAACCATTTTAAGGTCTTCCTCAGTATCAATATCCTTAAGTTCGAGTATGTCGGGGAATTCTATATTAACCCAAGTACCGCTGAGGTTATTAAATAATGATATACCTACCTCCCTACACTTACTACTAGAACATACTGTAAGTGTTATGACGTCAACACATTCCCTACTAGCTAACTCTACGAATTTCCTAATAATGTCTAAAGTTATGAATGGTAGGTCTGAGGGCAGTACTAGTACGGGTAGTTTAACCCTACTTAATATGTAGTTTAAGTCTTCTACATAACCTCTACCAGGACATAATACAACCTCTACACCCTCTCCGAAGGACTCATTAGTAATTTCTTTGGTGTAGTCACTAACGCATATGTATACCTTACCATCACCAACTAATTCCTTAGCTATACCTATAACGACGTCTATTAACCTCCTACCGCATAGGTTTAGGAGGGGTTTCTTAACACCCTTAAGTCTAGTAGCCCTGCCACCAGCCATTATAACTACATTCAATTTAAACCCTCGAATACCTATCATAAACCCTACTTAACACAGCACCTACTAATGAAGTTATTAAGTCATCAGTAATTGGTGGTAGTCTCAGTAATTCCTTAACCTCACCACCCTTCTTCAACCTCTCTACCCAGTAGTATGAGAGAAGACCTTTAAACCCATTAACATACTCTGCTAATGCCTTCCCAATTAACTCATCAACAATTATGCCTGGGGAGTCCTTAAGATAATCATCAACACTTAACCCATGTACCATACCTAAAGCTAATATAAACTCTATGAATCTACTACCCCTCAATAACGCTAATATGTTGGGGTCTTTAAGAGTTATTAGTAACTCATTAAGTACTTCAGAACTCACCTTACTAAACTCCTTACCAGGTATCTCACATTTACTGTATACATCCATAGAGATCTTATGGAGTTCCTCAATACTAATACCTCCTAACGCATACCTAATATATTCATCTAATGATAATTCCCTCAACCTACCTACTATAGCCTCAATCAATGCTGAGATAACAGCCCTACCTAGCCCTACACTTACATCTAAATACCTCTCACTACCTAATGGTGAAGCTACTAAGGTAGCATCTGATGGAGTACCTACAGACGGTGTAGTAGTACATGTAGGTCCTAATAAAGTCATTAAAGAACCTTTAACCTCAGAAACTAGTCTGAATACATCTAGTAGACCTACGTTATTGAGGGGTTTACTCACGAAGACAGCTATGTTTATAGTGTTTAACTGACCCTTAACTCCGTAGATATTCACTACTGAATCAAGACATGATACCCAGTCAATACCTAAGGTCATAAAGACCTCAACCCTTACCGTATCAACCTCTTTAACAGTATGGGTATATTTAGATACGTCAGCAACTGTTAGGAATACTGAAGTCTTACTCAGGTCTAAACCTAATGTCCTAATTAACTCAGTACAGTATTGTTCAACCTCATCAAGTCTTAAGTACTTAGTCACTTCATTGAAGACTACATACTTAATAACATCATATGTTTTAGGGTATGCTGCAGTTGATAGTGCTTGATAATCACTCCCTAACTCTATAATTAAGTTATTACCACTAAGGTAATGTTTAAGCATTACGAACACCTACTAATCGGTTATACTCATCATATATGGTATTGATTAAGTCATCATAACCTACACCACGAGTTAATGCTAGGAATGTAGTACCACCAGCACCTACACCCTCCTTCACATAACCTTCCTCATAAAGTCTAAGACCTTCAAATGGTGCGTTAGTGAAGTCTAAATCACTATATACTAAAGTTACTCTAGGGTAGTAAGTACTTAAAAACTCACTTAACTCCCTACCCCTATCCCTAATAACCCATTTAGTCGTAGCGTGTATGACCTTCTCCTGATTAAAACTACTCATCACCGCACCCATAATAGCTAGTACAGCTAGCATTTGAGTACCTCCAGCTAATACTACATAAGAATTTGATTGTAAGACTCCAAGAGCTATACCAGCTACGGATATATGTACAGGATCTCCTACACAATCATTAACTTCGAAGGCATTTAAAGAATTATTTAACCTCTTAACAGCCCTCTCCACTACAGACTTCTTAATCTCTATAGGGTTATCCCTCATAGAACTACTAATTAGTTTGAGGTGTTTAAAGCCTAGAGCGTAGAGTATAGCCATAGCTGTAGTAGTACCTCCAGGAATACTCTCACCAATTAAGACCACATCAGCTATAGACCCTAACGTAAGGCCTAGACTTAAGGCCTCGTTAAACAGTTTCTCTGACGTACCTGGAGGTAATGCTTGTTCTAAATCAATCCTACCACCTACACACCTACTCGGGAGTACTATTCTAGGGATCTTAGGCTCTACGTAGGAACCACTATCTACTACTAAGTAAGGGATTTTCGACGTTATCAACGCTGAACGTGTTATTAATGCAGGTGTTGGGATCCCGTCAGGCGTTGTAGGTATTATATCTAATGTTGTAGGCCTCCCAAGCTTTAAGTACTCAACATCTAATGCTGGTGTGAATAGGGTGGCTATAGGTATTGAACCAGCTATGGATATGTTAGGTATTAATGATGTCTTAGTAGAGCCTATAACGTAAGTAGCTAATACCCTACCACTACTGATAACACTCCAAGGTATATCCCCTCTAACTACCTCAACACCTCTAACCATACCCTCAACCCTACCTAGGTTTAGGAATTATCACTAATGAGTTATCACTTAAGGTTATGACCTTAACATCAACACCGTAGACATCCTTAATCACATCACTAGTAAGTACTTCGTTAACAGTCCCGTACTTTACAATACGTCCTCTATCCATAAGTACTATCTCATCACAGAACATAGAGGCTAGCTGTAGGTCATGTAGGGCTACCACAGTAGTTAAGCCGTATTTAGTAGTAACTTCCTTAACATATCTTAAGACTTCAAACCTATAACGTATGTCTAGGAATGCTGACGGTTCATCTAGTAGTAATACCTTAGGATTCTTAACTAATGCAGTAGCTATTAAGACCCTCTGAAGCTCACCACTACTAACCTGGTCTAAACGTTTGTTGAGTAGGTGTGTAATGTTTAACTCTCTACATACTTCATCAACTATCCTTAGATCGTTAGGGTCTTCAAAGAATTGTGTATTGCCTTGAAATGGGTACCTAGCAGTTATTATGAGGTCTAAGACCTTAACAGGTATTGACTTCGATATATTTGGTTCTGAGTACGCTATAACCCTAGCAACTTCCTTAGGATTATAGAGTCTTAAGTCTTTAAAATCTAGATATACGGTACCTTTAGTAGGTTTTAGTATTGATGCTATGACCTTAAGTAGTGTTGTCTTACCAGCACCGTTAGGACCTATAACACATGTTACTTTACAAGGCTCTATATCTAGTGTGACATCGTTTAATACTTCATGTGAGTCATAACTAAACGACATACCTTCAACCCTCACCCTCACTTCCTACCACCCCTAATTATGAGGTATGCAAGAAATGGTGCACCGATAACGCTGGTTACCGTACCTAGAGGGAACTCACCCTTAGCTATAGATATTGATAATACCCTAGTGATTATATCAGCTATTAAAGTTATTATTGAACCGACGATCATTGTAGTTACTATCGTTATCCTATGGTCTGAAGTACCTAATATGAATCTAGTTATGTGTGGTGCTGCTAAACCTATGAAACCTACTATACCTACAGTAGCTACTGTAGTACCTGTTAATATACTAGCTATTAATGCTGATGTAGGTATTAACACTCTTAAGTTATAACCGAGTTGTTTAGCATGTTCATCACTGATTAAGTAGGCGTTCAACATCTTAGGTATGTTAAGTATGTAGGTAATGACTAAACACGTGATTAATACGGAAGTTAGGTAGTAGATATCATTTAGTAATGTATTTACTGTTGAACCCATTAGTAAGTAAACATACGGGGTCTTAAGTCTATCCTGTACTATGTAGAGGAGTATATGTGATATACCTGAGAATAACGCAGTTACAGCAATTCCTGAGAGTATTAGGGATAGTGGTGATGAACCAGCTATTAAGCTTAAAGTTGATGTTAGTATGTAGCCTGAGAGAGCTCCTAGAAAGGCTATAGACGTTATTAAGTACTTATTAGCAAGTATGTTCACATCTATTAATATAGCTGTAGCTATAGCTGTTAAGGCAGTTGATGATAGTCCGAGAATGTATGGTTCAGCAAGTGGATTCCTAGCAATTCCTTGAATAATAACTCCTGAAGTAGCGAGCATACATCCTGTGAGTAAGGCTGCTAAAGTCCTAACCAACCTATACTGAATTACCTTCTCAGTAATGCCGTCACATCCGATTCCGAGGAGACATGAGTAAACATCTCTTAACGGGATAGTTGATGAACCTATAGATATAGAAGAAATAATGAGTATTAGGGTAAGTGGTATTAATATTGTTAGAGAGAGGAAAAACCTCCTTAATTTAAGCCTATATAACGTGTAGGTCAATTAAAACACCTAACTACTTAATACCTCCACATAAGGAGTGATAGTCGTTGTCTTCGGTACTGTAGTACCTAACTTATAAACTACCGGTATATCAGGTTCTCCAAACAACTCCGGGTAGAGTATCTTAGCAATTAGTTGAACTGCCTTACCTACCCTCGGACCAAACCTCATTAGGATGTCATCAGCTTCCTTATCTAGTAGGTAAACCCTACCCTCCTTAAATGCCTTAGTCTCAACTAGTAATGTCTTCCTCATATCATTGATTACCTCCTCATAATTCATATTCATAGCACTAACAATTATTACATCGGGATTCTGAGAAATTATATATTCGTAGTCTAGTCGAGGCCATCCTGAGAACTTCCGAGCTATGTTAATACCTCCAGCAGTACTTACAACCCAGTCAATGAATGTATCACCACCAACACTTATTAAACCCCATGACGGTGGTCCTAACAATATTAATACCTTAAGCTTAGTTACGTTAACGTCCTGTAACTTCTTAGTTACGTTATTAATCTCAGCTTGAATACTACTTACTAATTTCGAAGCTCTATCCTCAACATTGAATATCTTAGCTATTAATGATATGTCTCTATATAGATCATATATATTTCGAGTACTACCGTATATGTATACTATCTTAAGCCCTAAACTCTCAAACCTATCCTTAAGCTGTATATGTGGTGGCGTACCTGCAGAACCTATTATTAAGTCAGGTTTTAACGTAATTATCTTCTCAGGGTCTGGATCCCAGAACCCACCTATGACAGCTATCTTACCCTCCTCAACAAGTTTAGGTACTTCAGGTGGGTAGTTACAGTAGCTAGTAACACCTACAACCCTATCACCTAAACCTAAAGCAAACAATGTCTCAGTAATTGACGGTGCTAAGGAGACCACCCTAGACGGTACCCCCTCAAACACTACCTCCCTACCGAGACCATCAACTATAGATGTAGGTACTCTAACCTCCTTAGTAATTGTTGAGGTAATCGTAACTGTGTAGACCTCACGTGAAGTACTCAAACCTAACGCATAACCACTGATGAGGGCAACTACAGCTATTACTAAGACAGTAGCTAACAATCTCACCTGCATGTGTAACCACCATATGGATAGGTTATCCACATATTAATCAACCAAGACATTAGTTAAGGACTAACTAATAAGCTTTACTAGCTCCACCAGAAATATGAACTACCTAGAGAGTTAATTCAATATAAATTATAAACCTATTAAAACCTCAAACTCTTAAGTTCTGTAGAGCTATGAATTACTAAGTGATTGGGAGTTACTTCGGTGGGTGGTAGGTTTTAAGTTTTAGAGTATGTTAAGGTATTGAGAATTGCTGTAAGTAGCCTATCCGCGTTATCAGTTAGCTTATATAGCTTATACTTTCCTACTCTTTTATACTCTACGAGTCCAGCCTTCATTAATGTTCTAAGGTGATGTGAGGTTAATGTCTGGTCGAGATTTAGTATATAGGATATTACGCAAACTGGTAATAGATTGTTGAGATGTAGCAGTAGTAATATTTTAAATTTACTTGGTTCTGATAATTGTTTGAGTATGTCTGTTATGTTCTCTACAGCAGTATTTAGTATCTTAATTTCTCTATCGATATCTATAGGAGGTAATTCATGCATCTTACATAATCCAATTTCTTTAACTTTTAAAATAATCTCGGATAGTTTTACAGACTTCTCAGACAATTCCTACAGCCAACTATATAAGAACTACGGCTTTAATAACTCTTTCAGCTTTTAGTGATTGTGTTAAGTGTTACTATATAATGTCTCCGAAGTATGATATTGCCCCGGCGGGGCATATCTTTTGACAACCACGGCATAATTCAACACAGTTTTCAGGTTTTACTACTAGTGGTTTTCCACCCCGACCAACTATATATACGTTATGTGGACAGAAGTTAAAGCATGTAAGACAACCAACACATTTTTCATGATTTATGATTGGATACCAGTTCCTAGCCATGTTAAGCACCTAACCCTCAATAGCCTTCTCAATAGCTTTAATAGCTTCCTCAGTACTCATATTCCTAATCTCAACACCTACGAACTTCGACTCATCAAATTTTAATTCCTTAAACACCCAACCAAACATCTTCTTCTGCATAACTGGGTCGCAACCAGCTACTACCAATTTACTAATACCTTCATGTTTACTGAGTAGTGCTCTCCAGAAATTATCACCATCGGTCGCACATAACTGCGGATGAATAACAGCGAAATCAACCTTCTTATTCCTTCTGAAGTAGTTAACCACCTCGAATATGTTCATCTTCTGAAAGGATGGACAGGTTCCCTGACATACACATACTATGAGACCCTTCATCCAAACCACCATTCACTTGAATAAAAATTCAGGTTAATAAAGTTTTTCGATACTGTGATCGAAACCAACGATATAACTAATCAATTAAAGCTTAACATGTTGATACCGGTAACTACTTAAGTGTATGGTTCTACCATTTAGTACATCTTTAGTTGTGAATATCCCATATTCCACTGGATGACCTAGGTAGTAGGTCTTAATATTGAGTTATGGTGTTAGTGAAGGTGTTATTAAGGGGTTGTTTAGGTTTTAGTTTTATGTGGGTTAACTCTTCATGGTTTCCATTAACTTCTGCGCTATGTATGATCCGTGGTCTGCCATCCTCTCTAGGAATATAACTGTAACTAAGTCTATACATGAGCATGTATTAGCTGATGTATGTGTTTTCTCTATAGCTTCTCTATATAGTTCGTCAACACTTTTCTCTAGTTCGATTATCCTCTCAATAACGTCTTTACTAGGTTTGTTGAATGCGTTTATAGTTAATGTTATCATATCAACTACTATCGGTAATGTATTCTTAGATATGTTGAGGATGCATTTACTATTACCTTCTTCTAAGGTGTCTTTAAAGTATGAGAACATTCTTGAGATATCTAATGCGTAACGGGTGAATCTGTAGAGTCCGTAACTCATTTCGTAGGCTATGAATATCCAGTATAGGTCTGAAGCTGTTGGTTGGTACCTAGCGATTGTCCTGATGACTACCTCCCTAATACTGTCCTTAACCTTCATAGCCTCACCAGATAATTTCCTAATCTCTACGTAGTCCCAATTACCTTCAACAACCATCTTAGCGATCTTCAACACTATACTCATGATGTTCTTTAATTCTTCATTTATTTGATTTAAAGCTCTATCAATAGGTCTCATAAGACTACCCCATCCTACCTGTCACATACATCTCTGTATACTTATTCTTAGGTTTCGTAAATATCTCATCAACACTACCCACCTCTAAAATAGTCCCGTCATACATAAACGCTACATAGTCTGAAACCCTAGATGCTTGGAATGGGTTATGAGTTACTAGTACCACTGTTAAGTAATTCTTAAGCTCTATTATTAACTCCTCAATCTTTGAAGTAGCTACTGGGTCTAGATTTGATGTTGGTTCATCCATTAAAAGGACTTTAGGCCTCATAGCTAATGCCCTAGCAATACATAACCTCTGTTGCTGACCTCCAGATAACTTTACTGCCGGTACATGTAATCTATCCTTAACCTCATCCCAAAGATATGCTTTCTCTAAAGCCCACCTTACCAACTCATCCAATTCCCTCCTACTCCTAACTAATCTATTAATCTTAGGACCTAAAGCAACGTTCTCATAAATTGTTAGGTGTGGTAATGGGTTTGGAATCTGAAATACCATACCTACCAACCTCCTAACGTATATGGGGTCTGTCTTAGGGTCGTAAACACTTACTCCATCAACTACAACATCACCACTAACTTCTACATCATCGTATAAGTCAAGTATCCTATTTATACTTCTTAATAATGTTGATTTACCACTACCTGAAGGACCCATAATAGTGAATACGCAGTTCTTAGGTACTTTAAGGTTAACTCCCTTCAGTATTTCCTTACTCCCTATCCTAACCCTTAAATCATTAATAATTATTATAGGGTCTCTACTCATACTACCTACCTCTAGATAATACCTTAGAAATTATGAATAACGTAGTAGACATTACTAGGAGTGTGAATGCTGCTACCCAACTCAAGTCTATCCAGTTCTCATACGGTGATAATGCGAAGTTATATATTGCTAGTGTTAACGTACCGATAGGTCTGAAAAGTATTTGGGAGTCAAGTATTGGGTAATGATCACTACCGAATGCTGTGAATAGTAGTGCTGCAGTCTCACTTATAGTTCTGAAAACGCCTATGGTTATTGATGTGTAGAGTGCTGGTTTAATAGAACGTAGGAGGATGTATGCAGCCTTAACCCTAGTAACACCTAACGAGTATACAGCCTCTCTAACATGTGAGGGGATGGACTTTAAAGCATCCTCGAGTTGTGAGTAAACATATGGTGTTACAATAATGGTTAAAGCTAAGGTACCTGCTAATAAGCTAAACCTAGGTATGTTAACATTGAATAGATTGTTAATACTTGTTAGTAATCCATAAACTGTTAAACCTATTATTATGGTTGGGAATTCAATCAACATATGAGTGAATAACCTAGTATACTTCCCAACAAACCTCTCAAACCTACTTAAGGCTTCTGAGGAATAGAGTGAAGCTAGTACCGATATCGTCAACGTTATGGGTATGGATAACGACGTTATTATGAGTGTACCGACGATGTATGGACCGATACCACCTACCTCCTTAGACCCTGGTATAGGTCTGACATCGAAGAATATGTTTGGGAAGTTCCTAGATATTACCTCAACACCTTTTAGAGTTACTGAAGCGATTAGGTGGAATATCGGGATTAACGCTAGTACTGAAACTGTAGTTATTAAGGAAATCATTAAGTAGGACTTCAACTTCCTAATACTTAACCTCCTCATCTCCTCTCACCGTAGATCATGACCAACACATTAATTATTAAGCTCAACATGAATAGGAATAAACCTGCTGTGAAGAGTGCTGATACCATGTAAGTATAGGCCTCAGCATTAGGGTACTGATCAGCTATTAAGCTAGAGATAGTGTATCCAGGATTGAATACCTTGAAGAAATCCGTAGTTAACGTATTACCTACAACCATAGCGACAGCAGCTGTCTCACCAACCGCTCTACCGTAAGCAACAGCTAATGCTGTGAATATAGTCCTTCGAATATACTTTAATTCCATAACTATAACCTCCCACTTAGTAAGAGCTAATGATGCTAGTACCTCCTTTATATGTATTGGAATACCTCTTAACCCAGTCCTAATTATACTTGCTGCAAACGGTGTAACCATGATCGATAGTAGGATTGATGCTGAGAATATAGAAGTACCTAAACCCCTCGGATAGCCGAAGATACCCCCTAAACCTAACTCAACAACTCTATCCATTACAAACTCCTTAAGAAATGGTGATAATATATATAGACCCCATAAACCGTAGATAACACTCGGTATAGCAGCAGCTAGATCAACTAAAGCCTCAGCTAAAGACCTTAAACGCCTAGGTAATACCTCAACTATGAGTACAGATGTCGATACTGATAAGACTAAAGCCAACGCTAATGCTATAGATGCCGATATTATAGTACCTACAATAGCTGGTAAAATCCCGTAATCCTCCTTAACAGGATTCCATGAAGTCTTCAAGACGATACTGAAGCCATCCCTCATAAGGATAGGTATACTCATAGAAACTAATATGAAGAGTATCGAAACTACGAAGAAAACTATAGTTAAGTTCGTCGTAATAAAAACCTTATATAAAAGTTCATGTGGTTTAAACAGGGTATCACCTTAGGAAATCCTAACCCTTCGAAGGTATCTTCCCTAAATACTGAAGTGCTTTCTCAGCCATAGCCTTAGGTAAGGGTATAAATCCCTCAACAACGTTCTCAGGTTTCTGACCCTCTGTTAACACCCATCTGAAGAACTTCTTAATAACATCTAACTTCTCTATACTTGTTTCTAAGTCTATTATCGCTACTGGAGTCCCGACGATTGGGTAGGAATTCACTCCCTCCCTATACATGTAACTCCAGGGTAGGTCTCCCCAGAATACCTCTGGTGGAGGTAATTCAGGCGTAGCTCTCTCTAAAGCTGCAGCGATTGTAGTTACGTTAGGTATTACGAAATTCCCATCCTTATTCCTTATAGTAGCTACTGGAAGGTTCTGCTGGATTGCATAAGCTACCTCAACATAACCTATTGAGTAGGGGGTAGCTTTCACCTTAGCTGTGACTCCTTCATTACCTTTACCACCCTCACCCAACCCTAACTTATCCCTAGGCCACTCTACAGTATATCCATAACCTACCTTCTCAAGCCACTCTCTAGATATCTTCGATAGGAATGTAGTGAAGAGTGCTGTCGTCCCACTACCATCACTTCTATGCACACCTACTATCTCCTTCCTAGGTAGTAAGTCCCTACACCTCTCTACTTGTAGTGATTTAATCCTATCATCATTCCAGTAAATAATCTTACCTAAGTATATATCAGCAACTACCTCACCAGTCAGTCTTAGAGGACCGCATACATTCTCATTCCATTCAGGTAGGTTATATGTGATAGCTACAGCACCAGCAATTAACGGTATCTGTATAAACTTCCTACTACTATTCACTAACTTCTCATAACCTACTTTAGAGATACCTACATCACTTACCCCAACATCTAATGCCCTATCTATGAATTTAGCCTCACCAGCTCCACTACCTATAGATTGATACTCAATCACTGCAGAAGCATCTACAGACCCCATATACTTCTTAATCCATGCCTGCATCTGAGGATTGATGAAGGTTGCACCACCCATAACCACATATACCCTACCCGGTGTTGTTGGCTGCGTAGTTGCTGTAGTTGTCGGTGACGTTGTAGTTGTTGGTGTTCTACCGATGATGTTTACATACATTAGTGATGATACACTTACAACTATTATAACGGCTAATATTGCTACAATAGCTTTATTACTTAACTTACCACTACTTAGGGGTCTCACCATATCTAACTCCGTGTGTAAAGATTAAGTTGCTAATTTAAGCATCACTTATCCAAGTTTATAGTATACTTGAAGTTCTTATAGATGGTCAGTAAAGTTTTATATATGTGTATAAGTAACTAATAAGATATGTATAGTGAGTTTAATATAGGTTGATGTAAGAAGATTTTGGGTAAGTATGTCGAGAGTATATAGACGTAGGGTTCAACGTATAGGTGGTTCAACATATATAGTCTCACTACCTACTTCATGGGCTAGGGAAGTTGGTTTAGAACCTAAGACTGAGGTTGCTCTTGAAGTACTTCCTGACTTATCATTAAGATTGTTTATACCGGCTAGGCATGTGGTTGGTGTGTTAAAAGAGTATGTAGTTAATATAGACAGTAGTTTTAAAGTTCATGAAGTTGTTAGGGAGGTTATAGGTGGTTATGTTTCAGGTGCTGGTATTATTAAGCTTGTTTTTAAGGGTGTTAAGAGGGATTTTGTTGATGATGTTGTATCTATAGCTAGGGATAAGTTGATGGGTTTAGAAGTTATTGATGAGGATTTCACTACGTTGGTGTTACAGGTAGTTGTTGATCCTAACTTAAGTGATTTAGTAAGTATAATTAAGAGAATACTTAGAGTAGCTATGTCAATGCATGAGGATATAATCTCATATATTGAAGGGACTATTAGTAAGGACTCACTTGAGAATGTTATTTCAAGGGACGACCTAGTTGATAAACTATACCTACTAGCTCTAAGACAGTTAACAACAACACTTTCAGACCCTTACGAAATGCATAAGAAGGGGTTAAGCCATGTAGACTCTATATACTTATCACTATTCATAAAGAGTTTAGAGAGATTTGCAGACCATGCAGTAAGTATAGCTCAAGTACTCTTAACAATCCCTACACCACCAACAAACATTTTAGAGTTATATAGGAAGGCTGTAGATACTTTTAGGAAATCTGCTGAAGCCTTCATAACTAATAATAAAGATTCTGCAGTAGCATCAATAAGAGATGTTGAGGAAGTAAGGAAGTTAGAAGAATTAGTACGGAAGGAAATTGGTGGGTACTTAATAAAGTACCCGTTAACAACAAGGGTTTTAGACGCTATCTCAAGGATCCTATCTAGGGCTATGGACATAGCTGAAGAAGTCATAGACATTAGCGTATTTAAGAACCTCCAATTAATTCAGTAATACCTAGTAGTTAGTAATAAAAGGACTTCCAAACTTTCCTTAGGCTGTTACAGGCTTAAAGTGATTCGTGATTAGCTGTTAATATTTCTAAATACTTCTCAAAAAGACTATGGATATACTGAATAGTGTATCAGAACACATCATTTCCTTCTCATAATTTACCTCTACCTCTACAAAATAATTTAATATGGAGGTTGTTTCGAGTGGTAATAGTTTAATGATAGTTAGTAGTTATATATATTTACCGTAATGAACTTACTGTTAATTAAGTATGATTAGTAGGTTTCAGAATATAGTGTATGAAGATCTAAACCCATTTAAGAAGGTCTCTGAAGAAATATTATTTAAAACTGATACTGAAGGAAGTTATACAATCAGCTCCTTTATTCGTAACCCCACTTAGTAGTTTTAAGCGGGTTTTAAATAATCCTATTCAAGACCTAAATATATCCTTATATTCTATCTTAAGGATTCTTAAGTAGAGAATTCGTAACTACATAAACAACATCTATATTTCCTCCTACCAATAACAACTAAGAGATATGATCTACACTTCGGACATCTTAACCTACTCTCAATCACCCCGTAAGCTACTCTACTCATCAAACATACTTATCTCCTTAATGTTTATAAATTTTTGTACTAATGAATACATATGTATACAAATACATAGAAAATTTTAGAATTACTAAAAGTTAAGCTAAGTTATTCTATAGACTTTAAAGTTGATATTAGTTAGGAAAATAATCTTAGGCATGTATTTTATAATTATTAAAGGCAAGAATTATAGGTTAAGATTAATCAACTTAACTACTCCACTCCAGATATAGTTTTAAGTTGAATACTCCATAACCACTAGCTAACCATCTTAATTCCAGTGTAGCTTCATACCCTCCTTCATCTATCTTTAAAGGTAAGTCATATCCAGGTATTAACATCATTACCCTATAACATGACTCTCCGATACTTAGGAGACACGGCATTAAGATCCTATATGTTACGTTATTAGATTTCAGTGTTAACTCTCCGTTTAATAATATGGTGAAGTTTCCTTCATAGTTAATTAACTTAGACCTTACCTGGATATTACCTGAAGGGATTTTAATACTCCCTAAATAGAATGTCTTCTCACCTTCATACTCATTGATATCTACCTTAATATCTACAACCTTAGTCATATTAGGTACGTTTATAATACCTACAGTATTCACCTCTAACAAGTACTTCATACCTATAACTACTGATGCTGATATTAACAGGGTTATTAATGATAGCATTATTAAGTTCTTCATTATATCACTAAGTATGAAGGAAGCTAAGACATTTAACTCTAACTTAAGTACACTCTGTTCAAATTACTGAACATTTAAATCACTTAATCGAGTATATGTGGAGGTGTGGGTTATGACCTCTAGATATTGTTTAGGTATAGCTGTACTTACGTACATAGTGCCTCTATCCTTGATCACTATCTCAGCATTAAGTTCAGGTTGGTTTAACATATTTAATAATGCTCTAAGTGATTTAGGTCATGCTGTTAGGAGTAGTGTAGCACCTATATTCAACTTAGGTTTAATGCTCGGTGCTTTGTTGATGGTGATCTTCGCATCGTTATTCTCTATGAGGTTTAATAAGGTCTTAAGTATATTACTCATCTTTACAGGTACTTCATTAAATCTAGTTGCTGTTTTTGATGAGGTTTACGGTGTAATCCACTTTATAGTTTCGGTAATATTCTTCCTATCACTCCTAATACTAGTTGCCGCATATTCGTACGTGTTTAAGGAGTATGTATTCCCATCAATAGCTATAACTGTGGGTATGGTTTCATGGGCTCTACACTTCATTTATAGAGTCCCTAGAGGTGCTGCTATCCCTGAATTAATATCTATATTCATAACACTACCGTTCTATATGAAGTACGCTGTAAGGGTGTGTAGGGATTTCAGAACCTCCTAAACTCTAACTTATTTCTTAAGTACCTACTTAACCTCTCCTCAACTACTTCAACACCTATTCCAGGTTTTTCAGGTAATCCTATAGTCCCATCCTTCCTCACAATCCATGGAGGTTCTACTACATCCTCCTCCCAATACCTACTACTCCCACTTATATCGCATGGGTACTTAACATTCGGTAGTGTTGCTATAGCTACTAGGTGGCCTCGACCAATACCTGTCTCAAGCATACCACCTATCCATATCGGTATACCTTTACTCATCGTATAGTCATGTATTAACTTAGATTCGTATAAACCACCAACACGTGCAGGCTTCACATTAATAACCCTACAACTACCTAGTCTTAAAGCAGCTTTAACATCATGTAAATTCTTAATACTCTCATCTAAGCATATAGGTGTTTTAATCTGGGACTGTAGTTCTGCATGGTCGTATAGGTCTTCATAACTTAGTGGTTGTTCAATCATTAGTAGGTCGTAATTATCTAACTCCTTAAATACTCCCATATGTTCTAGGGTGTAGGCAGCGTTAGCATCTACCTGAAGTGGTATGCTACCGAACTCCCTCCTTATCAACTTAACTGGGTTTACATCCCAACCAGGTTTAATCTTAATCTTAATCCTCCTATAACCCTCCTCTAAGAACTTACTAACTGATTTAAGTAGTGCTCCCTCATCACCTATAACACCAATACTAACACCACTTACTACGTAATCCCTCACACCACCTAATAACTTATAGAGTGGTTTACCCTCAACCTTAGCTTTTAAATCCCATAAAGCCATCTCAATACCTGCCTTAGCCATCCTATAACCACGTACACCTTCAACGGAGTCTAAGAACTCTTTAGGATGTTCTAAACTACCTAACTTAAGTAGTCTAGGTATTAAGAACTCCTTATACACGTATAACGTAGTCTCTACAGTCTCATAACTATACCAAGGCCCATCCTCAACAGGCGCCTCACCCCAACCAACAACTCCTGAACTATCCTCAACCCTAACTATAACTCCATGCCTATCTACAGTCTTACCGAAGCTAGTTTCAAAAGGTGTTTTCAACCTCATAACTACGTGGTATACATCTACTTTAACTACTTCCAAGGTAGCTCACCACTTAATGTACGTTCTAAACCCTCCCTTAATAATACGTAGTAATTCCTCCTAAAACCACCTACAAACCCACTTACGAACTCAACAACTACGTAGTTCAACTCATTTAAATACCTATTGAATACCTCCCTAAGACCTAACCTCCACTTAAGTAGTAAGTTGTTATCACTTCTTAACTTACTTAAGTCTTCAGGTATCTCAATAAGTACTAACTTAGAATTTATGTCTAAGTTATAGTTAGTAAGTACTGGTAGGTTATTACTGAACTCAACGTTAGTTACTACCTCACCACCTAACTTAACTAGGGTATCTAGTGTTGGGGGTCTTAGTAAGCCCTTCAACTTACCCTCAACTAACTTACTCTTAATCCACCACTCAGCTTCAAACCTATCTGTAGGCATACCGATGTTTATAGAGTCTCTTAACTCTCCATAGTAATTAATATAGAATTTCCTAACAATAACACCTAACTTACCTATGTTGAATCTAGCGTTAGGTGATTGTAGTGGGTCGTAAGTCCAAGCAATTAGGTCTAGACCTTGCTTAAGTACGTACTCCCTCTGCATTAGCTTAAGTATGTAGCCTAAACCCTTATACCTGTACTCAGGAACTACACCAGTCATATGACTGTAATGGTATAACTTACCATCAGGTGATATTGCTGGGAACCCGAATACGAAGCCAACCATCCTACCAGTATCCTTCTCAAAAGCACCTAAAACTAAACCACCCCTCCTATCAGCAGCAATTAACACGTGATGAGCAACAACACTAGTGTAATCTATCACACCCCAAACACTTACCTCAGCCTCAGTAACCATACGATATTCTTCAGGGTCTTTAAGCCTCCTAACCTCAATAACCCTACCATCAATAACTACTTCCAAACACGACCACTGAATTAGAAAGAATTAACTCAACCTTAAATACATTTAAATCAAGAACCTAATCTTAAACGGTAATAACTCAGTAATTAAGTGGAGTCCTGGAGGTAACTGATGTATTCTCTCGATAGTGTTTAGGATTATTGCAGCAGTCCCTAAATCACCGTGGGTTCCTGTACTTCTCCATGTAACGTTGAATTCTTTACCCTCAATAACTATCTCATCATATTCAGGAGCTCCTACATATGCATTAAACTCTACCTTAATAACATCCTTACTACCTACATAACCAACACCGTAACCTCTAACACCTTTACACATCCCCTTCTCAACCCTAACACCTCCACAGACTACAGTCTCTTCAGCAGGTATAGGTTCTTGATACTCTACAACCTTAGTTATATTCAAATCACCAGCTAATGCTATTAAATATATAGATTCTGCATAACCTACATGACCTGATAACTCACCAGACTCTAACCTCCTCCTAACTACTACAGGATCTTCACCAACACCTAACTTCTTCCTAAGTGCTTCCCTCCTCTTACCAACATCTAAACTCCTAACAACTCTTAACCTACTAATTGTAGGTACTGTAGCAGCTAGAGTAACTACTAAGGTATCAAATATGAATCCCGGATTAATACCAGTACCTAGAACAACTACACCGTAATCCCTAGCAAGTCTATCAAGTCTTAAAGCAAGTACTGGGTATCTATAGTATGGGAATGCTAGAGTCTCACATGTAGAGACTATAGAGATACCTAACTCAATAACAGATTTAATCTGATTATATGCCCTATCTAAGTATGAAGTAGTTGCGTGAATAACTACATCAGCATCACTAAGTTCTAAAACATCCCTACCCACCCTAACACCTAAACTACCTAAACCTAATAACTCACCAGCATCCCTACCGATAATACCTTCATCAATATCAATAACACCTACAACCTCATGACCTCGTTCTAATGCTAACTTAGTTATTAACCTACCAATAGATCCAAAACCATAAATACCTAGCCTCATATAAATAACCTCAAACATACATTAAGTAATAACTTAAGTATTTTTATGATAGAAAAGTCTATAAGTAATGAAGTAAATTAACTTACAGCAGTAGTATGGGTTTAATCTACGTAGACGGTATTGTTAAGTATGGGTTGAAGAGTGTTAAAGTTAGATTTTTAGTTGATTCAGGAGCTACGTATACAGTATTAGCTAAGGATGTGTGGGAGGAGTTAGGTTTAAAACCATTAGGTGAGATGGAATTCATACTAGCTGATGGGACAGTAATTAAGAGGTTTATCTCAGAAGCAATCCTAGAATTACCTGGTTATGGTGAGAGACACACACCAGTAGTTCTAGGTGAGAAAGAGGATGAAAACTTATTGGGGATAGTAACGTTAGAGATCTTCGGCTTAATGTTAGACCCGTTCAAGAGGGTGTTAAGACCTATAAGAGCGTTAATGAAGTAACAATTTAATCAACATGATTAGATTTAACTTAAATTACGGTTACTTATTGGGTAGTTATGTTTGTTTCTGTTGATGTAGGTACTACTGGTGTGAAGATAGCACTTATCGATAGTTCTGGCCGTATAGTTAAGGCGTGTGTCATCGATAACCCTATCTCACATCCGGAGCCTGGAACTGCTGAACAATCCTTAAATCATATCGTTAAGTCTGTTATTAACGGTATATCAAGTGTTGTCCGTGGTTTTGAGTCTAGGGTTGAGAGTATAACATTAATTACTTACATGGGTGCTTTAGGACTCCTAGATAAGGATTTTAACATCTTAAGAGACGCTATGATCCATATAGATACACGTGGTATTGATGAACAACGAGAGTTAGAGTGGTTAGGACGTGAGATCTATGAGAGGACTGGATGCCCACCACTTTTCATGTACCCACCATATAAGGTATTATGGTTGAAGAAACGTAGGTTAATACCATCAAATGCTAGACTAACTTTCGTTAAGGATTATATAGTCTATAAACTATCTAATATCTACGCTATAGATTATGGGACAGCATCTGCTAATAGCTTCTTAAATATCTATTCATTAGTATGGGATGACCTAATACTTAAGTTAACAAGTATTGATGAGTCTATGCTGCCTGAACTTATTGAAGGAGTTAAAGTACTTGAGTACATTAGATTACCTGAGGTTGGGTTAAGGGATAAAGTAGCTCTGGTATTAGGGACTCATGACGGTCCAGCACAGAATATAGGTTACTCAGTATATGGTGTAGATGCTGTAGTTGGTATTGGTTCAAGTCTAACACTTAGATTACTAACTAAGGATATAGTATTAGATAAAGACCCTAAAATGAGGTTCTATAGTTACTACGTAGCTGATGGTTATAGAGTTATTGGTTCACCATCAAATAATGGTGGGATAGTAATAGATTGGTTTAAATCGATTGTAAATAGGGAGGAATTAAGAAGTTTAGGAAGAGCGATATGTAGTGAAGGTATATATGTCTTACCATTCGCAGTTAGTGAGATATTCCCTTTTAGAGACCCTAACTTAACATTCACTATAACAGGTCTAAGAATAACTCATAATGTAGAACATATTGTACAGGGGTTATATGAAGGTTTAGCATTTATAGTGAAGACAGCTATGAATGCATTTAATGAGAATAATGTGAAGGTAGAGAAAATACATTGTGCTGGAGGTGGATGTAGTAATCTTAACCTAGTTAATACTATTGCTAATGTGTTATGTAAGCCAGTAGTACTTCATAAAGATCCTAGAAATGCGGGAGTGTTAGGTGGTATTATTATAGCTATGAGGGCTTTAGGATATATAAAGACATTACATGAGGTAATTCTTGATGAGGTAAAGTCTATAACTACTATAGAACCTAATGAGGGATTATGTAAGGATTATATAGAATGTCATAAGCAATTCTCTAAATTCATTAATATGATACAAGGTATTACGTTTAAGTAAGTATTCGAGTGATTTTCTCAGGATTCATTAATGATAGTATCGGTAGTATGTCCTTAGCCTCAGCTCTCAACTTTTTAGCTACTTCAACAAGTAGTTTCTGATATACTGTCTGTTTTAACTCTTTAGTCACTATTGATAGAGCATCTGCATAATCTATAGGTGCTGGTATCCCAGTAGCTGTACTGATATGTATTAAACTCGATAATAGAGCATCTTCATCTAGTGAATTACTAGTTAGGTACTCTACCTTAGTTGCTGTTGGGTAGAGTGTCTTCGGAGCCCTATAGAATGCTAACTTAACAGCGTAACCTATAGGTATATTCTTAATTAAGATTTCATACCATTTAAGTCTAGCATTTAACCATTCCTCATTAACACCTAATTTGCCTTTAAGCCTCCTTAACTCATCATATATATCACAATGTGCACCAACAATTAAATACTCATTAGGTTTAAGGACTAAACTCATTATGGCTCTATCATTAAGTCTTAAATCGTGGAACCCTAAGATATTAGTAATATCCCTAGCATAACTCCTCTTTAGAATACCTACTAGAGCTGTATCTGTCTTATCAGCTAATTCTATTACCTTATTAGTAAGTTCTATGACCTTCGATAATATGTCCTTCTCTAAATGAGTAGTTGATGTTCTAGGGATTAACTCACCATCAACTAATAATACATCAAAGTATAACTCGTCATCCTCCTTCATCTTCAATAATTTTAAAGTTGTTAACCTCTCATAATACTTAGCGTAAATACTTGTTAAGTCATTACTAAACCATAAGTCAGTATATGCTTTAGCATCAATTATACATTTACTGCACTTCAAACCGTAGAGTACTGTAGATACTATTACAATACCTAAGTAACCACCTATAAGTTCAATTGCTGGTGCTGTATAACTAGAATCTACAGCGGCATAACATAATTCCTTAAACTCCTTAGCAATATTGATAGTGAATTTAGATCTAGTAATATCCCTGATAACACTCACTATACCCCTAACTTTCTCAATCTCATTAACTAACTTAGTAGTGGTCTTTCCTAACACTTTCTCAACTACTTCAGGAGCTACACCAACTACTTCTTCAGGTAGTTCTTGGAGGTTCTCCAACCTCTCTCACCTTAATAAGCATTGGGTATTTCAACGGATTACCTAAGCCTGCAAAGTAGAATTCCCTAGTCTCTAGTAATGAAAGTACTTCAGGTCTAATCCCAGCTAAATCTACGAAATTCCTTAATTGTTCAAAATCGTAAGGTGTCTGTAGCTTACTGAAGAATACAGTATTTACGTTATTCCTAACATCTGGTGCGAAGTCTATAACCCTCTGACTAGCTAGTATAACACCTAAATTCCATTTCCTACCCTCACGAAGGGTTTTCTCAATTGATGTATTTGATGGACTACAACCATATTGACAGGCATAGTTATGAGCTTCATCAATAACTATTAAAGTATTTATAGGTCTAAATAACTTAGTTATAATCTCCCATAACCTCTCAAGACATCTCTTAACGATAACCCTCCTAACTTCAGTTTCAACAGTACTTAAATCAATTACAGTAATTCTATCACTAATCAATTTATTAATCACTTCATCAACACTTACACTCATCCTATTTAACCTACTTACGTAATGTCTAGCAAATAATGATATGTACAGAGATAGTTTTAGAGGGGTAGGTCTGCGAGCACTTAACTCACTAGCAGTCTCATTAACTACCTTAGCAAGTTCTTCAACACTCCATAAATTACTACTTGAGATTTTAATAGTTAGTTCTTCAATATCTTCCCTACTTAAGTTATATAGTTTCTCAACTTGTTGATTATTTAATTGAGTACATAACTTAGGATTACTCTTACATACTATATAACGTATTAGTGCTACCGGTACATAATCCTCAATTAAATTCTCTATAGACCCAACACATAATTTAAGACCTTCAGTAATTGTATTTACATCTAATACTATCTCATCCCCTCTCACTACATTATTAGGCCAGTAAGGTACGTAATCCATCCCAGTATGATCGAATATAAGGACATTCCAATCAGTCTTACTTAAGACCTCATCTACTAACACCTTAACAAGTCTTGACTTACCAGTACCTGTAGTACCTACAATAGCTATATGGTATTTAAGGGCTTCAGGTCTTAAAGGTACTTCAACACCACTATACTTATGAATACCTACTATTAACCCACTACCTAAGTCTAACTTTAAATCATTTGGAGATTCAACTATATAGACTTTAGACCTAGGTGTTGGTGGTGTTGTAGGTGGTTCAACCCTACCGTTAAAAATCTCACCTATAATCCTAATAACTGATGTTTCATAGGGTATATCTAAACCCTCATCAGCAATTTCAGGTTTCTCAATAACTGCTGATCTCTGACTAGTAGTTAGTAACGGGTCTAACTTTATAGTTAATCTAAGAATACCTAAGTACTTCCTACCGAATTTAATATCCTCAATAACTACAAGTACCTCCTCCCTAACATAAGCTTCAGCATCCTTAAATACTAACATAGGTACTTCATAAGTCCTAGCATTAGATGCAACAACACCTATAACCCTCATAAACACACCCAAACACAACATATACTTGAATAAGGAAATACTTACCGCATATCAAAGATATTCTATAGTATGACTAGATGGTAGAAGTACATATTCATAACTTCATAATCAAATCATTAATACTTCTTATAAATTCATTAAACCACTCCTTATTAAAGTAGAACATTAACTTAAACCCAAATCTCACTTTAAGGAATACTCCTGAGATAAACATAATATCACCGCAACTCTTAATCGATGGCCCCTCAATAACACCTGATAAAACCTCAACCTTCAATTTCTTAGGCTTACTTAAGTTTAAGTATGTAGTCATTAAGTTAGTATATGTTAATATTCGAAGTTTAACCTTCTGACCTACTGGTAAGATTTGTTCGCTAATTGAGCAATTCCTTAGTGGACATAAATACAGTGTAGGTGATTTGAAAATCATCATAATATCCCTATACCTCATCACAGCAACACCATTATTGTAAGCCCACTCATCAATATTCATAGAATTAATAATGAATGTCTTAACAAAGCTATAATCTTCTGCAGTAATAATTTGGATGAGGAATATAAGTGTTGAGATAAGAGTTAGGATTACTGATTCAAGAGAAATGATATTTAAGAAAAAGAGTAAAGTATTTAGGATACCTAAAATCAGAAGGGTAATACCGATTATACGTAAGAATTCACTCCGACATACATAATTTGGTTTAACTTCATGCTCGGTTTCGATATATTTAATCTTCTTAATCTTACTAAATAATTTCTTCAATAAAACACCTGAGACAACACTAATGCATTCCCCTCTTAAACTTTTACTAAAAGCATTAGTTTGGTTATGTACCCTAATACTGAAGCTTAAATAACATTAATCATTAAATTTAAGTATCTAAACTATTAATTAGTTAGGGGTAGGATTATGGCGTTCCTAGATAAGTATATTGCCTTGTTAATTAGTAAGGGTGTACGTAGTCCTAAGGAGTTAGCAGCTATCCTCAACGTTTCTGAGAGGGATATGAGGATTAAGTTGAGTGAGATGGAGGAGAAAGGTCTTATAGAATGTAGTACTAAGGGTTTCTGGATATTTAAGAAGACTGTATGTAGACTTAAGGATAAGGGTTTTGAATTAGCTGAGGAGGCGTGGAGGGAATTGACAGAAAGACGTAAGAGGTTAGAGGAGAGATTAGCTAGTGTTGATGGAGGGAGACGTGATCAGGTACTACAAGAACTCATACGGGAAGACCCGGTATTACTCCACGTAATACCTCTGATGTTATGGTTTAACCTAATACCGGCAATATTAATCCCAACATTCCTACTAAATGAACTACTACTTAATGAACACCTACCCGAAGATATAGATATTAACGATGAACACCTAATGTAGAGATACAACGTAATAGTTATGATGACTAATTACAGGTCTGGAGATAATGTTAGGTCATCATCGAAGCTAAACATCCCACATGATAAGATTACGTTGGAACCCTGTAAATTACTACTTCATTAAATTGTTGTTCTGTTTTACCTACCACTACCTAATCCCTTTCTCATAATACTTCATAATTGTTAATGTTTTAACTATTGTTGCGTAGATATGTAATTTCCATGCCTCAGAATACTCACTATACTCTCTAACAACTTTCCTAGAGAGTTCAAGTAGTTCATCAGCTTCTTCAGGAGTTAACTCATCCTTCTCACTCTTATCTAGATATAATCTCAACTTATCCCACTCCTCCTTAGTTAAAGGATTCGTAGTAGCGAGTCTTAACACCCTCTTAACTTCTCTAACTAGGAGTTCTTTATCGATAGGTTTGACTATACCCTCCCTAGTTAAGAATTCTACAAAGAACTCTTGATAATTTATGAAAGCATTTGCTAACCCCTCAATCTTTGTTGATATCCTATTATCAAGTTCGTCAAACCTCTTCTCAAGAGTCTTAAACCTATAATTAATCTCTGTAAACTTATTACTAAGCCAATAAGCAATACTGATAATAAGTGCTAATCCCCCTAAACCACCAATAGCAGCAAGTAGATTTAATAATGTACCGACATCAACCACTCACCACACCTACTTCATAAATTACCTTACCCTAATGAGGTAATAAGGACTAATACTCTACCAACTATACTTCAATCCTTCCAGATTAGGAGGATAAATCCTAAAATTACGTTAATGGTAAATAACTAACCTTCTTAAATAATTTTCTGAACTTCTTACACTACCTTCCCTACATCCGGAAGCTTATCCATATCCTCGAAGCTATATCTAATTCTGTAATCATCTACTTACCCCTACACCAACTCCCTCATAAATATTATTTAAGTTAAGGTTAAGAAGTACTATAGATGCTTTAGTTATTCTCTCAGCCATCTAATTGGTACTGATATAACGATTTAGATTTAGATATAGGAAGCTCTAAGTAAGACTCAATACTAACTCTCAACATTTATCATTACTAATTCCTTAAGAAGTCTCTTAGTGATAGTAACATACTAGATACTATATCCCATCTACATAACTTATATAATCTCTTACCTTAGTAGAGATAATCTTAGCAATCCTAACAAATAACCAAAGAGACTAGTATATTTAAGTTATTACCGTAAGTAAATGTGAGTGCTTCCGCATGATTATTTCTTTAAAGATTTTCATCTTAAATTGTTTTAATTAAATTTAATCTTAAGTAATGTTAATGAGTTCAGTATGACTGATATGTTACTTAATATCATTGCTGTAGCTGCCATTTCAGGTCTTAAGATGATACCGATATTGTAGAGGGTACCCATAGCTATTGGTACTAGTGTTAGGTTATATATGAATGCCCATAAGAGGTTCTCAAGTGATTTCCTCCTAACTCTCTCACTAAAGATTATAAGGTTTTTAACATCCTTAAGTTTCTCACTCATTATCACTACATCCCCAGCTAACTTAGTTATGTCGGTACCACCAGCTGCTATACCTAAGAAGGACTTCCCAATAGCACCTGCATCATTAACACCATCACCGATAAACATAACGTTTAATCCATTCTTTTGAAACTTCTCTACTAGTTCTACCTTATCATCAGGTGTGAGTTCAGCATAAACCTCATCAACTTTAACCTCCTTAGCAACAGCCTCTACGGTTACTGCACTATCTCCAGAAGCTATAACAGTCCTTACCTTCCTACCTCTAAGAAATTCTATAAGTTCTACACTATCCCTCCTGATACTGTCTTTTAATAATATGAGGCCTGCTAAGACATTATTCAATCCGATGAAAACTACCGTATATCCTTGCCTCCTATACTCTACCACAGAATCCTCTACATACTCAGGTATGTTAACACCCATCTCCTTAATAAGTCTCTCAGAACCTATGATGACTTCATCATTACCTACCCTAGCTACTATACCTAATCCAGGGATATGAGTATACTCGTTAGGGTCGTTAAGTACGTATCCACGATCTCTACAGTACTTTAATATAGCTGAAGCTATCGGATGTTCACTCCTACTCTCAGCACTACATACAATACTCATTAATCCTTCCTCAGAACCATTCAACACAACTACCTTATCTACAGCAGGTTTTCCAATAGTTAAAGTACCGGTTTTATCGAGTACAGCAACCCCAACCTTTAAAACTTTCTCGAAAACATCACCTCTCCTAATAACCACACCTAACGAAGCTAGTTTATACGCTGCAATTGCGTAAACCATAGGTATAGCTATACCTAACGGACATGGACACGTAACTGCAAGTACTGAAGCCATGAATAAGACAGCATTCTCTAACTTACCCTGAATTAACCAGTAGGTAAAAGTCACTATACTAAGTATTATTACTACCCAAGTCATATAACCTACGATCTTATCTGCTAGGAGTTGGGTCTTAGGCTTTATGAGGGTTGCCTCCTTAACTACCTCTATAATATGTGAGAGTACGGTGTCCTTACTCACCCTAGTAACCCTTACCTTAATATAACCTGATGTAAGTAATGCCCCAGCAAAGACAGGATCCCTCCCCTCACTACTCTTAAACCTAGGTATTACCTCCCCAGTAAATGTAGATTCATCTACATAACCCCACCCATCAATTACGACGCCATCAACTAATATCTTCTCACCAGACTTAAACTCAACTATATCACCTGGAGTAACTTCCTCAACATCTACCTCCTCAACTGAATTACTCCTGACGACCCTAACCCTCCCCCTAATAACCCCTCCTAACCTCTCCACCTCCTCTACAACCCTCCCCCTAAGTCTAGCCTCTATATACTTACCTAACCCAACAAATCCGAGAACACCTGCAGAAGCCTCGAAGAAGGTCTCTGAATTTCTTAGGAGTCCAAACACTATAGCTATACTGAATATGTATGAGGAAATTGATGATAGTGTTATAAGTGATTCCATTGAAGGACTAAGCCTTATGAGAGATTTAAGACCCTTTAAAACGATATCGATGTTGAGTATGATAACTACAGTAGTTATTGAGAGTAGGAGTAAGTCTCTGTATTCCCAGAGAGGTAGTGTGGATTTGATTAAGTATCCTATATTATGGTATGTAATAGCGAATAAAGCTAGTATAAATGATGTAATTCTTAAGTATTTCTGGATATTACTACTAACTTCAAGTCTAAGTCTCTTACTTACCTCCTCAGTGAACCCTATCTTTAAGTCCTTCAAATACTTTTTAATCTCATCACTAGATAACGTGTATGGGTTGTAGAGGATCCTCATAAGTTTAGATATTGGGGATACCCTACAATCGATAACTCCGGGGATTTTCCTAACCTTACTCTCAACAGAATATATCTCCTCATCCTCAATATCAACGTAAAACTCTAGATGGTCCTTCCAAACATCATATCCAGCATCCCTAATGGCTTTAACGACATCATTAAGAGATGTGAACTCACTATCATACTCTACAACAGCCTCACCAGAAACATAATCTGCTTTAAAACTTAAGACCCCCTTAACATTGAAGACCCTTCTCTCAATACCGTAAATACATGAAGGACAGTCAACACCAACGATCTTAATCTTCTCAACAACTCTCACCATTAAAATTACCCACCCTACCAAGACAATTTAAAACTAATGATGTCGAGTACTCCTTAAACCTCCTCTACTTATGCATGAATTTCTCATTCGGACCGTGAGTTAAGTAGTAATCAGGGTTCTCCTCAAATGCCTTCTTACAATGACTACTACAGAAGTAGTATACCTTACCCTTATAAACAGTCTTATATCTAGTTTTCTCAGAATCTACCTTCATCCCGCATACAGGATCTACGACAATCATAGTTTATCACCTATAACACTGATATAGCGGGAGTTTAAAAGCTTTACTAACATGTTAGATATGATTAGTTAACTATGAGTTCTTTAAAATTTGTAAACTTTTAATAACGCTGTTATAGAAGGAGAATATGGATATAGCCAATTTTATTGAGAGGTTTTCAAGACAGATGATGTTGAATGAGACTGGTGTGAAAGGACAGTTTAAATTACTTAAAAGTAAGGTTGCTATAATAGGTTGTGGTGCGACTGGTACAACTGTTGCGGAGTTATTAGCTAGAGCTGGTGTAGGTTTTATAAGGGTTGTAGATAGGGACTTTGTTGAGTTAAGTAATTTACATAGGACTCACCTGTTTAGAGAATCTGATGCTTTAGAGGGTCTTCCTAAAGCACTAGTATGTAGGCAAAGATTAAGTGAAGTTAATAGTTTAACTAATGTAGAATATGTTATTGATAGTGTCTCAGCTGATAATGTTGTGGATTTAATTGTTGATACTGACCTAGTAATTGATGGTAGCGATAATATTGAGACTAGATTATTAGTAAATGAAGCTTGTATATCTCTTAGAAAACCTTGGGTTATGATAGGTGTTGAGAGATATGGTATGGTATGACAAAGTTCATTGATGCTGAGAAGGGTGCTTGTTTTAGATGTCTAGTAGGTGAAGGTTTTAGGAGGAGGGAGAACGTATGTGATGTAATTGGTGTTGCAAACATTACTGTTTCATTAACTGCAACTATAGCTACTACCCTAGCTCTAAAATACCTATTAGGATTACCTGTAGAGGATGAGTTATTCATGGTTGACGCATTCGACTTAATTATCGAGAAGATAAAGATATATAAAAACCTGAATGCCCTGCTTGTGTTAAAAAAGAATTCTCTTACTTGAATAGGAAGGGTAAAGAAAGGGTTAGATTTACTTGTGGTGCTACAGTAATTGAGGTATTACCTGAAGGAACCGTCAAAATAGACCTTCCCAAGCTTATAAGTAATAATATATTTGAGAATATTAAGATATTTGATGAGAAGTATGCTTATATTAAGATAGGTGAGTATGAAGTACTATTACTACCTAATGGAAAAGCTCTTATTAGAGGTATTAGGGATTTATCTAAGGCGGAAGAACTCTACAATAATATCTTGAGAGAGAGTTGAAGAGGAAAGGTGTTGTAAGTGTTTAGCAGACTTCAAACACTTTTAAAGGTGGTATAATCATCACTTATGAGTGATTTTGATGAGTAGTATTCCATATGTAAAGAGGCTTCTTAATATAGTTAGGAGTGGTTGGTTATTGAGAGGGCTTTAACGTTACTTGAGTTAGCAACTACAAGGATGGAGAGAGGGGTAAGTGTGTCTTTAGAAGCTCTTAATATGCTTTTGAAATCCCTTCAAATATTTGCTGATAAGTATCATCATGGGAAAGAAGAAAATAGTTTATTCCCATTACTTGAAGTAAGAGGTGTTCCTAGAGAGGGAGGACCTATAGAGGTTATGTTATATGAACATCAATTAGGTAGGAGTTACGTAAAAGCGATGAGAGAATCTTTAGAAGTTTTCGATAAAATACTTGATGCTAAAACTAAATTTATAAGTAATTCTTTAAACTATGTAGCATTACTTAGGAATCACATATATAAAGAAGATAATATATTATTTAGAATAGCTTCGCAAGTACTAACTAGAGATGATGATGAGAAACTTATGAGAGAGTTTGAGGATACGGAGAGTAAAGTAGGTCATGAAGTCCATGAACAATTAATTAAAAACTTAGATTATATAGAGAACCTCCTTAAGCAGAGTTAAATATATGTTTTTATGTTTAAATATTATTTTTAGGTAGTAGGGTCTCTAACATAGATTCAGTTTCTACAGTCTTCATAAAGTTATTAGATCTCTTTAACCATAAATGGTTAATCTCTAAATATAATGATTTAAAGATACTTATCCTAAGTGTAGAGTATCCCTTACCTTCATACATATCTCACATAAACTTATCTCCTCTCCTCGCATCACTTTATCTGAAATCTCCTTAAGTGTATTGTATATTTCCGGGTTGTTTAATATTTCCTTAAGACCTCTGATTTTCCTCCTTCCCTGTAATACGTAATTAATTAGTGGTTGTGGTACGCCTATAAGTTTAGCTGCTTGGAATTGTGATAGATTATACCTTTTTATTAAGTCTAGAGCTATAGCGATTCTTATAGCTGTTGAGTAATGTTTTATGAACTCCTCACATAAGGATTTCTTCAGCAAGTCATAACACCTAATCAATCTACTGTTTTCTCAAGATGGATTTCATAGTAGTTCTCCCTGATGTAGACCTCCATCTTAGCTATTTCAAATTCCTCTATAGTCTGTTTTATCATCTCTACACATTCCTTAGATGTTGTTAATACCATTAATTTCTCACCTACTCTCATCTTAGATAAAACCCTTATAGTCTTTACTAGAGGTCCTGGACATTCCTCACCTCTAAAATCTAGTTGATTCATAACTACCTCCACGCACTTATATTCCTAAGCCTCTCAACAGCTTTCGGGATAACTTCTAATGTGTAGGTTATATCATCTTCTCTATGGTGGTGTGAGACCTTAAATAATATACTGCCGTGGGCTTCTTCATGTTTTCTACCAATAGCTAGTAAGACATGACTTGGTTCTAAGACCCTACTACTACATGCACTACCACTTGATACGTAAACTCCGTAAAGACTTAACTCTACAGTGAGTGCTTCACCCTCAACACGTAGGAAACTCATATTGACGTTATTAGCTACTCTTGCATCACCTGTAGGACCGTTCACAAGTACTTCAGGTACCCTATCTAAGATACCCTTCATAAGCTTATCCCTTAAATTCCTGACGTAATTAACCCTACTATCGAAATCATTAAACATTATCTCAACAGCTTTCTTAAACCCAGCTATAAGTGGTACGTTCTCAACACCTGGCCATAACTTCTCAACACTTAACTGCCCCTTCAACGGAGATTCTAACTCTAAACCCTCCCTAACATAGAGAACTCCAACTCCTCTAGGCCCATGAACTTTATGACTACTTATCGTAAGCATGTCCACACCTAACTCCCTCACGTTAATAGGTACCCATCCATACGCATCAGCAGCATCTGTATGGAATATAGCTTCCTGATTAGCTGACTTCACAATATCTACGATCTCCTTTATCCTCTGTATAGTCCCTATCTCATGATTAACCATCTGAATACTGACTAAGACTGTATCCTTATCTACGTAGTACTTCAGTATTTCAGGGTCTATAAAACCGTACTCATCTACAGGGACTAAAACTACTTTAAAGCCTAAGAGTTCTGAAGCAAACCTAGCTGGGAAGATCACACTTAAGTGTTCTATAGATGATACAATCACCTTCTTACCCCTACTCCCCCTATTCTTAAGTAGGAAGCCGAGGATAGCTAAGTTATTTGCTTCTGTACCACTATGTGTGAAGACTATACTCTCCGGATTATCTACACCTATGGTTTTAGCTAGGAGTTCTTTAGCTTCATAAATAACTTCTAAAGCTTCCCAACCAACTCTATGAGTTATTGATGGGTGTCCATACCCTC
>Ga0080004_1213779_pt1 | contig 72032 bp, 68 predicted proteins | sample WasSprMetagenome_FD_69207 | JGI IMG/M metagenome (GOLD analysis project Ga0080004, IMG submission 69207) | Sulfidic aquatic microbial communities from Washburn Spring, Yellowstone National Park, USA - WS (SPADES assembly) (version 2) | ecosystem: Environmental > Aquatic > Thermal springs > Hot...
TATGAAGGGTGCCGAAGGCGGATTTACGACTTGAAAGCTGAGGCGGAAGGTCCAACGCCCCACTTCCGTAAGCGGACTAACACCCCTGCCCTTGATGCTTTCAGCCGTGATTTGACTCAACTGGCTATTGAGGGCAAGTTGGACCCAGTTATCGGTCGGGACGCTGAAATTGAGAGGGTCATTCAGATTCTTTGCCGCCGAACCAAAAACAACCCCGTTCTTGTTGGAGACGCAGGCGTGGGTAAGACCGCTATCGTGGAAGGCTTGGCTCAAAGGATAGTTAACCGAGAAACCCCAGAAATCCTGCACGATAAGCGTCTCGTTGCCCTTGACTTGGCTGCCATAGTTGCCGGCACAAAATATCGCGGCGAGTTTGAAGAGCGGATGAAGCGCATAATGAACGAGATTCGCCAATCGCAAGGGCAGATTATCATCTTCATTGATGAGTTGCACACCATCGTCGGTGCCGGTGCGGCGGAAGGCGCGATAGACGCCTCTAACATCCTCAAACCTGCTTTGGCTCGCGGCGAACTCCGATGCATTGGAGCCACAACTTTGGAGGAATATCGCCGTTACATTGAGAAGCACTCCGCTTTGGAACGCCGATTCCAGCCTGTCTATGTTTCGGAGCCGACTTTGGAGCAAACAATTGAAATCCTGCGCGGCTTGAGAACGACCTATGAGACCTTCCACCATGTCCAGATTGACGATCGCGCCTTAATTGCCGCCTCACGGTTGGCTCAGCGTTACATCACTGACCGCAGGTTGCCCGACAAAGCCATTGATGTCCTTGACGAAGCATGCGCCAGAGTCAAACTCCGCCATTCCTCGCCGCCTCGGGAAATTCGCACCCTTAGTCAAGAGATAGAGAGGCTGAAAGCGGAAAGGGATAGGGCTATTCAGGAAGGAGACTTTGAGCGAGCCAACATCTTGCGACAACGAATCCAAAACCTGCAGGAGCAACTGGAAGAACTCCACCAAGAATGGCGGGAGCGTTCCATGGAAGATGTCCCAACCGTCACCGAAGAGGATGTCGCAAAAGTCGTCTCCGAATGGACGGGAATTCCGGTCTCACGGCTCACCGAGGACGAGACGAAGAGATTGCTCAAGATGGAAGAGTTCCTCAAGCAACGGGTTGTCGGTCAAGATGAAGCCATCAGTGTCGTTGCGCGAGCGATTAGAAGGGCGAGGGCTGGTCTCAAAGACCCGCGCCGACCGACAGGTGTCTTCGTGTTCCTTGGTCCAACAGGTGTTGGAAAGACTTTGCTGGCGAGAGCACTGGCGGAATTCTTGTTCGGCACTGAAGACGCCCTTATCCGCATTGACATGAGCGAATACACCGAACCCCATACTGTCTCCCGACTTGTCGGTGCGCCTCCCGGCTATGTCGGCTACGAAGAGGGAGGTCAATTGACGGAAGCAGTTCGCCGTCGTCCCTTCTGTGTCGTCCTCCTTGACGAATTTGACCGAGCCCACCCCCAAGTCACTAACATCTTGCTTCAAATCATGGATGAAGGTCGCTTGACAGATGCTCAAGGGCGAACGGTGGACTTCAGGAATGCCATCATCATCATGACCAGCAACATCGGCTACCGCGGATTCCAACATGAACTGAGTGAATCGCGGCTCGGCTTCAAGCCTGAGACTGATGAAGCGTTGGAGCGGAAAGTCTTTGTTGAGATGGAGAAGCGGATGCGCAAACTTTACGAGGAACGGTTCAGTGCTGAGTTCCGCAACCGAGTGGATGAGGTCATTGTCTTCAAGCCGTTGCAGCGAGAACATGTGCTTCAGATTGTCGACATTGAACTTCGCCCCGTTAGGGAGGAACTGGCTCAAAAGGACATCAGGTTGGTGCTCACGGATGCTGCGAGGGAGAGACTTGCCGACCTTGGTTACGACAAGTATTATGGAGCTCGACCGCTCAGGAGAACAATCCAGAACTATGTGACCGATCCGCTTTCAGAAAAAATCCTCGCCGGCGAAGTTCGAGAAGGCGACACCGTAATTGTTGACTGTGACCCAACCACAGGCGAAATTGTCATCAAGGTCGGGACAATGGAACTTGCTGGAGTGGGGAGCGCTGAGGAACTTAGTGCCAACTGAATCTAAGACCTGATTGGGCTTGAGCAAGCAACTGTGCTGTTTCGATGGGACTTCATTTTGCCCTTTGCTTGCTAATCCACCCACCAATTCGGCTCATCAACTTCCCAAGCCAATCGGGCGCCTTCACCAAAGGCATCTCGTAACCGCAATTTGGGCACTTAATCAAAAGGCGACAGCCACCGCGAAGAGGGCAACTCTGGCAAACGGTTGACCGTGCCTCTTCAATGGGAAACTGAAACCCGCAAAGTTGACAAGTCACTTTTTGGCTCTTTTCCGCCATCTCCTTCACCTTGCTCAAATCGCTCAAAGTTGCGGGGAGCGAGCAGCGAATAGCGAGTAGTTTTGTGTGGCAGTGTTCCTGCACTGCACCTCGCAACTCGCGCTCAAATTGGGCTCACCAGAAGGTTCGCCCTCCCAAATCCCCAAACGCCGAACGAATTCGGCACTCAGAAAAATCTGTCAAATCCCATGTCCCTTGTCCCGTGCCCCTTGTCCCTCACTGGCTGAAGCCAGTGGCATGTTTAGTCGGCGAACCTTCTGCCCGTTGATTGCGTCATGCATGGACATATTCTGGCGTTTGCAGTTTCATTTGGATTTGGCGTTCGTCAAGTAACTTGCCAGCCAGTCAGCGATGGGTTCAAGGTCAAAAGACCACCAACCTTGCGGGTCACCAATCTGAAAGAGGGTAACGCCGATAACCTCTTCATCCTTCCGCAACTCCGAGTCAAACCATTGCAGCCAACTTTGGAACTTCTCACTATCGCCCCGAGCGCGCCACCCATCAGTTTTCGGGTTTCCCGCTCTGTCAATCCCTCCCTCGGTCAGGATAAGCGGGATGTCGGCTATGTCTGGGTGCTTGTTTCTCAGGAACTCGTAAAACAGCCTGTATCGCAGCGAATACCACCGTTCAACGCCCAAATCGGTCGTGTATTCCAGCGAGTAGGCGTGATAACTCCAAGCCCCGCGAAGTTGCTTTGCTGCCCTTAGAGCGGGAACGAAGGCATCAAGTTTGGCGAAAATTTCGTCAACAGTTCCAGGTGGGTTGCCGACAGCGATACTTCCAATGCAAGGTCTGAAGCCAGCAGATGCAATTCGTTTCGCCAACTGCATCCAAAACCTGCCAAACCACTTTGCAGCGTCAACGCTTTCCCAAGTCGGCGTGTTCTCGCCTTCGTTTGGTCCTTCCAAAAAGTCAACCAACTTTCGGTCGGAAGGTGGAAGGGCGTTAACAGCAGGTTCAAGCACCTTATGCCAGAAATCGTCGGCACTTGCCACTGGGTCATCGGAAAGGCTATAGCGAACTTGGGGCGTTCGCTCCCAAACCCTCATGACCACGATGCCTTTAGGATAGCGGCGCTTGTAGTCGCGCATCGCTTCAACCATCTGGTTGTTCGCTTGCGGGTCAAGGACTTTGATGACGCGTGGACCTGCAGCGATGATTTTCTTCGCTCCCTCAGTGTAGCGCCCAATAAGGTGGATGCCCAACTTGCTTTGGGAAAGCGGCTCAAAAATCAGCAGTGCCATCAGCCACCACATTCGCGTTCGCCTCCCTTCACAACTTTTTGCACAAGTCTGTCAAAACAGAGTGCCCTGCGTCGCTGAAGTCTTTGGCGGTTCAAGTGGGCGCTGGCGAGCATGAAGGTGTGCGAGCCGAAGAGGCTCAGGAATGCGTTGTCCTTGTTTCGTGCACTTCAGCACGAATTCAACGGCTGTTTCCAGCGAAACTTTGTGACCGACCGAAACATAGAGTGGAGGGCTTCCCCTTTTCGTCCTCACGACCATGCCCAAAATGCGACCATCTATGGGGTCACGAAGCGGGGTCATTGAACCTTCCTCTTCGCCCACTTCACTGGCTTGACCGTAAAGCCTGCTTTTGGCGCAGCCTATTGACGGCAAATCCAACAAAACGCCCATGTGGCATGCCAAACCGAAGTGTCTCGGATGGGCTCTACCCTGAGCGTCAAAGAGGGCTATGTCTGGGTCATGGCGGAGTTGCTCAAAAGCTTTCAAAACTGCCGGGCTCTCCCTAAAAGCCAGCAAGCCGGGGACATAAGGGAAAGTCACAGGGACGGTTGCCCTCGCAACCTCCACAAGTTCCAACTCGGGAAAAGTCAAAACGCAAACAACCGCTTGCATCTGGTCGTTGCCAATTTGGTGGACATCGGCGCCAGCGATATATCTCACTGTCTCGGGCAATTCGTCTTCCTCAACGACTTTCGCCGACAACTCCCACTGAAGCCTCATGGCTTCCTCAACGGTCAAATCCCATCGGTGCGTCAGTTTAGCCTTCATGCTACCCACCCCTGTCATTGATTTCTTCGCTGCCGAACCAAATGTAGCACCGAAGCGGAATTTGCGCAAAGGTTCGTGCCAAAATGAAGCGTGAGGAAACTCAGGGCAAAGGAGGAACTGAGATGTGGCACGGTAAGGTTGTGGCAATTTTCATCGCCCCTGCGGCTGCAGCGCCAATGAAATCTGTGCTTGAGGTTAAAGCAGTCCCTGGCAAAGGTCTTGAAGGCGACAGATACTTCGACTCGGTTGGAACTTACTCTCACCGCAGCGGTCCAGACCGAGAAGTTACCCTCATTGAGTTGGAAGCAATTGAGGCTGTTCGGCGAGATTACCAAATCCCTTTAGAGCCTCAAGAGACGAGGCGAAACATCGTGACCGAGGGAGTTCCACTTAACCACCTTGTCGGCAAAACTTTCAAAGTGGGCGAAGTCGTTCTCAAAGGCATAAGGCTGTGCGAACCTTGCCAGCACTTTGAGCGACTGGCTAACAAGTCGGGCGCTCTTAAAGCCCTCGTCCACAGAGGCGGACTGAGGGCTCAAATCTTGACTGAAGGCTTAATTCGTGTCGGCGACCCGATCATCCCTTGCGATGAGGAGGTGACGGGAAATGAAAATTAGCGACATCCAAACCGCAGTCATAGAAGCCAACTACGACTGGACGATTGTCAAGGTCATCACTGACGAGGACATCATTGGCTACGGAGAATGCTTCTTCGCCCCAGGGTTAACGAAAGTCATCCACGAATTGAAGCCACTGCTGATCGGCGAAGACGGGCGAGACATTGACAGATTGTGTCGTTTGCTGAGAGAGGGGGGAGCAACTTCAGGTTCGGGCACGGGCGGGATTATTCTTCACGCTATCGCCGGCATAGAGACCGCTTTGTGGGACGCTTACGCCAAGCGGTTGGATGTCCCGCTCTTTAGGCTTTTCGGCGGAGCCTTCAGGAAGCGAATCCGAATTTACGCCGATTGCCACGCCAGTGAAGGATTGGCAAGCCTCTCGTCAATCTGCACCCCCAGAATCCCTTGGTGGATGAGCAGGTCAGGCGAAACGGAGAACTTTTACGAAATCCACTTTCGCGCTCACGGCGGTCTGAAAGAAGAGGCTCAAGAACCCTTAAACTTGCAGGCATACGAGGAACGAGCGAAGCGGGTCAAAGAGATGGGATACACTGCCCTCAAGTTTGATGCCGACATCCCAAACGCCTACATGCGCGACGAGTTCAACCGATGCCTTGACAAACTTGAAGTTAACCTGATAGCGAGCGTGGTTGAAGCGGTGCGGAAGGCAGTCGGGGACGATGTTGACATTGCCATTGACTGCCATTGGCGCTTTTCGCCCGAAAGCGCTATTAGGCTTGCGGAAGCGGTTTACCCTTTCAATTTGCTTTGGCTTGAAGACCCAACGCCTCCTGACAGCATTGACGCTTTAGCGCAAGTGACTCGCCGTTCGCCTGTCCCGATTGCGACTGGCGAAAACCACTACACGCGCCAACAGTTTTACGACTTGATTGTGCGCGGTGGTATCCAAATCGCTGCCCCTGACTTTCAAAAAACTGGGCTTTTGGAGGGCAAGCGCATTGCTGACCTTGCGGAAACTTTTGCGATTCCCGTTGCCCCTCACAACATCTCAAGCCCCATTGGCACGATGGCATCGGCTCACTTATGCGCCACTATCCCCAACTTCCTCGCCCTTGAGCATCACGGGATTGATGTTCCTTTCTGGGAAGAATTAGCGCTCGGTTGGGACGGTCCGATAATCCGAGACGGCTACATTGAGTTGGACGAGGAGAAACCTGGCATTGGGATTGAACTCAACGAGGACGCTGCCTACCGCTACCGCAGGAAGGATGAGCCTTTCTTTGACCGATTAGTGTGAGGTGCGATGGGAGATGGCTATACTCGTCACAGGCGCTTGCGGCTTCATTGGTGCGTGGGTCGTCAAAAATTTGTGCGAACGAAATTTGCCCTTCGTCTTGACGGATTTGAAACGGGATGGGACGAGGCTTTCGGTTCTTGTGCCAAATTGGGAGTCGTTGCCTTTCGTTGAAGGAGACATCACCGAGCCGAACTTCCTCCTTGAAGTCGCCGAGCAATTCTCCGTTGAGCGCATCATCCATCTGGCGGCTTGGCAAATTCCTCTTTGCCGAAAAGACCCGGTTGGCGGCGCGATGGTCAATGTCATCGGGACATTGAGGGTTTTTGAAGCGGCTAAGCAACTTCAGGGGCAAATCAAGCGGGTAGTTTACGCAAGTTCCGTCGCTGTCTTCGGTCCGCCCGAGATGTATGCTCAAACGCCAATTCCTGAGGATGTGCCTTTGAAGCCAGTGACCCACTACGGCGCGTTCAAAGTCTGCAACGAACTTTGCGCCAACGCTTATTGGCACGAGAGCGGGATTCCAAGTGCAGGTTTGAGACCGCACACCGTTTACGGCTTTGGGCGCGATGTGGGAGTGACTGCGGACATAACAACTGCCCTCAAAGCGATAGTGCTCCGCCAACCTTTCCGAATTCGCTTCGGTGGCTTCGTTGATTTGCGATACGCAGCCGATGTCGCTGAAGCCTTCGTTAGGTGCGCTCTGACAGATTTGGACGGCGCAAGGGTTTACAACTTGAGAGGGACACCGATGTCGGTGGCTGACATCGTTGAAGTGATGGCGGAGATTGAACCTGAAGCCCGAAACTTGCTCTCTTTTGACCCAACACCTTTGCCACTCGTCTTTGACCTTGACGATAGTGCCTTGCAGCGCGATGTCGGACCAATTGAGGTCACTCCTGTGGAGCGAGGTTTCCGCGAGACCTTAGAAATCTTCCGGCGACTTCGGGATTTAGGGCAATTAGCGATGCCCGAAAGCCTTTAAGCCCAACTACCTCAAAGCACTTGGGAACAGAAAGGGGTGCAACAATGGATAGCGATTCGGAGCGAAAGGCGCGCGAAAGTCTGCGCTCAAACAGGTCAATTTTTCGCGGTCCTTTCCGCGCCCTTCGCCACCGTTTCTTTCGGTGGTTTTGGTTTGGGCAATGCATCTCGCTGACGGGAAGTTGGATGCAAGTTGTTGCTCAAAGGTGGCTCGTTTACGAGTTGACGGGCTCGGAGGCGTTGCTTGGGATTGTCAACTCATTGAACACTTTGCCCGTCGCTTTACTTGCTCCCTTCAGCGGCGCTGTCGCTGACCGATTTGAGAAGCGACGCATCTTGATGGGCGCGCAAATAACAGCCGCTTCTATCGCCACTTTGCTTTGGCTTCTGACTTCAACGAAGTTGATTTCCGTCTGGCACATCATGCTTTTGGCTTTAGGCTTAGGCGTTGTCCGAGCCTTTGATGTCCCAACCCGTCAATCTTTTTGGGTTGAGTTGGTCGGCAGGGAAGACTTGATGAGCGCTATAACCCTCAACTCTGCCGTCGTCAACTTATCTCGCATCCTTGGTCCATCTATCGCCGGCATTGTCATCGCGAAGGTTGGGACGGCTACTTGCTTCCTGATCAACGCCATCAGTTTCCTGCCACCTTTTTTCGTCCTTCTGCTAATGCCGCCAAGCCCTGCCTCAGCGAGGCAAAGTGAGCCAATTTTAGTGAGCCTAAGGGAAGGGGCAAGTTACTTGCTGACGAACAGAGTGGTCTTGAAGTTGCTGCTTCTCATCGGGGCTTGGAGTTTGTTCGGCGGGCAGTTTGATGTCTTGCTGCCAGTTTTAGCGGACAAGGTTTTCGGCGTCAGGGAAAAAGGTTACGGCTTCCTCGTCGCCAGCATCGGGCTCGGTGCCGTTTTGGGTGCTATCGTCGCTGCGAGTCTGGAAGTTAAGCGCAAACGAGGATTGCAAGTGATGATGGGAAGCGCAATAGCGATTTCAGGATTGGTGACGACTTCCCTCGTCAAATCCTTCCCGTTGGCTCTTATCTCCCTCGCTCTTGTCGGGTTTGGAATGGTGATGCAAAATACAACCACCAACACTTTAGTGCAAATCCTTTCGCCAGACGAACTTAGGGGTCGCGTCATGGGCGTTTACTCGTTCGTTCTGGTTGGCATAGCCCCGCTCGGTAGCCTGTTTTACGGTTTCCTCGGTCAGCATCTCGGGGCGTCAAATGCATTGGCGTTAGGTGCTATTTGCTTTGCCGTCGCCGCTGGCGTCTTGCTCCTTCCCGACAAAGCCATCCGACAGTTGAAGTGAACGGTGGCATTGAAACTCCAACGCTCAACTCAGCACCCTGAACCTGCAACGCATGTCAGACATTGCAGATTTCAAAGGCTCGCCTCATCGCCTCAAAGACATCGCCTTTCGGGACGAACTCATGCCCGACATAGCCGTCGTATCCTGTTGCGGCTATCGCCTTCATGATGCCGCGATAGTTGAGTTCTTGGTCGTCGTCAAAGTCGCGCCTGCCGGGGTTGCCAGCGGTGTGGAAATGAGCAATCCATTGGATGTTCCGTTGGATGGTGCGGATGATGTCACCCTCCATGATTTGCATGTGGTAGATGTCGTAGAGGAGTTTGACGCGAGGCGAGTTAACGCGCTTGCAAACTTCAACGCCCCACCAAGTTCTGTCAGCCTGATAATCTGGGTGGTCAACTTTGCTGTTGAGGAGTTCGAGGGCGAGGGTAACTCCTGCTTCCTCGGCAGCCTTGGCAACTCGCTTCAAGCCCTCAACAGTGTTTTCCAAACCTTCCTCGTCGCTGATGCCCCTGCGGTTGCCGGAGAAGCAAATCAGGATTTTGATGCCATACTGCTTTGCCAGTTCTAAGTTGCGCAGGATTTCCTCCTCAATGCGGTTGTGGTTCTCCTTACGGTTCAAGCCGTCGGTTAAACTCGCATGCCCTCCGATGGTCACGATTTCTAATCCCTCGTCCTTGATTGGGTCCCACCATTCACGGGGGACGAGTTCGAAACCGGCGTAGCCAATCGCTTTCGCCTCTTTGATGAGCCTCTTGATGTCAACGCCGGGTCTTGCAAAGCACCACCAACTCAAATCTTGCTTGAACTTCCCCATCCGCTTTTCCCCTCCTTTTTGCTCATTTGCTGCCACCAAACTTGCAGCGGTCAGGCTTAGAGCCGTCGTCCGCAACCATTCCCTTCGCGTCATTGACCCATCACCTCGCTGTTTCATTTTGTCGCAAGTCAATCAGTGTTGGTGCAGGGTTTCTCCTTTCAAATGGACGCTAATAAGACTGGAGGGCGCATCTCCTGATGCGCCGAAAAATTTTCGGTGATGCTGGAGGGCACATCTTCTGATGTGCCGAGAATTTTCGGCAGTGCGAGAACACCGCCCTCCAGAAAACCAATCGCTATTCGCCATTCACTGCCGTTTCGGCTCGGCAGGAGCCTTGCCATCCTAATTCATTCCTTCCCTCGTCCCACGCCCCCGTTTTAAGTCGGTGGCTACGAAAACGAAGCCTGCTAAAGCAGGCTGACTGAACAAGTTGCGAGTTGCGCGTTCAAGGAAAATCCCTAACCTGCAACGCTTAACTCAAAACTTGACATGCTGCTTATAGGGTGCAAAAATTTTCCAACGAGCGTCTTGTTGGGCGCTCGTCAAGGGGGGTGAGCGAGATGGTAGAAGGCGCCCGAATGGGCGACCAGTTTTCGGAACTGGTGAAAAAGGGTAGCCAAGCAGTCCAGCAAAACCGCCCCCACGATGCAATTCCTCTGCTGGAGCAAGCGGTGCAACTGAACCCTGAATCCTTTGATGCCCTCTTCTGGCTCGGAGTTGCCTACTCCTTAGTTCAACGGTGGGAGGAAGCAGCCAACTGCTTTGAGCAAGCAAAGGAAATTCGCCCCACCTTCGCCCCTGTCTGGTATAACCTCGGCGTCGTTTACTGGCGAATGGGACGAAACAGCGACGCTATTGACTGCTTTGAAGCGACGCTGCAAATTGACCCAAACCATGCCGGCGCAAAGAAGGCTCTCAGCATGCTCATTTCCACGAAGCCGGAGATTGACACCGAACTGAAGCCGTTGTGAGCCTAAAAATCCCTGCCCGTTTGGAGGGATTGAAAATGGCGGAGGAGTTGAAGGGGACACAGTTTTCTCATTTGCTGCAACAGGGTAGTCAGTTCGTCCAACAGCGACGCTCTGACCTTGCCATCCCGCTACTTGAGCAGGCTGTGTCCATTGACCCTCAATCTTTTGATGCTCGCTTCTGGCTCGGCGCTGCTTACGGCTTAGCCCAAAGGTGGCAGGAAGCGGCTGAACAGTTGGAAATCGCCTGTAAAATTCGCTCGGATGTTCCAGCCGCTTGGTTCAACCTCGGTCAGGTCTATTGGCGTCAGGGCAGAACAGATGAGGCAATTCGCTGCTTTGAGGAGACTTTGAAACTTGACCCAAACCACACAAGCGCTCGTCAGGCTTTAGAGTCACTAAAACCTCAAAAGCCTTGGCTTGAAATTGAATTAACGCCGATGGAGGAGACACCAACGCCGCAGCCTCCTCTAAAACCAACTCAACCTCAACCACTGCCTCCAACCGTCCAACGAGCGCCCACTCGCGAGGAGAAATTGCGGGAAATCCACGAGCGGGAGGAAAGTGCCCGCACCGCCGCTCGCCAGCGCACGAAGGTCGTTGTCGGCATAATCGGCGTGTTGGCAATTTTGCTTTCAATCCTGCAGATGAACTTTGAACTGAAAAAGATTGAGCAAGCGCCAGAAAGGGCTCGCGAGGAGATGCGCAAACTTGAAGCCAAGTTGCAGGAAGCAGCAAAGCAGTCGCCGCAGGCAGCGGAGCAAATCAAGAAAATGATGCGCGAACTTGAAGAGGAAGCAGCCAGAAGCGAAGAGCGGCTGAAGATGCCCAGAACCTTGTCCTTAGCCCTCGGCGTTCTCGGTGAACTTTTAGTTCCGCTCCTCGTCACCTTATTCGTCTTCATGCTTCACGGCTTATCTGAGGAACTACCGGCAGGTCAATGGCGCGAAGGTGTCTTCTTCGTCACCTTAGGCGCTATCGCTGGCAATCTTCTTTTCAGGGCTATTTTGCGCCCCATTATTGGCTTGATTTTCCTGCCCCTCGTTTTCTTCTGCCCGCTGATGTGCCTTGCGCAGATAGCGATTGACATCTTCCTGCGGGCGGCTGTCATGTTCCCGTTCATTGTCGCCGTTTTTGAGTATGTGCTGGGCATGCACCTTGAAAGCACTTACGGACCTTCGTGGCAAATTTCCCCTGCCACTTCAGTGATTTGGTTCTTACTGTCCTTAGTCGGCGTCGGTTTAGTCATCGGCGCTTCGTTAGCGGGGTGAGCGAAGATGCGAAAGTTTCTCGCTTTCGGCACGCTTTTCACCCTCTTTTGGCTTCTCGGTTGCAGCGGCAACCCATTCAGGGACTTTCGGATTTTGGATGTCAAGGTGACTCCGACCGAATTGCCGCCTGAAGGCGGAACAGTCCAGATTGAGGTTGAGGCGACGAGGGGCGATGGCGCTAACGCTATCGTCGCTCGCAAGTTCATCGGCTTCACCGTTGTCCTGTTTACGGTCAAGTTGGGCTCAGTCAATGCCCTTGACTTTGAGAAAGTCCGCTGGAAAGGCTCGGTCCAGTTGCCACCCAACCACAGCGAAGACGACATGGTTTACGCTATAATCATCTCCGTCCGCAACGACAGCGAACGAGACGAGCGGCTGATGGAAGTTGTCGTCAAAGGGAGAAAAAGCGGCACATGAAAACCGCTGCAGACCAGTTTTCGCTCCGAAGGGGGTAAGCGGTGATGAACCAGACCTTTTTGCCCTTTGAGCAGGAGATCATGGAACTTGAAGAGCGGATTCAAAGGCTACGGGAGAGCGGCGACGAAATGCAAGCGATGCAGTTGGAGATTGAACTGAAGCGACGCCTTCAATCTTTGAGCCCTTACGAACGAGTCCTCTTGGCTCGTCACCCGCAGCGCCCTTATTCGCTGGATTACATCAACGCCATCTTTTCCGAGTTCATTGAACTGCACGGTGACCGACTTTACGGCGATGACCCTGCCATAGTTGGCGGATTGGCTTGGCTGGACGGTCAACCCGTTGTCATCGTTGGGCAACAAAAAGGGCGCGACCCGCAGGAAAGGGTTAGGAGAAATTTCGGCATGCCGCATCCCGAAGGATACCGAAAAGCCCTAAGGCTTATGCAACTTGCGGAAAAATGGCGGAAGCCACTCATAACCTTCGTTGACACACCTGGCGCTGCTTGCCTTGATGAGGATGAAGCCCGAAACATTTGCGGTGCAATCGCTAACTGTCAGATGTTCATGGCTGGGATGACTGTGCCCAACATTGCCGTCATCATCGGTGAAGGTGGAAGCGGTGGCGCAATTGCCCTTGCCGTCGCAAACAGGGTCTTGATGCTTGAAAACGCCACTTACTCCGTCATCCAACCTGAAAGTTGCGCGGCGATAATTTGGCGCGATGAAAAGTTAGCGCCAAAGGCAGCGGAAGCACTTCACCTGACAGCCCAAGACGCTTACCAACTCGGCGTCATTGACGAAATCATCCCAGAACCCCTTGGCGGCGCACACCGCAACCCTTTGGAGGCAGCAATCAATGTCAAGGAAGCCCTGTTGCGTCACCTCGCCGAACTGAAGCAAATGTCGCCAGATGAACTTAGGGAGCAGCGATACCGAAAGTTCAGGAGCATGGGCGTTTTTGTGGAGGCGTGAAAAGGTGCGTCAAGTCCGTCCCGTCATCACTTGAAAGGGGAGGGAAAAGTTTGCTGAAGGCTCGGCTGGCTATCGTCGCAATTTTGTGTTGGGTGGTGGGCTGTTCAGGCTTTTTAACCCAAGTCCACATCACTAACATTGACATCTCGCCCCGAATTTTGCCCCCTGAAGGCGGCAAAGTCAAAATTGTCGTTAAGACCTACAACGCCGAGGATGTTCGGGTCCGTTTCAAGCGGACGAACGATGGCAAAACCTTCTCCCTGTCGCTCAGCACTGAGTTTTGGTTAGGGATGGTGACTGGTGAGCAAAAGTGGGATGGCGAAATCACTTTGCCACCAAACAACGACCCTGAAGGCAAAGACCAAGTTTACAAAGTGACCGTCACCGCTTTCGGAGGCGATTTCTGGTCTTCCCACGAACGAGATGCAGGGAAGGTCATTGTGAAAGGGAAACTGGAAGGCTCAACTGATGTGCCAAGCGACGAAACTAACGCATCCGCTTCAGGCGAAGGTGAGGGGCGATGACGGTTGCACAAGTCCTTTGGCGTCCCTTCCGAGCGATTGCGGGGTTGCCTTTCCGCTGGCTCCGCAACGCAACCACGCTTGTCATCGGCAACCCAATCATCAGCCGAGAGATGAAAGTTCGCATGCGATTTGCCCGCTCATTTTGGCTGCAAGGCGCTTACTTGCTCTTCCTCATCGCCATCGTTTTGCTTGCCTATCAAGGCATTCTCGTCTATTCACCCATCAGTCATCCAGCCGACCTGCAAAACCGACTTCAAGCCTTCTACTACACGCTCCTTTACAGCCTCGTCTCCGTCATCGTTCTCATTGCCCCTGCGTTGACGGCGAGCGCAATTTCTTTTGAACGGGAACGGCGGACTTTGGACTTGCTTTTGACCACTCCCTTGAGACCGATGCAAATTCTCGTCGGCAAGTTAGTGGCTTCCTTTGCCTTCTTGATGCTTTTGCTCGTTGAGTCCATGCCCATCGTCACCGTTTGCATTGTTATGGGCGGTGCAACGGTCGGCGACTTGCTGGCAACTTATGCCCTCATCGGCTTCAGCACCTTGCACCTTTGCGCTTTTGCAATCTACTGCTCCGCTTGCAACCGCTCAAGCGGCTTGGCAACTTTCTGGGCTTATTGGGGCGCGATTGCTGGCTTGAGTGCAACTTTTTGGATGGCGATTTTTGATGTTGTTTTCTTAACCCCACCGGGACCGATGCTTGGAGTGTCGGGCAGTGTAGTGCAACGAGTCGCTTTTCCCCTCTCATCTCTGCAACCTTTCTCTGCACCCGTCATAAAAGCAGCGCCAACGAAACTGTTCGGAGTTGAAATCCCCTGTTGGCTTATCGGCGCTGTCTTCAGTTTGCTTCTGACACGATTTTGGTTGACCGCTGCCGCTGCAAGGTTGCCTGCAGTTTATCGCAGCAACTTTGTCGGCTCATTGAGACGACAAGGCTTGATGTTGACCGTCTTAGCGGCATTGACAATTGATGCGTTACTCACGGCTTTACTGACGCCACGCATGAACCGTGATGAACAGACACTTGGACTGCTTGTAGGAACAGGCTTCATTTGCCTATTCGTTGCCCTTTTCGTCCCGTGGATAGCGACCTTCGGTGAACATGAAGGCAAGAAGCCTATCAATGACGGTTGGTTCAGACCGCTGCGGATGTTTCAGCTTGTCGCTTCGGGGGCGCTGCCTTTCATCTGGACTTGGTTTTCAGTTCTCGTCGCAGCAATGTCTGGTCTGTTGATTTGGCGAACTGGCGTTCAGCCTTTCTGGGACAAATTGGCTTTCGGGTTTGGCTACTGCCTTTTGTGCCTGACCTTCTTCTGGGCAATTTCGCGTTTTTGGTCGTCGGTAGTGCGGCAACTCTATCTGGCTCGTTGGGTTTCCTTCGGCACATTGTTGCTGATTGCCATTTTGCCAGGCATCTCAAAATGGTCGCTGGCTTACCCGTTCGTTCGCATGGCGGAAGAAGTCACCATTGAATCCTTTGTCGCTCAAGTCCAAATTCACGGTCCGGTTGTGCTTGGGCTGACAGTGGCGTTAGTTTTGGCTTGTTTCGTTTTGGAAAGGAAAGCAGCGAGGACGGTGAAAGCGGATGAAGGTTGACGAACTTTTGAAAAGGGCTCGTTCCGCTTTGGGCAAAAAGGTCAAGTATCGGCTGGGCGCTGGCGGAATTGACCCGAACTCGCCGACGCCAGCCAGCGTTGACAACGCTTGCGATTGCAGCGGTTTTGTTTGCTGGTGCTTGGGCATATCCCGCAAGACTGACCACCCGCTTTATGTTCGTTTCAACGGTGGTTGGATTAACACCGATGCCATCGTCCACGATGCAAATCAGCCGACGGGCTTCTTCCGCAAAATTGATGAGCCAAAAGTCGGTTGTCTGGTTGTGTTCCCGTCAAAGAAGCCACGCAGACCATACGGTCATGTCGGGATTGTGACCGAGGTTAGGGAGGGCAAGGTGACGAAAGTCATCCACTGCTCGTCAGGCAATTTCCGCAGATACGGCGATGCCATCAAAGAAACACCGCCAACAGTCTTTCAAGTCCCAGACACCATCTTCGTTTGGTTTGATGGTGTTGAAGTGTAAGCGTGCAAGGGTGCAAGCGTTAAACGAAAAGAGCCCTTGAACGCCTACATGCTTGCACACATTATGCACTTACACGCTTACACACCTGCACGCCTACACGCATTTGTCAGAGGTGAGTAAGTTGGGTGGGCAACAGAATGCTCGTTTTGCGGCGGTTTTGATTTTGTTTGGGCTTTCCCTTTTCGCACTGGCAGCCCTTTGCTTGGGCTTCACCCTCAATTCATCCACCATGCACCTGTCCATCGCTGGGCTTTTGGCGCTCATTACCTCTCTGACCTTTTGGCTCGTTTCTGCCTGGTTTGCCCAGATCAGCGATGAAGATGCGGTTTGCTGGGAAGCGCTCCATCAAAGTTTGATAGCGTGGAGGCAAGCGGCAGGGGAGCAAAGCGATGAGAGGGCACAAAGCCTTTACAGGCAAGGCAAAGGTTCGCTTTCTCTGGCTCAGGCGACTGAACCGACTTGCCAACAACTTCAGCAAGTTCTGAGGCAATTGGCGAGTCACGCCGAATCCGTTGACAGTTGGAGGTCGGAAGTTTCGTTCGGGCTTGGAGTTCTCAATGCGTTGAACCCTTTCGCTGTCCCTTCGGTTCACTTGGCGGTTTGGGTTCAAACCTTTTGGCAAGTTTGGATGGTGATTGCAAGTCTCCTTGGTGCGTTTACAGGTTGGCTTGCGGTTACCAGTTTACCCCTTCGTGCCCTCATTTACGCTGCCAGTGGTGGGATTTTGGGGGCGAGCCTTTACAATTTGCGCACCCTTGCCGACCACATTGCCGTCCAGCGGGATTACAGCGTTCGCTTTTGGGTTGACTATTTCACGCGCCCGCTTCTCGGCGGAGTTTTAGGCGTTGTGGTTTACGCTTTCGCTGTCGGGTTGGCTTGGACGCTAACTCTTCAAAGCCCCGTTGGAGCGCAAATGCCGAAGGTCGTCTTCGCTTTGGGGTTTCTAAGCGGCTACGCCTTGAGGTCTGTCCTGACATGGCTTAACGGCATAGCGAAAACCATCTTCCGACCTGCGCCATCGCCAAGTCAAGAACAACCGAGCCCACCTAAAGAGTAGCGGACAGGAAAGGAAAATGGGCCGGGCAGGATTTGAACCTGCGACCCCAGGATTAAGAGTCCCGTGCTCTACCGGGCTGAGCTACCGGCCCATGCTTTCTATCAACCGCACGATAAGACAGTCACAACTCTTGCTGCTTTCAGGGTGGCAATGAGGGCTTACGGGCGACAGCAAGTATAGCGCAGCAATCAAGTGAAGTCAAGGCTCAAGCCTTCCATGAATTCAACACACAACTCGCAACTCCCTGAAGCTACTAAACGGCTGGCAAAATTTCTATGGGGTGACCGGAAAATGGAACGGGAGAGCGAACCGCTTCAAGCCACAGCGGCTGCACTTAACTTGGACGACGAGGCTTTGATTGAGCAGTTGATAGAGCAAGTTTTAGAAGGACACCCGCGCGCCGAACAGTGGCGTCAGTGGAGGGAAGCGCTGGAAGAGCGGTTGGAGAAGTTGCTGGAGTTGAAGGCGAAAGGCATCGTTGAATACCCGAACTTGGACGAACGCATTGAAGAACTCAAACGATACATCGCTGTCTTGCGCGAAGAGGAAATCATCACCGAGTTCGTCGAGCAGCAAGTGAGGATGGTCGTCGGTAAAGCGAAGTTGGAGCGGATGACAGGTGAGGTATTGGACGAGGAGTGATGTGACCTGAAAGGTTCACTGCGACAAAAGTCCTTGATAGAACCCGGCGACTGCACCCATCATCTGGAAAATCAGGTAAACGAGCAGCAGGATCATGAACCCGTAGAGAGCGAAGCCCGCTACAATCGGCATTGCCTTCATTCCCGTCTTCGCTTCGCTTTCCAGAAACTCTGCCGCTTTGGTTAGGGATTCGTCCAAGTTGCCTGACTTCTCACCTGTGGCTACCATTTGGGCAACCAAGGGCGGAATGAAAGGCATCTGCCCGATGACTTGTGAGAACTTTTCGCCGCGCTGAAGTTGGACCTTGAGCCTTTCTGCCGCGCTGATGATGAACGGATTGCCAGTTGCTTGGGCTGCGAGTTCAAGGCTTGTATCAGGCGGAATGCCTGAGGCGTAAAGAAGCGACATTGTCCGAGCGAACCTTGCAGCCGCGATTTTCTGGAAGGGGATGGAGATTATCGGCAGGTGCAGTAGCACCAACTCAGTGTATTTCGCCGTCCCTTTCATCGTTGACAAAATTCGCCAAAGTAGCCATAAGCCGATGAGAGCCGCTAAGAGTTTCAGGGTGTTTCGAATCATCGTGACCACAGGGCTGACTGCTCCGATTGAGGAAGCGATGCCTAAGACCAAAAGCATCGCCAAAATTGCACAGCCCATGTAGGCTTTAGCGAAAATCGTGCCCCGCTTGAAGTCCTGTTCAAACTCCGCTTCACGCTCAAAGTGCTCTGCCAGATGCCCGAAAACCTGTTCAAGCCGACCACTCCGTTCGCCGCTCTCCAAAAGGGGCAAAACGAACATCGGGAAGTCGTAACCCGACTCACGCAGCGCTTGAGAAAGCGGAACGCCCTCAGTAACCCTTTTCGCTGCAAAGGCTGCAACTGATTTGAGAGGAGAGCGTTCCGTCTCGGCAAACAACTGCAAAGATTCGCTGAGGGGGATGCCTGACCGGTAAGTGTTGTAAAGGTGGCGGAAGAAGACTGCCAAGGGGCGAGCAGGAACTCTAAAAAATGCGAGCGGTGAAGGAGGTTTCTGCTCGGTCAAACGAACCGGGATTAGGTCTTGTTCCCGCAACCTTTTAGTCGCATCGGCAGGGTCGCCGGCGGAAATAGTGCCACGCCGCAGTTGCCCAGTTTTATCCCGCGCTTCATACTCGTAAATGGGCATCGCCAACTCACCCCAGACGCTTGTCGGAGTTGCCCTTCACAAGTTTGAAGCGTCGGTGGCATTGTTGTAATGTCCTGTGAATCGCTCAGCGCTTGGGGTGATAGAGAGATGCCGCAGTTAGTTATCGTCGGTTCGGATGACCTTTACCCAGCCGCTCAAACTGTTTGTGACTACCTCGCCGAGAAAGGGTTTGATGTCGTCAAAGTGGGTGCATTGGTCACTGGCAAGTTGGAGTCTTGGGTGGATGTCGCAGTTGAAGTCGCAAAGCGAGTTGTCAACGGTGAGGCAAGTTTCGGCGTCGTCATTTGCTACACTGGCACAGGCGTTTCAATGGCGGCAAATAAAGTCAAGGGGGCAAGGGCTGCACTTTGCAACGACGCCAAAACCGCTGAGGGCGCTCGGAAGTGGAACGACGCTAACATACTCGCGATGAGCGGTCGTCTCGTTGCACCTGAGGTTGCACGCGAAATTTTGGACGCTTGGCTCTCAACTAACGAGATTGACCCAAGCGAGGCGGAAAACATTGCAAAGTTGAAGGCGTTGGATGAGTCGTAAAAGGGGTGAAGATGCCATGAGCGCTTTGTTGGATGCTCTGAGGAAAGTGGTCAACCGGGAAAACTTGACTCAGGCTGAAGCGAAGGAAGCCATGAGTGTGATTATGCGCGGCGAAGCCACTCCCGCTCAAATTGCCGCCTTTTTGGTGGCGCTCCGCATGAAAGGAGAGACGGTCGCTGAAATCACTGGGTTTGCCGAAGCGATGAAGGAGAGTGCCATTAAGGTTGACACGAAGCGGCGACCTGTGGTAGATACTTGCGGGACAGGGGGCGACCGAATCAAAACTTTCAATGTCTCAACGGTTGCCGCTTTTGTGGTCGCTGGCGCAGGTGTCACCGTCGCGAAGCACGGTAACCGCTCCGTGACGAGCAGGGCTGGCAGCGCTGATGTTTTGGAAGCGTTGGGTTTCAACCTCCAGATGCCGCCGGAGCGGGCGAAACAAGCCCTTGACGAAATTGGCATTGCTTTCCTATTCGCCCCTAACTTTCACCCAGCAATGAAACATGCCCTCGGTCCGCGCCGTGAAATCGCTTTGAGGACCGTTTTCAACTTGTTGGGACCGATTGTCAACCCTTGTCAGTTGGACGGTCAACTTATGGGCGTCTATGAAGGTTCGCTGACCCCTGTTGTTGCTCGCGTGCTTTCAAATTTGGGCGTCAAAAGAGCCTTTGTCGTCCACAGCCTTGATGGGATGGACGAAATTTCGGTGACAAGCGCAACTCAAGTGAGTGAGGTCAGGGAAAGCGAAATCAGCACTTATGTGCTGTTCCCTGAGGACTTCGGCTTCAGCCGGGCTGACCCACGAGATTTGGAGGGCGGAAACGCGGAAGAAAACGCCCAACTCCTTTTGTCGCTGTTGAAAAACGAGGTGGAAGGACCGAGGCGCGATGTCGTCGTGTTGAATGCCGCAGCAGCAATCGTGGCAGCGGGAGTAACGGACAGCATCAAGGAAGCAATCCCCATCGCGGAGGAATCCATCAAAAGCGGCGCCGCCCTCAAAAAACTTGAAGCGCTCATTGAGTTCTCGCAAAAGGCATGACAGAATTTCTGGTGGCTTTGATTGGAGGTGCGAAATATGTCGGAGGTCAAGAGGGAGAGCCATTTAGTCGAAGTCAAGCCGGGCGTTTACAGTTTCGCTGACTCTGAAGAGGCAGAGCGACGCATCAGACAGGAGTTAGCGAACCTATATCGTCAAAACTTGGAATTGTGGCGGAAGATAGGACACGGCAATTCAAGTTTATGGCGGGAAACTGAGGCGCTTATCCGCTGGCTTGAGAATGCCAAGGAGTGAAAGGGCTTGTCTAGGCTGGTTGAGAGGTTCGGGATGTGGTTGGTGAGGCTAATCGTAAGCAAACTCCCCAGATTTGCCAAAGTGTTGGAGCAAGTCCTTTGCGAGCAAAGGGTTTCTCAAATTCGCGAGCACGCTATCACCTTCATGTTGGAGTGCTTGCGCCACGAGTTAGTAGCCCTTAATGCTCACTTGGCACTTCCCGACCTGAGAGCAAACTTAATGCTCCTGCAACCCAACGGAAATTTGCGAATGGTTTTACACTTCGGGCGACTATTCGTTGGCGGAGAAGCAACTTGAATGGAGAGAGGGCATAGGGTGTTGCGGAATGGCTTGGGCAAGGAAGGAACCCACTGTCACCGACATTGAAGACACCGAAAGGTTGCCTCCACCCTACAAAGAAGTCGTGCAGCATGTCCAAAGTGTTTTGTCGGTTTCCTTAAGGCGGCGAACAACCGGTGAGTGGATTGGCGTGTTAAATGTTGATGCCCTCAAACCTTTGGAACAATCCTGTTTGGGTGAACCTGAAATGAGGGATGCGGTCATCCGCTACGCTTTAGGCATTGAACTGCTACTCTAAAGTTGGAGGCGAATTGAATGCAAATTCGCTGGGAACTTTTGGTCGCTTTCGTCGTAGCGGGCTTATTGACGATGGCATCGGTGCTCGTTTTCGCTGTTTTCATTGCGAGAAAGACAGGGGCATCGTGGAAGTATTGGCTTTACGGTGCAGTCGTGTTCATCGTTTTTCAAGGCGTTTTGAGGTTGCCTTGGTTGATCCCGTTGAACATTTTGCTCCGTGATATGTTGCGTTCTTCCGTCACCGCGTTGATTGGGTTCACCGCTTTCGCTGCTCTGACAGCCGCTTTGTTTGAGCGAGGCGGGCAGTGGGTTTTGTTTCGGAAGTTTGTGAGACCTGAGGAAAGAACGGCTGCAAATGCTCTGATGATTGGTGCAGGTCACGGGGGCGTAGAAGCCTTCTTCATCGGTTTGCTCATTGCGCTGCAAGGTTTGAACTACCTTCTGCTTTTCACGCTGCCACCAGAATTGGTCAAAGGTCAAGAACAAGCCATCGCTCAAGCGAAGGCGGTGTTCGCTCAACTCGCATGGTGGTCACCGTTCATGGGAATGTGGGAACGATTGAGCACGCAAGTCTTTCAAATTGCAGCGACCATTTTGGTCTGGCAATCGTTCCGAGCAGGAGCGAAGTGGTTTTGGCTCGCTGTTGCTGCTCACTTTGGCGCTGACTTCATCTTCCCGCTGCTTCACCATCACACGCAGCGATGGTTAGGCATGGACTTCGGTTCACTGGTGACGGAGTTCGGCATTACAATTTACGCTGCTATTTGGGCGTATGTGGCTTGGCGGTGTCTTAAAGTTGCGAATTCGATGCAAGAAGGCGAGGGAATTAGCGATGAGCATCCTGCGGAAAATCCTTGAAGCGAAAAGGGAAGAGTTAGAGGAGCGGAAGCGGAAGATACCGTTGAGCGTGCTTCAGAGGTGGCTTACCGAAGCGCCAAAGCCCCGTTCTTTTGCAACTGCTTTGAAGCGCAAAACGGGCGAACCAATTAGGCTCATTGCCGAACTCAAAAAAGCGTCGCCTTCAAAGGGCGTTTTCCGAAGCGATTTTGACGCCGAGAAGATTTTGCTCGCTTACGAGCAATCGCCAGCGTCCGCCCTTTCCATCTTGACAGACGAAAAGTTCTTTCTGGGCAGTTTGGACAATTTGGCGCTCGCCCGCCGTGTGACGACGAAGCCGCTTTTGCGCAAGGACTTCATCATAGACCCATATCAACTTTACGAGGCAAGGGTCTACGGTGCTGATGCTGTCTTGCTTATCGTCGCTGCCCTTGATGACGAGAAATTGAAGGAACTGCTCAACCTTGCCAGCGAACTTGGCATGGATGCTCTGGTTGAAGTCCACACGGAAACAGAACTGGAAAGGGCGATGGAAGCGGGGGCGAAACTCATCGGAATCAACAACCGAAACTTGCAAACCTTTGAGGTTGACTTGAGCACAACTTTAAGGTTGCGGAAACTAATCCCAAACAGTTGCATTGTGGTCAGCGAGAGCGGAATTGAAAGCAGAGAAGATGTCAGAGCCCTTGAGGATGCAGGCGTTGATGCCATTTTGGTCGGAGAAGCGCTCATCCGAAGCGATGACCCGAAGGCGAAAGCGAAAGAGTTACTCGGCATAAGCAACTGAGGGAGGCGTTAAAATGCCCGTTGCCAAAACAGACCGCGCCCTTGAAACCGAAAAATGGTTGCCGAAGATTTGCGAGGCGTTGCTTGAAGCCGACCCAGAAATCGTCGCTATCGTCCAATTTGGCTCATCCGTTTACGCACCCGATTTGGCTTTGGACTTGGACTTGCTTGTGGTGACGAGGAGGAAGAAGGACAGTGGGGTTTATTGGGACGCAGTTTGTGGTTCAGGGCAACCTTTTTGGGTTGATGTCGTCATCGTTGAGGCAGGGGAGCAGTTGGGCTTTTTGGGAGCAGCGGTTAGGGCGTTTGGCAGGTTGGTCTGGGGCGACGCCAAAGCAGTCTTGGAGGTGACAAAAAGCATGCCCGTCCCTACCTTTGATGAAGCGAGGGAAGTCTTGGATGAAGCCCAACGATACCTGCAGGACGCAATGAATGCGACGACACCGACTCGCCGGGAAATGCACTATCGCAACGCCTTCAATGCGTTGTTTGATGCTGCTCGTTTGGCTGCGATGGCGTTTTTGCTGACGGAAGAAACCCGATGGGGCATTTTAGCAAACCGCTTGCCAGACCCTTTTGACCAACGCTTTCGCTCCATCGTTGAAGACCTTCATGTCGCCATTTTTTACCGAAGGGTTTTGCCTTTGGACATTGAGGCAGAATTTGAGAGGCAAAGGGAGCGTGTCCGACAGTTCATTGACGACTTGGAAACAACAAGCAAAAGACCGTGACCGGAGGTTGTAGGATATGCTTTCGCTACTGGATTTGGAGTTGGGCGTTTGGGTTAAGTTGCGGAACGGGGAACATGTGCTCATCAGAAAGTTTCGCCGAACGGACGGTGATGCCCTTTACGAGTTCTTCACCAAGGGGCTGTCACCAACGAGCCGAAAACTTTACTCCGCTCAGCCTTTGGACAGGAATTTGGTGGACATCGTTGTGAGCGAGGTTGATGCTCCCGATGTCTTGAGGTTGGTCGCTTTTCATGGGGAGCGGATTGTCGGCTACGCCTACTGGAGGCAGCAACTTTTCAACCCAAAAGTCCCTTTGCTGAGCATAGCCATCGCTGATTCCCATCAAGGTCTGGGATTGGGGCAAGCGATGATGGAGTTGCTCATTGAAGGTGCAAGACTGAAGGGAATGGAAGGGATTGAATTGCATGTCCTCAAGCACAACCAGCGAGCCATCCGGCTCTACCGAAAACTTGGCTTCAAGGTCGTCGGCGACACCGATAACGGAAGGCAGTGGATAATGGTGCTGCGCTTTAGCGATGACGAGCGATAAAATTTGAATGCCTTCCAAATCCCTTTGTGGAGGTGAATGTTTGTGGCAAAGTGCCGTTTGCGTGAAAAAGAGTTGCGAAGGCGACGACACCGCTATTGGAAGCGCAGGAAACAGCGGATCAAGCAAGCGATATTGGAAGCAAGGTTGCGGAAATTGGAAATGAAGCAGCAACAGGCTGCCGCAAGCGAATCAAGCGGGGAAATTAGCGCCGAAGCAATTTCGCAGTGACGGTTAAGTTGCAGCGAAAGTGGGCGCAACTCTCTGGCAGTGCAGGTCGGTAAAAACCCGAAAAGAGGGTGGGGCTCATGCGAGTAACTTGCCAAGCGCCGGTTCGGGTTGACTTAGCGGGGGCATGGACGGATGTCGCGTTTTTCTATGAGCCTTTTGGCGGTGCAACGCTCAATGCCGCCATCGCCCACTATGTTTACGGCGAACTTTTGGTCGGCAAGGACGCACCGTCTGGGGAAGGTGTTCACATCCGATACTACACCGAAGTCCCGACGGGTTCGGGCTTGGGGACTTCGGCGGCGATGAATGTAGTTTGGCTGGCTCTTGTCAAGGCTGAGCCAGTGACGACCCAAGAAGCGCGCCAATCCATTGCTGAAGGAGCGTATCAAGCCGAGAAGATTTTGGGCATCATCGGCGGGAAGCAAGACCAATACGCTGCCGCTTTTGGTGGCATCAACCTTTTTGAGTTCCGAAACGATGGAGTGACTGTCAACCCGGTCAGGATACCGCCGGAAAAACTTTCCGAACTGGAGAAACTTTTCGTGCTTTGCTACACTGGTGCGTCCCGCCTTTCGTCCCGAATCCACGAAAATGTCTGGGGTCGTTTCGGTCGCGGCAATCGCGAGGTCATTGACGCTTTGCTCACGATGAGGGACAGCGCTTACGAGTGCAAGGCAGCGTTAGAGAAAGGCGATTGGAAGCGGGTGGGCGAAATTTTGTCGCTCCAGTTTGAGTGCAGCAAAAGGTTGGACGCTTCCACAAGCAATGAGACCATTGAGCGCCTGTTTGATTTGGTCAAAGACGAAATTTTGGGAGGCAAACCTTGCGGTGCCGGCGGGGGAGGTTGTGTTTTGTTTTTGTGCAAGGACGAAGCGGCTAAGTGGCGTGTTGAGCAGAAACTGTTAGAGGCGAAAATGACTTTGTTGCCTTTCCGCTTTGACTTCAATGGGTTGACGGTCAAAATCGAGCCGTAGGAGGGAAAGCCATGGCGAAATACATCGGCATCTTTGCCACCGCCTGTTTGACCCGCAGGCAACTTCAAGACTTGGTCTCTCATTTGAGCCAGCGGGGTGAGGTTTACTGCGAGAAAGCCTTCGCTGGGCTAATAGACGGCGTTTTGGTTTGCTTGTTCAACGCACCAAACCGTGAAGCCCTTGATGCTTTCTGTCACCGGCACGGGATGGTGGCGGAACACATCTGGAGAATTGACTTGGAAAGCAGGGACGGCGAACTTGTTTCCGTGTGAGCGGGAAAAAGGGCTTGACAAAAAGTGAAAACCGAAAAACTGGAGGCAAAAAACCGCTATTTTGCCCCTTGCGTTTCCTTCGCCTTCGCTTCACACTTTTGCCCAACGCTTTCGGTTGTCGTTGCCGCACGCGGCACCGAACCTTGAAAGAAGGGGACGGAAGCCGCTGCCGAAGACGAGCCGGGGCGAAATCAAAACTTTCAAGGAGGTTCGGTGCTGCTATGGCAAAGCACCGTGGGACGGTCAAATGGTTCAACGACTCGAAAGGCTTCGGTTTCATCGCTTGCGATGACGGGACGGAGGCTTTCGTCCACTACTCCGCCATTGAAGGTCAAGGTGGTTTCCGCACCTTGAAGCAAGGCGACCGAGTGGAGTTGGAAGTCGCTCAGTCCCCGAAGGGTCCGCGAGCACAAAAAGTCCGCGTCCTAAAGGGCGACGATTGGCTCTAAAGTGAACTGAAGCCTCAGACAGAAAAGCGCCCCAAACCGACACGAAGTGCCAAATCGGTGCAAAGTCGGTTGGGGCGTTTTTTCTTTTTGCGCCGAGGTGCTGCACTTTTTGCCCGAGTGTGCTATGCTTTTGGGCTTAGAACTTGCGCCTTGATGGTTGTCAAAAACTAATGACACCGCACCGAAACGGTTCGTCAGAAACCGAAAAGCCGACTAAATCTGGACGACTAAGGGGGTATGGTGGACGATGTCGGAACTCGGATTAAGGGAATGGCGAGACCTTGCTCCGCCCAATCGGATTTTGATGGGACCTGGACCAAGCAATGTTGACCCGAGAGTTTTGAGGGCTATGGTGCACCAGCCCATCGGGCACTTAGACCCAGAATTTTTGGCAATCATGGACGAAGTGCGAGAAGGACTCCGCAGGCTCTTCCGGACGCGTAACGGATTGACCTTCCCAATCTCAGGGACTGGTTCGGCGGGAATGGAGGCGTGCCTTGCGAACTTGATTGAGGACGGTGACAAAGTGCTCGTCTTCGTGAAAGGTTACTTTGGCAACCGCATGGCTCAAATGGCAGAAAGGCTTGGGGCTGAAGTCATAGTCGTTGAACAGGAATGGGGCAAAGCCTTTGACCCTGACGATGCGTGCGAGGCTATACGAAAGCACAACCCCAAAATTGTCGCTATCGTTCACGCCGAGACATCAACGGGCGTTCTTCAACCCGTTAAGGAAATCGCAAAATGCGCCCGCGATCACGATGCCATAATCGTCTTAGACACAGTGACTTCGTTGGGCGGTGTCCCGGTTTTGATTGACGAGTGGGGAATTGATGTCAGTCATTCAGCGACCCAAAAGTGCATAGGCGCTCCACCGGGTCTGGCGCCTGTGACTTTTAACGACCGGGCGATAAAAATCCTGAAATCCCGCAAGCGACCATGTCGAAGTTGGTATTTTGATGCCTTGCTCGTCAAGACCTACTGGGGCGAGGATAGGGCTTACCATCACACCGCTCCCATCAACATGGTCTTTGCACTTCGCGAAGCCCTCAGGCTCATTGAAGAGGAAGGCTTGGAGAACCGTTGGGAACGCCATCGCATTAACGGGCTGGCTTTGGCTAAGGGTTTGGAAGCGATGGGATTGACTTTGCTTGTCACCGAGCCCGAGCATCGGCTTCCGGTCTTGACGACAGTGCTCGTTCCCGACGGAGTTGACGATGCTCGTGTTCGGATAAGGCTTCTCAATGAGTTTCACTTGGAAATTGGCGCAGGTTTGGGACCACTTAAGGGACGCATTTGGAGGTTCGGGTTGATGGGATACTCGTCCCAAAAGCGGAATGTCTTTCTGGCGATTTCGGCTCTGGGTGCAATTCTCAGGGACGAAGGTTTCCCTTGCGATGTGGAAAGTGGCTTGGCGGCGGCTCAGGAAGTTTACCGAAGCCACGCCGCTGTCGCTGTTGAAGTTTGAAGCGGCGAGACCGAGATGGTGAAAAAGCGCTTCAGGTTACTACCGTCGCACTTAGTCATCTTGAGTTTTGCTGTCATCATCGGTGTAGGGGCATTGCTTTTGGCAGCACCCTTTTCCGCCGAAATGCAGCCTCTTGACTGGGTGGATGCTCTCTTTCTGTCCACCAGCGCTGTCTGCGTGACAGGTCTGTCGCCAGTAGACCCCGGCAGCACCCTTTCGCTTCTCGGACAAATTATCCTGCTGGCTCTCATTCAGGTTGGCGGGTTAGGCTACATGACCATTTCTGCTTTTGCGGCGATGTTGCTTCGCCGCCGACTTTCGGTCTCTCAAAGGCTCAGCGTTGAAATCATGCTGGGCGAGTTAGTTGAAGCGTGGCGTTTGCTCCGATACACCATAGCCTTTACCTTCGCAACTGAACTTGCGGGGGCAATTTTGCTCTTTCTCGCATTCGGGCGATACGAACTTCCCTTTGGTGCGCGGTTGTGGTTTGCCATATTTCACAGCGTTTCTGCCTTCTGCAATGCGGGGCTTGATGTTTTCGGGTTGGTCGGCAAGGAGAAGGGATGGGAGGGAAGTCTCCAACCTTTCGCCCACGACCCTTTAGTTGTCTTGACTATTGCGCTCTTGCTCATGCTCGGCGGCATAGGCTTCCCCGTGATTGTGGAAATTTCGGACAGACTCAGGGGAAGGAGGTTTCGTTGGTCAGTTCACGCCCGAACGGTTTTCATCGTCAACCTGCTCCTGTGGTTTGGCGGTGCTTTGCTGATTTGGCTCTTTGAGCACAGCAACCCCTCAACGCTCGGTAATCAACCTTTGCCAATTCAGGCTATGTCCGCTTTCTTCCAATCGGCGACCGCTCGGACGGCAGGTTTCTCAACCGTCCCGACAGGTTCTTTGACCGCAGCATCCCTTTGGCTGTTGTGCCTTCCGATGTTCATAGGTGCGTCTCCCGGTGGAACGGGGGGCGGCGTGAAAACCACAACCATAGCGGTCTTGGCAGCGGCAACTTGGTCAAGCGTGAGGATGAAAGAGCAAGTTGTGATTTTCCACCGCTCGGTTCATCCGGAGCGCCTCTCAAAGGCTGTCGCCTTTACTCTGTTGGCGATAAACACCATCGGAGCAGCCACTTTGCTTTTGTGTGTCACAGAAGGAGCATTGCTTGCTAAAGGTGTTCCGCATGGACCACTTTGCCTGTTCTTTGAAGCCGTTTCAGCGTTCGGCACTGTTGGCTTGTCCACAGGCGTTACCCCGTTCCTCAGCGCCGGCGGCAAACTAATTTTGGTGGCGACAATGTTTGCTGGCAGAGTCGGTTTGCTCACATTGCTCATAGCCATCGCTGGTCGGAGCATTGAACCTGTGCGCTATCCTTTTGGAGAAATTCTCGTCGGTTGACAGGAGATGATAAGCCATGAAGCGATGCTGCATCTTGGTCATCGGCTTGGGTTACTTTGGTCAAGCCGTAGTTCGCGAATTGGTTCGGATGGGGCACGAAGTTGTCGTGGTGGAGAAAAATCCTGAACTAGTGGAAGACTTCCGCGACATCGTTGAGGATTTGCGGTGCGCCGATGCCACTGACGAAAATGTCCTTCGCAACTTAGGTGTTCAGCACTTCGATGCCTGCGTCGTGGCAACAGGCACGGACTTGGGCAATAGCGTCTTAATCACGGCTACGCTGAAGGAACTGGGAGCCCGTTACATCGCTGCTAAGGCTATGACGGAGCGGCAAGCGCACATCCTTGAGAAAATCGGAGCTGACTTGATTGTTTTTCCCGAGAGGGAAGCGGGTGAAAGGTTGGCTCACCAACTGCTTTCGCCAGGGCGAATCGCTGCCTATTTGGAACTTGACCCAGACTGGAGTCTGGAAGAACTTGAAGCGCCGAAATGGATGGTGGGCAAAAAACTCAAAGACCTTGACTTGAGGCGCAAGTATGGCGTGACCGTAATCGCCATCAAGCGCAACGGGAAAATGATTCCAAAACCCAGGCGGCGAAGACGCCATCTTGGAGAAAGACCACCTGCTCATCTTCGGGAAAAACGAGGACTTGGAACGCATCCTTAGCATGTGAAGTTGGAGGCAAATCAACAAGGAGGGTTGAAGGATGACTTTGGAAGAGGTGCAGAGGTTGGCGCAGGAAGCATTGACACCCAACTATTCGCGGTTGCCCGTTGCCTTCGTGAGGGGTTACGGGACGAGGCTCTGGGACACGGAGGGGAAGGAGTATTTGGACTTTTTGACTGGCATCGCCGTTTGTGGACTCGGGCATTGCCACCCAAAACTCACCGCAGCAATCCAGCACCAAGCGTCAATGTTGTGGCACACCAGCAACTTGTTCCATAACCCACTGCAAGCGAAATTGGCTAAACGGCTCAGCGATTTGAGCGGCGGTTACAAGTGCTTTTTCTGTAACAGCGGCGCTGAAGCCAACGAGGCAGCGTTGAAACTTGCGAGGAAAATCGGCAACGAGAAACTCGGCGGCAAGTGGGAGATAATCGCCGCCATTGACAGTTTCCACGGGCGAACTTACGGTGCCCTATCGGTCACCGGTCAACCCAAATACCATCGCGGCTTTGAGCCTTTGCTGCCGGGCGTAAAGTTCGTCCCTTTCGGGGACGCTGAGGCTGTTGAGGAAGCGATTACAGACAAAACTTGCGCCGTTATCCTTGAACCAATCCAAGGCGAAAGCGGCGTCCGTGTCCCGCCCGATGACTATTTGCCGAGGGTGGCGGAAATTTGTCGGGAGAAAGGGGTCTTGCTAATCCTTGATGAAGTCCAAACGGGGATGGGGCGGACGGGCAAATTGTTTGCCTTCCAACACTACGGCATCCAACCTGACATATTCACTCTCGCAAAAAGCATCGCTGGTGGCTTTCCGATGGGGGCGATGCTCGCTAAGCCTGAATGGGCTGAGGTTTTGCAACCGGGCACTCACGCATCAACTTTCGGAGGCAATTACTTGGCGTGCGCTGCGGCATTGGCTTTTCTGGATGTCCTGGAGGAAGAGAAGGTGTTGGAAAATGTCCAGCAGATGGGCAGTTACCTTATGGCGAAGTTGAAGCAGTTGGACGCTCCCATCAAGGAAGTCAGGGGCAAAGGGTTGATGGTTGCGGTGGAATTCACTGAGCCCATAGCACCTAAGGTCCGAGACGCATGCCTTAAGGCGGAGCCGATAGGTTTGGTCGTCAATGCCATCGGCGATTACATCCTTCGGTTTCTCCCGCCCTTGACAGTGACAGCCGAAGAAATTGACCAAGCGATTGAGATTTTGCAGCGAGCAATTGCTGCGGTCTGAAAATTTTTGAGCCGCTGGCTTCAGCCGCTCCGATGGTGCAAAAGCAACCCATGCTACGGACTTTAGTCCATAGTCGGTGACGCAACTAAAGCCATTCATGCTACGGGTTTCAACCCGTAGTTGATGACGCAGAACCTGAGCGCCGACTTTAGTTGGCAAAAACTATGCACGCTTGCACGCCTATACGCTTGCACCCATATCGGCTAAAGCCAACGGCGTGGATGTTTAGAACACGCTCGCTGGACATTGACAATTGCAGTGCAGCGGGGGCAAGATCCTTTGCGGTCGTGTCGCTTTCCTGAACAGTGGTGACGGCAAGTGTTAACGAAGCGACAGAAAAGGTCTTTGGCTCGGTTGAAATGGACTGGGCGAAATTGGTGACCTGCAAGCAATCCCAGCCTTAATCCCCTTTCTCGGAGAACGGGAAGCCGACAAGGCGCTACGCAAACTCGGTCAAGGCGATTTCGTTGACGCCTTCCACAAAGTGCTCGACTCAAGGGATGAAGGTGCCATCAAGAAGTTGCGGGAGTGGGGTTATCGGCGGGAAGTTGCGTCTGCTTTCATCCGTGTGCTTGACTCGCCGTTGGTTGCAGAGTTGCTCAATTTCAGGACGCTGAAAGTGGAAGAAGGCTCTTCTTCCGAAAGCGACCGAAATAGCGGGTTGCTCAAGGTTTGGCAGCAGACTTTGAGGCACGCCTTAAATTCCATCTGGGCATTAGCGCGACTGAGGGCGATAGAGGCGATACCGCTGCTGGAAAGGATTGGGCGAAGGCGATTGGCTTTAGTTCCCAAAGACTCATGGCAAGACGACCCAATTGTCGCTGAGTGCATTCAAGCTTTCAAAATCCTCAAGTTCTTTGCAACCTTGTCTCGTCCCGCTTCTTTCGTCCCTGAAGACACCTCAACCCTCCCTCGCCCCGCCCCTGCGCCCGAAGCGCCGTCAACCGCTAACCTGCCAGCAATCCCCGAAAGCGAACCGAAGGGCATCGCCCATTGAAACTGCCATGCTGCAGCACATCGGGTCCATCTTTCCTTAGCAGTAGCCGAGTTGGAAAGCGGCAAGGTTTTCATTGATGCAACTTTCTCGCCACATCTTTTGCGAAGTAGGTGATGAGTAGGTCGGCGCCCGCTCGTTTGATGGCGGTCAGGATTTCCCAGACGATGCGGTCTTCGTCCAGCCAACCCATCTTTGCAGCAGCCTTCACCATCGCATACTCGCCGCTGACATTGTAAGCGGCAATGGGGACATCAAATCGTTCCCTTGCGGCGGCGATTATGTCCAAGTAAGCCAGTGCGGGTTTGACCATAACGATGTCGGCGCCCTCTTCCAGGTCCAAAGCGATTTCCCTGAGCGCTTCCCGCTTGTTGGCGAAATCCATCTGATAGCCCCTTCGGTCACCGAACTGTGGCGCACTTTCCGCCGCTTCTCGGAACGGACCGTAAAAGGCAGAAGCCATCTTGGCAGCGTAACTCATGATAGGCACATGAGCGAACCCGTTTTCGTCCAACGCTTCCCTGATGGCTTTCACCCGCCCATCCATCATGTCGGATGGAGCAACTATGTCAGCGCCGGCAGCAGCGTGGGATACAGCCGTCCTCGCCAGAGTTTCCAGCGTCGCATCGTTGTCAACCTCAAAACCGCCGGGCACTTCCCGAACGATGCCGCAGTGACCGTGCGAAGTGTATTCGCACAAGCAAACATCGGTGATGACAACGAGTTCGGGCACCGCTCGCTTCAACGCTCGGACTGCTCGTTGGATGATGCCGTCTTCGGCGTATGCTTCGCTTCCGAACTCGTCTTTGTGCTCTGGGATGCCGAAAAGCAAAACCGCTGGGATTCCCAATTTCGCCACTTCTTCCGCTTCCTTGACCAATTCATCAACGCTCAGGCGAAAGACGCCGGGCATTGATGGGACTTCCTGCCTTTGCTTTTCGCCCGGCACGACGAACATCGGGTAGATGAAATCGTTGACAGTCAAAGTCGTCTCCCTCACCATTCGCCTCAGCGTCTCCGTCCGCCTCAACCTTCGCATCCGAACAATCGGAAACACTGGCATAAACCTATCACCTCGCTTACATGGGGTTGCAAATTGAGCGTTGTGCTTTCGGGCAGTGAATTTGAACGCTCAACTCACAACCTTGAACCTGTGACTCAGAAAATTCGCCGACTAAAGTCGGCGCTCAGGTTCTTCGTCACCGACTACGGGCTAAAGTCCGTAGCATGGTTTGCTTTGGGTTGCGTCATCAACTGCGGACTTAAATCCATCTTGCCTTCAAGTGTGCATGCAAGCAAGCGTGACCTTTTTCTACGACTTGCCGAAACTTTCCATTCGCTACTCGCCATTCGCTGCTGTTTTGGTCTTGCCATGTCGCTTCAGGAAATCTTCCAATTCAGAGCAAAGTCGCTTAACAACTTCTGGCAATCGTTCTGCCAACGGTTTCATTCGCCCGTAGCCCAGTGGTTTTCCCTCCGCTTTCTCGGCAATTTCAGTAGGTATTGGCTGCTAAACAATCCTCGTGACCTGAACGACATCGGTTAGGCGTTGGATGCTTTCAATGACGCTTTGTAGGGTTTTGGCGTCGGGGACGATGATGCCCAAGTCAAAGTAAGCCAAGCCGTCTTTGGTGATGGAGCGGTTTGAAATGATGCTCACTCCCTTGCTGCTGATGGCATTTGACACATCGCTCAGGAGACCGATGCGGTCATAAGCGACAACCCTGAGCCGAGCCGTAACAGGTTCGGAAAGGGGGAAGCCCCAATCCAAGGCCACAATCCGCTCAGGCTCTGCCTCTTGCAACCGAATGATGTTGCGGCAATCAGTTCGGTGGACGATGATGCCACGCCCCCGGCTGATGTAGCCAACGATAGGGTCATTGGGGACAGGGGTGCAACACTTTGCCAGTCGGTAAAGCAGCGTCCCTTTTCGGGCAGGCAAAGTCACCGCTTCTGTCGGGTTGACCACAGTGACCCTCGGCTTCGGGGCGGGTGGCTTGAGTTTGTTGACGACTGATTGAACCGAAACCGATCCCCAACCGATGGCAGCCAGCAAGTCGTTTGCGTTTTGCAACTGATATGCTTTCGCCAGTTCGTCCAACTTGCCGGACTCCAAGACTTCTCCCAAAGATAGCCCCGCTTTCTCCAGCGCTTCCGCTAACAGTTCCCGACCACGCTGCAAGTTTTCGGCGTAAGATTGCTCCTTAAGGTAGCGTTTGATTCGGTTTCGGGCGAGGGATGTTTTGACGAACCTGAGCCAGTCAGGGCTTGGACCTTTAGGGTGCTTGCTGGTTATGATTTCAACGACATCGCCCGTTTGGAGTTGATAGTCCAGCGGGACGAGTTTGCCGTTGACTTTCGCACCGATGCACCTGTGACCGATCTCGGTGTGAATTCGGTAGGCGAAGTCAATGGGGGTTGAGCCCTTGGGCAAATCAATGACATCGCCTTTAGGCGTGAAGACGAAAACTTGGTCTCGGAACAAATCGCCGATAACGGAGCGGGTGAACTCAGAGGCATCCCGTATGTCTCGGTTCATTTCCATCAACTCACGCAACCAAGCGAGGGCTTGGTCCAAGGCGTCAGGTTTACGCTGCGGTTCGTCGCCAACTTCTTTGTAACGCCAATGGGCTGCAATTCCATACTCGGCGTTTCGGTGCATCTCCCAAGTTCGGATTTGGACTTCCATGATTTCTCCGTCAGGTCCGACAACCTTCGTGTGGAGGGACTGATAACCGTTGGGCTTCGGTTTTGCGATGTAGTCGGTGAACATCCCGGGCAAAGGAGCCCAAAGTTTGTGGACGACTCCCAACGCCAAGTAACATTCCGCTTCCGTGTTCACGATGACTCTCAAAGCGATGAGGTCGTAAATGCGGTCAATGTCAACTCCTTCTCGCTGCATTTTCTGGTAGATGCTCCAAAGGTGCTTTGGGCGACCTTGCACGGTCGCTTCCAAGCCCGCTTCAGCGAGGGCACGCTGCAATTGCTGGATGGCTTTCTCTATCAAGTGCACTCGCTCTGAGCGTTTCTTTTCCACCTTACGGGCAAGTTCACGGTAGGCAACGGGGTCTAAGTGCTTAAAGGCTAAATCTTCCAACTCCCACTTAATCCGCCATATGCCCAACCTGTGGGCAATCGGGGCGTAGATTTGGAGCGTTTCCAGAGCCGTCGCCTTGCGCTTCTCTTCGGGGAGCGGGTCAAGGGTTCGCAAGTTGTGCAGCCTGTCAGCCAACTTGATTAGGATGACTCGGACATCCTGAGCCATCGCCACCAAAACTTTCCGCAGGTTTTCAACTTGCTCCTGCCTGAAGGTGTGGAACTGCAATCGCCTCAATTTCGTTACTCCTTCAACCAACCGAGCCACTTCTTCACCGAACTCTTGGACAATCGTCGCCATCTCAACTTCGGTGTCCTCAACGACATCGTGAAGGAGCGCCGCAGCGATGCTGGGGTCATCAAGCCCCATGTCAGCGACAATGAGGGCGACATTCCAAGGGTGGGTGATGTATGGTTCGCCTGAAAGGCGTGTTTGTCCCGAGTGAGCCCAATCGGCAAAGTGGTAAGCGTGTTCAATGAGTTCGAGATCGGCAGTCGGGCGGATTCTTTTAACCCGTTCAAGCAGAATGGTCAAGGGGTCACCGTCTTCAGTGACAATGCCCAGCCTTTCAGCCTGCCGAGCCAACAACGCCGTTGCAGTCTCCATGTTTGCTCACCGTCCACCTGTCATTATGGCGCACTTCATCGGAACTTGTGTTTGTCGCCCAACACGAACTTGGACTTTCGACTGCCGCAAAATTGTTGTAGCCGCCTTAGACGGAGACTGTGGGAGGTGACTTGGATGCCACTTTACGAGTTCAGGTGCAACAAATGTGGCAAAGTGTTCACTTTCCTTGTCGGCGTCGTGGCTAACAACACAGACCCTTACTGCCCCAAATGCGGGAGCACCGACTTGACCAAACTCATCTCACGAATTCGGGCACACTTGAGCGAGGAGACGAGGCTTGAGAGCCTCGCAAGTTCCTTTGAGAACATTGACATCTCCGACAACCCAACGCCGAGGGAAGTCCGATCGCTGATGCGCAAACTGACAAGCGCTTTGGGCGACGAGGTTGACCGAGAAGTCATTGACGAAATGGAAGCAGCGATGGAAGAGGAGTTGAAGGGCGAAGGCAAAGAGGGCGGAAGCGAGCGGGATGAGACGATTTACTGACGCCATCACAAGCCGCAACTTAGGAGGTGCTGAGATTGGGAGATTGGCTGGTGGTCAATGGCTTAACCGTGCTGAGCAAAGTCGGTTGCTTGCCCGTTGAGCAGTCTGTCCCGCAGCCCATCGAGGTTGACATCGCTTTGGAGATGGATTTGCGTGAGGTGGCAAAAACCGACGACATAAAAAGGGGCGTGGACTACCGAAAGGTTTGCGACTTGGTTCGGCAAATCTTAGAGCAAAACAGTTTCAGGTTGCTTGAAACCGCCGCATATGCGATAGCCGTCAACTTGCTGGAGCAGTTTCCGAAAGTGGAACGAGTCAAAGTTGAGGTCCGAAAGCCTCATCCGCCTATTCCCGTCCCGCTTCAATCAGCGAGCGTGAGGATGGAGTTGAGCAGGGATGAAATCTGAACCGCTAAGAGAGCGGAGGGTTTTCATCGGGTTGGGCAGCAACCTCGGCGATAGGGTGGAAAATTTGCGGCAGGCAATTTGCTTGATGCAAGTTCACGATTTGAGGGTTTTGAGGGTCTCAAGCCTTTACGAGACCGAACCCGTTGAAACTTGCGAACCTCAACCCAACTACATCAACGCAGTCGCCGAAGTCGTCACCGACTTGCCGCTGCCTAAGTTGCTTGAGGTTTTGGAGCAAATTGAGCGGAAGTTGGGGCGTGAAAGCAAAGGCGACAAAAAGCCGCGAACCGTTGACTTGGACATACTTTGGGCTGAAGGCGAGCGAATCGATTCCGAACGGCTCAAAGTTCCCCACCCGAGACTTTGGGAGAGAGCCTTCGTCTTGATGCCGCTTTCGGAACTCGTTGACGAACTTGACGGCAAACCCGTCGCCGAAGTTGCGAAGTCTTTGAGCGATAGGCAAAAAATTCGCAAAATTGCCGAAGGTCAACTTCTCATTGAGGAAAGGGAGTGCAGGGTGCTATAATTGCGGCAGAGCAAGGCGCATCAAAAAGAAAGTCCCGCTCAAGCATTGCCGAGGTGAGGAAAATGCCTGTGCTTCAACATAAGCGGCTGAAGGTCAAAGAAGCGCAACAAATGCCCATCGCCAAAGTTCTCCGGGAGTTTGTCCGAGAGGGCGAATTGTATCGACGAATTGAGGACGATAAATCGCAGGTGGCGAAGGAAGCGGGTGTGCCTGAAGAGTTGTTTGCCAACCGAGTTGAGTGTTTCGCCTGCGGACACAGGTGCATCATTTTTGATGGCTTGCCGGGCGTTTGCCGAGTCAGGTTCAACGAAGGCGGCAAGTTGTATGTCCCTTGGGGCTATGTCGGTGCACTCAATGTTGACCCCATTGAGAAGAAGCCTTTCTTCCACGCTTACCCCGGAGCGAGGACTTTGAGTTTCGGCATGCTCGGTTGCGACCTTCGTTGCCCCTTCTGCCAAAACTGGCAAATCAGCCAAGTGATGAAAGACGCAGTTTCAACGGTGCTCGCAGATTTCACACCTATCACCCCTGAGGAGTTTGTCAAGATGGCGCTTCGTTACAAAGCGAAAGTTATGACGAGCACCTACAACGAGCCGCTCATCACCAGCGAATGGGCGGTGGCGCTTTTCCGTGAAGGCAAAAAATTCGGCTTGGTCGGAAGTTATGTCTCCAACGGCAACGCAACGCCCGAAGTCTTGGACTACATCCGCCCGGTTGTTGACCTGTTCAAAATTGACCTGAAGTCCATGCGGGAGAAAAATTACCGTGAGTTGGGCGGGAAACTTCAACCCGTCCTTGACACAATCCGCTGGGCTTGGGAACGAGGCTTTTGGGTTGAAGTTGTGACTTTGGTTGTTCCGAAGTTCAACGACAGCGAGGAAGAGTTGCGGGATGCGGCGAGATACATCGCTTCTGTCTCGCCTGACATCCCTTGGCATGTGACGGCGTTTCACCCCGATTACCTGATGACCGACCGAGAGGCAACGCCCGTCAAAACTCTCATCCGAGCCGCAGAAATCGGTTATGAGGAAGGCTTGAAGTTCGTCTATGCGGGCAATTTGCCCGGCATGGTCGGACCTTACGAGAACACTTACTGCCCCAAGTGCCACGCCTTACTCATTGAACGCTATGGCTTCCAAGTTCGGCGCTACCGCATTGTTGATGGCAAATGTCCTGACTGTAGCGAACCTATTCCCGGCGTTTGGTGGAAGGAGGAAGAAGTGCCGCATCATTTGAGGCGGTGAGATGGAACTTTTGCGCCGAGGTGAGCGACGATGAAGTTCGTCATTGCTTTGGATTGTGAGGGGTTGGCTTGCGTTGTTGGGGCGCCGGGGAGCACTTTGAACGAAACGCGGAACTTTGCTTTCGCCTGCGCTGAGGCTGTCAGGGAAGTCAATGCCGCTGCAAGGGCTCTCTTCGATGCTGGAGCGGAAAGGGTCATCGTTTGGGACAACCACGGCGGGAGTTTGAATTTGGACTACGAAGCCCTTGACGAACGAGTTGACATCGCCCTTGGTGTCGGGTTTCCCCACCGGTTTCCGGGCATGGACGAAACTTTCTCTGGAGTTTTGCTCATCGGTTACCACCCGAGGGACAACACGGAAGATGGCGTCATAGCCCACACCTTCAGTTCGCGGGCGTATCAGTGGATTAAGGTTAACGGCGTTGAGATGGGAGAAATCGGCTTGGACGCTGCTGTTGCAGGTGAACTTGGCGTCCCAGTCATTTTTGTCGCCAGCGACGATAAAGGCGTTGCGGAAGCGAAACAAATCATGCCTTGGGTTGAAACGGTGACGACGAAATGGGGTTTGGGTTGGAACGCTGCGATCAGCAAGCATCCAAAGCGGGTCGAAAGGGAGATTTACGAGTCGGTGCGAAAGGCTGTTGAACGGCTCCACGAGATGAAACCGTTCAAGCTGGAAAGCCCAATTCATGTCCAAATCCGCTACAAGCGCCTTGAGGATGCTGAAAGGGCAACCCGTGGGGCAACGGTTTGGAAGCGAATTGACCCTTACACCGTTGAAGCGACCTTTGAGCGCATCACCGATTGGCTCTGACTCTAAGCCACTTCAAAATGGGCACTTGCTCAAACTTCTCCTCGTCAAGCCATTCCCAAAGGATGCCGGCAGGCTTTGTGAAAGCCCGTTCGGTTGCGATGACGCCCTCGGGAGTGACGATGAAGTCAACGGGAATATCGTGCGGGAGCATGGGAATTTCGTCGTCAACGATTTGAAGTGGGTGAACGGTGGTGACAACGGGCGTCGTTTCAGCCACGATGTTAAGTTGGCGGGCGATAGCGAACTCAAGGTCGGAGTAACCTCCCCCTTTGCCCACTCTCGCTCCTTTCAAGTTCACGGCAACAGAACCGATAAGCACAAAATCAATGATCGGCATCTCGGATGGGTGGACGAGTTTTCCGACTTTGAAAGCGCCCTTGATAGTTGACGCCCAATGAGCCCGTCCCCGCAAAATTTCACCGTCCAGACGAACGAAACATCGTTCCTGTCTCAAGCGCGGAACCGCCATGAACAGCGTTTTGCCGTCTCGCAAAGCGAACTCCCTTGCGGGCGCTTGAGGGCTATCCGGGTTGGCTTTCATCGTCTTGGCTTTTTGCCATTCCTGCAAAGTTGTCAAAAAGCGAGCTGCTTCCAGAGCACCGCGAAAGTTCGGGATGCGACCGAACGCGCCCGGAAACAAGGCAACCCCTTTCGCTTCCATCGTCCGCCAAACTCGTTCCCTCAAAGCCTGCTTGACTTTTTTGATTTCGGCGACGCTCATTTCCCCTCTCCTTCCCTTGCCGAGCCAAATCGTTTCTGCCAAAATGACTTTGGCACAAAAATTCAACGCAAGGAGGTGGCTGCAATGCCTTTGGTTGACCTGCGCGGTCAAAAGACGAGGAGGTCACCTGAGGAGTTGGTGAAGCACTTGCAGTCCTTTGAACTGGAGTTGAAATTCAGCGCCGGCATTTGGTATTTCTCGCCAGCAGCATCCCGCTTCCACGACTACTACAAGCCCATCCTGAACATTGAGCAGCGTTTGGAGATTGCCGCCAAGTTGAAGGACTACGGTTTGTCCGCCCTCGAAGCCCACTATCCCACCGAAATCAACGAAGACAACCTTGACCTTTGGAAATCCTTCGTTCGGGACACAGGGATTAGGTTGTTGACTGTGGTTCCCGGGCTGTTTTACGATGCCGACTTTGAATTCGGTTCGCTCAGTTCGCCCATCCCGTCTGTCCGGCAAAAAGCCATTGAACGAACCATCATCACTTTGCGGTTGTGCAAGGAGTTTGATTGCGACTTCGCTATCGTTTGGCCGGGCATTGACGGCTACGAAAACAACTTCGGTGTGGACTTTTATGGCATGTGGGATCGCTTTGAGGAAGGCTTGGCTCAAGCGATGGACGAAGTGCCTGGTGTCCGAATCGCCATTGAGCCCAAACCTTACGAGCCGCGAGGCAACAACATCTACCGAATGACCGCAGATGGAATTCTAGCAGCGAAAGACATTGAGGCTCGGTTGACCAACCCTGAAAACAAAAAGTTGCTGGAAGAAGGTCACGCATTGGTCTGCCTCAACCCTGAAATCGGGCATGTCTTGATGGGCACAGAAGATGTCCCCTATTGCCTCGCACGAATCATGCGCGAAGGGCGACTCGCTCACACTCACTGGAACAGCCAACCGCTGGGCAACTACGACCAAGACCTCAATGTCGGCGTTATCGGTCCAGAAATTACCGAGGCAGCGTTGTTCGTCCTGAAGATGTATGGCTACACTGGCTATTTCGGCATTGACATCAACCCCGAGCGCCAGCCCGTTGATGTTGCACTGAAGATTTGCATGGACGCATTGAGAGCCGCTGCCGACCGAATCAATAGCCTTGACTACGAGAAAGTCGTTTGGGCAATGATGCACCCTGACAAGGCTCGCGGATGGTTGGAAGCCTATCTTATCCGCATGAGGGCGCTGCACCCAGAAAAACTTCCGCCTCTTTGGGAATTGCCGATGGATTAGCAGAGGAAGGGGGCAACCCACTCGAGGTTGCCCCCGTTCTTTGAGAGGTGACAGTAATGGCAGTGAACTACGAAGTTGCGACGGAACTCGTGGAAGTTGAAGAGGTGCCAGAGAAAATGCCTGAGAGCCTTTGGCACAGCGATTGTGTGGATGAGTTAAAAGGCTTACTGAAAATGCATCTTGCCGATAAGCCAGAAGCCCTCGTCATGCGTGACATTTACCTTCAGCACAAAGGTAGCCGCTACGCTCCCGACCTTTCCATCGTCCTTCACAGCAAACTGTCCAAAGAGCAAATTGGGTCAACTTATCGCGTTCCCGAAGACGGTCCACCACCCGATGTCGTCATAGAAGTTGCCGTCAGCCCTAAGTCTCTGGGTGAAGCCATCAGTGAGAAAGCCGATTTCTATGCCGAGTTGCAGGTGAAGGAATATATCGTCATTGAAGCCTTTCCCCAGAAACCTGCACGCCTTTGGTTCGCGAGACCCGTGCTGGGCGAGCGTCCCTCCCCCGTTGTGGAAGCGAGGCTGGATACTGTGGGTATAGTCGTGCGAACCGAGCACCAAAAAATCCGCCTGTTTGATTTTGAAGGCAACGAAATCCTTTCGCCATCCGAAGCACTTGAGCGCGAACGAGCAAAGCGACAGGAACTGGAACGAAAAGTCGCTGAATTGGAACGGTTGTTGGCTCAAAGAAGCGAAACCCAAACGACGAGCAAATGACGGCAAGGTGGGGCGACAAAGATGCTAATGGGAGAGCAACGAAGTTTTCCTTTCGCTCCGTTCAAGCAATCACAACGAGCCAAGCATTTTCAGCGCCGCGAGAAAGTTTTCGGACAGTTCTTCACGCCCGCCAATTTAGCAGCGTGGATGGTGGAAGTTGTCGCAACCCTTCTCCCCAACCATAATGCCGCATTGGACCCAGCCTGTGGCGATGGAGCATTTTTGCTGCCGCTTTTGCGGAAGGGCTTCAGCGAGGTTTGGGGCATTGACCTTGATACCGACCTTCTGAGTGAATGTCGGCAAAGGTGCTCGGATGGGAGGCTAATCTTGAGGCACGGAAACGCTTTGAAAATGCTTTTTGAGTTGCAAGGGAAATTTGATGCCGTTGTCACGAACCCGCCTTTCTCCGCCAAGTATGGAAGGGTGACCGACCCATCGTTGCTTCACTCATTTGAGTTAGGGAGAGGGCGAAGCAGTGAGGCTCTTGAAGTCCTGTTTTTGGAACTTTGCGTGCGGGCATTGCGGGACGAAGGTATTTTGGCTATCATCCTGCCCGAGGGGATATTCGCCAATTTGCCAATGCGGCGGGTTCGGACATGGATTTGTCGCCACACTACACCCATTGCGGTCATTAGCCTTTCGCGAAACTTCTTTGCTGCCAAAAGTTGCATTCTGATAGCGAGAAAGTCACCGTCAACGGCAAACGCTCAAGTTTTGCTTGCCCATGCTGAAACGGACGACGATTTGCGAACCATTGCCCAAGATTTGTTGCGCGGCAAGGGCGTTCGGAGACCCGTTTTTGAGTTGTTAGACAACATGGCACCGCTTCACCACTTAAACTCTTTGTCCCAACCTTGCGCTTTCCCGCTCCGTCCTTTGGAGGACTTCCTAAAGGAGATGAGGTGCGGAAGCACTCTTTACGGTGACCAGCGAAAATTTGCTCGGTCTGGCATTCCCTTCATCTCAGCAAAGACGGTGACTCCCTTTGGCATTGACTTGAAGCGGGACGGGAGATTCGTTGAAGAAGGGAGCCCGATGGATAAACCGCAAGCACGAACTTGCGTCGGTGATGTTTTGTTCGTTCGAGTGGGAGTTGGATGTATTGGGCGAGTCGCTGTGGTGCTACGCGATGATGAAACGGGTGTCGCCGATGACTACATCTACATCTTGAGGTTCAAGCCCGATATGTTGCCCGAATTTTTCGCACTTTACGCTCAAACGCATTTCTTCCGCCAGCAGTTGGAGAAGTTCAAACGCGGAACTGGAACGGTAACCGTGCCGCAAAAGGCGTTGCGCCAGATTCTCGTGCCTGTCGTGCCACTGATTGTTCAACAAAGGTTTGCCCAAGCATACCGCGATTTGCACGACCGCTTTCGTCAAGGACAAATCCCTGACAACGAACTCCGCAACTTGGTCGCACAATTAGAGCGGTTGTTGGAGGGGTCAGAGTGAGCAAGCGGGAGTTCGTGGAAGTCCTATGGGATGGTGAAAGGATTGTTTGCCGTTTGCCTTTAACTTCGCCAACAGGTAGAGTGCGAGTCAAGCGGAATGAGCATCCTATACCAACTCGGCAAACAGAACTTAGGGCTGAAGATGTGATTGAGTGGCAAATAGCCTATCGGGACGAGGAAGGATGCCCTGTGGAGTTAGGGCTAATTTTGCGGTTGGCAAAGGAGCACGGTGTTCTCAGTCTCAACGATGTGATTGCGCTCGAAGATTTTGTCAGCGCACAAAGCAGTTTTTGCGATGAGCAGTTTACTATCGCGACCGGAGCAAGTGGGCAAGAATTCTTTGGCTTCAAATTGCATTGGCGCAAACATCCGCTCCTAAGGCGTGAAATTGGCGATGGGACAGTTGTTGAAATTGAGTTGCGGCACCGACAGCGCGCTGTCGGTTTTCAGGCGATGGTTTTCCTGCTCATCCCAATCAGCCAATGTGAACCCGCAGACATCGTTGGGCGAAAGGCAAAACCGAAGGAGAAAGTCGCTTGGACGCCTTCGCGGAATGTTTTGGAGACTTTGGCGAAAGCGTTTGCAATCGCATCAAGGTCGCATAGGGACGATATGCTGAAACTGCTAAAAGCGTTGAAGGAGGGATGAGGTTATGGCGAAGATTGCGTCGGTGAAGGCAAGGGAGATTCTGGATTCGAGAGGCAACCCGACTGTTGAGGCGGAAGTCACTTTGGACAACGGTTGCGTCGGTTGGGCTGCAGTCCCTTCGGGAGCGTCAACGGGCGAATATGAAGCCCTTGAGTTGCGGGACAACGACCCTAAGCGTTACAACGGTAAAGGCGTCTTGACCGCCGTCAAACATGTCAATGAAGTCATCGCACCAGCAGTCGTTGGGCTTGACCCCAGCGACCAAAAGAAACTGGACAAAGTGATGCTCCAACTTGACGGCACAAAGAACAAGTCAAAGTTGGGAGCCAACGCCATCTTGAGCGTCTCGCTCGCTGCCGCCCGCGCCGCTGCCGCAGCAAAAGGGGTTCCGCTTTACAAACACATCGCCGAACTGTTCGGAACTGAAGGAGTAACTTTGCCCGTGCCACTCATGAACATCATCAACGGCGGTGTCCACGCTCAAAACAACCTTGACTTGCAAGAGTTCATGATTGTGCCCGTCGGAGCACCGACTTTCGCCGACGCCTTGAGAATGTGTTCGGAGATTTACCACACTTTGCGCAAAGTGCTCATAACGATGGGACGGAGCGTCGGTGTCGGTGACGAAGGTGGGTTCGCACCAGTCCTTGATGGCGGCAGCGTTGAAGCGTTGCAGTTGCTCATGGAAGCCATTGACAAGGCTGGCTACACGCCAGGAAAAGATGTCTGCTTGGCGATGGACCCGGCAGTTTCTGAACTTTACGACGCCAAAAAGAAAGTCTATGTCTGGCAGCGCGAAGGCAAGCGCATGGACGCAGAGGACATGGTTGGCTTCTGGACCGAATTGGTTGACCGGTTCCCCATCATCTCCCTTGAAGACGGGATGGCGGAAAACGACTGGAAAGGTTGGGAATTGTTGACGAAAGCGTTGGGCGATCGGATTCAATTGGTCGGGGATGACCTGTTCGTGACAAACCCGCAGCGACTCAAGCGCGGCATCAAATTAGGTATCGCCAACGCTATCCTGATCAAAGTCAACCAAATTGGAACCCTGAGCGAAACCCTTGAAACGATGCGCATCGCAAAAGAAGCGGGTTACGCTTGCGTCATCAGCCACCGAAGCGGCGAAACTGAGGATACCTTCATTGCTGACTTGGCAGTGGGAACCGATGCAGGGCAGATCAAAACGGGCGCACCTTGCCGAAGCGAAAGAGTCGCAAAATACAACCAGTTGCTCCGCATTGAGGAGCAATTGGGCAAGAAGGCTGTCTACGCCGGCAGGAAAGCCTTCCCTGCTGTCAACTGGAAGCGCGTAAGGAGCGCCTGACGCTTTCTGGAAGCGAAAAACTTGGGGCGAGGTGTCAAGCACCTCGCCCTATACTTTTTGAAGGTGGCTGCAGATGAAACAGCGGCAGATTTTCGTGACCGTCCTGTTGCTGCTGGCAATAGTGGCTCTCTCCTTCCTGACAGTGAAGCAACAGGAAGAGGCAGGGTATCGCTACCTTCCCATCACAAGGTCAAGTTTCTCGACTGCGCCTACAGGGACGAAAGCCCTTTACCGAACTTTGGGTGAGTTGGGTTTCAAGGTTGAGCGGTGGCGGAAACCGTGGCGATACTTGGACTTGAAAAAGCGCAACACGGTTTTGTTCGTGATTGAACCTGCCAGCAACCTTTTCCCCCGCTTGGAAGATTGGAGGCGGGTAGTTGAGTTCGCTGAAGCAGGGAATCTGGTTTGGGTCTCCGCTGAGTTCATTCCCGAAACTGTGGCAGGGGAAGCAAAAGCATCAAGGGTTTTGCGAACTGCCCACCCGCTTTTCAACGCACCGTGGTTGGACGGAGTTAAGCGTTACATTGTCGGGAGCGAGGTTCGGCTAACGAAGCCATGGCAACCGCCCGTTCAGGCGACTTTCGTTTCTCTGGAACCGCATCGCGAAATCCCGCTGCTGGGAGACCAAAGCGGGACAGTCTTGAAAGTTATTGTCGTGGGGAAGGGCTACATCGTCGTTGACAGCAACCCTTATGCCCTGAGCAACGAAGGCATAGCCAAAGGCGATAACTTTCGGTTGGTGCTCAATATCGTGGGCAGTGTGGCAGGTCAAAATGGCGTTGTTCTCTTTGACGAATGGGGGCGGGGTTTTGGCGAGGGCGAGCATTGGTGGTGGGCTGTGACCCCAGCAACGAAGGGCACTGTTTTGCAATTGGTCTTCGCAGGTTTCTTGCTTCTCTTAGCGCTAAGCATTCGCTTTGGTCGCCCAATTGCCCCACCAACTCAGCCATTAAGCCGAACCGCTTTCGTGCAAGGTTTGGCGACGCTGCTTCAACGGGGAGATACACTCCGCGATGTCGTCAAACTGCTTGAACTCCAGTTCCTGCGGCAAGTCTTCGGTTTGCCCTATTTGTGGCAGTTGCCCGAGGGCGAGCAAGTTGAGCGAATGCTCCTTTCGTTGCCACCAACGAAGCGAGGAGAAGTCCGCAGGATTTGGCTTTGGGCTGAGAAGTTGAGGCACCAACCTCAATTGAGCGAAAAAGATGTGCTCAAATGGGCGAGGGAAATGCAAAAGGTCGCACAAGCGAGGAGGTGAGGAATGTGAGAGCGATGTTGAAAGCAGTTGTTGTGGCGGCGTTGCTTGGCACGATTTTGCTTGCTTCAGGTCAAGACGACTTGGCGAAATGTGGCGAATGGAGGACATTGGTCATTCCTTTCTCAGAGTTCCGTCTCGGAGGCTGGTCTCAGGATGAAAACGGCAGGCTTGACTTTGACCAGATCGGAAGCATCATCGTTGGGATGCATGGGACAGCGAGTGAGTCCGAGGGGCGTGGCTCAATTTGGGTCGCCTCAATTGCTTTTGTCCCGTGAACTTCATCGCATCGGGCATCGGCACGGCGAATTGTGGCATTTGGGGCAACCGTTGGCATACCTTTGAACTGCAGCCTCAATGTCAACGCCTGCCAAATTCGCCACGCTCAAAAGCCACGCCAAAACATCCGAGAACTCAACATGCAACGCTTCCTCATCTCGTTGCTCAGTTTTGAGCAGTCGGGCGAGTTCGCCTACCTCTTCAACGAACCAAAGGAAAGTTCGCTCCAAACCCCGCTGAGAATCCCGCTCAAAGTAAGTGCGGCGAATCTGCTCCTGCAAATCCCGTAAAGTCACCGACTTTTCCCCCTTTCGCAAATTTTACGGCTGCGAGATGACTGACTTTTTGTCCGCTTCAGGCATACAATTGTTTGGCGCAAGAAATCCGAGAGGCAAGGGGTGATGGCGATGAAGGCGGCAGCAATCGTGGCTCATGGTGGCGTTGATGGGCTCAGATACATGGACTTGCCCGACCCGCAACCGGGTCCAAATGAGGTCGTGATTCGCGTCCGAGCCTGCGCTCTCAACCACTTAGATGTTTGGCTTCGCATTGGCATCCCCGCATACAAACTTGAGTTGCCCCATGTGCCCGGCAGCGATGTCGCAGGCGAAATTGTCGCTCTCGGCGATGGAGTGACGAATTTCAAAGTCGGCGACAAGGTAATTGTCAACCCTAACCTGACTTGCGGGGAATGCGAATGGTGTCGGATGGGAGAGGACAGCATGTGTCAGTCGTTCGGCATATTCGGGGCAAAATGCTGGGGCGGCTACGCTGAATATGCGAAAGTCCCAGCCCGCAACCTTATCCCGATGCCAGAGAACTTGACTTTTGAACAGGCAGCAGCCTTCCCGCTAACTTTCCTTACCGCTTGGCACATGCTCATCACTCGCGCCGGTCTTAAACCTGGCGAGCGGGTGTTGGTCGTCGCTGCGGGCAGTGGCGTAGGCGTTGCAGCCGTTCAAATCGCCAAACTTGCGGGCGCGTTCGTCATTGCAACGGCGGGCACCGACGAAAAGTGCGAGAAGGCGAAAGCATTGGGCGCTGATGCTGTAATCAATCACAGCCGAGAAAACATTGCCGAAAAAGTTCGCGAACTTACCGATGGTCGCGGGGTTGATGTCGTCTTTGAGCATGTCGGTCCCGCAGTTTTTGAGCAGTGTTTGCGCTCGTTGGCGAAAGGAGGGCGTCTTGTAACTTGCGGTGCCACGACAGGACCGACAGCCAGTTTTGAAATCCGCTTCCTTTTCAGCCGACAACTTTCCATCATCGGCTCAATGATGGGGCGAACCAGCGAACTGTTGACAATTGTCCGCCTTGTTGGCGAAGGCAAGTTAAAGCCAGTTATTGACCGCATCTTCCCACTCGCCGAAGCAGCGAAGGCTCACGAAGTCTTGGAGAGCCGCAACTTTTTCGGCAAGTTAGTCTTGGTGCCGTGAAAGTTACTTCTCTTGCCAATCGGCTGAGAAAGCCGCAGACGAGCAGTGAACAGGCGTTATTGTTCAACGACAAACCTCACCTTTGCATCAACTTTTGGGACGACGACGATGTGGAAGGGCTGGGTGATGACTTGCAGGACGATTGAACCTTTGGGCGGTGAAGTCTCCTTCACTTTGGCGACAACTTCACCGTTGAGTTTTGAGACTTCGGAAATCTGGATGGCGTAACCGCTTGTGGGCTTCTGTCCCATGAAAACCGCCAGAACCATGTTCTTGTTGAAGTCAACGGGTGGCAAATTTGGCGCTGGGAACTTGTTTCGATGGACTTGCTGCCACAATTTCGCCCATTCGCTTGGGTCGGTGATGACAATCTGTTTGGGTTCAGTGATGCCGCAGTGACTTCCCTTCCACTCGGCAACAATCTCTAACCGCTTACCGTTCATTGCCGTTTTGACCTCGCTTCGCAGCGCTTCCCAAACGGGCTTGCCGTCCCAATCGTCGGGGACCTTAATTCCCAAAGCAGCCAACGCCGTTGCAGCAGTGTCCATCGTTTTGATTTCACGCTTCAGTTCGCCCTTCCTCGCTGCTAACCCACCTGCAGCAATCCAAGGTATGAGCACATCTTCAGGGTCAGCGCTGCCGTGAGTTTTATCGTGACCGCCATGATCGGCGGTCAAGATGAGCAAAGTCCGTTGCCACAACCCGTTTCGCTTCAACGCCGCTACGATTTTACCCGTCGCTTCATCGCACCTTTGCAGCGCATCCAAAAATTCTGGCGATGGTGGCACCCCTTTCTTCTCGTTTCCCCAACCGTAACCGTGACCGGCGCTGTCTGGGTCAGAAAAGTGAACGAGAAGCAGGTTGGGCTTGACTTGTTCCAGAACTTGCACTGCTCCGTCCGCAACTTTCAACGCATTGCCACTGACCACCTTTTCGGCGTCAAGGGTGTTGGGCTTAGCGAACTGCCGCAACTTGCTTTTGCTGACCACCATCGCTGTCCTCAATCCTGCCCGTTTAGCCAACTCAAAAATCGTCGGCACCTTGACATATCCCTCGTCCTCGCGGAACTTGTCGTTCCAAGTCACTCCGTGTTTTTGCATTGTCACTCCCGTGACCATTGATGTGTGGGAAGGCAGGGTTGAACTTGGGACGATAGTTTGAGCGGTCCAAGAGTAACTTCCCTCAACCAACAATGCTTTCACCGTCGGCAATTTGCCTTCGGCGACTAATTGGCGGATGACCGAAGGCTTGCCCCCATCCCAACTGACGATGACGACAACCCGATTAGTTTGCGCCCACAAAGGTGCAAGCACCAACCACGAAAGAGCCATCAGCCATGCAAATCGCTTCATTCCATTCACCTCCGAAAAAAGTTTAGGGCAAACCGGTGCATCATTGGCTCAGAAGTTAATGGACGATTTGAGATATCGCAAGAGTGCGGGTTTCGTTTAGGCGTGGCAAACTGATGGTTGGCGGAATTGATGCTTGGGCAGGTGAACCATCATGGCACTGCAGCAAACTGAGCAGAAAGTTGCACCGCCGAAGCAAAAGATGAGTTGGCAGGAGTTTCTGGCTTGGCTTGACGAAGACATCTGGGCTGAGTGGGTCAATGGGGAGGTGCTCATAATGTCTCCAGCATCCAACTTGCACCAAGACCTCGTGGGCTTTCTAAGTGCCCTCATGCGTTTCTGGGCTGAGGCGTTTGATTTGGGGGTTGTTCGCACTGAACCTTTTCTGGTTAAGTTGCCTGAACCTCTCCCTGCAAGGTCGCCTGACATCATCTTCGTTGCCAAAGAGAACCTTCACAAAATCACAACCAACTACCTTGACGGTGCACCTGACATTGCGGTTGAGATTATCAGCCCCGACAGCCGAAGCAGGGACAGAGGGGAAAAGTTTTACGAGTATGAGCAGGCGGGTGTTAGGGAATACTGGCTCATTGACCCTGACAGGAAGCAGGCTGAGTTTTACCGAAGGGGCGAAGACGGGATATTTCGGCTTGCGTTTGTTGGCAGAGAAGGGGTTTTCCGCAGCGATGTCTTGAAAGGGTTTTGGTTGAAAGTTGAGTGGCTTTGGCATGAACCTTTACCCTCGCTGATGAGCGTTTTGAAAGCGTGGGAGTTGGCATAAGGCTCGGCAGTTTCGGCACGAGGATAAAGACCTCCATGTCAAGCCAGTGCGGCAGCCAGAGGTGCTGGGACGACGACTTGCTCTGGCGTGGCTGCTCGCTCGTATTCAACTGCCCAAAGGTAAAGGCAAGTGTGGTAAGCGGTCGCAACGAAAGAGTTGATGGCGAAAACAACTGCGACAAGCAATGCTCCTATGGTCACACCTCCGATGAGCCCCAGAACTCCCAGCCAGTCGGAAAGGGTTCCAAGTGAGACTGACAAAAAGACAATTCCCGCTGCAACGAAAATGGCGGCGCTCGTGAGAATGTTTGAAACGAACCTGACACCGACTTCGCCGACGGCGATGGGCAAAAGGTGGCGGCGGTAAATTTCTATGCCCCGTTTGATGGCGGGGACGAGGCTCAGGTCTTCAACGATGATGATGGGCAAAGTCAAGTAAGTTGCGACTTCAGCCAGCGTCCTGATGAGGCTTCCGAGGGCGCCAGTCACACTGCCTCTTGAACGGCTTTCCGCTAAGGAAGTAAGCCAACCGATGACGATGTTGATGAGGGCAAGGCTCAAAAGTCCATCAGCGTTTTTGAGGGCATCACGAAAGCCCACAGGCAGACTGACAGGGCGCCCTTTCAAGTAAGCGTCAATCATGCTGACAGTCGCACCCATGAGGAGGTAACCCAAAATGACGGTAGTGAGATACCAAAACACGAGCGGGACAAGCACTAAGGCAAAGTTGCGTTCAATCCAGTTGCTCAAAGCGGCGCCAGTTGCGAACCCTGAAATTGCCCAAACGACGAGCCCAATCAAAACGAACAATCCAAGCCCAAGAGCGATGTTGAGTAAAATCGGAAAGATGAGGCGTGGGTTTTCAAGCAGCAAAGTGAAGGCACTTTGGACGAACATCAACCCACGAAGCAGTTGGTCTAAGATGCCGTTGGTCGGGCGAATTTCCGGTAAGTGATAACCTCGCACGATTGGCAAATCTTTTGTCACTGTCAGGTCTTCAGCGGGAGCAGGCTGGGGTTGCGGCTGAGGTTGAAGGGCGTTACGAATTTCCGACAACTTGCCCTCATCTGCCCAAACTCCGTGACATTTGGGGCAACTTTCAAGAGCGACGGTTGGGATTTTCGGGTGACGGAACGCAATCAAGGGCTTGCGGCAAACTGGACACAAGTTTGTCGCCCTCGGTCGCATGGGAAGTTGCTCGCCTCTGCGGAAGGCGTTTTCAACGGTGAGAAGCAAATTCGGGTCTTGCAAAATCTGATCCAACTCACGAGCATCAAACCAAGTCCCGCCGCAACTTTTGCACCCTTCCAGACTCACGCCATCAAAAGTTCGTTGCCAAAGCAACTCGTCGCACTTTGGACATCGCCGCATCATTTTTTCGCCTCCCTTTTTGCTTGCCATTTGCCTTTCACCAATCGCCGTTCGCCATTCACTACTATTTTGGCTCGACACTCCCAAAATTCGCCGACTAAAGTCGGCGCTCAGGTTTTGCGTCATCAATTACGATCTTGCGTGCAAGCGTGTAGGCGTGCAGGTGTGTAAGCGTGCATGAGTGCAAGGGAGCATAAAGGTGCGGAATGCTGAGTGCGGGGTGCAATTATTAGGCACGGAGATTTTTCGGCAGTGCAAAAGCACTGCCCTCCAGAAAAGTCATCCACCAGTCGCTAATCGCCAGTCGCCATTCGCTGTCGTTTTCGGCTCGGCAGAAACCTCGCCCTCCCAGCCATCATCACGGCACATTCAACTTCACAACTTGTTCGTTGCCAGCGGAATCGCGCACGCGGACTTCAACGACTTTGACATTTGCAGGCAGTTTGCCCAAGTCAATGACCAGAACCTCGTAAGGTTGGTCAAACACTCCGTCTTGGCAAGTCGCTGCAATCCATTCGCCGCCTTCTGCACGATATTCAGCGCTGCCGACAGCAGTGTTGTCGTAGGCTGGGACAAGCAGCTTGTTGCCCTCGCGCTTGACAGTGTGAGTGCCCAAAGTCGGCGGCGTGTTGTCCACAATGACTGGGGCGATGATTTGCTCCGCTGTCTGAGGGTCATCAGGGTTGGAAATTCGGTCGGAAGCGATGACTTTGAGCCAGTAAACTCCGTCGGGAACTTTCGTCGTGTCCCAGTTTATGCTTGAAGCGGTTGTCGCACCTGTAGGTTGAGTTTGCTGCGGTTGGCTTTCGGGTTTGCTCTCTTGCCCTTCCTGCTTTTCCTCTTGCTTTTGCTGCTGAGGCTGAGCGGGTTGAGTTGCGCCCTCACGAATTTGGTGCCAAGTCTTGCCGTTGTCCGAAGAGTAGAAGACCTCGTAACTCAGCCTGTCACGGTCTGGGTCTTCGCCCCGCCACCTTATCGTCGCCTTGCCTGATAAAACCGCTCCCGCCGCTGGCTCTTGAACGGTCAACTTCGGGGGCTGGTTTTTGGGGAAGTAAACCACTGAAACTCGTTTGAGGACTGGCACTTTTTGAGCGTCGTTGGTTCGAAGCAAAAATCGCAACTGCAGGTAACGGGCAGGCGGGCAAGTTAGAGGAGTTTCGGAGGTGGAGACGGGAGGTGTCCAATCGCTCCATGTGCTGTCGGGGTAGGCAGTGTTTCCTGAGCGCGCCTGAACCAGAACTTGAGCCCCTTCGGGGACATCGGCGATGAACCTCAAAACGCCCCAACGAGCGATTTGACCTGCGTCCAAAATCGGAGACCTGTAAATGCCTTCACTGTTGCGATGCAAAGTGACGACTTCTCCTGAGCCCGAAGGGATGACACAAATTGTGTCTCCATTCACCGCCACCGAGAGCAGATGGGTTTGCTCGCTGTCGTAAAGCCAAGCGGCAACTCCATCAGAAGTGAGCCGGTAAAGTTTCCCCGGCGAGCCAGTCGCGACAATCACGCCGTCATCCAGACCGACCATTGCCATTATGTGCCTCTCTGGCGTGAACCTGCGAAGTTCCTTCCAACTGCCGTCGGGTGCAACGAGGTAGACTATTGCGGAACCGCTCGTTCCGACATACAAGTTGCCTTTTTTGTCAACAGCCAAAGTTTGCACGGGATTTTGCGGCGCTTCAAAAACGGTCTCAACTTTGCCGTCAGGGGACAACTTGTAAACCTTGCCCCTCGGTGTAGTCCCGACGAAGATGCTGCCGTCAATTCCTTTTGCCAAAGTTAAAGCATGTCGGTCGGGAAGTTGGACGAGCAACTTGGGCTCTTTTGCTCCTTTGGGAATTGTCAAGACCTTGCCTTCAGGACCAGTTGCCAGAACGGCTGTGCCATCATCAAAGAAGGCAATTGCCCAAACAGTGGCGTTGACGGAGCAAATTTGCTCAGGCTTTTCGCTATCGGGAGCGAGCCGGAAAACTTTCCCGCTCGGGGCAGTCGCAAACCAAACGGAGTTATCGGGCGCTTTCGCAATCGCAGTTACTGCCGCTTCATCGGAAATTTCCGCCACAACTTCCTTCCTGCCGTCAGCGTCAACTTTCATCAACCTCGCAGGACCGATTGTGCCGACGAGAAGCGAATTGCCCGACGAGGGGAGCAAGCAAAATGCTCCGACAGTCTCTTCTGGGTTGTAAAGGGTTTTGGCGTGGTAGCCGAGCGTTACTGTCCCGTCAGTGGCTACGACGGTGCCATCAAGTTTGCCTCTCAGCCAATCTTCACCTTTGTCAAGCACCCATGTTTTCGGTTGACGGGCTAAAGGTTGAGTGCGGGCAGTCGGCTGAGTTGGTGCGGATGGTTGCTGGGGCTGAGCAGGTTGCTCCTTGCGTTCGGGTTGCTCAGGCGAGAGCCCACGAACTTCTTCCCAATCGGGCGGTTGTGGCGGTTGTTCCTTGTCAAGTTTCTCCTCTCGTTGCATTGTGAAAGGCGCCAACGAGACGAGCCAGCGGACAAAGCCTTCTTCGTCTTGCCACTTTTGCCTTATCGTCTGAATTTCAAACCAAGCCCGTTCAATAGGGTCGCGGAGTTGTTGGATTAGAGGCAAAGTCAGCAACCGTTGCAAAATGAGCGCCGTCATTTCCTCTTCGCCGCCTTCAGGTGACTGTGGCGGACCACTGGGACCGCTCGGTCCTGAAGGCGGTGGTGCTTCCATCATCGGCATCCTCGGCGGCGCTTCTTTTTCTCGTTCTTCAGTTTCAACGGTCAAAACGATTGAAGCCATGCCTGTCAAGATGCGGTCAAAGGGGAAGCGTTTTTCTCGGTAGTCGCGGATTGATTGGATGTCCGACGAACCCATGCTCAACAGCGCCTCAATGGTGCTTGACGGCAAATTTTCCCACCGCTTCCCAGCAATTTCAACTCCCGAAGTGAGTGGGCTTGTGGCGATGATGACTTCGTTGTTGGCGTAAACATCCCGCAGTTGCTCCCAAAGTTCCCTCAGCGACCTCGGTCTCGGTCTTCGGTAGCCTGATTGCTGCCTGACCGTTTCGCCCATCATCCCGCCGCCGACCAAGAACCTAATCCGCCCAGGTCTGGCATTTTGCGGGACTTCCAAATCAACGGTCATCGTCCGCTCAAACCCGCCCCAACCTTTGAGGGTCAAGGTCAAAGGGACTTTCTCGCCCGGCTTGACTCTTGTTTTGCGAGCGGTCACTCTGTCAATCCAAGCCGTTCGCCGTTGAGGGTGAAACTCAATCTCCGTTTGGATGCGGGTGAACTTGACCTCGCCAAATCGGTTGCCTGTAGCGGCTTCAACGATGTCAGCGAGTTCTGCCAAAGGTGAAGTCCTCGCACCGCCCAGCAAAATAAAGATGATGCCACTCGTTCCCATCCCGCCTTCGGCTGGGAACCAGTTCTCCCGCTCAATCGTCGGCAAGTCCTTTGCCTCAACTCTCAATCGCATGTAAGTGCTGCCTTCCTCAGAGGAACTGACAGCGCTCGTCAACGCACCGAGCAGGCTAATGTAAGCGCCCAATCTGACTAATTCGCGGTGGCTTGCCAGTTGCAAATCGTAGTGCCTTTGCAGTTTCTGAGCGAAGTTGCGGATGGTTACCTGCATCGGGACTTTCTGGGCAGGTTTGCCTAACTCGCCGGCAACCGCAAACAAGCGGTCTTGTGTTAACCGACCTCGTTCTTTCAGCGAAACTGCGAGTTTGAACGAAAACTGGTAGGAAGGCAGAATGTCCAGGACATAAGCGCTCGTGATGGGCAGGTCAACGCTGCCCAACTCCATCATTGAGTGCCCGAAAGCCCAAACTTTGTCGCCTTCAACCCATGTGACCGTCCCAACTGCTGTGAAGTCAACATCGCCACCGACAACTTGCACGCCCAAAGCGCTGCCGGGGCGAATTGGTGCGTCTTTGACGGGAAGCGATGTCGCCTTGCCACTTGCCCCTTCCATGACGACGACATTGTAAGGCTCAAGCATTCGCTGAAGCAGAGGCAAAACGGAGCGGGGAACGCCTGAAACGAGGAGCGGCGTTGCTACGGGAACAAGCAAACCTTCATCGGGTCGCAACTTCTCCTTGATGGCTTCCGCCTCTTTCATGTTTGCAGCGACCCAAACTCGGTGGATGCTTTTGCCACTGACGATTATCGGAGAACCTTTAGGGCGCATAACTCCTGTCGTCAACTTCGGTGACGGAAACTTTTGTGGCTCGGTGCAAGCCAGCATGGCAGTTATGGGCGTCACACCGCAGATTGGCTCTTTCGGGAAGTACCAGCCGAAAGAGATTGCGCCGATAAGTTTGCCGTTGATGAAAATGGGGCTACCGCTCATCCCAGCGATAACGCCTGATTTGCGTTGAACGACAGTTCCGCCATCTATTCGGATGAGGATTGCGTCCATGTCAAAATCGGAGCGTTCCAAAACGCCCAGAACTGTGATGGGGAAACGCTCAATTTGCGTGCCCTTGAAAACGCTCAGCCCATAGCCTTTCATGCCCGGGCGAATTTTGCTCGGCGGCAGTATGTCGTTCGGACCGAGCGCCAAAAGGTTGCCAGCAATCAAACCGACTAAAACCGCACACAAAATCAAGCGACGCATCGCTTTCGTCCCTCCTGTCAGCGTGGTGCTACTGCAAGATTATGGCAATTCCAAAGTGGGCACGAAACAGCCTTCCAACGCAACTTGCGCTAAGCGGCGTAAAGTGGCACTAACCACTTTGCCGATAAACTTTAGTGGCGAGAATGCAAACTTCGGGGGCTCATGACATGAGAGTTCGTCGGTTGCTTTTCGGGTTCGCCATCGCACAAGCGTTGCTCGTGCTGGCATCCGCGCAAGTTGCGGTCAAATTGGCGGGAGCGGAGAAGAAACTTGCGCCCGAAGCGGAACTTTATTGGGCGCTTGATAGTGCTTTGGCTCAAGGGCAAACAACTAAGGCTCGGCAAATTGTTGAGGCAAATGCCGAACTTGCCCGCCGCTTGCGAGCCAACTTGCTTTTCGTCCAATCCGAGTTGAAACTTGACCTTGAAGACGCAATGCCGGTTTCGCCTCGGATGGACGAAATTGCGACGCTGCTCGATTTGGTTGCCGGTGAGCCGCTGCGGTCGCTGGCAAACGCTGTCGCAAAACTCCCCGATGCATCTTCGTTTCAAAGCAACGGTGACGAGTTGTCGGAAGCGCTGGCGAAATTCGTTCAGGGCTTGAGGAGCGAAAATGCGGACGAGCAAATCAGCCTTTTTCAAACCGCCCTTCAAAAACGCGACGCTTTGGGCTTGGAGTTGGGCAAACTCCTTTGCCTCCACCGACTTTCTGCGGCGGAGCGTGAAAAGGGCGACCTTCCATCTGCATTCGCTCACGCAACTCAAGCCCGCAACATCATTCCTCGCTGGAATTACTCAGCCTTCCTGCCATCAGTGCTCAACAACTTGGGGGTCATCGCCTACCGACTGGGCTTGCTGGAAACGGCAAGGCAGAATTTCCTCGCCGCTTTTGACGCCGCAGAGAAACACGACAGTAAGCGGCTGAAAGGGGTAATTCTGACTAACCTTAGCGCCGTCGCAATCCAATCAGGAAACTTCCGTCAGGCTGCCGATTTCCTCCAACAAGCCCTCACCTTCGGGAAAACAGTCGCACGGTTGAACAATTTGGGAGTGACCTACGGAAACCTTTGCGACTATGAGAACGCTTTGTTGGCTTTCAATCAGGCTCTGGAACTTGCAGGGAAGGTCGGTGACCTGAGGCGACAGATTTCGCTCTGGAACAACATTGGTGCCATCTATTGGCTTCAAGGCAATTATGAGCAAGCCCTCTCGTGCTTGCAGCGCGCTTTTACTATTGCGGAACAGACCCGTGACCCATTCCGCCTCGCTTCCGTCCACTTGACTTTAGGGCTTGTTTATGCTGACATGGGCGAATTTGAGAAGGCTGAGCACCACTTCAGTGAACTCCTGCGCATATCCCGACAAATCGGTGACAAGTTGAACGAAGTGGGGGCACTTTCCAGATTAGGGTTTTTGCGGATTCGGCAGGAGCGATGGGACGAGGCGATTAAGTTGTTGGAAGAGGCGGCAGAAATTGCGGCTAAATCCAACCACTTGCCGAACTGTGCCCTTGCAATGCTGAACCTTGGAGTGGCGCTTGAAGGTAAGGGCGAAATTGAGGCTGCGTTAAAGGCTTACCGAGAAGCCCTGAAAATTTGGCAGGACATTAGCGACCCTTGGATGCAAGCGTGGGCGTGGAAGAACATTGGCGATGCAAGCAAAAAGTTGGGCGAGAAAGGCACGGGCAAGGAGCGTGAGAGGCATTGGCTTCAGGCAATTGACGCTTATTGGCGCTCCGTCCGCCTCATGGAGCAAGTCAGGGAGGGAGCGGGAAAGGAGCAAATGCAAGCCTTGTTCGCTCAATCATCTTCTGAGCCTTTCTACCGGCTCATTGACTTGCTGGCTCAGATGGGGCGAACGGAGGAAGCCTTTGAGGTCGCTGAAAGGATGAGGGCTCAAGCCCTGCTTGAACTGATTAGGTTCGCTTCCTTGCTGGAACGAGAACCGACCACAAACCAAATCGGTTCGGAGTATCAAGCCTTTCAGCGGCGCATCACTGAACTGGAAGAGCAACTCGCAGAGGCGTTGTCAAGCCCCAAGCCGAATTGGGAGCGTGTCAGCCAACTGAGGCGAGAGTTAGCATCTGCACGCGATGAGTTTGAGCGGTGGCGCGATTTGTGGAGGTTGCAGCGATGGAAACTTTTGCCCGTGAGAAAAGGGCAAGTCACTTTTGGGGCTTGGAAGGAACTCTCCTTGCCTTCTGATGCCGCTGTTTTGGAGTATGTGGTGACGGAGAAGCGGACATGGGTCTTTGTGCTCCAACGAAAGGGAACTGAGTGGCAAATTGGTTGCTACGACCTGCCAGTGCCACAAAAGCAATTGGAAGAAGACATCGCTTGGCTTCGAGAGAGGCTTGTCCAGCGCCGTCCCGTCGGCGCAACCCTTCAAAGGCTTTACGCTACCCTTTTTGCCCCGATTGAAAAGTCGCTGCGAGGCAAGCGGTGGCTAATAATCGTCCCTGACGGTGCACTTTTCGCCTTGCCGTTCCAAGCCCTTCAAGACAGCGAAGGCACTTACTTGGCAGAACGGTTTGCAATCGTTTACGCTCCCTCGTTGACAACCTTGTGGGCATTGAACTCTCAATCCTCTGCCCCTTGTCCCTTGTCCCCTGCCCCTTCGTTAGGTTCGGCAGGAGCCTCACTCTCCCGCGAGGAAAAAGGAAGCCGATGGCTATGGACAGGTTTGGCAGTAGCGAGTTTTGAAAACGGCTTAGAGGCACTGCCTTTTGCTCGCGAGGAAGTCCGAGCGGTTGCTTCGCTTTTGAACCGACAAAGATTGAACGCCCGCACATTTGTTGAAAGTGAAGCCACTGAGGAGAGGGCATTGAACGCCCTCAAAGAAAGCCGATGGGTGCACTTTGCTACCCACGCAATTCTGGAACCAACGCGACCCCTCTATTCGCGATTGGCGCTTAAAACTGACCAAAAACACGACGGCATGCTGAGGGCGTTTGAGGTTTTGGATGCCGGTCAAACGGCGGCGGAAATGGTTGTGCTTTCCGCATGCGAGACTGGCTTGGGCAAAACACTCAAAGGAGAAGGTTTGATGGGCTTGGTCTGGGTCTTTTTGGCGACGGGAACGAAAACCCTTGTGGTCAGCCAGTGGCAAGTCAATGACTTGTCAGCGGCTCGGTTGATGGCGGCTTACTACCGACATTTGCTGAAAGGAGTGCATCCAGCAGAAGCACTTCGCAGGTCTCAAGTTGAACTGCTGAGCCAGCGTCCGTTCCATCACCCCTATTTCTGGGCGGCGTTTGCGGTTTGGGGAAAGGGGTTTTGAAGTGGTGCGTAATGCGTAAATCGTAATGCGTAATCCTGTGAGGACAGACCCATGCTGCCGTTTTCGTCGTGTCCTCCATCACTTCACGCATTACGCATCACGAATCACGCTTCACGCATCACGAATTACGCATTACGCTTTACGCATTACTCCATGACTCCAACTCTTGACAACGCAGGGCTTCGTTGCTAAAATGGCAACACCCTCAGGTCCGGACGGGGGCTGAGGGCACACCTGATGCCGCGAGGAGGGATCAGGTGTGAAGCGGCTACTGGCGTTGGGGACGGTCGTCGTGCTGCTTGGGCTACTGCTGCTCGGGTGCAGCGGTGGCTCAATCAACTCACCGCTGCCAGCCATTAAGGCGGACCAGGGCGCTACGGCAACAGGGCTGCAAGGCGAAAAAAGAGGAACTGCCGTTGGCGGCAAACCTTTAGTGCCAGAGACTGAAGGCTAAAAAGGAAAGAGGCGATTGATGTTGAGAGCAGCCCTGGACGCCTTGTTGGCGCAAATGAGGCGCTGGTGGGAAGACCAAAGAGTGCCAGCGCTTTTGATCACGGCAGCGGTAGTGGCGGTAGTGGGTGCGCCCTGGTGGTTCATCGCACCCAGAGTTGAAATGATGACCGTTGACTTCAGGTTCAGGGTGCGGGAACTACTGGGGCGCTCCCCTTCATGGTCGCAGGAACTGGTCATCGTTGCCATTGATGAAGCATCGGCTCGCGAACTCCCGATGAAAGTCCCAACGCCCCGCGATTACCTCGCCGAATTGATTGACCGCATCTCCGCTTACCGCCCCAAAGTCATCGCCCTTGACTTCCTTTTGGACCAACGCACCAATTCTGCTGCGGACAAAAAACTGGCGGAGTCAATTCGCCGAGCAGGCAATGTCGTTTTGCCTTACCAGCACCGAGATGGAGGACCGAAAACTCTGCTGCCGATTTACCTTAAAGCAGCGAAAGCCGTTGGCTTCGCCGATGTCCCATCCGACCCAGATGCTGTCGTTCGGCGGATGCTGATTTACCACCCGCTCAAGGGAAAGAATGTGCTCTCGTTCCCGGCAGCAATTTACGAGGTAGCAACGGGTCAGTCCGTTCACAGTTTAGGCGTCGGTCCATCGTTCCTCATCAACTTCCACAGCACCGCTTTCCTTGACCCCAAAGCCTGCTACCCGGCTCGCAACTTTTTCGCTGAGCCGCCACCTCCGCGAGAAATTTTTGAGGGCAAGATAGTGCTCATCGGCGCAACTCACCCTGACACTCGCGACAGTTACTTCGTCACGCCGTTTTACCAAAGCCTCGTTCATCCGGGCAGGCATTTTGCTACGGGCGTCCATATCGTCGCCCAAGCCCTCAACACGATGCTGACGAGGCAATTCCTTTGGGAGCCGCCCCATTGGCTCGTTCGGCTAATGTCCCTCGTTTTAGCGCTCTTGACTTTCCTCCTTCTCAGCCGCTTCATGCCGAGCAAGGGCTTTTTGGTGGCTATTGGCGAAAGCGTTGTCATCGCATCCATCATTACGGCAGCCTTCGTTTGGGCAAACATCGTCCTTCCGTTCACACCGCTGCTGATTGCCATCGGCGTCGGGATGTTGGGTGCACTACTTTACCACTTCCTCTGGACGCGACAAGTGTTGAAAGCGGCTCAGGAACGAATGGCTCAGATGGAGAAGATGAGAGCGTTGGCGGAGTTGGCTTCAGGTGTCGCTCACGATGTCCGAAACGCGCTCTCGTCGGTAACGATGGCGACGGAATTGCTCCTTGAAGAGGTCACCGATGAAGAGTGGCGGAAACATTTGGTCATCATCCAGCAAGGCATCCAAGACGCCATCAACATCGTCAACAGGTTGAGGTTGTTCGGCAAACAAACTCGCGAGCAGGAAGTTTTGATGCCCGTCCACCTCAATGAACTCGTCACCAGCACCATCACATTCACGCGAGCCAAATGGTTCTACGAGCCGATGAGGCGCGGAATTGAGATCAAGGTTGAAACGCAACTTGAACCCGATTTGCCCCCAGTGATGGGCAACCCGACCGAGTTGAGGCAAGTTCTTGTCAACCTCATTTTCAACGCTGTTGAGGCAATGCCGAAAGGCGGGATTTTGACGATACGGACATGGCGCGAAGGCGACAAGGCTTGCATTGCCGTTCAAGACACAGGCATCGGGATGAGCAACGAAGTCAAAAAACGCATCTTTGACCCCTTCTTCACAACGAAAGGCGAGCAAGGAACTGGGCTCGGTCTGAGCATATGCTACGGCATCGTGACTAGACACGGCGGCACTATTGAGGTTGACAGCGAGGTGGGCAAAGGCACGACCTTTACAATCCGATTGCCCATTGCCAAAGAAATGGCAGAGCCCCTTGAGGAACTCGCTCACCTGCCGCCTTTGCGCATCCTTGTGATTGACGACGACGAAACGGTCGCTGCTGCCCTCGCAGAAGTCCTCAAACAAGCAGGTCACAAAGTTGATATTGCCACCAGCGGGATGGCTGGCTTACAATTATTTAAGCCGAACGCTTACGAGGTTGTCATCGTTGACTGGTTGATGCCCGGCATGGATGGGTTGACTGTTGCGCAAGCCATTCGTGAGATGGCACCTTTGCAGCCTATCGTTTTGACGACGGCTTGGCAGAACCAATTGGACGCCGAAGCCGTTTCGTCAATCGTCGACGCCGTTATCCCAAAGCCTTGGACGCCGAGGAGTTTGTGGGAGGCATTGCAACAAGCCTTCCACATCCAAAGGGCAGTTCAAAAACTTTGAGGCAGGAGGTGACATGCAGTGAGGCGATTGTTCGTCAGTTTCGTCATCGCACAGGTTTTGGTGGTGGCGGCTGCGGTTATGGCTGAAAACCCTGTCGGGGTCATAACGGAAGTCAAGGGGCAGGTGCAAATCAAGCGCGCTGGAAAAAGTGCGTGGCTACCTGCAAGGGTGAACATGCCCGTTTACGCGGGCGATGTCTTGAGGACTGGCTCAAACGGCAAGGTTGTAGTTTGGACGCCGACGGGTCGGGCTCAAACCCTCGGTCCGAAAAAGACGGTCAGCATAAACCCTGTTAGGAGCACTCGCGATTCTCTTTGGCGCGAAGTTTGGGGTTCGTTCGTCAACCGAATGAAATCCAACTTCTCCGACGAAAACTTGGCGACGGTTGCTGCTGCCCGCGCCTCAATTTCGCTTCCCGCCAAAAACCGATTAGTCTTGCTTTCGCCCCGAAACACCAAAGTCCTTGAAGAGCGACCAACTTTCGTGTGGACGGAGGTTGAAAACGCCAAAGGCTATCGTGTGACGGTAGGCTTCTTTGATGATGACAAGCGGGTTTGGGAAACTGTGGTGAGCCAAAATTCGCTGCATTATCCGAGCGATGCCCCGGAACTCAAGCCCGGACGGGTTTACATTTGGCAAGTGGAAGCGATCGGAGTCCCTAACGCCAAAGAGAGCGCATGGTTCGTCATCCTGCATCCGGCGGAAGCCCGAGACATCAAATTCGCCCTTCAACAACTAAGGAGCAAAGCGCCAGATTTCATCGCTTACAGTCTCGCAGCAGCCAGTTTCTTGGAGTCACGCGGTTGCTATTCGGAAGCCATCTCAATCTTGAAAACTGCCTTGAAGCGGTTCCCGAATCAGCCCGAGCCGAAGGTCTTGTTGGCAAACCTTTACGAGACCATCGGGCTTTCCGAACACGCTCAGCAAGCGAGGGCAGAGGCAAGAGTAGGGCTTACCAGTGTTCGCTTTTTGGGTTGGCAAGTGGCTGCAACCCGTTGAGAAATTGTCAAGAACAAGTGCATCGCCTTGCCTTTAGCCAATTGACTGGAGGGTTTGGTTCTTGCCGTGCTGTAAACTTTCGGTCGGGCAGGAGCCTGACCCTCCAGTCTAACCTGAGACCCAAACTGGTTCGGGCAGTTGTCGCTCTATTTCTGCTATCCTGTAACCGAACCCGCTACCTTTCACCGTGCTCCAGTCAACGCATCCATTTTGGCGACGATATAAGCCGGGATGAACTTTCGCCTCGGGCTCAGATGCTTGCGGGTAAAATTGCATCGCGTTTGCTTCAACTCCCATGAGTGTTCCAGAGTAAGCAGCGAGCAGGACATGGGGGATGAGAGCGAGCATCGGGTTTGTCAAGTCTTGAACCATGAGCAACATTCCATGCGCTTTCGCCCAAGCCTGCATGAGCAGTGCGCCGGTTTGGGTCTTGCAAGTTTTCAAAGCCACGCCTGTCCAGCCCAGTTTCCGCCCCATCCGAACGAATTTCCAATCGTGAGCACTTTCGTCCATGAAAAGTGGCTTCCTCGCCGCTATAGCGCGCACATCGACGGGATAGGCTTCGAGGTCGTAGGGGAAGGGTTGCTCAATGTAAAGCAGCATCTGCCACAGGCGCGGATGCTCAATCATAAGTTTGTCAAGGAACTCAACGACATACTCAGGGTCGGTGACGGTGCAGTTGAAGTCAGCCGTTAGCCAAAGGACATCGTGTTGCACTGCAATTTGCCCCACTCTGACGAAGCGTTCATAGTCCCAGTCGAAATCCGTGCCAGAGAGTTTCACCTTCAAGCACTTCAACCCGTCGCGCAAAATCCAGTCGCGAAGCAGAACAGGGTAACCGTCGTCGGGTTCATCTCCTGTCAAGTCCTCTTCCGTTAACGGGTCTTTCGCTCCAACGAGGTGCCAAACAGGCAACTTGCGGGGTGGGTCGGGGAGCAAAAAATCGGCGGGATACTTGCCGCGAAAACTGACGCTTTCGTCGTCGGGTTCAAGGTAGGCACTCAAATCGTGTCGCATAAACGGTGGACGGTAGGTTTCGTAAACGGGGCGTCCAAGCAAATTGCCGTAGGCGTCATGGAGCGCTATGTCAAACGGAGAATTGCAGATAAGGGCTGCAAGGTATGGCATCGGTTCGCGCCCTGCTCTTTCTTCGTTGATTTGCGACAGAAGCGAAGGCAAGACTTGTCTTAGGAATTCGTGCCCTACTTCAAAAGCGTGACCACTTTCGTCAAACTCGCTCCATGCTTTTGCCAGTCTCAAGCAAAAGTCCTTCATGGTTTCAAGCCGCTCGGAGTAAGAAAGCGTCTCACTTGCCCAACCCCATTGGGCGATGAGAGGCGTTTCGCCCCAACCCTCAGTTTGTTTGCCGCTTTCGTCGGCAACTGTAATCTTCACGCGACAGCAAACGACTTCTGTCACGGTTTCCTTCCCAAATTTCAACGGCATCCGCATCTGGATTGGCAGGAAGTAAACGATAGTGCCGATTGGCTTTGCCTTAATGCCCATTTCTCATCCCCTCCGCAACAAAATATGCTGCGTGCCTCAAACCGTTGACACCTCAAAATTTTCTCGTTAAACTGCAAATGTCGGTCGCTCATTGGTCGCTTAATGGCGACGGTGGGCGATGGGAGAATGGCTGGTGCTTGCTCGGGCTTGCGTCCTCCCGACGCAAGGTCCCGACGAGTGCCGGTCAAACAAAAGGATGGGAGGACGCAAGCCGTGCCGGTAGGTCGTGTCAAGTGGTTCAATGACCAGAAGGGCTATGGTTTCATTGAGCAGGAGAACGGCGAGGATGTCTTCGTGCACTACACCGCAATCCAAGGGCGGGGGTATCGCTCGCTGAAGGAAGGTCAAATTGTCCAGTTTGACATCGAGCGAACCCCGAAAGGTTTAAGAGCGGCGAATGTCCGCGTAATCGGTGAGGAACCAGGGCGAAAATTGACCTTCTGACGAAGCAACTTTCGAACGCCTTTCCTTTAATCCGGAGTTCACCAAGAGCAACGGAGTGATTGGGATGCTGAGGAAAGTGCGGCTGGTAGTCTTTTGTTTGCCATTGCTGCTTGTAGGCTGCGTTGAAGTTGAGATGCAGGTTAGCAGCCTCGGCAAAATCACCCAAACCTTCACTGCAACGGTCTCCCAACGAGCAGCCGATGTCCTCAAGGCTGCAGCCCAAAACTACTTGGGTCGCAACTGGCGCATCTCCGTCGAACGCAAAGGAGAGATGAACATCGTTCAAGCCTGGAGGACTTATTCGTCCAGACCCGAGACCAAACCCATGCCCGGAGTGACCGTTGAATTCCGACGGCGAAACGGTTGGTTTCGCGCAACTTACGAATTGAGGGTCCGTTACGAACCTGCTGAGTTGTTCCAGACGAGAGACGAAGGAGTCGTGGCTGCCAATAGGAAAGTGACTGTCAGAATCTACATGCCCGGGCGAATATTGCCTGAGCGGTCGAATGTTGCGTCCGTTGAGGGCAACACGGCTGAGTTGAACTTAGACCCACTCAGCCGAACCGAAGTGAGGGTAGTTGCTGTTGGCTTCATCTGGTGGCGGATTGGCTTGTTGCTTTTGATTCTGGCTGCCTTAGTGTGGCTTATCGCTCCTTACATCCCTCGAATAGTCGAGAGGATGCGAAGACCGACTGTCAAGGTGGTTCAGCGGTGACACTTCATGTTGGTTGACACTCACGCCCACCTCAATCACCCACAGTTCGTTGATGACTGGAAGGAAGCATTAAAGCGCGCAAAATCGGTTGATGTTGAAGCGGTGATAAATGTCGGCTACGACATCCCTTCCAGTGAAAGGGCTGTTACCCAATGCTCCGATGCGCCACCTGACGGCTCAGCAATTTTCGCCTCAATTGCTGTCCACCCCCATGAGGCGAAGAACTGGAACAAGGATGCAGCCAACACATTGGCTCTCTTAGCCCGAGACCCTTCAGTCATCGCTGTCGGCGAGATAGGGCTTGACTTTCATTACGACTTTTCGCCCAGGCAGGAGCAATTTTGCGCCTTCGAAGAACAGTTGGAATTAGCGTGGCAGTTGAATTTTCCGGTCATCCTGCACATTCGCGAAGCCCATCCTGACGCATTGGCGGTTGTCAAAAATTTCGGTAAATCCCTGCGAGGTGTGGCTCATTGCTTCACAGGGACTTGGGATGAAGCGAAGGCTTGGCTTGATTTGGGCTTCTACATCGGCATCACCGGAATTGTCACTTTCGAAAGAAAGTCGGAAAGCGTCAAAGAAGTGGCGGCAAAGACGCCTTTGGATCGCTTGTTGATAGAAACCGATGCCCCTTACCTTGCCCCTGTGCCACATCGAGGCAAGCGAAACGAGCCTGCATTTTTGCCCATCATCGCTGAGTTCGTCGCAGGGTTGAAAGGAATCCCGGTAAAGCAACTGGTTGAAACAACTTGGCAGAACGCAAACGCCCTTTTCGGGCTTGAGACGAGGTTGACACGAAACTTTTCAAGCCAAGAAAGGTCTAACAAAACGGAAAACGGCGACGCTGCTTGACAACTTCGGCAGCGTCGCTAAAATTAAAGCACCGCCACGCGGTCGGACCGAGGTGGCGGTGCGCGAAGGCAAAAATCCGCCGCATCATGCGGCAGAGCAAGGAGGGGTTGTCAAATGAGGAAGGTTGTGTGGTTTCACTTCCTCGCGGGCGCTGCCCTTGCGCTCAGCGTGATGGGTGTCAAGCCCGCTGCAGCGCAGGAAGTGCCCAAAGATGTTCCCATCACCCATTGGGCGTATGATGCAGTCCGCGAGTTGGTTCGCCTCGGTATCATTGAGGGCTACCCGGATGGCACCTTCAAGGGAAAGCAGCCCATGACCCGTTACGAGTTCGCTATCGCTGTCTATCGGCTGCTTGAAGCCATCCGGACAAAGCCCGAAATCCGGGAATTGCTCCGCGGTCCCGCTGGTCCACAAGGTCCGCAGGGTCCTCAAGGTCCGCAAGGTCCTGCCGGTCCTCCCGGTCCTCCCGGTCCTCCTGGTCCGCAAGGTCCCGCTGGTCCGCAAGGTCCGCAGGGTCCTGCTGGTCCTCCCGGTCCTGAAGGCAAGGTTGACTATGAGCGAGTCCGCGCCATCGTTCGTGACTTGTTGAAGGAGTTCCGAGCCGACTTGGAGCGACTTGGCGCTCGCGTCGACGAACTGGAAGCCCGAATTAAGGAACTCGAAGGGAAGAAGCCTGCTGAAGGTTTGCCCGTTAGCATCGACCTCAAGTATGTCCAAGACATTGACAGCACTCGCAGCCGTGACGCCGATGAACTGAACTGGTCTGACCGCTCCGCTTACCTGCGAGCAGACATCGCGACCGAGCGGCAAATTGACGAGAACTGGAAGGCTTCGTTGAAGTTGATCTGGGTTTCCGGTGCTGCTGCGGCTGCTGCTGGGCGCGAAACCGACACCCTTGCTATCAGGGAACTCAACCTGCAAGGCAAAGTTGACCTGCCCATCCTCGGTGAGAGCGCTGTTACCCTCGGTCGCCAATTCGTCAAGTTCGGTTATGGCTTCCTGTTGGACACCAACTTCGCTGCCGTTGATGGCGTCCGAGTTGATGCCAAAAAGTTGGACCTTAACTGGACATTTGTTGGTGCTGATATTCCTACCGGCACCGCTTTCACCGACTACTATCCCGGTGGCACTGACGGCATGTTCGGTCTCCGCATCAGTAGGGGCTTCTTGGGCAAGGACAGGCTTATGATCGGCGTGAACTGGCTCTACACTGGTGAGCGTGACTACAAGGCATATGGTGCCGACCTTGCTCTCAAACTCTTGGGTGGCAGCGTTCTCCCCGAAATCCGAGCCGAGTGGGTTCGCAGCCTCCGCGACCCTGCTAACAACAAGGCTCGTGGCAATCTCTACCACATTGAGGCTGACATCCTCAAGACCGACCGAATCGACCTCGTTGCCAGTTACACCGATACATCTTCCAAATTCGCTGGGCATGCAGTTACTGTCTACAACCCCTTCTACATCACGACAACTGAGCGACTCTTCCTGCGCCCAGTTGCCTTCGGCGCAGTTGCAGGCGCTTCGGTCCTTGCTGACAAGGTCATTGACCTGAAGGCTGACTTGAAGATCTTCGGCAAGAGCCCCATCTCCCTCCGCTGGTTCACTGGCGATGACCAGAATGGCAAAGATTTCGGAGATGTCTTCACCATCGCCTATCGCGGCTGGAAGATCGGTCGCTTCGCGCTGGATGTCGTCTACGGAAACAAGACCAAGGGCGACACCCCAGTTAAGCAGCAGTATGTTGGAGTTGCAGCCAGCACTTCCTTCTAACCTGAGGTCGTAAACCAGAAACCAAGCCGCCCCAGCGATTGCTGGGGCGGTTTTCGTTTTTGCATTTGAGTGTGGAACCCTTTCACTCGCTCCATTCAACTGTCAAAGTTGAAGGCGTCTGGACACCTTCAAGGACGAACCTTCCCCACCGGTCGGGAGCGAGTCGTCTCCTTTGCGTTGCGCCGTTTTGCTCAATGACGGCTTGCAAGTTCTTGGCGTTTGATGGCAACCAAAATCGGACATTCACCTTCCCCCCAAAAGCGTTTCCCAACCGCAATTTCAAGGAGTCCTTGCCTCTTGCTTCCGTCGTCACTTCAACGGGAGGGGACAAATCAGCGATAGGTTGCAAGAAAGCCCAATCATGAGGGTGAAGGGTTAGCGTTATTTCCTGAACCAATGGCAAAGTGCTGGTCGGTCGCGTCGTCGCATTTGTCAAGGCATAGAAAACAGGCGTTCGCCAAAGCAACCTCACCGGCTGTGGGGCATCAGTTGGGTTGATGACCAAAATCCCTTTGTCCATCGCGCTCACCCAGACACTGGGGACAAAACTCCCGACAACCCTCAACACCGAACCGCGTTCAATCAACGAACCGTGAAACAAGTCAAACCCGACATCCCTCGGCGACCAAAGCGTCCACAGGAAGGTTGATGCGAAAACGGCGTAGCCTCGCCCATAGGAATTGATGAGAACTGCAGCCCGTTCAGGGATTCCGGGAAGCACACGGACTTCGCCGCCTTGTTTGACAAACCTCCTGCCCGTCCTCGCAACCGTCAGCAGCGCCCAATAATGAGCCCGGGCGGCTGGCATCAAACCCAGAACTGGTCCAAACGCCCCAATTTGGTTGCCAATTTCAAATCCTTCGGGGATGTTGGGGAAAAGGGGATGTGGGCGAACGACAACCATGTTTGTCCTCACGCTCGGTCCGACCACCAACCGCCTTATAACTGTCAAGCCGAACAATTCCCGCAAAGTTGGTGGGAAGGTCTGGAAAGGTGCTTCCGCTTGGAATGCGCCCAAACCCAAGTCGGCAACGACTATACCACCACTGGCGACAAAATTTGCCAAATTGGCTTGCATCGCTGGCTCCAAATAAGCCGCTACGGGAGCAAACAAAACCCTGTAGCGGCTCAAAATTTCTGGCGTCAACTCAAAAGGCGTAATTGCATCCACAGTGCCCCAAGCGTTGAAGCGAAGGGAGAAGAAGAGCGACGCAGGTTCGTCCCAAGTCAGCCTCAGAGGTTGAGTTTGAGCGCCGGGCAAAAGTGCGAAACCGTAAAGCGGAAAGCCTTGAGCGTCCAAAGTCCCTTCGCCGAAGGGCGTGTAAAGGATAGCGGTGCGGGTGATTGGTGAAGCGTTTTCAGGGACTTCGCTTTGAACCCGGCTTATCAGAGCAGCCAAATTTTCCCGAACGGCGGGCAGGTCGTTAATCGCTGACCAGTCGTTGAAGATGACACCTCTCGCTCCCATAGCAATCGCTGCCATTGACCAACGAATCAACGCTTCAGGCAAAATGACGCGACCGTCCTTCAAACGAGTTGTGAGCATTGGGATGACAATGAACCTTCCTCCTCGTCGGGCAATAGCGACGGCGTGGCAATTGTGAGCCAGCCAATCCGCTTCCGCCCGTTCAGGCGAGATGAAAGGGATGATGCCTTGGTAATCGGACGGGACAACAGCGAGGCTGCGGTATGTCGTCAACGGACCGGCAAAAAGCAAGTGCTGGGGGTTGGGGTCGCGCCTACGAACTTCCTGCGCCCACAAAGTTAACAAGTTGTGCAAAGTCGTCCAGCGGTAAAGGGCAGCGTCCAAAGAAGGTCGCCCATATTGCAAAGGCGATTGTTGGTCATCTGCTTGCATCGCAACTGCCTGCGGGACGAGCCACGAGTTTACGGGCAGTTGCCACGACTTACTCAATTGCTCCAAACTTTGGTAGCGTCCCTGAAGGAAAAGGGCGAAACCCTCATCATCGTAACTCACAACTTCGTCAACTTCACGACCGAGAGTGTAGCCGAGAAGATATGGGCGTTGACGAAAGTAGGGGATCACGGCATCCAACCAGCGGCGCAACCAGACCAAATAAGCGGGGTCATGAGGCGCGCACCGAAAAGTCTGCCTCAACATCGGTGGCGGGCGCAAATCCAGAGCGAGGATGTAGGGAACTTTCATCCTGTCAGCCTCGTCAAGCAAAGCGTCGTAATCGCTGAAATCGCCATCCATGCGATAATTGATTTGCACCCAAAGCACCGTCATTCCTGCTTTGCGGTATGAGTCCAATTCTTCGGTCGTGCGAAGACCCTCAGCAGCGAAAAACCAAATCGGCGTCTGACTTGCCACTTTCGTTGCCAGAATGAGGACGAGCAATAAACACCATCGCCACATCCACCATCACCGTCGCAAAATGTAGTGTTGGGCAACAACTTTGATGCAGACCTTACAAAGTTTAGGCACGCGGGTGATTGGTGTCATGTTGGTGCAAGAGAGGGTTGTCCCGCCAGAAATTGACAAGTGGCTCAAATTGCCCTGGGATGGGGTTGTGGTGCATTACCACGAGATCGGCTTGAAAGGGGGCAATAGGAAACCTTTCACGAAAGCGTTGGTCAAAAACCTGCAAAGAGCCTTGAACCGATTTGGGGTTGAAGTGCAGGACCTCTTCGACCGCATTCTCGTGAAGGCTGAAACGGACCGATTGGTTGACATCTTGTTTGCCGCTTCGAGGGTCTTCGGCGTTGCTTACACTGCACCCGTTAAGTTTCTGCCTCGCTCCGTTGAAGCGATGGTTGACGCTGCTGTCCAAACTTACACCGCTCTCGCTTCAGGCAAAGAAACTTTTGCCGTCCGCGTTCGCAGGGTTGACAAATCTTTTCCGCTCACTTCGCGCGATTTGGAACGCATGGTAGGACAGCAAGTCGCAGCAATTACCGGGGCGCCTGTTGATCTGGATGACCCCAACATTCTGCTTTCGTTCCGCGTTTACCAAGACTGCATCTACCAAGTCGGACCGAAAGTTCAAGGCGTTGGTGGGTTGCCTGTTGGAGTGACGGGGAAAGTTTTGGCTCTCATCTCAGGCGGCATTGATTCGCCCGTCGCTGCGTGGTTAATGATGAAACGAGGTTGCTTCGTTGATTTCGTTCACTTTCACGCCTTCCCGAGCAACGATGAGGCTGTTGCGGAGAAAGTCCCGAAGTTGGTTGAAAGGCTCGTCATTCCACAAGGTGTGACCTGCCGCTTATTCCTCGTCCCATATCACACATTCCAGTTAGCCCTGCTCACAAGCAAAGTCCCACCGAAGTTGGAGTTGGTGCTTTTCCGGCGCTTCATGGTAAAGGTGGCAAACCGAATCGCGAAAGATTACGGGCTTCAAGCCATCGTCACTGGCGATAACCTGAGTCAAGTCGCTTCACAAACTCTGGAAAACCTCTCGGTTTTGGACAACGCATCCGATTTGCCCATCTTCCGTCCGCTCTTGACCTACGACAAGCAAGAGATTATCGCCCTCGCTCGACAAATCGGCACATACGAGTTGTCAATTCAACCCTACAAAGATTGCTGCTCTTTGATTGCCCGCCATCCCGAAACGAGGGCGAAACTGAGGGAAGTGCTTGAGGCGGAAAGCATCCTGCCGATTGAGCAACTCATCTCCCGCTCGCTTTCCGAAATGTCCATCATAACCGTTGGCGACCAGTCGGTTGAAGGACCGTCAAAAGCAGTTGTGGGCAGCGCTGAAGAGTGATGCTTATGGGTCGCAAGGCTCTGGTTTTACGAGAACCCTGCAAGGCTTTACAACTTGCCGGGCATGAAGAGGTGAACAGGAGCGGGGTGAGCGAGCCATGCCGAAAACTCTCAACCCACTTTTGGGCATGGTGCTTTTGG
>Ga0080004_1213544_pt1 | contig 71950 bp, 63 predicted proteins | sample WasSprMetagenome_FD_69207 | JGI IMG/M metagenome (GOLD analysis project Ga0080004, IMG submission 69207) | Sulfidic aquatic microbial communities from Washburn Spring, Yellowstone National Park, USA - WS (SPADES assembly) (version 2) | ecosystem: Environmental > Aquatic > Thermal springs > Hot...
CGGTCGACATGGGGGAAGGAGGAGAGGGAGGCGTTGGCGGCGTGGGCGCGCCCGTCGTGGGCGTGGCCTCCACCGGCGAGGTATAGGTGTGGGAGGCCTCGACCTCGATATTGAGCGGGAAGGCCCGGACGCGTTCCAGGAAACTGCGCGAAGCATCGAAGCCGCGGGCCCGCAGCATGGCGCGGGGCGTGAACTCGGCCACTTCGGTCGTGAACAGGCGCGTCACGTCAATCACCGGAGCGCCGCCCGGCCCCAGCGCCTCGATGGGAAAGGCCATGATGATCGTCTCGTTGCTGACCGCACGCACAGCCCGCGCAATGGGGTGGGAATCATCCGCCACGACTTCGTAGGAAACGTTGCGCAGCAGCACGCGGTTGTCCTTCCGCTCCCAGCGCACGACGCGATTGGCCACGCTCATGCCGCCGTAGCCCAAGCCCGGCGTGCGCGCCACTTTCGTCACCCAGAGAAACTCTTTGCCCAGCTCGGCCGGAGGAATCTCGTAGTAAAGCCGGCTCTTGATCCGATGGACCGTGAAGATCCCACGCTGGGTGACGGCGTCCTTGGTAATGACTTTCTCATAGGGGCGGATTTCCGGTTCCGCCACGCGCGTGGCAGGACGCTCCTGCGCAGGCGCGGCGGGCGCTTCCGGCGATGGTTCCTGCCCCAGCGCGATCACAGACACCAACAGCGGTAGCCACCAACGCATAGTTCGGAGTATAGCGGACCGGCCGCGCTCAGCGGTGACCGAAGTACATCAGCCAGCCCAGTCCGAACAGGGCCACAAGGAACCAGACAAAGCAGTAAATCCCGTAGTGGAGCCGGTCGCGGTCACTCGTCTTGGTGACCACGCCGAAAACAATCGAGGTGAAAAACGCGAACAGGAGTGCGGCCTCGAAATGCGTGAGCGAGACTTTAGGCATCAGCTTTTTCTCCCCGCCGCGATCTCGTAGGCGTCCACGATGGCGAGGATGTTCAGCAGCCCCGCGGTAACCAAAAACTTGGCGCCGTAATCGTGCACGTGTCCGGGCACTTCCGGTTGCGAGTAACCCAGCCACACCGTAAGCAGATAGAGCAAGCCGGCGCAAATGTTCCCCACGAAGCCGCCGTAGTTCATCAATGTGCTGAGCAGGTCCGGCCCGCGCAAGGGCTGAAACAGATAGCCGCGCATCATGAGGCCGAACAGGTACATCCCGGTGATGGCAAAGGCCAGCAGACCGGCGCGCCCATAACGCTTGAGGAAAAAATGGCCGCCACCCGGGATCAGCCAGCCCAGCGCCACCACCGGGACCCAGACGTTCACCGGCGGGGCTGGTTCCCTGGTTCTCTCGGAACTCATCGGGAGCAACGAAACTTCCAGTGTATCACGCACCCTGCACCGGCCAGGCCGGCCGTGACCGCAGTCCGGCTCCCTTCTCAGGCGCCCTGAATCTGCCGGATGAGGCGACGGACGTAGTCGAGGTTGCGCCGCATGTCGTCCTCGACCGAGCCGGACGGCGAGGAAGTCTCCAGATTGGCGAAACCCTCGAATCCGATTTCGGCAATGATGCGCAACACCGCCAGGAAATCAATCTTTCCTTCGCCCAGGTAGCCTTTGTCCTTGAGGTGGATCTGGCAGATGCGGTCGCGGCCTAGCCAGCGCATTTCCTCGTAAATGTCATAGCCCGCGTTCGTCGAATTGCCGACGTCGTAGTAGACGCGGACCGCACGGGAACGCGCGCGCTCCAGCATGCGGGCGTTGTCCCGCGCCGAACAGGTATTTTCCAGCGCCAGAATCACGCCCGCTTTTTCGGCCTCGGGCGCCAGCTCGCGCAGCACGTCGGCCACGTAGTCCATTTCCTGCTGGGTCTGGAGGGCGCCCTTGCCGAAAAACGGCAGAAGCATGACACGGGCCTGCAAGCGCTGCGTGATGGGGATGCCGGCGGCCACCCACTTCTGACCCAGCGGATCGCTCTTGAGGTAGTTCACGTGCAAAATATCGAGGCAGGTGCCGGCAATCGCGATTCCATGGGCGCGGGTTTCCGCCAGGTACCGCTCCTGCACAGCGGCGTCATCCAGCGGCAGCCGGCCTTCGACCGGCTTGCGGCCCAAGCTGACCTCGACCCCCTCGAAACCGAGTTTGGCGGCGAGCGCCACAGCCTCAATCCGCCCGGCGAGGCGCAAATTCCAGTCCGTGACGCCGATTCGCAAGCCGGCTAGAGGCTTGGAGGCCGCCCGCGTGACGGCTCTTGTGGAAAGCGCTCCTGCCAGCGCGGCAAGCAGGCGCCTGCGCGAGATGGTCATGCTGTCCTCCTTTGCTTCGTCCTCCGTACGCGACCTTACGGCATTATAGGCCAGCCACCCCCGCTGTGCGTGCAAGCCGGGCGGTCAATCCTGTCCGGGGCTGCCCGCCGGCTCGATGATCGCCCTCATGGATCCCTTGGACTGGGGGAGGCGCCAGTCCGGCCCGTAGGCGTGGATCTGGTCGCGTGCGAACTCGGCTTCGGCCAGCTCGCAGGTGATGACGACCGTGCGCCCCGTGGTGTCCACTTCGACGGCGCGGGCAAATGCTTCGGCTTCCGAGAAAAGGAACAGCCGGGTCAGCATCTCGACCACGTAGTCGTAAGTGTGTTCGTCATCGTCCAGCAGGACGACGTTGTAGAGGGGCGCCAGGCGCTCGCGCTGGCGGGTTTCGGTGTCCGGCAAAACCTGGGTCCCCATAAGCCCTGTTGCCGATTGGACCTACGAATTCATCCTACAGCAAAGCAGTGGCCCCGCACCCGGCGGCAGGGGATCTTCCCGTAACCCAAGGCCTCCGCACACCGTATAATGAGAGAGGAAAGGGGGCGTAACGGATTCGACGGGATTGATCCTGTGGCCGGAAGGCGTGCCGGGTTCCGAGCTCCCGTAAAACGATCGGAAAACAAAAACTGCCAACGCGCAGTTTGCCTACGCTGCCTGATTGAGAGGCAGCCGTCCTCGCCAGCAGGCCTGCTGGCTGGCGTAAGGGCGTGATGAGTGCAGGCTGGGCGGCAGGCTTCGGTCCGGAGCCGAACGCCGAGAGCAATCGGACTAGGCCGTCGCAAGGCTTGCCGGTTCCCACGCGATGGCCGAACTCACCGAACCGGCTACGCACGTAGGCTTCCGGCGGCAGGCTTTCTCGGACGCGGGTTCGACTCCCGCCGCCTCCACCAAGATTTCCTCCTTTGTTTTCAATAACTTGCAAAACCACGCCTTCTCCGTGTACCCACGGTGTACCATTCGTTTTTCTATACTTTTGTTAATTTTTGCTTTTTCTTCGCCCACACTTAGAAGGCCCTGCGCAGGCTGATAACACCTCGCTCAGGTGGCAACTCGCTCGCACCGAGCTACTGGACTCGAGTTGCGAAAGGTCGTTCCTCGCTGACCGCCGCCTCGATCACCAGCGGATCACGCTCCCAGGCCGCCCGCACATCGCGCTCGAGCTGCTCCTGCCGTGCTCGCACCCACGGTGCGTAGTGCCGCTCTGTGACCTTGATGCTGCGGTGGCCAAGCAGCACGGAAACACGTTCCAGCGGCACTCCGGCCAGCAGCAGTTCAACAGCAAACGTGTCGCGGAACCGATGTGCGCGTCCGTCGGGGACTCCCGCCAGCCGAAACAATTTCCGCAGGCTACGTTGCCAGTCACCCACAGCGCTCTTGGGTTTGGACCGCCCGCTCCAGAAAAAATATCGGGGGTTGGTGCGCGGGCAGGTCTCGAGCGCGCGGACCACAAAATCGGGTAGCGGGCACCACACGGGCACCCCGGTCTTGGCCGTGTAGAGGAACAGGCGCCCGTTCACGATGCGATCGCAGGCCAGCGTGACCGCGTCGCGTATGCGCAGCCCGCTGTAGCGCAGCAACAGCACCAGCGCCCGCAACCGCTGCGCGTTGGCCTGCCCGGTCCGCCCGTAGTTGTCCGGGTATTGCTCGCAAGCGGCCAGAATGCGCATCATCTCCTCGCGCGTGAAGGGCAGGGTCGGCGGTTGGGTGACGATGGGGTTCTTTAACTTGAGGGCGGGGTTGTCGGCAATCCAGCCACTTTCTTGGGCGAAACGGAAGAAGGCCCGCAGCCGCTCCAGCTTTTTCAAAGCCGAAATGTTGCTGTCGGTCCAAGAGGCGCGGAACTTCCGGAGCCACGCCAGATCGAACTCCCGCAGAAACCGCAGGCCCTCCCGCGCAGCGAAGTCCGCAAGCTGCCGCAGCAACACGCGGTACTTGGCGATGGTCGCTTCCCGCAGCTTGCGGGCCTCGGCATCGGCCAGGAACTCCTGGCAGGCCTGCTCGAGCGTGATCAGATTCTCTGTCCGGGGTCGCTGGCCCTCGTTCTGCCATTCCAAGACGATCCGTTCGGCCTGCTCCCAGTTGTTGGTCTCCAGCGACTCCCGAATGCGCTGGCCGCCCAGCCTGCCGTCCACCCAGATGGGGCAACGGCAGCGGCGGTACTGGCGGCCTTCCTTACGATGTGGGCAATCTCTGCGGTGGCGCCGGTAGATGGTCAGCATCGTCGAAAGAACCTCCTCAAGCCGGCCCGCATTGTGCCACGTCCGGCCCGCGCCTTGTCAACCGGCTGAGACCCGCGAGAGCTTGCGGTGGACCCGCTCAAGCACGCTCTCGGGGATGCGCAGCGTGACGTAGCGCCGCTTGCCGCCTCGCCCCTCCACATCGCCTATCATCAGCACACCTGGCTCACGCTCGAACAGCCTCCGCACCGCGTCTGTGCTGAGATTCCACATCCTGGCTACTTCGGCCACCGAGTAGTGGCGTTGGGCCCAGATCGGCGCTTCACCAGTCTGCGGCGGCTCAACGGGCAAGGAAGCAGCCTGCCGCTCCCGCAGCCACGCCTGCTTGGCCTCCAGACTGGAGAAGCTGCGCGTCATCGCGGATGCTCAGCCCCCGAGGGCGTCGTTAATCACGCCATCGCTTGGCGAGTCTGAACTCGGCTCGTCCGGCGCCCGCCCTTCGCCGGCCACTCGCTGCTTGATGAATTGCTCGAGTTCCTGCTTGAGCGCCCAATATTCCGCGGGGTAGTTTTCGCCCTTTTCCCTTCGGATCCTGGCTGCTACTTCGCACTCGCACCATGTTGGTCCATTCGGTCCTTCGATCAGACCGGAATTCTTGCATCGCGGGCAGACTTTTCTCCTCCTCAACAGGTCTTGGCGAGAGGCCGCAGCCCGCCCCCGCAACGGCCGGTCGCTGGCCATGATTTCGCGTTTTCTCGTATTTCTCCTTATGTGGTCACCGGTGTCCTGATTTGCGGTCACCGATGGCCGCTCATGCGGCCGTAGATGACCACCCAGATAGTCGCCCAGAAGGACTTCTGACGCAGGATCGGCCGAGGTCCAACCGTCGTGGCGGACGGCCCGCCCGAGCCACTCGTCGTAGCTGGCGTGCCAGAGGAACAGGATCCTCGGCCCTGGGTAGCCCTTACGCCCCCGGCGGATATAACCGAGCTCCTCCAATCGCCGCAACGCCCGGCGAATGGTTCGCGTACTCTTACCCAGAGCTCTTGCCAAACTGACCTGGGCGGCATAACAGGAGCCTTTGCGCGCAGAAAGCCTCACCAGGCGAAGAGCGAGCCGTTTCTCGCAATCGGTGAGGTTCCAGGCCGCTTCAACAGCGTCAGTTATGAGGAATCGAAGGCGCCGATCTTTCAGGGAAATCGGCTTGCCGACTTCAACCAGCCGGTTTGGTGGATTGGCCGGCCCATTGCTATCCGATTGCCTCGTCACCGTTGTTCTCCCTGTTTCCGAGTTGTCACGCAAGGAAATTCACCACCGCCGCGCGAGAACGCGTTTCGCTTTCGTCGTGCGGCGGAGGGCACGCCTTCCCAGGCGTCAGAAGCGGATTTCTGACGGCGCGGGCCGATCGCACGGCGCTGCCGTCCGCATCGCTTATCGAAAGGCATCGACCGCGATTCATCTTGTTCACGGCCGCATTTTGAGCTCAGGCAGGGGAATTACCTCAACAAAAGAAATTCGGGGGCACAGCAACTCCTTGATCTAAAAGAGGTTAGCCGCCAAACCGGAAATTACCGAGGAAACTCAGGAAACTGGGAAATTCAGTCGGTCTCGTGAATCGCCTTGGAAATCCAGGCTCGTACTGCGCTCGGGTACCGTCGGTAAGCTTCCGGCCATGAAAGGGCTTGCCACTTCGCCCCCGGAGGCCTCGGATGGTTGTGCAGGCGACGACAGATCCGCCAATGCAGATCGCCCCGCGCCTTCTTTGCCCGTTCCTCCGCCGCAATCTGGCGCACCAAGCGCTTGAGTTCGCGAAGGCGACGGCTGTGGTCCGTTAACTGGGCTGCAACCTTCCTCACCCGCTGCCCGTGAGACGGCGGGGCGGGCGGCCTAAGCATTGACTCCAACCGGCTCCGTAAGACAGGCAGTTCCTGCTCAGCCCGCAGCATCGAGAGGACCTCGCCGTTTCGGAACGCCCTGACGATGGACAACCGTTCGATCTCAGAGCGCAGCTCCAACATCACAGCCGGGACCACGGGTACTGCGTTTAGCACATCCTCGGTCTCCTGAAGCAAAGCTGCCAGTGCTGCCCGCGTTCGTTTGAACGGTGGGAGGAGTTGTTCCACGAAGTCATCAATTGCCCGGGCCACTTCGTAACGGCTCGGAACCAGCGGAACCCCAGCCAAGTCGCGAGGTTTGCGCAGCAGCGCTCTTGCCTCGGCCGCAAGCTGAGCCAGCACCTCATTGGAAATTACCACCTCTTCGTTGGGTTGGTCGGCGGCTCGCAAGATTTTCAGTCGTTCGACGAGCGCCGTCACTTCGTCCGGCGGCACGCTGCCGGCATAAAGCGCATCCCGCAAATCGGCCAGCGCGTTGATCGGCTCGACCAGGCGAGCAGAGCGCTGGACGTCTCCCAACAAGCTCGTGATCCTCTCGATCAGTTGGCTCACTCGCGCAAGGAAATCGAAATCTCCTGTACTCGACCCGGTAAAACCCATATGCTCTCACCGTTCCCCCACACGCCATTTCGGGTTTTTTAGTATAGTGCAGCAGCCCAGCCTCGGCGTCGGGCTGCGAGGGAACAGCCGGGCGCGGCCAGGTTGCTAAACTGTACGCCGTATGGAAAGACCCGGGTACTTCGAAGAGATTCGAGCCGAAGCAGCCCGACACTGGTCTGTTCTCGAAAGCGATCCGGCTCTCGCGGGGCCGTGGCGCCAATTGTTTCGTCAGGTCCAGAGCCCGCGGCACGTCCTTTCCGAGCTTTTGCAGAACGCCGACGACGCGGAGGCAACAGAGGCGTCGGTCCGAATCGAGGATGGGCGATTCGTCTTCGAGCACAACGGGCGCGACTTCACGGACGCTGACTTTCATTCGCTGTGCCGCTTCGGTCTCTCCAACAAGCGGATTTTGTGGACCATCGGTTTTCGGGGCGTGGGTTTCAAGAGCGCCTTCAGCCTGGGCGACTGCGTCGAGATCTACACGCCCACCCTGGCGGTCCGATTCCACGCAAGCCGCTTCACCTTGCCCGAGTGGATTGACGGCACCGCGCCCCCCGAGGACTTGACCAGAATCTGCATCCGGCTGAATGCTGGCCTTGCTGCGTCCGAGCTCGAGAAAAACCTCAACGAATGGAAGGATAATCCCCTGTCTCTGTTATTCTTCCGCCATATCCGGCGCCTCAACGTTAACGGCTCGATCATCGAGTGGCAGGAGCTGGGACCCGGGCCAGTGACCGGAAGCAGGCGCGTCAGGCTCGTCGGCCAAGACGAAGAATTGCTGCTGATTCGATCGCCCGAGGAACATTTCCCCGCCGAAGCCGTGGAAGAAATTCGGCAGGAACAGCCGCTGCTCGAAGGCGACGAGAGAAGCTTCCCGCCTTGCGCGGTCGAGCTCATCGCGGGGGCGGAGGGACGCCTGTACGTAGTGCTTCCGACCGGCGTGACGACCAGCCTCCCCTTCGCGTGCAACGCCCCCTTCATTCAGGACCCTGCTCGCCTCAAAATCAAGGATCCTGAGATCTCCCCGACCAACCGGTGGCTGCTGGAGCGTGTGGGGAAACTCGCTGCCGTGGCCATGCTGGAATGGCTCAACCGAGCGGATTTACCGTCTTCGGAGCGCGCGGCGGCTTATTGTCTCATGCCGGCGGTCGTAAGGCGAGGCGATGCTTTGGTAGACGCTGTGGAAGCTCAGATCGAGCAAGCCTTTGATGAGGCCATCCGAGGCAAGCCCGTCTTGCTTACCGAGGAGGGCCGACTAGTCCCTGCTGACCAAGCCGTGATTCTCCCCAAGGAAATCCTGGGCGTCTGGCCGGGCCGGACTGCCGGCGCACTGTTCGACTCTTGGGGTCGCCCCCCCTTGTCCCGAGAAATCAAAGGCACCGACTACGAAAAGTTGGTTCGCAAGAAGCTGGCCGAGCGCATCGAAAAGCCCCGCATCGTGATTACATTGCGCTCCACAACGCCACCGAAGCCCGCATCGTGGGAGCGGCTTGCAGCACTGTGGGTGTATCTCGAGCGGGAATTGACCACATCGGTTTGGGGACGCTATGATTGGGTCCGCCACGAACCGAGCGCGATGTGCGTGCTGCCCGTTCGCGGAGACGGTTTTCTCCACCCGGCCGCCGAGGTCGTCCGGCTGCCGCAGAAGGGAGAGAAGCTTCGAGACGAAGACATCGAGTTCCTGCTTCCGTACCTGAAGATTCTGGATCCGGACTGGATCGAGTACGTCGGGCAGCAACGTGAACGAGCCAAAGAATCGGAGCATGCAGCGGCTGTTGTGCATGCGTTCGAGTATCTTGGTCTGAACAATCCAACCAATGTGAGCTCTGTCATCGAACGTGCCGCCGAAAGTCTCTTCCAACGCGGAGATCCATCGCTCGAGGAGGCCGTGCGGCTGACGCAGCTCGCGGCACGGCTTAACGCGGATCTCAAAGATGATTTCCGGTTCCAAACCCGAGACGGGCAGTGGCGGCCAGCCAGTGAAGGTGTCCTTTACGACCCGGACGGCAGGCTCGAAGAGCTCCTGCCGCCGGACTATGCCGCGCAGCACCTCCTGCACCCCGCTTATACCGAGCATTTCGCGGCATGCTCTCCTCGAGAATGGGAGGACTGGATCGCTTCAGGGCGGGCGGCGATATACACCATGCCCCCGCTGAGGCAAACATGCGAATTTGTCTGGGGCAGAGAGCGGATCAAGGACGAGGCACGCGTACGCGGGCTAAAAGGGGACCTCAGATTCCCGTACTTGAGCAATGAATTTGAAATTCAGGACTGGGATTTCGACGCAGTCCAGTGGGATCGCTGGGAAGAGCTCGCCCGGTCGGACGCCTCTTTGTGGGTCGAAATCGGTCGACGACTCCTCTCACAACCCCAGCGTTACTGGGAAGGCAAGGATAGAGTAACGTTCATCCATGTTGCGATTAATCGTTATAAGAGTAACGTGACCTCTGAGCCGCTACCACCTCGGTGGGCGTTGCGCTTGCGGGACCTCCCATGTTTGCCCGACACCTACGGTCGGCCTGCTCTGCCCTGCGAGCTCGCTCGCCGCACCAAGGAAACCGAACCCGTGATGGGCGTCGAGCGCTTTATTGATCACGACCTGGACAAGGAAGCTACCCGGCCGCTGCTGGACGCGCTGGGCGTGCGAACCAAACCTCTTGGGCCGGAGGCGATCCTCGAGAGGCTGCGCGCGCTGGCCCGCGCCACCGACCCGCCGCAATCGGAGGTGGAGAAGTGGTACCGGCGGCTGGATAGCATGTTGGACTCCCTCACGACCGAACAAGCGGCTCTGGTCCGGGACGCCTTTCGGTCGGAACCACTCATTCTGAGCGAAGACGGGGCTTGGGTATCAGCGGATAACGTCTGTCTGAAACCGGAGGGCAGTGTTCCCGGCTGGCCGGTGATCCGGTCCGCGGTGCGCGACCTCATGCTTTGGAGGCGCTTGGGCGTCGAAGAAACCTGTACGCTGGACCAGGTTTCACGTTGGCTGGCGAGTCTGCCGGTTCGCGAGACTTTGCCCGCCGACCTGATCGGGCGTCTGCGGGCAATCCTGGCACGCTACCCGTCAGAAATCGCCAACGCTCGCAAGCACTGGTTGGACCTGGCCGGTGAGTGGGTGCCGCTCGACGAGCTGGAATTCGCTCTGGCCCAACAAGTCGACTGCAGGTTGGAGGCGTTGTTCGATTGGGTCAAGCGCAAGACGGCCGACCTCACCTGCGTCGCCAACCCCTCGAGCCTCGGACCGCCGTTCGATCGTATGGCCGACCTCTGTCAAAACCTGGAGTACAGGCCTCTCACGGACGCTTCCGGGGCCGACGAGAAAAAGGAGTGGCTCCGGGCCGTCGCGCGGTGTCTCCAGCACTTGAAGCTCGATGATCCTGCCCTCACTACGAGGGTGAGGGCGCTGGCCGAGCGGCTCGAACGGACTGCTTGGCGCGAGGTGGACCGTCTCCAAGTGCAGCCTTTTCTGAAAGGTCAGCCGGCTGGGCTGCCACGGGATGCGCAGGTGGTCTGGTCCGATGAGAGGCTGTTGGTCGTCCCCCTGCCCCGGGGCAAACAGGCCAGGCTCGTACCCGAAGAAATCGCGCGGGCGTTCTCGTTGCCGGAACTCCGAGGTGCCCTGCATTACTGCTTCGAGCGGTCCCCCGAGGAGATCCAGGAATACTTCGAAGAGAATTTCGCGTTCGAGAAGGACGAGGAGGAGGTCCAGACCGTCGTAATGCACACGAACGAGGGCGGACTGGAGGTTATCAGGGCGGTTTGGCAGCCGGGAGTAACTTTCAAGGGCGAGTCTTCCGGGCAGGGACCACCAAGCGCTCCACCACTTCGTTTGGTGGACCGCTTCGCCAAAGCCGAAGGATTCACCAACGTCAGCCCGCGCGAGTTCCGGCACAGCGACGGCAGCTGCCTCACTGCCTCTTTCAACCTCAAGGGGGCCTGGGAGCATTGGGATGCGGGTGGCCAGTTAGTCCGCTGCTACTTCTTCGCCGAGGGTAGCCTCGCTGAGAAACGGATCAAGATTGGCGCGGACCTGTGGGCCCTTATCCAAGCGAAGCCGGAGCTTTACGCGCTGGTTACGCGGGCCGGGAAGCAAGAGCTCTTCGTAATCCCCGGCGCCATGCTGATCGGCTGGGTCCAGCAGGGTAAGATCAAGCTTGCGCCAGCCGCGTACTGGCTCGAGTTCCAAGCAGAAGATCTCCAACTCCTCGTGGTGACGTAGTATACTTCTGGCATCGAGGGCCGGCATCCCCGCAACCGGTCTGGAACGAGGTCTTGCAGCCTATGGCCCGCCTGGAAGACTTGACGAAGGGCGCTGTGGTGCGAGGGATCCTGCCCAATTGCTCGGTCACGGTGATTGACGCCAAATGGCACGGCTCGGACGTCGTCGAGGTGGTCTACCGGGATCCCTCGGGTAACTTGGGGCAGGAGCTGTTGTACCGGGATCGTGAACCGACTCTGGAAATTGCTGAATCGGGCCGTCCCTGGTCTTTCGACGCGGACGGCGCCTTGTTCAAGCTCGTGTCCGAAGCCTGGCGCATCCGACTGGCCTACCTGTTCGATCCGGTTCTGGCCGTGCACACCTCGGTGCTCGATCCGCTGCCCCATCAAATCACGGCGGTCTATGAGGAAATGCTCCCCCGCCAGCCTCTGCGCTTCCTGCTTGCTGACGACCCCGGCTCTGGTAAGACGATCATGGCCGGGCTGCTCATCAAAGAACTCGTGCTCAGAGGTGACGCAGAGCGTGTGCTGGTCGTTGCGCCAGGCAACCTGGTTGAACAGTGGCAGGACGAGTTGTACGATCGCTTTCGACTCCCCTTTGAAATTCTCACCAACGACAAGCTGGAGGCGGCCCGAACCGGCAACTGGTTCCTCGAAAATCCCTACGCCATCTGCCGCCTGGACAAGCTGAGTCGCGACGAGGCGGTTCAGGAAAAGCTCAAGGTCATTGATTGGGACTTGGTGGTGGTGGACGAGGCTCACAAGATGTCCGCCACCTTCTTCGGCGGTGAAATCAAGTACACCAAGCGTTACCAGCTCGGGCAGCTACTTTCCTCTCGCACGCGCCACTTTCTACTGCTGACTGCCACGCCTCACAACGGCAAGGAAGAAGACTTCCAGCTTTTCCTGGCCCTGCTCGATGGCGACCGCTTCGAAGGCCGGTTCCGCGATGGGGTCCATGTACAGGATTACTCGGACTTGATGCGGCGCCTGACCAAAGAACAACTGTTGACCCTGGACGGGCGGCGCCTCTTCCCTGAGCGCTTCGCTTACACCGTGGGTTACCGGCTCTCTGATGCCGAGGCGTTACTTTACAGCCGCGTCACCGAGTACGTGCGCGAAGAGTTCAATCGTGCGGACGCACTGGAAAGTGAAGGGCGCCGAGGCACCGTGGGGTTTGCTCTCACGATCCTGCAACGCCGACTGGCCTCCTCGCCTGAGGCGATCTACCAGTCGTTGCGCCGCAGAAGGGAACGGCTCGAGAAGCGGCTTCGGGAAGAGCTGGCGGTCCAACGCGGCGCCCAGATCGCCCTGGCCAACCGAACGGGCGAACCCTCCTTGACCGAGGAGGAGTGGGACGAGCTTGAAGACGCTCCCGCGGCGGAAGCCGAGCACAAGGAAGACGAGGTGGTGGATCAGGCCACCGCCGCCCGCACCATCGCCGAACTCAAGGCCGAGATCCAAAAATTGCGGGAGCTCGAAGAATTGGCTTACAAGGTGCGCCAGATGGGCACCGACCGGAAGTGGGAAGAACTGGCCAACCTACTCCAGAACAACCCGGCCATGTTCGACTCCAACGGGCACCGGCGCAAATTAATCGTCTTTACCGAACACCGCGATACCCTGAACTATCTTGCGGACAAGCTCCGGACCCTGCTCGGCAAGGAGGAGGCCGTGGTAACGATCCACGGCAACATGGGACGCGAAGAGCGCCGCAAAGTCCAGGAAGCATTCCTGCAAGACAAGGATGTCCTGGTCCTGGTGGCCACCGACGCCGCCGGCGAAGGTATCAACCTTCAGCGGGCGCACCTGATGGTCAACTACGACCTGCCTTGGAACCCCAACCGCCTCGAGCAGCGTTTTGGGCGCATCCACCGAATTGGGCAGACCGAGGTCTGCCACATGTGGAACCTGGTCGCCGAGGAAACCCGAGAGGGCGACGTTTTCAAACGGCTGTTGGACAAACTCGAGGAACAGCGGAAGGCATTGGGCGGCGGGGTTTTCGACATCCTGGGCAAGCTGTTCCGCGAGAAACGGCTGCGCGATTTGCTCATCGAGGCTGTCCGTTACGGCGACGACCCCGACGTCAAGGCGCGGCTTTTCCAGACCGTGGACAACCTGGCCGATCGCGAGCGCTGCCGGGAGCTGCTCGAAGAGCGCGCGCTCGTCCACGACACCCTGGACGCATCCCAGGTGCGCAAGATCCGCGAGGACATGCAGCGCGCCGAGGCGCGGCGGCTCCAACCCCATTTCATTCAGTCGTTCTTCGTGGAAGCGTTCAAGCACCTCGGCGGCAGGATCCATCCGCGAGAACCCAGACGTTTTGAAATCACCCACGTGCCGGCGACGATCCGAAGCCGGGACCGCGTCATCGGCACGCGCGAGCCTTTGCTCCAGCGCTACGAGCGCATCACCTTCCACAAAGAGGAAGTCTCGCTGGTGGGCAAACCGATGGCGGAATTCGTTTGTCCTGGCCATCCGCTTCTCGATGCGACGCTGGACCTGCTCCTGGACCGGCATCGAGACGTGCTGAAGCGGGGCGCCCTTTTGGTGGACCCGAGCGACGCCGGCCACGATATCAGGGTGCTGTTTTACTTGGAGCACTGCATCCAGGACGCGCGGATGAGCCGCCACGGTGTCCGCCGGGTCGCTTCGCGGCAGCTCCAGTTCGTCGAGATTGACGCCCAGGGGAGGGCGCGTTCAGCTGGCTACGCGCCCTACCTGGATTACCGCCCGGTGACGGACGAGGAGCGCAGCCTGCTCGCAGGGGTGCTCGAATCCCAGCAGTGGCTGAAGCAGGATTTGGAAAGCGCGGCGATTTCCTACGCGGCACGCGAGCTGGTCCCACAGCACCTCGAGGAGGTCCGGCGGCGCCGCGAGGAGCTGGTGCGGAAGGCGATGGCGGCGGTTAAAGACCGCCTGACCAAGGAAATCAACTACTGGGACCACCGAGCTAACGAGCTGCGTTTGCTGGAACAAGCGGGCAAGGTCAATGCGCGGATCAACTCGGAAATGGCTCGCCGGCGGGCTGACGAATTGGCTGCCCGGCTCGAACGAAGGATGCAGGAACTGGAAGAAGAGCGCAAGCTCTCAGCCGCGCCGCCCGTGGTTGTGGGCGGAGCGCTCGTGATCCCGGCGGGATTGCTGGCGAGTTTGCGCGGTGAGGCTCTCCCGGCCACTCTGGCCGCCTCGGCCGTGGAACGGGATCGGATCAGCAGGCTGGCCATGGGAGCAGTGATGGACATGGAGCGGCGATTGGGTTACGAGCCCATGGATGTCAGCGACCGCAAGCTCGGCTATGACATCGAGTCCCGAATCCCGGGCGAAGGCCGGCTGCGGTTCATCGAAGTGAAAGGCCGTGCCCCTGGCGCCGAGACCATCACCGTAACCCGCAATGAAATCCTGACCTGCCTGAACAAGCCGGACGATTACATCCTGGCCGTGGTGGAAGTAGACGATGGTCAGTGCCGGGTGGCCTACATCCGGCGCCCCTTCCAGCGCGAACCGGACTTCGGCGTGGAGAGCGTGAACTACAAGCTGGCCGAACTGATGGCGCGGGCGGAACAGTTCGGATGAAAAAGCCAGCAATCGTAGAGCTCCAGTACATCGCAGCCATCGCCAACGTACCCTCGATCCTCGACCGAGGGATCCTTTGCCACGCTCAAGCCCAGCGGTTCAAGACGGTGGACATCGCCAGCCCCAAGATCCAAGAGCGAAGGAAGGGCAAGCGGGTCCCGAACGGCGCACCTCTGCACGAGTACGTAAATCTGTATTTCTGCGCACGCAATCCGATGCTCTACAGCCTCAAGGAACGCCATGGTGACCTCTGCATCCTATGCATAAGCGCCAACATCCTGTACCTGCCGGGCGCAGTAATAACAGATGGCAATGCTGCTTCGGACTATACGCGGTTTTGGCCGTCACCCGAGGGGTTGGACCATTTGCACTTCGAAAGAATTTTCGCTTCAGACTGGCGTGACAGCAACCAGATCCAGGAATGGGAGAACAAGAGGGTCAAGTGCGCCGAGGTTTTGGTCCCCCGCAGGGTTGACCCCAAGTTCATCCTGGCAGCCAGGGTGTCTGGGGAGGGCAGTCGCAACCGCCTGCTTGCCCTGGCGCCCACACTGAAGGTTATGATTGATCCGTACCTGTTCTTCTGCGAGGCGGAGCCATGATCCGTGTCCTGATCGGTGACCTCTTCGCATCCAAGGCCCAGACCTTGGTAAACACCGTCAACTGCGTGGGGGTCATGGGCAAGGGGATCGCCCTCGAATTCCGGAGGCGGTTCCCGGAGATGCACAGGGATTACGTGGAGCGTTGCCGTGAAGGCAAGGTCCGGTTGGGCGAGCCCTATCTTTTCAAGAGGGCGGTGCTCCCGTGGATCCTCAACTTTCCAACCAAGCATCATTGGCGTGAGGTGGCCCGACTCGACAGCATCGTGCAAGGCTTGGAGCACCTCGCAAGGCATTATCGTGCTTGGGGGATCACCTCGCTGGCGGTTCCGCCGTTGGGCTGTGGACAAGGCCAGTTGGAGTGGCGGATTGTGGGTCCGACGCTATACCGCCATCTCCAGCGGTTGGACATCCCTGTTGAGATCTACGCGCCCTTCGGAACGCCACACGAGGAGTTGGAGCCGGAATTCCTCAGCGGGGTTCATGCCGCGCCTCCCTCCCGTGTGCCCCCAGGGTGGGTCGCCCTGGCCGAAATCGTGCGGCGGATAGACGAGCAAGCTTACCACTGGCCCATCGGGCGCACTACGTTTCAGAAGATCGCCTACGTCGCCACCGAGGAGGGGATCCCGACCGGGCTCGAGTTCCATGCTGGCAGCTACGGGCCTTTCGCGAGCCAGTTGAAAAAACTTACCGCGGTGCTGGTCAATAACGGCTTGATCCGCGAGGAGCAGTTAGGTCGGATGTTTGTGGTACGGCCCGGCCCAACTCTCCCCGACGCGCTCAGGGCCTTCTCCGCCGAGTTACAAGGGTGGAACAACCTGATTAACAGAGTCGCCGAGTTGTTCATGCGCATGAACACCGCGCGGGCTGAAATCGCGGCCACCGTCCTTTTCGCAGCCAAATCGTTGGCCAAGGAAAAAGGTGCTCGGCCCAGCGAAGAAGAGGTACTGGCCGCGGTGATGCGTTGGAAACAACGGCGCAAGCCGCCACTGAACCGAGCTGCCGTAGCGGAGACGGTGCGCAGCTTGGCAGGTCTGGGCTGGCTTGACGTGACCCCAAGCCCTGATCTGCCGGTGTTCGACGAAATCAATCCGCGGGGTTGAGCGTACAGCGCCTGCCCACCGACCCGACAATCCAGGGAGGAACGGACCGCAGTATGCCCAAGAAGAAGCTCATCGAGGTTAGGTTGCCGTTGGATGTGATCAACTACCATGCCGCCAGGGAGAAGTCTATTCGGCACGGGCATCCGTCCACCTTGCACCTGTGGTGGGCGCGGCGGCCGCTGGCCGCGTGCCGGGCTGTGCTCTTCGCTTCGTTGGTTGACGACCCCTCGGCTCACCCCGACAAGTTCCCCACTGAAGAGGCGCAAAAGCGCGAGCGTGACCGCCTGTTTGATGAAATCCTTGCGGATCTGGTGCGCTGGGAGAACAGCAACAACGAGCAGGTACTCGAAAAAGCGCGCAAGGAAATCCTGGCCTCGACCGGCGGGAACCCTCCGCCCGTGCTGGACCCCTTCTGCGGCGGCGGTTCCATCCCTCTGGAAGCCCAACGTCTGGGCTTGCAGGTCTTTGCCAGCGACCTGAATCCGGTAGCGGTCCTGATCACCAAGGCGCTGGTCGAAATACCACCCAAGTTTGCCGGGCATCCGCCAGTGAATCCGGAAGCGCGCTCGCTCATCGGCGCAGATCGGAACTGGCGCGGCGCCGCGGGATTGGCCGAAGACGTGCGGTACTACGGCCGCTGGATGCGCGAGAGGGCGTGGGAACGGATAGGGCATCTCTACCCGACGGTCAGACTGCCCAAGGAGCAGGGCGGTGGCGAAGGAACCGTGATCGCGTGGCTGTGGGCGCGAACGGTCCGCTGTCCTAACCCGGCCTGCGGCGCCCAAATGCCTTTGGTGCGCTCGTTCGTGCTTTCCAGCAAGCGGAACGTCTATGTGGAGCCGGTGGTGGACCGTGCAGGCAAGAGGGTCGAGTTCCAAGTGCGCCAGGGCGGTCGGCCGCCGGAAGGCACAGTAAACCGCAGAGGAGCTCGCTGCGTGGTTTGCAACGCGCCGGTACCGTTCCCGCATGTGCGCCAGGAAGGCCAAAGACGCCGGATGGGCCAGGTGCTTATGGCCATCGTGGCGGAAGGACAGAGAGGACGTTTGTATCTGGCACCCACCCCGGATCACATTTCCGTGGCCGACGATGCGCAACCTACTTGGCGACCGGACTGTGAGCTGCCGAAAAGGCACCGCAACTTCCAGACCCCAGCTTACGGAATGCCCAATGTCGGCGATCTCTTCACCCCCCGCCAGCTTGTGGCGCTGACAACTTTCAGCGACCTGGTGGGAGAGGCGCGCCAGCAGCTTCTGGCCGACGGCGCCACCGAAGACTACGCCAACGCCGTCGCCACCTACTTGGCCTTCGCGTTGGACAAGTGCGCGGACTACTGGAACACGATCGCTACGTGGTCTGTGGATGGATTCATCCGTAACTGTTTCGCCCGTCAAGCTATCCCGATGGCTTGGGACTTTGCCGAGTGCAACGTTTTCAGCGATTCCACCGGGAACTGGCTCGGCGCAGTCGAGTGGGTTGCCCTCGCAGTGGGGCAACTGCCTGGGAATGGCACCGCAACGGTCTGCAACCGCGACGCAAGACTCCCCGTCCAGGGCGCACCGCGCATGTTCGTGTTCACTGATCCGCCCTATTATGACAACATCGGTTATGCGGATCTCTCTGATTTCTTTTACGTGTGGCTGCGGCGTACGCTCGGCACGGTTTACCCTGATCTCTTCGGCACCGTTCTCACGCCGAAGGCTGAAGAGCTTATCGCGAGCCCGTATCGCCTGGGTGGAGATCCGGAAAGAGCGAGGGAGTTTTTCGAGCAAGGCTTGCGGGAGGCCTTCGCACGTGCCCGAGAAATCCAAGACCGGGAATACCCGATGGTCCTTTATTACGCTTTCAAACAAGCCGAAGTCGAGGGTGATGAGCAAGGCGATCAGGAGTCAAGTGCCGCGATTACTTCCACCGGGTGGGAAGCCATGTTACAGGCCTTGGTGGACACGGGATTCCAAATCACGGCAACCCTGCCCCTTCGCACCGAGCGGGGTGCCCGCTCGGTTGCCCGCGAAACTAACGCCCTTGCCTCCTCGATCGTCATCGCTTGTCGGGTGCGCCCGGCGGATGCACCCAAGGCCAGCCGTGCGGAGTTCCTAAGGGCGCTGCGCAAGGAATTACCAGAGGCTCTCCGCCAGCTCAAAGCCGGGCACATCGCTCCAGTGGACCTTGCTCAAGCCGCCATCGGGCCTGGCATGGCCGTCTTCTCGCGCTATTCCGCCATCCTGGAGGCCGACGGCACGCCGATGACTGTGAGGACGGCGCTCGGCTTGATCAACCAGGTCCTGGACGAGATTTTGGCCGAGCAGGAGGCGGAGTTCGATGCCGAGACCCGCTGGGCGCTCGCCTGGTTTGACCAAAACGCGTTCCGCGAAGGTCCTTTTGGCGATGCGGAGACGCTCAGCAAGGCCAAGAACGTGGCGGTTCAGGGGTTAGTGGAGGCCGGCATCCTCTGGGCGCGCGGCGGGAAGGTCCGTTTGCTGCGGCGCGATGAGCTTGATTCCGACTGGGATCCATCTGGGGACCACCGGCTGACGATTTGGGAAGCAGCGCATCATTTGATCCGCAGACTGGAGACCAAGGGCGAGGATTCTGCCGGCGAACTTTTGGCCCGTCTGCCTGCGGATCTGCGCGATCCCGTTCGGGACCTGGCGTACCGTCTCTACACGATTTGCGATCGCAGGGGTTGGGCTGAGCTGGCCCGCGATTACAACGGCCTGGTGGCGGCTTGGCCGAGAATCACGAGCGCCGCGGCCCGCCCGCAGCAGCAGACGCTATAACTTTCCCAAGGGAGGTGCAGTATGGCTGTCAGCAATCTGGAGCGCGTAGGCAAAGGCCTGGAGTTGCTCAAAAATGGTCTGACGCCGTTTGTGGAGCGGGAGCTGAAAACGGCGTATGGGGACCGGTGGGTCGCCAAGGTGACCGAGAGCCTGCACGACTCCCAGATCAAGGGCAATCAAGTAGAGTGGGACGCTCAGGCCTTGCTGGCGGTGATCTGGGACCAATGGAACGACGTTTTCAAGAAAACCCTCGGACAGGCAGAACGATCGCTGGTGGCCGAGTTGCGGGACGTCAGGAACCGCTGGGCGCACCAGAAGGCGTTCCCGCTGGACGATGCTTATCGCGCCCTCGATTCGATGGTCCGTTTGCTGACGGCGGTTTCAGCACCGGAAGCCGATGAAGTAGACCGGTTGCGCCAGGAAGCGCTCCGCTTGCGGTACGAGGAACAAATGCGCAAGGAAAAGCGCCGCGCGGCGGAGGCGCCTCTGGAGAGCCGTCCTCAGGCCGGATTGAAGCCTTGGAGGGAGATCGTCCAGCCCCACCCCGACGTCGCCAGTGGCCGTTACCTTCAAGCCGAATTTGCCGCAGACCTTTGGCAGGTCTGGTCCGGCAACGCGGCGCCCGAATACCAGGATCCGGAAGAGTTCTTCCGCCGAACGTACCTGACCGAAGGCATAAAGGCCCTGCTTGCGGGCGCCCTGCGGCGGTTGAACGGGCAGCCAGGTGAGCCAGTAGTGGACTTGCAAACCAACTTCGGTGGCGGCAAGACCCACTCGATGCTGGCTCTCTACCACCTGTTCTCGGGCACGCCACCGGGGCTCCTGGCGGGTATGGAGGAACTGATTCGCGAAGTGGGCGTTTCCACACCGCCGCGCGTCAATCGTGTGGTCCTGGTAGGGACGAAAATCCCCCCGGGGCAGCCCAGAGTCAAGGAAGACGGCACGCGTGTGAGGACTCTATGGGGCGAGCTGGCCTGGCAATTGGGTGGGCGCGAGGCTTACGAGATGATCCGCGGCGCGGATGAAACCGGGACCAGCCCCGGCGACGATCTTCGGCTGTTGATCGCCCGCTACGCGCCCTGCCTGATCCTGATTGACGAGTGGGTGGCCTACGCCCGCCAACTTTACGGCCACGGCAGGGATCTCGCCGGCGGCAGTCTGGAGGCGCAATTCACCTTCGCACAGGCGCTTACCGAAGCGGTGAGGAGCGTCCCGAATGCGATGCTCGTGGTGGCCCTGCCGGTTTCGCAGATCGAGGTGGGCGGAGAGGGCGGCAAGGTAGCCCTGGCCGAGTTACAGCGCATCGTACACCGCGTGGAGGCGGCGTGGCGTCCAGCGGCCATGGAAGAAAGCTTCGAGATCGTGCGCCGGCGCCTGTTCCAGCCCATTACGGATCCCGAACTTTTCCGCGAGCGGGACCGCGTGGTGCGGGCTTTTGGCGAGTTGTACCGGAACTCCGCTTCGGATTTCCCCAATGAGTGCCGCGAGGGCGCTTACGAGCGGCGGATGCAGCAGGCTTACCCGGTGCACCCCGAGCTGTTCGAACGCCTGTACAAGGATTGGGGCAGCCTCGAGGAGTTTCAGCTTACCCGCGGCGTGTTGCGCCTGATGGCGGCTCTCATCCACGGGCTGTGGGAGAGCGGCGACCGAAGCCTTATGATCCTCCCGGCGCACGTGGCAGTGGACTACACGCCGGTCCAGAACGAGCTGATGCGGTATTTGCCCGATCCCTGGCGCGCTGTCATTGAGACGGACGTGGATGGTCCGGCGTCGTTACCGCTGCAATTGGACCGAGAAAACCCAACGCAGGGCAGGTACTCGGCTTTCCGGAGGGTGGCGCGCACGGTCTTTTTGGGGTCAGCCCCGCTCCATGCGGCGCCGGGCCGCGGAATAGACGACCGCCGGGTGCGCCTGGGGTGCGTCCAACCGGGTGAATCGCCCGCCGTCTTCGGCGACGCGCTGCGACAGCTCGCCGAGAGAGCAACCCACCTTTACTCGGAGGGCCAGCGGTACTGGTTCTCCACGCAGCCGAACATCAATCGGACTGCGGAGGATCGGGCGGCCCGCGTGACTGTGGAGCAGGTTCACGAGGAGGTGGAGAGACGCGTCAGGAAGCTAGCCTCAGCGCGGGGCGGCTTTGCCGCCGTCCACACGTTTCCGCGCACCACGGCGGACGTTCCGGATGAAACCGAGGCGCGGCTGGTCGTCCTCAGGAGCGAGCACCGTCACGCATCCAAGAAGCGAGACAGCGCAGCCCTGCGCGTCGCAAAAGAGATTCTAAGCCAGCGTGGCAGCTCAGCACGGCTCTATGCCAACACGCTGCTCTTCCTGGCCGCCGACGATGCGCGCTGGGAGGACTTGGAAAAGGCTGTGCGCAGCTTCCTGGCGTGGGATTCGATCGTGCGCGAGCGGGAGGTACTTAACTTGGATGCCCACCAGGAAGGGCATGCCCGAAAGCAACTGGACGCCGCCGACCAAATGGTGGATGCCCGCATCCCTGAGACCTATTGCTGGCTCCTGGCGCCCCACCAGCCGGACAAAGATAACCCCGAAATCGAGTGGGAGGAAGCGCGGCTCCGATCTGGCAAGGGCCTGATAGAGCGCGCTGCTTACGAGGCCAAGACCAACGAATGGCTCGTGACCGAGTTGGCAGGGACCCGTCTGCGGCTCGAACTGGACCGGGTGCCCTTGTGGCGGGGCGACCATGTGGAGGTTCGGCAGCTCATGGAGGATTTCGCGCGCTATCTTTACCTGCCGCGCTTGGCAAACAGCGAGGTTTTGAAGAAGGCAATCGAGGATGGAGCGAGCCGGCTCAACTGGAAGGAAGAAACGTTCGCCTATGCAGATCGCTTCGATGAGAAACAAGGCCGCTACCACGGATTGGTTGCGGGTGAAATCCCCCGGGTGTTGGTGAATCGGGACGCTGTCATCGTGAAGCCTGAAGTGGCGGAAAGGCACCTGGACCAGAAGCCGGTGCCTCAGAGGCGGGAGCGTGGCGCGAGAGAGACGGTCAGTGATACCGAGACCCAACCGTCGCTAAAACTCCCACCCCCACCACCGCCTGTCCTCAAGCGCTTCCACGGCTCGGTGCCCCTCGACGCCACGCGCCCGAGCAGGGACGCAGACCGCGTCGTTCAGGATGTCATCCAGCACCTGACGAGCCTGGCCAATGTGGAGGTAGAGCTCACCTTGGAAATCCAGGCTCGCATCCCGCAGGGGGCTCCGGACGACGTGGTTCGTGTGGTCAGCGAGAACTGCCGAGCGCTGAAGTTCACCACCTTCGGGTTCGAGCCGGAGTGACGGCCCGAGGCGGCAGACGTCCGTCTCCGGACTTTAAGCGCGGCGCGATGCCTCAAAAAGATGGCGCCGTACTAGTATAGAGTAGGGTAGTAGCGGAAGCCGTAACCCCTAAGATTAGCCGCGGGTAGGTGGCTACCTACAGCTATAGCGCAAGGAAAGAGTGCGCGCCTAGCGTTGTTGTAGGTGGTGCAAGCGTCGGCTCCCGCACAGAATAGTGGCCCCTACGACTTAGCCCTGCGCCTGGCGCACAACGGGGTCGTCATCGGTCAGCTCGCGCTCGTCGGCGTGGCTCCACTTCTTGAAGTTGAGCCCAAGGACGTCGCCTTCCCGGTTAGAGATCACCGCCATCGCAGACGGTGGAGGCGCTAGCTCCACGATTTCTCGGAGATTCAGCAGGCCATACCTTGCCTCGTTTGTCGAGCGGCCGGACCCGTCGCGTCAAAAACGCAATGATCACGAACCCATCCTGACCGGTTTGCGTGCCTGGTACCGCGAGCAGGAGGCTGCCTGGATGCAGGTGCACCGACGCAGGAAGACCTCTGTCGTAGGCGTTTGTCACCCACCGCGGGTGGCTTCGCCTGATCTTCGCCGCCGCGATTTTCGCACGTCTCGACGGCTTCGTAGCAAAAATGTACCCGCCGTGTACCCAACTTCGGCTAAAGTGGCGTTTCTAGCGGTTCTGCCCAAACGCAGAATCAATAAGTTACGATCCAAAAAGCATGAGCGGCGTTTCGACTCCCGCCGCCTCCACCAGCAGGGAGGTCCCCAACAGCGAACCACCACTCCTCGGTGAGCGACTTCGTTTCCGAGATTCAGCGGCTTGAGACCACCTGGCACGCGTCGAGATTCGCCCCTCCGCCGGGTAACCCTCAAGTTCCAGTACTTACCATCCCGTACCACAACCCTGCTCCGAAGGCCCATAACCTACCAGCACAAGCGGGCGTCCGGTGCCAACCCCTATAAATTTTCTTGTTCCCTTCGAGAAACCGAGTTATCATGAAAGAACCGGCCTGCGCCGGGGGGGACAATCATGCGGCGCGCCATTGCTCGCTTCTGGGCGGAAACCACCGCTCAAGATACCATCGAGTTCACCTTGCTGCTCGCCTTCGTCGTGCTCAGCTCCGCCGCGCTGTACCTGCACAACGCCCAAGCGATCAGTGCCGTCTGGGGTGTAACCTCGAACAATCTGGAACTGGCCAAGTCGGCGGTGAGCTGACCCGCGCGCCTGCCAAGGGTTCGCGCGGATCAATAGACGTGGCGGATCTCGAAGGCCGCGGCAGCAAAGTAAGTTCGCGGTTGCGTCACCAGCCATCCTTCCAGGACATACTTGCCCTGCGGGAACGGCTTGCCGGAAGCATCCCCTAGCCTGATCAGCTCCGTATAATTACGCTCTCCCGTAAATGACTCAGTACCGAACACGAGAATGAACGCCTTCCCCTCGGACCATCGCCATACAACTTCGCCTTTCTCGTTACGGATCTGGAAATCGTAGCGCTGTCCGCTGGGCCATACGAGCTCGACCGGTACGCCTGTGGTGTTGCGCAAGGTCAGGCGCGCCGTCATGGTCGGCACGGCACGCTGCGGGTCAACCGGCGGCATCAGGTTGGCGTGGTAAACCGCGCTGTCGAGTGTGAGCGAGAAGCTCACTTCGGGCGCGGAAACCACGGTCACGCCGCCAGTCCGCGAGTAAATCAGGTCGTAACTGACCGTCGCCGGTCCACCCACATTCTGCTTCCGGTGGACCATGCCGATGTAGGGCAAGAAGAGTTCGCGCTCGATCCCGACCTGAAATACGCCGGGATATCGTATCTCGAGCGCATAATCCACTTCCCCGATCGGCCCCTTGTAAACCGCTTTGCGCGAAGCAATCACGGCCCGCGAGAGACTGCCCGGCAACGCCGTTCGGTACTCCTCGCCCTCAGCCTTCTGAAAGGCGTACCAGAGTTCCTCCTGATTGCGCTCCGGGGAGTAAGCCCAGAGGTTCCCCTCCTCGTCCATGCGCAACCAGAAGTCGCCCTGGGGCAGGCCGTGCAACAACCAGTAAGTGCGGCCGCCGAATTCCGCGGTCCGGGTAATCTCCAGACTGAGAATGCCGTCCGAGCGGGTTCCCGTGGCCCGGTACACCCACTGGTTGCCCACATGTAACGGGAAGTAATCCGGGTGCGCGGCCTGCATCAAGCAGGCCAGCGCCAGACTAACTATAGAAATTCTTCTCCCATGCATGTTTCTTCAAGATAGCGAGCACCTGCTCGTCCAGCGGTCCCTTGTCGGAAACCGCCAGGTTGGCTTCCACGTGCCGGACCTTGCGCATGCCCGGGATGACGGTCGAGACGGCGGGATGCGAAAGGCAGAAACGCAGTGCGATCTCGGGCAGATCCCCCTCCACGCCGGCCAGATCGCGCCGCAGGGCCGCTACGCGCTCCTCCACCTGGCGCTTGCGGTCCCCACGGAAATAAAACGAGCGGAAGTCGCGCGGGTCGAACTGGCTCTGCGCGGTGATCTGCCCGGTCAAGGCGCCCTCATCGAAAGGAACACGAGCTATGACCCCGATGTTGCGCTGCTGGCAGAGTGGAAACAGCCGGCGCTCGGGACTCTGGTCGAAGATGTTGTAGATCACCTGAACCGTATCGATCAGCCCGGTCTCGATCAGCTCCAGCGCAGAATCCGGCTGATGATCATTGATCGAGACGCCGACGAAGCGCACTTTGCCCGAGCGCTTGAGATCCTCGAAGGCACGGCGCCAGTCCTCTTCATGAATCCACTCGGGATTCCACACATGTAACTGCTGAAGATCAACGTGATCCAGCCCCAGATTGCGCAGGCTCTGCTCGGTGCACTGGATGATGTAGTCGTAAGGGAAGACTTCGCGGATGCCGATGCCCGGTCGCGCCGGCCACAGCCGGTTCTTGGGCGGAACCTTGGTGGCCACGTAGACCGGCTGCGGCGCCTCGCGCACCACCTGGCCCACCAGCCTCTCGCTGTGACCGTCGCCGTAGGCCAGAGCCGTGTCAATGAAATTCAACCCCAATTCCAGCGCCCGGCGCAGCGCCGCCAGCGACTCGCGGTCATCGCCCCCGAGCCACTGAGTACCGCCGATTCCCCAGGCACCGTAACCAATCTCGCTGACTTTCAACCCTGTTCTTCCCAAAGTTCGGTAGCGCATAGTCCTGTTACCATACTGGCATGAGCCCGAGGGGTGGTGCGCCATGACGTTGGGCAAGACGCTGCGATTGCGGAGAATCTTCGCCCAAGGCCGCGCTCTGATCATGGACTGTCATCCGCTGCGGCACGATCCGCTGGGCTGGATCCGTCTGCTGGCGCGCAGCGGGGGCGATGCCGCCATCCTGAGCCCTGGTTTGCTCGACGCCGCCGCCGAAGAGCTGGGACCGCTGGCGGTGATCCTGCGCCTCGATGCCGGAGTGTGGCCGGCGCAGCCGCTGGTCAGCGTCCAGGCGGCACTCGAGATGGGCGTGGAGGCAGTTACCTTGCACGTTCGCCGCGCCGTGCGCGAGTCGCTCGAGCGATTCGGCAAGGTCAGCGAGGAGGCCCGGCGGCTGGGCATGCCTTTGATGGCCGAGGTCAGCGGCGAAGATTGGCGAGAGGCGGCCCAGCTCAGTGCGGACTACGGCGCCGACATGATCGTCAGTTCCTGGCAGCCCGAACTGGCGGCCTGGCAAAGCTGGATGAGAACCGCCGGCAAGCCCCTTCTGGTCGGATTGGAGTTCTCCACGCCCGCCGGCATCGTCGAGAGGACGTGGGAGGTCATGCAAGGACCGGCGCAAGGCGTTGTGCTCAGCCCGCCGGAAGGACCGCCTGCGGAAGCCGCCCGTGTTCTGGAAGCGCTGCACGGGATCATTCACCAGGACATCGGACTGGACGAAGCCCGGCAGCTCGCGGGACTGCCAGGACCGCCGGCCTCGTAGCAACGCGCACGCGCCGGGCCGCGTAGAATCAAGGTAGATGATGCGGCGGATCCTTGCGGGGCTGCTCTGGCTGGCGGTGGCCTTCGGCGCCCAATTCCGGCTTTACCTCACCGACGGCAGCTACCACCTCGTCCGCGAATATCACGTCGAAGGCGACCGCGTCCGTTACTACAGCGTCGAACGCAGCGAGTGGGAAGAAATTCCGCTTCGACTGGTGGATCTCAAGCGCACCGAGGCCGAACGCGCCGAGCGGGAAGCTGCCCTCCGCAAGCAAGCCGAAGCCATGACGGAAGAGGAGCGCTACGAGCGCGAGCAACGCCGCCTCATCGAGCGCATCCCGCAACAGCCCGGCGTCTACTGGCTCAACGGCGAGCAGATCCAGCCCCTGCCGCAAGCCGAATCCAAAGTCGCCACCAGCAAAGGGCGCTCCGTTTTGAAGGTGCTGACGCCCGTACCGATTGTGGCCGGCAAAGCCAATGTAGAGCTGGACGGCGAGCAGGCCAAAACCGTGATCGCAACGGATCGCCCTGAATTCGTGATCCGCCTGAGCGCACTGGAACGGTTCGGGATCGTGCGCCTCTGGACGCAGAAGCGCACGCGCATCGTCCAGAAGTGGAACATCATCCCCCTGACCAACGAAATCATCGAGGAACAGCAGGACGTAGAAGTCTTCCGCCAGCAGCTCGACGATGATCTCTACAAGATCTGGCCCGTCGAGCCGCTCAAGCCGGGCGAATACGCGGTCATTCAGTACACCCAGGGTAAGGGCAACGTTCAGGTGTGGGATTTCAGTTATCGGCCCTGAGCCGGCGCGTCGCTCACAGGGCCGCTTCCAGGATAGCGGTGAGTTCTTCCGCCGAGAGCGTCACGGGATTGCCTTTCATGCTCGAAGCCCGTGCCGCGTTCTGCACCAGAATGTCCATGTGCTCGCGGCGGACGCCGTACGCACCCAGCGCCGGGATGCCGAGCCGCCGCACCAGTCCTTCAGCCCAATCCGCCCCGTCTTCGGGTTTCGCATCCGGCTGCCCGGTGAGAATCCGTGCCACTTCGGCGTAACGCTCCAAGGCGCTGCTGTCCGCCGCGCGTTCCCGCAACGCACGAATATTGGCCCGCATGACGTGGGGCAGCAACGCGGCACAGACGGCGCCGTGGGGAGCGTCGAACATGCCGCCGATGGGCGCCGCAAAGCCGTGGACCGCGCCCAGTCCCGCGTTGGCGAGCGCCAGTCCGCCCAGCAAGCTGGCGAAGGCCATGTCGGTGCGCGCCTCGCGGTCTGAACCGTCGCGCCAGGCCCGCTCCAGCGACCGCGCCGCGCGGCGCATGCCTTCCCGGCAGAACATGTCCGTCATGGCGTTGGCCCGCACGGATACGAACGGCTCGATCAATTGCGTCAGCGCATCCAATCCGGTGCTCGCCGTCACCGCGGGCGGCAAGCCCAAGGTCAGCTCGGGATCCACCACCGCCAGGCGGGCCAGCATCAGCGGGCTGCGCAGGCTCGCCTTGACCTTGTGCTCGGGCGAAGCCAGCACGGCGTTGCGCGTGACCTCTGCACCCGTCCCCGCCGTGGTAGGCACGGCAATCCACGGGATCGAGGGCAACCGCAACGGTCGGCCCCGCCCGATCACCTCCAAGTAGTCCAGCGGATCGCCTCCATTGGCCAACAGCGCCGCGATCGCTTTGCCCGCGTCTATCGCGCTGCCCCCGCCGATGGCCACCACCGTCTGGCATCCGGTCTCGCGTGCCATCGCGGTGCCCTGCCGGACGAGGTCCACCGTTGGCTCGCCGGCCACTTCGAGTCGCTCGCAGGCGACGCCCGCCGCACGAAGCTCCCCCTCGAGGCTATCCACGAGAGATCGCGGACAGCCCCAGACGACCAGCGCCCGCTGGCCGAACTCCCGCGCTGCGGCCCCTATCTGACGCGCCGCGCCCCAGCCAAACACGATCCGCGCGGCAGTTGCGAACTCGAACTGCATCGCACGTCAGCCCTTACCAGCCTTCATCGGGCGGGAAGACATTGGTGAACTTGACGCTCACGCGCGGCTCCGCCATCATGTCCGCCACCGTGTCGCGCCAGCGCTGATAATGCGCCGTCTCTTTGTGCTGCGCAGGCGCCTCGGGCGTTCGATAAACCTCGACCAGGATGAAGCGTGTGGGATCGTCGGTCTGCTGAAGCACATCGAAACGGGCTACGCCCGGCTCTTTAACGCTTTCCCTCGCGTTCTCGATGGTCGCCTGCCGGAAGCTCTCCACACACTCCGGTTTCACATGAACGTGGACGTGGACAATCAGCATCGGCCTTCTCCTTGCGCTATCTTAACCAACATCATGCTCAGACAGAAACGCTGGACTGTGGTTTCGATCAGCCTGGCGCTGGCGGGGCGCGCGATCGCCCAGGCGCCTGCGCAATGGGAGAATCCGGTCCGAAAGCAACTCGCGGCGGGCAAGCCCGTCCTCGGCCTCACCATCACGACCCCGAGCCCGGACGTGGCCGCGCAGGCGGCTAATCTCGGCTTCGACTTTATCTGGATCGAGATGGAACATAGCGCCATTACGCTAGAGACGGCGCGCGCCATGATCCTGGCGACGCGCGGCACGCCTACCATCCCGTTCATTCGCGTGCCGGTCAATGAGCTGTGGACGGCCAAACGCGCTCTCGACATTGGCGCTCTGGGCGTGATCTTCCCCTTCACGTCCACGCCAGAGCTGGCGCGGCGGGCGGTGGAGGCGTGCAAGTATCCGCCTTCAGGACGACGCGGTTTCGGCCCGGGGCTGGCGGGGTTACGGTGGCCTGTTCCCGGCGCCTACCAGGATTTCGCCGACCGCAACGTGATGGTCGTGATCATCATCGAGCAGAAGGAGGCGGTGGATCGCATCGAGGAAATCGCCGCGGTGCCCGGCATTGACGTGATCTTCATCGGGACCTCGGATCTGTCCTTCTCGCTCGGCCTGCGGGGCAAGCAGGACGATCCCGCACACCGGGAAGCGGTGGCCCGCGTGGTCCGGGCGGCACAAAATCACAAGATCCCGCTGGGCCGTCCCGCGGGCAGCGCAGCCCAGATCCCGGACTTGGTCAAACAGGGTTTCCTGTTCTTCCAGGCCCCTTCCGAGCTGTCGTTCATGGCCGCCGGGGCGCGCCCCTTGCTGGAGGCTCTGGGCAAGACGCCCGCTGTCCAGCGCGAACGGCCACTTTACTGATCAGGTTGTCATCGGCGCGGCTGACCGCCGCGCTACGGTCTCACCCTCAAGTGAACCCGCGACGGAACCCGGTCGAGCAACCGCGGGCCGAGGGACTACCCGAAGAGCTGAACAAGGAGAGCTGACGCTCCGTCTGCTCGCTTCCGCAGCGCGGGCACACGGCCTCCTCGTCGGCTTCCTCGACCCGCCTGAGCAGCTCGAAGGTCTCGTCGCAGATCAGGCAACGGTATTCGTACAAGGGCATGCGAGTTCCCGCCTCATTAGCCCTTGATGCAGCCGGACGCCGACAGGTGACACGGCCCGCAACACGCCCGCCCTTTGTTGTACCATGGTGGTTCAGGACCGTAGGGCCGCGGGCATCCATAACCCTCCCGGGGTCGCAATCCGGCCCGCCGGACGGCCCAGCCCGAATTCTCCAGAGGATCAGTCACCATGTATGCCGTAATCGAGACCGGTGGCAAGCAGTATCGCGTTGCGCCGGGGCAGGTGATCGAGGTGGAACGGCTCCCGGGCGAAGTGGGGAGCGAAATCGAACTCAGCCGCGTGCTGGCCTTTTCGCCCGCGCCGGGAACCTTGATCACGGGCCCTGAACTCGAGGGCGTGCGCGTACGGGCCACCATCGCTGCCCATTTCCGGGGCGAGAAAATCAGGGTGTTCAAGTTCAAGCGCCGCAAGCAATACAAGCGCACCATCGGTCACCGCCAGGAGCTGACGCGCCTGAAGGTGACCGACATCGTCACCCCCCAACCCGCTACCGCTCAGGAGGCACAAAATGGCGCATAAGAAGGGAGGAGGCGTTTCACGCAACGGCCGCGACTCGCAGGGCCAGCGGCTCGGCTTCAAGGTCTTCGACGGCCAGATCGTGCCGGGCGGCTCCATTCTCGTGCGCCAGCGCGGCACCCGCGTCAAGCCGGGCGAAAATGTGGGCATCGGCAAAGACGACACTCTGTACGCCCGCATCACCGGGCGTGTGCAGTACCACGACCGGGGCCGCTTGGGCAAATACGTCAGCGTGATCCCTGTTTCCTGAACTGCTGAGCCGATCCGGCGCGCTCTGCCGCCCGGCCCGGCACGTGCGCAGCCGTGTTCATTGACGAAGCCATCATCCAGGTCAAAGCCGGTGACGGCGGCAACGGCTGCTGTGCCTTCCGGCGCGAAAAGTACGTGCCGCGCGGCGGCCCCAGCGGCGGCGATGGCGGGCGGGGCGGCGACGTCATCCTGGTCGCCAGCCAGCACGAAAACACTCTCCTGCGATATCGTTTCAACCCGGAGCATCGCGCGCGCCGCGGGCGTCACGGCGAGGGATCCAATCGCACCGGCCGCGACGGAGAATCCATCGAGCTTCCGGTCCCGGTAGGAACTCAAGTCTACGACGCAGACACGGGCGAGCTGATCTGCGACCTCACCGAACACGGCCAGCGTTTCGTCGTGGCGCGGGGCGGGCGCGGCGGACGCGGTAACGCGCGCTTCGCCACCCCTACCAACCAGGCGCCCACTTACTGCGAAAAAGGCCAACCGGGAGAGTTCCGTCGCCTCCGCCTCGTGCTCAAGCTGCTGGCCGATGTGGGGCTGGTAGGCTTCCCTAACGCGGGCAAGTCCACGCTGATTTCGCGCATCTCGGCGGCCCGCCCCAAGATCGCAGACTATCCCTTCACCACGCTGGAGCCTCACCTCGGTGTCGTCCGTCTGGACGATGGTCGCAGCTTCGTGGTGGCCGACATCCCGGGCTTGATCGAAGGAGCGCACCGCGGCGCCGGCCTGGGCACGCGCTTCCTGCGCCACATCGAACGCACGCGCCTCCTGGCTCACCTGGTGGACGTTTCCGAATCCAGTGGGCGCGATCCCGCTCACGACTTCGAGGTCGTGATGCGCGAGCTGGCGGAATTCAGCGAGGAACTCGTCCGCAAACCGATGATCGTGGTAGCCACCAAGATGGACGTTGCCCAGGATCCCGCCCGCGTGGAAGCTTTGCGACGCGCGGCCGCGGCGCGCGGGTTGCCTTTGTATTGCATCTCCAGTGTCACCGGGCAGGGACTGGAGGAATTCAAACGCGCGGTGGCGGATCGCCTGGATGCTCTGCGGGCCTCGGCTACGCCGACCTCAGCGCGGGACCAGTAGCGCGGGAGAAAACCAGCGACGCTGGGCGAAATAGTTCTGTTCGAACAGGCGCCGGTACATGGCGCCGGCAATCTCGGCCGCGGTCGGCCCGCTCACCCCGTGGCCCCCGGTCATGAGCACCACCACCACCAACCGGCTGGCGCCGAAGTCGCTGAACGAACCGAACCAGCCTAAATGCGTCGTACCATCGGTGCAGGTGCCCGTCTTGCCGCAAATGGGAGCATCCGGGGCGTAAAAGGCGCGCCGCGCGGTCCCGTACTCCACCGCGCCGATCAACCCGGGCTTGAGCGCGGGAATCCAGCGGGCGATATCAAGCTGCCGTTTCACCCGCGGTACGAACTCCTCGATCTCCCGCTGGGACCGCGGCCACTGCAAGTAGTACAACGTGCCCCCGTTGGCCAGCGCCGCAAGAAACGCCGCCAACTGTAAAGGCGTCTGCGCGATGCCCTCGCCGAAGCTGGCCATCATCCACATACCGCCATTCTTCGGCGGAGCCTCGGCAAAGCGCCCGGGACTCTCGCCCTCCAGATCCAGGCCTGCGCGCTCACCCAGACCGAACAGGCGCGCGTAGTAGGCGAAGCGGTCGTAACCCAGCTTGACCCCGAGGATCCCGAAATAGGGATTGTTGGAAAGCGCCAGGGCCTCGGTGAGGGTCATGCGGACGCGACCGGAAATCCGCACCACCGTATCCTTGGCAATGATCCCCTCGCTCAAGGCGGCCAGCGCCACGTAAAGCTTCACAGTCGAGCAGGGCTGGAAGCTCCCGGTCAGCGCCAGCTTCTGGTTCACCATGGTCAGGATGCGGCCCGTGTAGGGATCCACCGCCACGATCGTGCCGTTGTAAGGACCAAGAGCCTCGACCGCGGCACGCCGTACCACCAGGTCCTCGCCATCCACCACGTCTCCCTCGGTCGAGGGCGCGAAGGTGGGTACGGTCCAGGGGCCGGAGACCCGCCGCACGGGCCGGCGTATCCGCGCGGCCTGGCTCGTAGTGACCTGCCTGGTGGAGGATTGCGTGTTCACGCTGCGTCGCGTGCTGGAAGGAGCCGCCCTGGACGCCACGGTTGGCTTGCTGCTGGCGGAGGTGCTTCGCGAGCCGCCACTCTTAACCGCGGTCGTCCCCTTCGTGCTGGCGCGGGCGCTTTTCGTGCGGGTCGTCACACGAGCGTTCGCACTCCGGCCTGTGCGCGCCGTGGCGCTTTTCTCAAGCGAAGTCCGCGTCGTATACCCGGCGGCAGGGACCGCGGCAAACCACGGCAATAAGCTGCAAAGCAACAACAGAACTGTTACTCGCACCGTCCTCATCCGCAGTTTGGACCAAGCAACTCAGCCCGGCCAGCATCAACATTCTCTACTTCCATTGTCCTTACATCGGGCGCAGGCCGTCAACATTTTACTAGAAGTTCCGATCGGTTGGGGAAGGCGTTCATCAAATCGAGGGATCTCAACGGAGCAGTGGCCGCCCTTGCCGGGCTGCACAGGTGGTATTCTCTTCATCGTGCCGCGCCGCTCGTTTCTCATCGTTTGCCTGATTGTTGCGGGTGTCGCGAGTGCCCAGCAGAGCAAAACGGAACCCACCTGGCTCCGCCGGCATCTTCCGGAACTGCAACCCAAGCCGTCAGAATTCACTACCCCAACTTGCCGGTACAAGCCGGTTTTTGGCGCGGGCGACCCCGACGCCCGGGTCTGCCGCTCGGTCGCACGTTTCGGCGAGCTCATCGTCGAACCCGGAGGCACGTCGGCCCGAGTGAGCTTCCCGCAGCAGGAGCACGTCTGGGTCCTGCTCGAAGGCCGCGGCATCCTCCATCACGACGGGCAGCAGCAACCTGTGCGCAGCGGCGACTACTTTTACCTGGCCCCAGGCGTGGCCCATCAGCTTGCCTGCTCAGGCGAAAAGCCGTGTCGGGCCATTGTCGCCGGCTTCCGGATTCCTGCCAGTCAGCCCATCGAGCGACCCGAAAAACTGCCTATCGCCAACTGGGATGAAGTACCCAAGCAGGTGGTTGGAGGCCATCCGCCTTCCACTCTTTACCAACTGCTGATGGGCGATCGTCGCAGTACGCGGGACCGGATCGCCGCCGCCATCACGCTGACCAGTCTCTTCACCATGGAGTTCGATCCCGGCGGCACGAACATCCCGCATCACCATGAACGGGAGGAAGAAATCTACTTGCTGCTGGAGGGCCACGGCGAGATCGTGGCAGGGGGCGGCATGGACGGGATCGAAGGAAGGCACCCGTCGCGGGCCGGCGATGCCTGGTTCTTCCGCCTGAATTGCACGGTCGGCTTCTACGCGGGCAATCGTCCCGGGGAACCGAAATCGCGCATTCTCGCCTTTCGTTCGCTGCATCCGGTGGCGCAACGCTGAGGCCGCTCCAAGGCCGGCCGGCCCCGGAGGGAATGTGGGGGCACAAAGCTGCATCTGGTGGTGCAACGCTGAAACCGCATCGGAACCAAAGCCAGGCGCAGCCAGTGCCGGGGAAATCCCTTCGCGCGCGCTTGTGGAACGCACTGCGCCTTCGCTACAGTAGTGCGATTGATGTGGCCGGGGCTGCGCTTGTGTGCAGGCCCCGGGGGGAGGTACGTCGGTCGTGGATGGATTGCTGTTTTTGATTTTCGCCGCCATCGCCGCAGTCTGCGGCCTGAACGTCGTGCTGCAACGCCAGCCTATCGCCAGCGCCCTCTCGCTGATCGGCGTGATGGGATCGCTGGCCATGCTGTACCTGCTGCTGGGCGCCCAGTTCATCGCCGCCGTGCAAGTGATCGTTTATGCGGGAGCGGTGATGGTCCTGTTCGTGATGGTCATCATGCTGCTCAACGCCGGCGCCGAACGACCTACCGGCGCTTCCCTGATGGCGTCCACTCTGGGCGTCCCCCTGCTGGCGGGCCTGCTCGTGGCGCTGGCGTACGTGTTGTTCGCGAACTTTCCGGACCCCAGGCCGGTGCGCTTCGGCGAGTTCCGGCTGGGCGGCGCGGCGCAGGTGGGCTATGCCCTGTTCACCCGCTACCTGCTGCCCTTTGAGTTGACCTCGGTGCTGGTGCTCATCGCCATTGCCGGCGCCGTGGTGCTGGCCTGGAGGGAGGTGCGCAAATGAGCCCCGCCGGGGTCCCGCTGTCCTGGTACCTTGTGCTGGCCGCCTTCCTGTTCACGCTGGGCGCCGCCGGCTTCGTCTTCCGCCGCAACATCATCACGATGTTCATGTGCATCGAGCTGATGCTCAATGCGGTGAATCTGACGTTCGTAGCCCTGGCTTACCACACTCACCAGGTAGACGGGCTGGTGCTCGCCTTCTTCGTGATGGTAGTGGCAGCGGCCGAAGCGGCCGTAGGGCTGGCGATCATCCTCACCGTCTTTCGCAACCGCGCCTCGCTTCAGATTGACGAGGTGCAGTCTCTGAGGGACTGAGGCCCATGTTGCTCTGGCTGATCCCCGCTTTCCCCCTGCTCGGCTTCCTGCTCAATGGCGTCATCGGACGCCGCGCCCCCAAGAGCTTCGTGAACGCCGTGGCCATCGGCGCCGTGGCGGCGAGTTTCCTCTGGAGCCTGAAGACGCTGGCCGCCCTGTGGCCGCTGGACGCTCCTCGCCTCGAGACGTACTTCACTTGGATCCAGGCGGGCGACGTCCGCATCGGCTTCGACCTGGCGGTGGACCGCCTGAGCGCCGTGATGCTGCTGGTCGTCACCGGCGTCGGCCTGCTCATCCACATTTATTCGATCGGTTACATGGCGCACGAGGGCGGTTACTACCGCTTCTTCGCCTATCTGAACCTGTTCATGTTCTTCATGCTCACGCTGGTGATGGCGGCTAACTTCCTGTTGCTGTTCGTCGGCTGGGAAGGCGTGGGCTTGTGCAGTTACCTGCTGATCGGTTTCTGGTTCCTGCGTTCGAGCGCCACGAACGCGGCTAACAAGGCTTTCATCGTAAATCGAATCGGCGACTTCGGCTTTTCTTTGGGTATTTACCTTATTTACATCCACTTCCGCTCCCTGGATTTCGCTCCGGTGTTCGCCGCTGTGAGCGAGCGCCCGGTCGAGTCCGGCGTTGGGCCTTTGACTCTGATCGGCCTGCTTCTTATGGTGGGCGCCACGGGCAAGTCCGCGCAGATCCCGCTCTATGTGTGGTTACCGGACGCCATGGAAGGCCCGACGCCCGTGTCGGCTCTCATTCACGCCGCCACCATGGTCACGGCCGGGGTGTACATGGTTGCCCGGTGCTCGGCCATCTACCTGCACGCGCCGCTGGCGCTGGAAACCGTTGCCGTGATCGGGCTTGCCACCGCCTTCTTCGCCGCCACCATCGGAGTAACCCAGTTCGACATCAAAAAAGTATTCGCTTACTCCACGATTTCCCAGCTCGGTTATATGTTCCTGGGCGCAGGGGTGGGGGCCTTCGGCGCAGGCATTTATCATCTGTGGACGCACGCTTTCTTCAAGGCGCTCCTGTTTCTGGGCGCCGGCAGCGTGATCCACGCTTTGGGCGAACAGGACCTGCGCAAGATGGGAGGCTTGCGCCACAAGACGCCGATCACGTTCTGGACACTGGTGGCCGCCGCGGTTTCCATTTCCGGCGTACCTTTCACGGCCGGCTTCTTCAGCAAGGACGAGATCCTGCTGGCCGCCTATCATCACGCGCCGTGGATGTACTGGGTGGGCACCATCACGGCGGGCCTGACAGCGTTCTACGTCTTCCGTGCGATCTTCCTGGCCTTCCTGGGGGAGCCGCGCGGCTGGCAGCACGCGCACGAATCGCCGCCCGTGATGACTGTGCCTCTGATCCTGCTGGCTATTTTGTCGCTGGTGGGTGGCCTGGCGCCGGTATCTCGCTTCCTGGCTCCGATGTTCCCGCCGCACGAGGGCGGGCACGAAATGCACCTGGTCGTCATTTCGGTCGGCGCAGGGCTGGCGGGAATCGCGCTGGCATGGCTCTTTTATGTCGCGCGGCCTGGCCTGGCCGAGCGCACGGCTGCGAGGCTCGGCGCCCTGTACCAGCTCGTTTACAACAAGTACTTCGTGGACGAGATCTATCAGGCCGCGGTGGTGCAGCCGGTGATCCGCGGCGCGCGCAGCTTGCTCTGGCAAAAGGTGGATGTGGGCCTGATTGACGGCGCGGTGAACGGCCTGGGGGCTCGCGCCTGCGCCGCCGGCGATGTTCTGCGCCGGATCCAGTCAGGCAACCTTCGCAGCTACGCCGCCTGGGTGTTGCTGGGGTCGTTCCTGCTCTTGCTGGCGGCTGGTCTGGCGGGAGGCGCCCGATGAACTTGCTGGATGCAGTCCTGTTTCTCCCTCTGGCCGGTTTCTTGATCGTGCTCTTGCTGCCGCGGGAACGCGAAGAAGCGCTGCGGCGCCTGGCGCTGGGATTCGCCGCCGCGACCTTCCTCCTTTCGCTCGGACTGGCAACGGGTTACCGGGCGGGTGGCCAGTTTGCCTTCGTGACCGACTTGCCGTGGATCCGCTCGCCCCAGATCCGTTATCACGTGGGCCTGGACGGCCTCAGCCTCTGGCTCGTGCTGCTCACCACGCTGCTGACGCCCATCGGCATCCTCGTTTCCTGGCGATACATCAGCAAACGCGTCAAGGAATTCTACGCCCTGTTCCTGTTGCTCGAATTTGGCTTGATCGGCGTGTTCGTCGCGCTCGACCTCATCCTCTTCTATGTGTTCTGGGAAGTCTCGCTGGTTCCCATGTACTTCTTGATTGGGGTCTGGGGCCACGAGCGCAGAATTTACGCGGCCGTCAAGTTCTTCCTCTTCACCATGGCCGGCTCGGTGCTCATGCTGGCCGCCATCATTTACCTCGACACGTACGCGGGCACGTTCGACTACGTGGAGCTGCTGCGCTTGCAAGCGGCCGGCAACCTCGCCTTTCGCCGTACCGAGGGCCTGCTGCTTTTCCTCGGCTTCTTCCTGGCTTTCGCCATCAAGGTGCCGCTGTTCCCGCTTCATACCTGGCTGCCGGATGCTCACGTCGAAGCGCCCACCGCCGGCTCCGTCATGCTGGCCTCTGTAATGCTCAAGATGGGTTGCTACGGGCTGCTGCGGTTTTGCCTGCCGCTGTTCCCGCAGGCGTCGCGGGACTGCGCGCCCTGGATCGTGGCCCTGGCCATCGCGGGAATCATCTACGGCGCATTGGTCGCCCTCGTGCAGCCCAACATGAAGAAACTCGTGGCTTATACCTCGGTAAGTCACCTGGGCTTTGTCGTACTCGGCATCTTCACGTTCAGCCCGCTGGGTGCTGACGGCGCGGTCTATCAGATGATCAACCACGGTATTTCGACCGGCGCGCTGTTCATCCTGGTGGGCTACCTCTATGAGCGCAAACACTCGCTGGAAATCGCGGATTACGGAGGGGTAGCCACGCCGGCGCCGAACCTCGCCACCGTTTTCATGATTACGGCCCTGGCGAGCGCAGGGCTGCCCACGCTGAATAACTTCGTGGGCGAGTATCTCGTCTTGCAAGGCGCTGCCCAAGTGGACTTCCGCTGGGCTGTGCTGGCCGCTACAGGCGTCATTCTGGCTGCGGCTTACATGCTGTGGCTTTACCAGCGCGTGTTTTTCGGCCCGGCCCCGGAAGCCGTCCGCACGCATGTTTATGACCTGACCCGCCGGGAATGGACCGCCATGCTGCCGCTGGTGGCTCTCATGGTCTGGCTGGGCGTCGGCAGCGAGACCTTCCTGCCGGCGATCCGGCAGACCAACGCCTGGATTCTGGAGCGAAGTCGCGCCACCACCGAGATCCGAGTCGAACTGCGGATGCCTCTCCAGGAGGTCCGGCCATGACGTCGTTCATTCCATCGGGCGTCGAGTTACTTCGGCTGCTCCCGGAGATCCTTCTGGTGTTGGCCGGCACCGTCGTGCTCGTTCTGGAAGGCGTCACGGGGGCGCGTCGTGGACGCGAGCTGGGCTACCTCACTCTGGCCACGCTGCTGGCCGCCCTGGCGGCTGCCATCGCCGCCTATCGCCAGCCTGGCCCCGCCTTCAGCGGCCTGATCGCTTCCGACGGCTTTGCCGCCTTCTTCCGCGTGGTGGTCATCGCAGCCGCGATCCTGGTCACGCTGTTCTCCGGACCTTACCTGCGCCGCGAGGGAGCGGAACGGGGTGAGTATTACGCGCTACTGCTGTATTCGGCGGCCGGCCAGTGCCTGATGGCTTCCGCGGCCGAGCTGATCGTGCTCTTCATTGCCCTCGAAATCTCTTCGATCGCGAGCTACGTTCTGGCCGGCTACCTGCGCGCCGACCGCCGAGCCAACGAGGCCGCGGTGAAGTATTTCCTTCTCGGATCCTTCGCCAGCGCCTTCCTGCTCTACGGGATCGCGTTGCTTTATGGCGCAGCGGGCAGCACCTGGCTGGCGGAAATTCGCGCCGTGCTGCGCACGCCGGCAGCCGCTTCGGACTCCCTGGTCGGCACGGCCGCCGCACTCATCTTTGTCGGCTTTGCGTTCAAAGTCTCGGCCGCCCCCTTCCAGATCTGGGCGCCGGACGTTTACCAGGGTGCGCCGGCCCCGGTGGCCGCTTTCCTGTCGGCCGGCCCCAAGGCTGCCGCTTTCGCCGGACTGTTGCGGGTCTTCATGAGCGGCCTGGAACCCGTGACCGCGAACTGGGAAGGCATCGTCTGGGTTTCCGCCCTGGCCACGATGGTTATCGGGAACTTCGCGGCGCTGTTGCAATCCAACATCAAACGCCTGCTGGCTTACTCATCCATCGCGCACGCCGGCTACGTCATGGTGGCGGTGGCCGCGCACTCTTCGGTGGGCACGGCGGCCGCCATGTTCTATCTGGCCGCCTACGTCTTCATGAATGTGGGCGCGTTTGCCGTAGTGAGTTACTTTGCTCGTCAGGGGGAACGGTACGTCCAGGTGGAAGACCTCACGGGACTGGCGTGGCGACAGCCGACCGTGGCTGCCCTGCTCTCCGTTTTCCTTCTCTCTCTGATCGGGGTGCCGCTGACGGGCGGCTTTTTCGGCAAGTTCTACGTCTTCAAGGCTGCGCTGGAAGCGGGTCTGGTATGGCTCACAGTACTTGGCTTGCTCAACAGCGCCGTGGCGGCCTATTACTACCTGCGCATTCTCGTGGTGATGTATATGCGTGAACCGGCCGAGGCCACGGCCGAGCTCAGGGCGCCCACGGGTCCGGTCAAGGCAGCTCTCTGGGCCTCCGCGTTCGGCACCCTGTTTTTGGGGATCTTCCCCTCCGCCGTGCTGGAGTTCGCCACCAACGCGGCCGCGCTCAAGCCCTGATGTCGCAAGGCGCTCAGGCCCTGGCTGCCGCGCCGCGCTCGCACACCTCCTGATAGAACTGCTCGTACTGCGGGATGATGCGCGTGGTCGAAAACCGCGTTTCCGCCGTCAGCCGCGCTGCCGCAGATACCCGCGTGTAGAGCGCCTCATCGCTCAGCAGCTCGACCACTCGCGCCGCCTGCGCTTCCACGTCGCCCACGGCTTCGAGGAACCCGTCCACTCCGTGGGTGACCAGCTCGGGCAGCCCGCCCACGTTGGTGGCCACGGGCGGCACGCCGCAGGCCATCGCCTCCAGAGCCACCAGACCAAACGACTCCAGTTGGCTGGGCAGCAAGAGGACGTGGGCGAGCGGCAGCAGCCGGTGCACCCGCGCCTGCTTGCCCAGAAAAGTGACGTGCCGTTCGAGGGCGAGCTCGCTCACCAGGCTCTGGGCCGCCGAGTACTCCGGCCCGTCTCCTACCATGATCAGGTGTGCGGCCACGTGCCGGCGCACCAAGTGCAGAATGCGGATGCAATCCGTCACCCTTTTGATGGGACGGAAGTTGGAAACGTGCATCAGCACCTTTTCCCCGGGCGGCGCCAGCGAGCTTTGCGCCCGGCGTTCCGGATCGGGCTGGTAGACCTCACAATTGACGAAGTTGTTGATCACGCGGATCGGGTTGCGCACCTGGAAGACCTCGAGCGTGCGCTGTTTCAGATATTCGCTGATCGAAGTTACCCCGTCGGAGTGTTCGATAGCGAACTTGGTGATCCGGTAATAGGAGCGATCCGCGCCCACCAGCGTAATATCCGTCCCGTGCAGAGTAGTGATGAAAGGCAACTTCCGAGGCTCCAGCATTTGCTGCGCCAGCAGGGCGGAAATCGAATGCGGGATGGCGTAGTGCACGTGGAGCAGGTCCAGCCCTTCGTGCTCGGCCACCTCCGCCATGCGCGCCGCCAGAGCGAGGCTGTACGGCGGGTATTGGAAGAGCGGGTACGTGGAAACCTCCACCTCGTGATAATGAATCCGCGGCGTTTCCGGATCGAGGCGTATCGGATTTGCGTAGCAAATGAAGTGCACTTCGTGGCCCCGGTTGGCCAGCTCCAGACCCAGCTCCGTGGCTACGATGCCGCTTCCCCCGTAAGTCGGATAGCAGGTAATGCCGATCCGCACGCTCTCAGGCTACCAAAAGACCGCGGCCCGGACGGCGGCGTGCTAGAGTCATAAACGAAGCCGTGGCCCGCGAGCGGAAAGCGAGGCTGCTCGAAGGCGAGGCGCTGCTGGAATACGCACTGAAGGCCCTCGCCGCACGCGCTCACTCCATCGGTGAGCTTCGCCAGAAACTGCTGCGCCGCGCCGCGTCCGAGGAGGAAGCCGAACGCGTGCTGCGCCGTCTCCGCGAACTGGGCTATCTGGACGACCGTCGTTTCGCCGAACACTACGCCGCGGCCCGCCTGGAAAACGAAGGCCTGGGCCGGATCCGCGTCGTGCACGAGCTGCGCCGCCGGCGCGTCGCTCCCGCGGTGGCCGAACATGCCGTGGCCAAAGCCTACCAGGGCACGGACGAGATCCGGCTGGTCGAGGATTACCTCCGCCGCAAGTTCCGCAAGACGCCGCTCGAGCAGTTGCTGGCCGAACCCAAAAGCGTGGCCTCCGTCTACCGCCGCCTGCGCTCGGCCGGGTTCACCGCCTCCAGCGTCCTCGCCGTTCTGCGCCGGCTTGCCCGCGATCCCGAACTGCTCGATCCTCTGGAAGGTGCCGAGGAATCCTGAAGCCTTGCCTCAGGAAGCCAGTGCTGCCTGGAGCATCGCTCGGGCGTAAGCCACGTTGTAGGCGATGCCCGTGTAGCCTCCGCCGCCGGGATAGCCGCGAATCGGTCCACGTTCGCGGTCGTAGTCCAGCGCGCGAGGATGCTCTGGGTAAATCGTGCCCGTGTAACCGCCGCGAACCAGCTCTTTCATCACCGCGAACATGTCTACCTGACCTTCGTCCGGGAAGACCTCGGCGTACTTCTCGTAGGGTTTGACCACCCGAACATTCCGGAAGTGAACGTGATTGATCCGCTTGCGGGAAAGGAAGTACCGGCAGACCTCCACCGGATCCTCACCCAGCTCACGCGTCACGCCGCAATCGTAGGTAATGCCGTTGGCCGGGCTAGGTACGATCTCGATCAGGCGCTTCCAGCCCGCCAGCGTCGCCATGATCTGCGCCGAACCACGGCTGACCGGCACTGGCGGATCGTTGGGATGAAGAGCCAGCCGGACGCCGGCTTTCTCCGCCTCGGGCACGATCGCCTTGAGGAAATACGTCAGGTTCTTCCACAGCTCCTCGGCGCTGTAAGCGCCCACCTCGGGCAAGGGCGGCAGGTTTCTCATCCGGTCATAATCGAAAGCCGTATAGCCGGCGCCGGCACGCCCGGTCTCCTCATAGTAGCCCTCCATCGCCCGGTGAGCGTAGAAGTTGTACTCGATGACCGGCAGTCCGACCTTGCCGGCCGCGCGGATGGACTGGATGACCTTCTCGATTTCTTCATCCCGGCCCGGGCGCCCGTAGATCACGTTCGGGAACCCCGAGATCATCAGGTTGTACACGGTCAAGCCCTGCGCCTTGTACCTCTCGATGAGGGCGCGCAGCTCGTCTTCCTGCCAGGGAATCTTCGGGCCGCCTCCCAGAACGTAGTTCACGCCGAGCTGCTTGATCCGGCGCATCCCGATCTCCGGCTGTTTGGGGTCACCCCCGCCGTCCCACATGCCCAGACACAACTTCGGCGTGTCCGGCCCTTCCACGATAGGCCACGGCCTGCGAACGGGCGCGGCTACCGCCGGCGCTACCGCCGCGGCGGCGGCCGTCTGAATCATTCCTCTGCGGGTAAGCCTCATAGAATCCTCCCAAGCCACAATCATGGGACAGTGTACACCGCCACGGTCCCTCGGGCGCCGGGGCCGCGATTGTGCCCGCCGTGACCCTGTCCCTATAATCAAGGTGGGAATGTTATGAGGCGGCGCCTGGTTTGGTTGGCCTTGCTCGGTGCGGCGTTGCTGGCCGCCCAGCAGCCGCGATCCCGTTCCGGCCCGGCTCAAGCCGGCTCGCAACCCGTCCAGGTGGACGACGAAAAGACCCGCATCATCCTCGACGTCACCCGCGTTAACATCCTGTTCACCGTCACGGATCGCAAGGGCCGGTTCATCACCAACCTCACCAAGGATGATTTCGAGGTTTACGAGGACAAGCGGCCTCAGAAGATCCTGGAGTTCACCGCCGAGTCCGACCTGCCCCTGCGCATTGCGCTGCTCCTCGATACCAGCAACAGCGTCCGGCCGCGCTTCCGCTTCATCCAGGAGGCTGCGATCGAGTTCTTGAACAGCGTGATGCGCCCGCGCTACGACAAGGCGCTGGTCATCAGCTTTGACACCAACGTCGAGCTGGTGGCGGACCTCACCGATGACCGGGACCGGCTGGCTTCCGCGATTCGCGAGCTTCGCCCCGGCGGCGGCACCTCCATGTACGACGCCATCTATTTTGCCTGCCGCGACAAGCTGGCCCAGGAGCAGCCCCGCCACAAGTTCCGCCGGGCGCTGGTCGTGCTCAGCGACGGGGAAGACAACCAGAGTCGCGTTACCCGCGAGCAGGCCTTGGAGATGGCCCAGAAGGCCGACGTGGTGATCTACACGATCTCCACCAACATCAGCCGGCTGGATACGGACGGGGACAAGGTGCTGCGCTATCTGGCATCGGAGACGGGCGGCCTGGCCCTGTTCCCCTTCAAGATCGAGGATCTGGCGCAGTCTTTCGAGAACATCGCCAACGAGCTGCGCCACCAGTACAACATCTTCTACCGGCCCGAGCCGCTCCGGACCGACGGGCGTTATCAGACCGTAGACGTGCGGGTCAAAGGCCGGCGCGATCTGATCGTGCGCGCCCGCAAGGGCTATTACGCCCCGCGGCTCTAGCCCGCCGCGCATTCCCGCTGCCGGTATAATTTTGTTGTCACCCGGCTCGCTGACGAGCGGAAAGGATTTCTCATGGACGAGAAGGATCGCGCCCGCGCGCTCAACCTGACCCTCAGCCAAATCGAGAAACAGTTCGGCAAAGGGTCCATCGTACGCCTGGGTTCCCGGGAGGCCGTCGTGCCCGTCTCGGTGATCCCCTCCGGTTCGATTTCTCTCGACGCCGCCCTGGGTATCGGCGGCTTTCCCCGCGGCCGCATCAGCGAAATCTTCGGCCCCGAAGCCTCCGGCAAGACCACCATCGCGCTGCACGTGGTGGCGAACGCCCAGAAGGCGGGCGGTATGGCTGCCTTCATTGACGTCGAGCACGCGCTGGACCCCATCTACGCGCGGCAGCTCGGCGTGGACGTGGACAATCTTTTGGTCTCCCAACCCGACTACGCCGAGCAGGCGCTGGAGATCACCAGCGCCTTGATCAACTCCGGCTCCATTGACGTGCTGGTCATTGACTCGGTCGCCGCGCTGGTTCCCAAGGCGGAGTTGGACGGCGAAATGGGCGAAGCCTACGTAGGCGTCCAGGCTCGGCTCATGTCGCAGGCGCTGCGCAAGCTCACCGGCATCGTATCCAAATCCAACACCTGCCTGATCTTCATCAACCAGATTCGCGAAAAGATCGGCGTGATGTTCGGCAATCCGGAAACCACCACCGGCGGCCGCGCCCTGAAGTTCTACGCCAGCATCCGCGTGGACATCCGTCGCGTCGCCGCCATCAAGGAGGGCGAGACTGTGGTGGGCAGCCGGACCAAGGTCAAGGTGGTCAAGAACAAGCTCGCCGCTCCCTTCCGGGAAGCCGAATTCGACATCCTCTACGGCCAGGGAATCTCGCGCGAGGGAGACCTGCTCGATCTCGGCGTGGCGCACAACCTGGTGGAGAAGAGCGGTTCCTGGTACAGCTTCCAGGGCGAGCGCATCGGCCAGGGGCGGGAGAATGCCCGCCAGTTCCTGCGCGACAACCCTGAAATCGCGGACCGCCTGGAGGCGGAGCTGCGCCGTGTCCTCGGCCTGACCCGTCCCACGCCGGAAGCCGAGAGCGCTACCGAGGCCGCTGCGAAAGCCGCTCCCGCCGCCGCGACTCGCGCCCGCTGAGGCGCCGGAAGCTCGCCAGATAGTTCCCGCAGCGCCCAGGTTAGCACGAAAAGCCCGAAAAAATGGGCATTCCGTGCATTTTTCTCTTTACTTCCGCGCAAACTTTCCTTATCATTGAAGCGATTCGATGTGATGGTCCGTCGCGCCAGCCATGCGCGGCCGGGCCGGTTCAATTGGGAGAATCGCAAAGGAGGTATATGGCTGAAGCCAAGAGGATGACGCAAACGCAACTGGTCCGGGAAATCGCCACCACGTGCGAGGTCCCTAACAAGACAGCCAAGCAATTTCTGGAAACGCTGGCTGCGATCGCCGTCCGCGAAACCAAGAAGACCGGCGTCTTCGTGCTGCCGGGTATCGGCAAGCTGGTCCGCGCCGAGCGCAAGGCCCGCATCGGGCGCAACCCCGCGACCGGCGAGACCATCAAGATCCCGGCCAAGAAGGTGGTCAAGTTCCGCGTGGCCAAAGCCGTCCGGGACGCGATCGTGCCCCCCAAGAAGAAGTAACGGCAGGGACAGCCATCCAGAAATGCGAACCCCGCGCCCCTGCGGGCGCGGGGTTTTTCTATGAAAGGATCCTCAGGACTCTGCTAGCGAGGGGAACGAGGCCAATTCTCAGGCCTGCTTCTTCTCCTCTGGCTTGTCCTCGCCCTTCAAAGCAATCTTGAAATTGCGGATGCCTTCGCCCAAGCCCTTGGCGACCTCGGGGATTTTCTTGCCGCCGAACAGCAGGACGGCGACACCCAGAATGACCAACAGCTCGGGCAGCCCGATGGAGCGGAGCATGCGTCCTCCTTGGTTCACTTCATTGTAGGCTCGGGCCGTCGCCGCGGTCAACCCGGCCTTGTGAACTCACCTTAACTCTACCACGCCGCGCCCGTCCCAAGTGACCTCTTCAGGCACGCTGGCCGCCGGAAACAGAAAGGCCGCGTAGCGAACCTCCACCCGGCTGCGCGCCGGAATCCAGCGGAAAGCCGGAACGCCGAACATCTCGCGACGCGCGATCATCTGCCGACGATTCTCGGGCATGGGCGAAACTCCGAACTCCATGCCGCGAGTCAGCGTCTGTCCGTTCCAGGGCGGGTTCATCCGGCAGTAGTTCTCTTCCCAGATCCCCATCCACGGAAAGTCCGCCTGCCGCCAGACGTAGCCGAAGGCCACCCGCCAGGCAGGCGACCAGGCGACAAACCAGGCTTGCTCCCGCCCCGGGTCCATCAGGTGCGTCGTGAACTCGCCCGAGACCGGCGCATCGGTGAACACCCGCAAGTCCTCCACACCGCCGTCCTTGTACGGCGCCCAGGGCCAGTCGAACTCCGCCCCGATCTTCAGGCGCCCCTTGCCCTGGCTGAAGTCGGATTCGAAGACCTTGGAACGGGTAGCCGTGGCGCGGAACAGCGTCTGGCCTTTGGCCAGGAAAGGCGGCCCGAGCGTGACGTGCTGGGTCCAGCCCACGGGGCGGTCCGTGGCCGAAACATTTTCGACCGTTTCTGTAAACTCAACCACGCGGCTGCCCGGCGCCAGCCGGATCGTCCTCGACACCCGCAGCCGCGCTTCCGGCAACTCCGCCTCGGCCCGAAGCCGGTCGCCCTCCACTTCGATCCGGTACGGCGCCACCGAGGCTTCCCCGTGCACCGGCAACCCGGCCGCAGCCTCTTCTTCCGTAGGCGGACCGAAGATATCCAGGCACAGGTTATGCCCCATGATGCCGGCCAGCAGTTTGCTCTCCGCGTTCCGCCCGTACTCGGGATGCAGCGCCGGATCGTAGCGTGACGGCTCAATCGAGGGCCAGGGCGGCGTCCATAACGGGTTCACGCCCGAGGCGCGATCGAAGATTTCGGCCACATGGCCGCCCTCCACCAGCACGGTAACCCGCAGCAGGTCATTTTCCAGGCAGAAAGCACGACGGTTGCGATACAGGATCTCGGCCATGGTTTCCACACTAACGCAAACAGGCGCCCGCTTCAGGCATCTCGGGGGCGCAAGTAAAACTCCAGCGCCTCAGGCACGGAAAGCCCGGCCGGTTCGCGTCGCGCTTCGGGGTGGGTCTTCCGGAAACGTTCCAGCATCCATCCCATCAGCCGCTCGACCACCTCCGGATGCTTGCGCGACACGTCGTGAAACTCGCCGGGGTCCTCCTTGAGGTCGTAAAGCCGCATCCACCGCCCGGGGGTCGGGTTATCGGTCTTGTAGCCATCCTGGCGCTCACGGCGGCCCGAGCAGAACACCAGCTTGAAGCGCTCGGTCCGCACGCAGGCTTCTTCGTTTTCCAGATACTCGCTGAAGACGTAATCGCGCCGGCGCGCCGGGCGGCTCCCCTCCAAATACGGGCGCAGGCTCCGGCCATGCTGTACGGGCAACGGCTCCAGACCGAATAGATCCAGAACCGTGGGCGCTACGTCCACCGCTTCGGTCAGGTCCCGCACCACGCCGCGCCGGATCCGCCCCGGCCAGCTCATGATCAGCGGAATCCTGATAGCCGGCTCATAACTGCAATGCTTCTCGAACCGCCCGTGATGTCCCAGACAATAGCCGTTATCTCCCATGTAAATCACCAGCGTGTTCCGGTCCAGGCCCAACTCGCGGAGCTTGTCCAGCACCACGCCGATGTTGCGGTCCAGGAAAGCCACCGAGGTGTAATAAGCGGCGATGATCCCCCTCTTGTCCTGATCCGTCAGCTCGCGGAAAATCAGCGGAATTTGCCACGCGTCCTCGGGTCCGACGCGCGGCGGGGTGAACCGGGCGGGATCAAAGAGGTCCCGGTCCTCCACAGGAAAGTCAAAGGGGGAATGCGGCTCGTGGAAACTTACCCACAACGCAAACGGGGTGTCCTTGCTTTCTTCGAGAAACTTCGCCGCCCGGCGCGCGATGTAAGTCCCGAGCATGTCCTCGTAATAACGCGGGTAAGGCAGCTTGTCGGCGTTCAGCCAGATGCGCGCGGGATCCTTGAAAGGCCGCCAGGGCGGTTTGGTCCGGATCTCGGGCGGTACGGACTTCGGCCGGACCTCCGCCTGCCAGGCCTTCCGCACCGCGTCTTCGGTCATGACCACCTCGAAGCCGTGCAAACCCGGCGCGGCGGGACGATTGAAATGCATCTTGCCGAAAACCGCGGTCCGGTAGCCGGCGGCGCGCAACTGCCGCGCCAGCGTCGGCTTGCCCTCCTCCAGCGCCGTCCGCAACACGGTCACGCCGGCAGAATGGGGCATTTGCCCGGTCAGGAACGACTGCCGGGAAGGCGTCGAGACGGGCGAGTTGCAGTAGTGGCGGGCAAAGTAGGCCCCCTCACGGGCCAGCCGGTCCAAATTCGGCGTACGCGCCAACCGATCGCCGTCCGCCCCCAGCACATAAGCCGCGTGGTCGTCGGAAATCAGGAACAGCAAGTTGGGACGGCGCTCGCGCCCTGCCAGAATCGCAGGGGGCCCCGCCAGGAATTCTCTTCGTGTCAACATCGAAGCTATGCTACAGCCCGGGATTGCGCCGAAACAAGGGTGGGGTACGCGCTCAGGCCGATCAGCCCGCGCTCGGCGCTGCTGCTTTGTGCCCCTTCAGCCGGGCCATGCGCGTTTCCCATTCCTTGCGCAGCTCTTCCCGCCGTTGCAAGACGTAGGCCTTGGCTTCCTCGAAACTCTTGAACACGCGCCGGCCCTTGATCAAATTGCATGGCCGGCACGCCGTTACGAGGTTGCGAGGCTCTTTCTTGCCGCCCCGCGCCCGCGGAATCACAAAATCCACGGTCATGACAAGGTAGTTCTCGAAACTGGTGGAACCGTCCAGCCCGCAATACTGGCAGCGGTAATGATCCCGCTTGAGAATATTCAGCCCTTCCTCGAGAGTCAGAGGCTTGGCGCGCCGAATCATCTGCACGAGGCGAGAAATGGGCATCGGACACCTCCCGCCCCCTAGTATGCCGCGGGACGCGTTTTATGGCACAGATTTTTTCGCGCTTCCCGATGCAGAATTCCCGGTACCCGCCGCCTGCGCCGCTTCCCCTGTCTGAACGGGAACCACGATATACGGGGTCGCGGTTTGCGGATCGGGGTAAAACCAGCCGCCCTCGCGGGCAAGGATCTCGAAGTAATACATCAGGTCCCAATCCGCCACGACCTCTTCTCCCGGAATCACGAATACCGGTTGCGCCCCTCTGGCCTCCAAGACCTTGAACTTCGCAAGTTGATTCAGCGGACGATAATACAGCCGGGTTACAAACGAGGCGCTAGCCGGCGAGATCCGCAGCGTTAGTTTCAGCGCCTGCCCGGCCGTAGCCATCCGCGGCGGGACGTGAAAGACCATCGGTCGCGGCCCCGGTTTGGGCGCCGCCGGCAGCGTGGGCGCAGACGCGGGAGAGTCCCGCCAGACGATAAGCCCGCTCGCCCGCCATGGGCCCTCGGGGAAGACCACGTCTATGTATCCCTCGCGCGCCTCCAGCAGCCGCTCCCACCCGCGGCCCTCCGGTGTCAATACGAGAACCCGGAATCGCCCGTCTCCCGTGCGGACGCGAAAGGTCTGTGCGCCGCGCCCTTCCAGCCAATCCCCGTACAAAACATTGGCAGGCAGGTGACGAGGATCCTTTACCGCGGAACGGATCTCCACGTACGGCGTCAACGGCAGCGCATGAGCCTTCCGCTCGCCGCCACCGACCCAGCCGTACCCTCGTTCCGCCGAGAACGCCGTCTCCGGCCCCACCGCCTGGAACCTCGGCTCCACCGTGTGCCGCCACAGGTAAGGATCCCGCCGGTAGATCGCCCCCGTCGCAGGCGGCTGCGGCGACTCTCCGAAATCGAAGCCGAACTCGAAGCGCCCCAGGTCTTCCCAGACGCGCTCACGCTCGGCCACCGTCTGAACATCGTGCCGGACATACGCCAGCCGATCCTTCCAGTGCCCGATGTCCTGCGGCCCGAAGGCCATTTCCCCCGGATAGAGCCCGTCGGTCAAGCGGACCAGGTCTTCCCAGACCGACTGTGCGGCCTCCAGCTCGCTTCGCGCCCGCTTCAGGGCAGCGCCGTCACCCACGCGGTAATGCCATGCCAGCTCGTACGCCGCCACCTGTTTGTGCGCGTGGTAGCGCGCCAGATGCGCCAGGACGCGAAAATCCGGCTCCGTAGCCACCCATTCCCGCGAGGGCACCCCGCGCGCCCGCACGTTTGCCATCCCTTGCTCGATGCGTGTCGCCATCTGCCGCAGCCGGGCCGCCGTCTCCAGCGGCGTCTGCTTGGCCGAAGCCACGCCCTTCAAGCGGTTCTCCACCGCCTCCGGGATCGTCGCCACGAAACGCCAGTCGCTGGGCCGCACTTCGATATAGGCGTCTATCAGGCCCCCGGGATTGACTTCGGGCCAGATGTACATGTTGGGATCCGCCATGTGGACGGCGACGATCTCGTTCAGCACGCCGCTGGCCGCGCGATAGACTTCCAAGGCGTCGCGCGCCGCCGCTCCGAAACGCCACTGGAATTCATCCAGCCAGACCGTCTCCGCGGTCTTGGGATCGTAGCTGAGCCGGCCCCACAGCAAGTAAAAAAGCCAGTAGCGCTCGAACTCCCACTTCCACCAGATCTTGTCCCGGTGGGCCGGCGTGAACACGCCCCACTTGCCGGGCCGATTGCCGAAGCCTTTCTGCGCCAGCGGCGGGTCAATCTCGAAACCGGCGGTTCCCGAAAGCGTGAACGTGGGCACAGCCCGCCGCACGTACTCCGGATCGCCCCAAACCAGGAGCCGGTGCGACCCCAACGCCCAGACCTCCCAGAAGAACTCGTAATGGCGCGGCTTCCTGAGCAGGTCGAGATAACTGTAGCCGGGAAACGTTTCCGCAGGCTGGTAGGGCCGGCCCAGATGCTCTGCCCAGTACTTGGTGGAAACGCGCAAGGGGACGCCGACGGAGTGCGCGGCCTCGATCATACCCTGCGCCAGCGCCCAGGCCCGCAGATCCAGCGTGACGCGCCTTCCTGCCTCCCGCAGCGCCCGGAATACCCAGTCCCGGTAGAAGCCCACCTGATCCTCGCGCGGGATGCCCGATTCCACATTGGTTCGCATCTGGACGCTTCGGATCGCCGGGCATTCCGCCAGGATGCGCCGCAGCGCCGCATAGCTGTAAGGGCCAATGTTTTTGGGCGTCAGCCCCACCACCGTCGGCATCTGGTTGGCCTGCACGTTGTGCTGCCAGATGCCCAGTGTGAAATCAATCCCGTGATCCGCCGCCGCCTGGGAAATGAACCGCAGCATCTCCAGATGGCGTTGCTGTTCCAGCGCGGCAAGGCCGGGCGCGCGGATCTCCGGGTAGTCATCCAGCGCCAGCCAGAAAGGGTAAGGCGGCGCCTGGTAGTTGGTCTGATGGGCATAGACCAGGTTGAAGCGGTTGAAGCGGCAGCGCGCCAGGAACGAAAACAAATCCAGCCAGTGTTGTTTCGAGTAGAACCACTCCTCCTCCAGCTCCCGGTTCTGCAGGAACCAGCGGATGCCGCGGATCGGAGTGGCCGGGCGACCGTGGGCGGCCCAGACCCGCCCTCGCCGCCGGATCTGCTCGGCCGCGTCCAGCAGGCCGTACATCAGCCCGCGCAAGTCCCCGCCCGTGATCAGGCCCGGGGCGATCCGGTACGTCTCCGGCGGTTCTGCGTTGAGTTCCGTGCGCACCCGGTAGAGCTCCGGCTTCAGGCCCCTTTCCTGCAACGCGCGCCGATACTCTTCCAGGCCGAACTCGACCGGCCCGGCCCAAGCCACCCAGGCCGCGGCCAGCAGGCTAATCCGCCACCACATGCCAGCCCCTTCGTGATAGATCCCGGTAGATCAGAAGCCCGGCGGCCAGAGCCGCCGCCAGAAAAATCAAACCAGCCGTGGTTTGTTTCAGCAGCAGCTTGCCCACCCCGAACAGCGCTCCGTAGATCAGCACGCAGCCGGCCGCCGCGTCGGCCAGATTTCGCCATCCTTCCCCGTCGGCCCTCACCTCCGGCGCCAGCCGCGCAATGGGCGCCCACCCGCGCCCCGAAGGCCGAACGCGCCGATAAAACTCCAGCAGCTTCTCGATGGGCTCGGGACGCGTCAGAAAGGTGGTCGCCAGCCACACCGCTGTGGTCACGCTGATGGTGACGATCATGATCCAGGCGAAGCCCAGCGGATCGTCGCTGTCCAGCCCCCAGAAAAGCTGAAGGCTCAGCGAAACCACGAAGGCCGCCACCATCGAGGAAACCTCGCTCCAGGCGTTCACCCGCCACCAATACCAGCGCAGCAGCAGCACTCCGCCCGTGCCTGCCCCAGTCACGATCAGCAGCTTCCAGGCGGCCGCAATCGAACTCATGTAAAACGTGACCACCGCGGAAACCAGGGTCAGGAACACCGTGGCCAGCCGCGATACCAGCACATAGTGACGCTCGCTGGCCTCCCGTCGCAGGAAACGGCGGTAAAAGTCGTTGACTAGGTAGCTGGCGCCCCAGTTCAGTTGCGTGGCGATCGTGGACATGTAAGCGGCCGCAAAAGCCGCCACCATCAGACCGCGGAGCGAGGCAGGCAGATGATCGAGCATGACCCGCAAATAGCCGGCCTCCGGGTCGGCCAGGCCTGGATACAGCACCAGCGCCACCAGCGCGGTCAGGATCCACGGCCAGGGCCGCAGCGCGTAGTGCGCTACCTGGAACCACAACGTCGCCAGCAAAGAATGTTTTTCGTCCTTCGCCGAAAACATGCGCTGGGCCACGAACCCGCCGCCGCCCGGCTCCGATCCCGGATACCAGGTCGCCCACCAGTTCAGGGAAATGTAGACCAGGAACGTCAGCATGGGCATCCAAGCCGAGTTCGGGTCGGGAACGAAGCTCAACACGGAGCCGGCCTGCCCCGCAGCCGCCCGCGCCCGATCCAGCTCGTGCAACCGGGCCAGCAAACCGTCTATGCCACCCACGGCGCCCACCGCGAACACCGCCAGCACGATCACCATGCCCATGGCAATGGCGAACTGCACGAAGTCGGTCACCAGAACTCCCCAGAGGCCCGAGATCGTCGAGATCAGCGAGGTCACCGCAATCATGCCCAGGGTGATGGCGATGGCCTGGATCTTGTTGACGCCCAGCACGTGCTGGAGGATCTTCACCATCGCCAGATTGACCCACCCCAGCACGATCGAGTTGATCAGCAGGCCCAGGTACAGCGCCCGGAAACCGCGCAGGAAAGCCGCCGGCGCACCGGAGTAGCGGATCTCGGCGAATTCCACGTCGGTCATGACGCCCGCACGTCGCCACAGCCGCGCGTAGAAGAACACGGTCAACATTCCGCCGGCCACGAAGTTCCACCACAGCCAGTTGCCCGCGATCCCGCCCTTGGCCACCAGACCGGTGACGGCAAGCGGCGTGTCCGCGGCGAACGTGGTCGCCACCATCGAGGTGCCCGCCAGCCACCACGGAACGTTCCGCCCCGAGAGGAAATATTCCTGGGTGTTGCGTCCCGCCCGCGTCCGGTAATACAGCCCGATCCCGAGGCTGAGCAGAAAATAAAGCGCGATGATCAGCCAGTCCAGCGCCGCCAGTTGCACCCTGCGATTATAGTTCGCGCCCCTCGCCAGGCGGAACCGTCCCGCCGCGTTGAGATTGCGCCCCGCGGGAACTTATCATTGTTAAGCCATGGACAAACTCACCGTGCTCCTCGTTGCCACCCTGATCCTGGCCGCGCAGGTGAAGCTCAAGCCCGGCCAGCCCCAAGTCGGCCCGCCCGGCCAGGCGGCGCCCACCGCCGTCTTCCCTAGCTTCTTTTCCCCGAAAGACTTCGAACTAACCGCCGACCCCGATGCGCCGCAGTGGAAGGGCATCCCGGGCGTCTTCGCCGAGCGCGACCAGTTCGGAAACCTCGTGCCCAACCACCGCACCGAGATCCGCTCCCGCTGGACCGGGCAGAATCTCTATCTGCTCTATATCTGCCCCTACGAGCAACTCTACCTGAAGCCCAACCCCTCCACCGCCACCGAGACCAACAAACTCTGGGAATACGACGTGGCCGAAGCGTTCATCGGCTCCGACTTCCAGAACATCCGGCGGTATAAAGAATTCGAGGTCTCGCCTCAGGGCGAGTGGGTGGACCTGGATATTGACCGCGATCACCCCAAGCCCGAGGGCGGCTGGCTATGGAACTCGGGCTTCAAAGTGAAAGCGCGCATTGACGAGAAAGCAAAGATCTGGTACGCGGAGATGCAAATCCCCTTCGCCAGCATTGACAGCCGCCCGCCCCGCGAAGGTAACGAGCTGCGCATCAACCTCTACCGCGCCCAGGGGCCGCCGCCTAACCGCAAGTTCATCTGCTGGCAGCCCACGCACAATCGCTCCTTCCACACCCCGGAGGCCTTCGGGCGCCTGGTGCTCAAAGGAAAGCCTTGATCGCGACGGCCTGAAAACGCGCCGTACAAAGCGAGGCCGGGCCACGCTTCAGTGCGTCGGCTCGGAGGGCAGGACGAAAATCTTTTCGCCGGGCCGGACGCGCTTTTGCCGTTGCCGCAAGTATAGTTCCTGCTCGCTGGGGTCCTCCTGAAGCCTGCGCAAACGCTCCCACTGTTCTTGAATCTGCCGGGCCATCTCCGCGTTGCTTTGCTTCATCTGCTGGATCTGGCGCCACTGCTCCCAGCAGCGCGCATAGGCGGCAGGCACGTCCAGCAGAAAGAACAGCAGTGCCCCGGCCAACAGGACCGCCATGAAGGCAAGAACCCAAAGCCCGTTGCGTCGTTGCATCCCTACATTCGTTTATAATCCTGTTTGGCTCTGCGGGGAAGCGGGATGAGCGAAAAAATTGTCGTTTTCTCCACCTGTGGTTCTGCCGACGAAGCAGCCAACATCGCGCGCCGGCTCGTCGAAGCACGCCTTGCGGCCTGCGTCACTGTGATCCCCGGCGCGCGCAGCTTCTATCGCTGGAAAGGCGCCTTGGAGGAGGCGGGCGAGTGGCTCCTGATGATCAAGTCCCGCAGCGACCTGTTTGAACGGCTGCGGAACGAACTGATCACGCTCCACTCCTACGAAGTGCCGGAACTGCTGGCTGTGCCCGTCGTGCACGGCTCGGCGGAATACCTTGCGTGGCTGGAGAGCGAACTGGCCGAGGAGGCCGGATGAGCACCGCCCCCGCTACCCTGAAACCCACGCGCACGCGGCATTGGGTGGTGGTCTTCGCCGTCACCCTGGCCATCATCACCTACATTGACCGGGTGTGCATCTCGCAGGCCGCGCCCCTGATGCGCCGCGACTTGGGCCTGTCGCCCATCGAAATGGGCATGGCTTTCTCAGCCTTCGGCATCGCCTACGCCCTGTTCGAGATCCCGGGCGGATGGCTGGGCGACTGGCTCGGGCCGCGCCGCGTGCTGATGCGCATCGTGATCTGGTGGTCGTTTTTCACCGCAGCCACGGGCTGGGTCTGGAACCTGGCCTCGCTGGTGGTCACGCGCTTCCTGTTCGGCGCCGGCGAAGCGGGTTGTTTCCCCAATCTGACCAAAGCCTTCACGACCTGGCTGCCGCAACACGAGCGCGTTCGCGCCCAGGGAATCATGTGGATGAGCGCCCGCTGGGGCGGCGCCTTCACTCCCATGCTCGTGGTCTGGGTCCTCCACCACGTCCACTGGCGCCGTTCCTTCGAAATCTTCGGCGCCCTCGGCCTCATCTGGGCTTTCTTCTTTTACCGCTGGTTCCGGGATAACCCGCGCGATCATCCGCGCGTCAACGAAGCCGAACTCGCCCTGCTGGCCGGGGCCGAACGCGCTGCCTCCGGCCACGGCAACGTGCCCTGGGGAACGCTGATTCGCTCCCGCACCGTCTGGATGCTCTGGCTCCAGTATTTCTGCGTTTCTTACCCCTGGTACTTTTACATAACCTGGCTGCCCAGTTACCTCCAGGAGTACCGCGGACTTACTCCCGAGCACGCTGCCCGCCTGGCCGTTTTCCCGCTGTTTTTTGGCGGCCTCGGCTGTATGTTCGGCGGCTTTATCGCGCCTTACGTAACCCGCTGGCTGGGAAGCGTCGCCCGGGCCCGCAGGGCAATCGCCTACACCGGAGCGATCGGCGCCTGCCTGTTCCTGCTCCTGCACACCGTGATCCGCGACCCGTTCTGGGCCATGTTCGCCATGGGCATGGCCAGCTTCGGCAACGACATTCTCATGCCTGGAAGCTGGGGCGCCTGCATGGACGTAGGGGGCAAGTACGCGGGCACCCTCTCGGGATCCATGAACATGATGGGTAACTTCGGCGGCGCCCTGGGGCCGGTAGTTCTAGGCTATGTCCTGCAAAAAACCGGAAGCTGGATCCTGAACTTTTACATCATGGGCGGCATTTACCTGGTGGCTGCCCTGGCCTGGCGATTCATTGATCCGGTTACTCCTCTGAAGGGCGCCAGCCTGGACGAGTAACCGGGCGATCGTTCGCCTTCCGCCTCAAGCTTCCTCATCGGGCACTCGCCCGAAGCCCAGCAGATTTTCCATACGGCTGAACACGTAAGAGAACCCCTGAACTTTGGGGCTGCGGTTGCCCTCAATCGTGTACAGCATGCCGTCGCGCAGGTGATGCACCAGGCCGGCGTGCCCCTTCCATCCCTCGAGCTTCTCGCGCCACCAGATCACGATGTCGCCGGGCTGCGGCTCGAACCCTGTGCCCGGCGGCCAGGCCCAACCCCGCTTCCTGAACTCGTTCAACAAGGCGCGGGCGCTTACCGTGTAGGTGAAGGGAATCCCGCGGGGATGCTGCGCGTAACACCAGCTCACGAAGGCGGCGCACCACGAACTGCCTTCCGGCGCAAGACCCCTCAGGTACTTGCGCACGAACGGTCCGCTGTTATTTCCGCCGATTTCCCCCGCCCCCGCCCTCAGCTCAGCGATGGCCGCCTGCAACGCGCTGCGCCCGCGCTCGGTGCCGCCGAACTCGGGTCCGGGCATCGTGGCGTAGTCCACGGGCACCGGCGGGTGAATCAAAGGCTTGGGATGCGTGAGACTCCACCACGTCAGCGGCCCCACCACGCCGTCCACCACCAGCGGCTGGCCATGCTGATCCAGATTCTGCGACTGGAAGGCGCGCACGGCCCGCAACGTCTGCGCGTCGAAAACGCCGCTGACCTCCACGCCGTAACCGCGCTCCCTCAGCAGCTCCTGCAAGCTCCTCACCTCCGGCCCCGCATCCCCTTTGCGCAACGTCATCGGCATCCTGACCTCCGCCGCGCTATTGTAAATCCCGTTCATCCGGCGGGACTTCGGGAAAGGCGCAAAAGTCCTCATGCTATAGTGAAAATTTCCCCCCATGATGTTGGACAAAGTCTACGAGCCCCAACGGTTTGAGCCTCGCTGGGCCCAGTGGTGGGTGGAACAGGGCCTCTTCCGCGCCTCGGTGGAAGCCCCCGGCCCCGTCTTCTCCCTCGTCATCCCACCGCCCAACGTCACCGGGTCCCTGCACATCGGCCACATGCTCGAGCACACCGAAATTGACGTCACCGTCCGCTGGCATCGCATGCGCGGCTACAACACGCTGTGGCTGCCCGGAACCGACCACGCCGGCATCGCCACCCAGATGCTGGTCGAGCGCGCCCTGGCCGAAGAGGGACTCGATCGCCGCAAACTGGGCCGCGAAGCCTTCCTGGAACGCGTCTGGGCGTGGAAAGAACGCTACGGCGACACCATCAAGCGCCAGATGATTCGGCTGGGCGCCAGTTGCGACTGGAGCCGCGAACGCTTCACGTTGGATCCCGGCCTGTCGCGCGCCGTCCGCGAAACCTTCGTCCGCCTCTACGAAAAAGGCCTGATCTACCGCGGCGAGTACATGGTCAACTGGTGCCCGCGCTGCCAGACCGCGCTGTCGGATCTCGAGGTCGTACACGACGAAACGCCCGGCAACCTGTGGTACATCCGCTACCCGGTGATCGGGATGGATCGCTTCCTGGTGGTCGCCACCACTCGTCCTGAAACGATGCTGGGCGACACTGCCGTCGCCGTCAACCCGGCGGATGAGCGCTACCGCGACCTGCACGGCAAGCGCGTCCTGCTGCCCTTGATGAACCGCGAGATCCCCGTCATCGTGGACGAGTTGGCGCGTCCCGACTTCGCCACCGGCGTGGTCAAGGTCACTCCTTCCCATGACCCCAACGACTTCGAGGCCGGCCGCCGCCACAATCTGCCCAAAATCCAAGTCATCGGCGAGACCGGCACAATGACCGCCGAGGCCGGTCCCTACGCCGGGCTGGACCGCTTCGAAGCGCGCCGCCGCGTGGTGGCCGATCTGGAACAGCTCGGCCTGCTCGAAAAAATCGAACCCTACACCGTGAGCCTGGGCAAGTGCCAGCGCTGCAAGACGCCGGTCGAACCCCTGGTCTCCATCCAGTGGTTCGTGCGCACCAAGCCCCTGGCCGAACCCGCCATCCGCGTCGTCGAGGAAGGCCGCATCCGCTTCATCCCCGAAAACTGGACCAAAACGTACTTCGAGTGGATGTACAACATCCGCGACTGGTGTATTTCGCGCCAGCTTTGGTGGGGCCATCGCATCCCTGCCTTCTATTGCGCCGACTGCGGCCACACCACCGTGGCCCGCCAGGATCCCCAAGCCTGCGCCTCCTGCGGCTCCCCGCGCCTCGAGCAGGATCCCGACGTCCTCGATACCTGGTTCAGCTCCGCCCTCTGGCCTTTCTCTACTCTCGGCTGGCCCGACGACACGCCCGATCTGCGCAAGTTCTACCCCACTTCCCTGCTCATCACCGGCTTCGACATCCTGTTCTTCTGGGTCGCCCGCATGATCATGATGGGCCTGGAGTGCGTCGGCGACGTGCCTTTCCGCGAAGTCTACATCCATGGACTGGTGCGCGACGCCGAACGCCAGAAGATGTCCAAGACTCGCGGCAACGTGATTGACCCGCTGGAAGTAACCGAAAAGTACGGCACCGATGCCGTCCGCATGTCGTTGCTGCTTGGCGCCGCCCCCGGCACCGATATCGTGCTCACCGAAGAGCGCATGCTGAGCGCTCGCGCCTTCGCCAACAAGATCTGGAACGCTGCCCGCTTCCTCTTCCTGCACATGGAGCGCTGCGGCGTCCAGCCCTGGCTGCCGCCTGCCAACGCACCCCGGCGGCCCGAGCCCGCGGCCCCCGACGGCAGCGCCTGGCTGGAAGATCGCTGGATGTTCAGCCGCTTGAACCGCGTCACCGATGCCGCCAACCGCGCCATCGCACGCTACCGCTACCATGAACTCGCCCAGTTGCTCTGGCAGTTTTTCTGGCACGAGTTCTGTGACTGGTACGTCGAGATCAAGAAACTTCGCTTCCGCGAAAACTCAGGCCTGAATGCGGACTGGCGCAACCTCCTGACCGTTTTTGAAGCCGGCTTGCGCCTGCTCCATCCGGCCATGCCTTTCATCACCGAAGAGCTCTGGCAACGGCTGGCGGCCAATCAAAGCGAACGGCCCGTTTCGATCGCCCTCGCGCCCTACCCCCAATACGACGCCGCCGGCGATGACCCGGAAGCCGAACGCCAGATGGAACTCGTCCAGGAAATTGTCGTCGCCGCGCGCAACCTGCGCACCACGCTGCAACTGGATCCCAGGCAAACGCTGGACGCTGTCCTTTACTCCCCGGATCTGGCCGCTGACCTGGCGGAAAGCCATCGCGAGATCATCGAGCGACTGGCCGGCATTCGGCTCGAGATTCAGCGCGAGGGCCGACCCACGCCCGGTCCCGCGGTCCGCTCCACGCCCGAGTTCGACCTGCTCCTCCGCATCCCGGCTGCGCAGAGCGATGCGCAGCGCCGCCGCCTCGAAAAGGAGATCCAGCGACTGGAAAAACTGGTCGCTTCCTCGCAGGCGCAACTCGACAACGAGGAGTTTCTGCGCCGCGCGCCGGCCGAAGTCGTCGCTTCGCTGCGCGAGAAACTGGCCGATTACAAAGCTCAACTGGCCAAGAATCGCGAGGCTCTCGCCGCCCTCAGTCAATGATGCGCTTCGACGTGGATCATCCCGAGATCCTCGAAGCCGTGCGCCGCGCCCTGGCCGAAGACATCGGGTCCGGCGATATCACCTCGCAAGCGTGTGTCCCGATTCACGTGCGCGCCCAGGGGCGCTTCTTCGCCCGCGAGCCGCTGGTGGTGGCGGGCGTCGAGCTGCTTCCCGTGATCTATCAACAGCGCGGCGGCGTGGAGGAGGTCCGTCTGCAGGTGGCCAGCGGCGATGAGGTTCAGCCCGGCCAGTGCCTGGCTTGGGTGCGCGGGCTGGCCCGCACGCTGCTGGAATGCGAGCGCGTAGCGCTCAATTTTCTCCAGCGGTTGAGCGGCATCGCCACGCTGGCGCGGCGCTTTGCCCGTGCGGTGGAAGGCACCCGCTGCCGCGTGCTCGATACGCGCAAGACCACGCCGGGCCTCCGCCGCCTGGAAAAAATGGCCACAGCCGCAGGCGGCATCATGAACCACCGCATGGGCCTCTACGACGCCGTGCTCATCAAAAACAACCACATCGCGATCACCGGAGGCGTCCGCGAAGCGATCTTCCGCGCCCGCCGCCTCGGGCGTCCCATTGAAATCGAAGTGCGCAACCGCGAGCAAATCGAAGAGGCGCTGGAGTGCGGCGTGGCCCGCCTGCTGCTCGACAACTTCACGCCGGAAGAAGCCGCCGCCGCGGTCCGCCTGATCGCCGGTCGCGCTCAAGTGGAGATCTCTGGCGGCATTACCCTGGAAAACGTTCGCGCCTACGCGGAAACCGGCGCGGACTTCGTTTCCACCGGCGCGGTAACGCACTCGGCCCGCGCTGTGGACATCAACTTCCGCCTGGAGCCGCTCTGAGGTGCCCCTGGATTTGGAAGCCGTGCAGGCCGCTCTTCCCGGCCGCCGCATCCGCTGGTTTGCACGCGTCGGCTCCACGATGGACGAAGCGGCGCGGCTGGCAGCCACCGGCGAGGCCGACGTCGTGGTGGCCGACGAGCAAACCGCCGGACGCGGTCGCTTCGGCCGCGCCTGGCACTCCGAACCGGAGGCGGGTCTCTACACGACCCTCATCCTGCGGCCGCCTCTGCGCTCCGGCGACGTCCCGGCCCTCACCCTCGCCCTGGCCCTGGCTACCGCCGAGGCCATCGCACGCGTGGCCGACCTGCGCTGCGACCTGCGCTGGCCCAACGACGTGCTGCTCGAAGGTAAAAAGTGCGCGGGCATCCTGGTCGAACTCGCCGGCAGCGCTTTCCTGGCCGGCATCGGCATCAACGTCAACCACACGCGCTTCCCCGAGGAACTCGCGCACCATGCGACCTCGCTGCGCCTCGTCTCCGGGCACTGCCACTCGCGCGAACGGCTGCTCATCGAGCTGGTCCGAACGGCCGAAAGCTTTACTCGCATGCTGGTGGAAGGCGGGTCGCGCCCCGTGCTCGAAATGTTCCGGCGCGCTTCCAGTTTCGCCCGTGGCCGCCGTGTGCGCGTGGAAGCTCACGGCGCTGCGCTGGAAGGCGTCACCGACGACTTGGATCCAACCGGATTCCTCTGGGTCCGAACCGACGACGGCACGCGCATCCTCATCCGTTCCGGAGGAGTCCGTCCCGTGGAGTGAAACCATCATGCTCATCGCACTCGACGTAGGAAACACCAACGTCACCATCGGCGCCTTTGAAGGTCAGCGCCTCATCGCCCGCTGGCGCCTGAGCACCGCACGGGAACAAACCGCCGACGAGTGGGGCATCCTGATCCGCAATCTCTTCGTCCTTTCCGAGCTGAGGCCGGCTGCAATCGAGGGCATCATCGTCTCCAGCGTCGTCCCTCCGCTGGATCCCGCCCTGGCCCAGATGGCCGAGGATTACTTCGGTCTGCCGGCGATGTTCGTCACGCCCGAAACGGACACCGGGCTGAAAATCTGCTACGACAATCCCCGCGAAGTCGGCGCAGACCGCATCGTCAACAGCGTCGCCGCCTTTCACAAGTACGGCGGCCCCTGCGTGGTAGTGGACCTCGGCACCGCCATTACCTTCGACGCGGTGTCCGCCCGCGCCGAATATCTCGGCGGCCTCATCTGCCCGGGCATCGGTATGGCGGCGGAAAGCCTCTTCGCCAAGACGGCCCGCCTGCCGCTGGTGGAATTCCGCGAGCCTGCACGGCTCATCGGCACAAACACCGTAGCGAGCATGCAGGCAGGTCTGTATTTCGGCGCCCTGGGAATGATTGATGGCATCCTCGAACGCCTGCTCGCCGAACTCGGGCCCCAGACCAGGGCGGTCGCCACCGGAGGCCAGGCGCGCCTGATCGTTCGCGGCTCCCGCTACCTCAAAGATCTGGACGAAAATCTTACCCTGGAGGGACTCCGCCTCATCTGGGAACGCAATCAAAAGCCATGACGCAAGCGCCCCAGCCGCCGCCCGAGGACGACAACCAGGAATGGACCTTCAACTACTTCAACTACTTCACCGAGATTGAAGAGCACTTCCAGCGCGCTCGCGGCACCGGGCTTTTCCTGCTTTCGCCCCTGGACTGGGCGCTCATCGAAACCTGGAAAAACTCCGGGATCCCTCTGGAAGCCGTGCTGCGCGGCATTGATGCGGCCTTCGAGAGCTGGCGCAAACGCCGGGTCCGCTCGCAGATGATCAACTCCCTGGCCTACTGTGCGCAGGCCGTGATGCGGGAAGCCGAGGCGATGGCCGGCAGAGCGACGCCCCGCCCCGCCCGTTCCTCCACGCCGCCCTTTTCCACCGAGGAACTCCGCGCCTACTTGGAGTCCAACGCCGCCGCGCTTAGCCGCCACAACGATCCGGTCCTCGAAGAAATCGCGCAGGCGCTCGATCGGCTGGCCGCCGACATCGAAAAATACGCCGCGGACCTGGAAGATCTGGAGCGCCGCCTCACGGCGCTGGAGGAACGCATGATCGCCGCCGTCCGCGCACGCCAGTCCGAGGAAGATCTCGTGGCCGCGCGGCGCGAACTGGACCGGCAGTTGCGACCGTATCGCTCGAAAATGACCGCCGAGCAACTGGCCATGCTGGAGAAACAGTTCCTCGAGCGCCGGCTTTTGGAATCCCTGGGGCTCCCCCGGCTCAGCCTGTTCTACCTGGCGTGACCGGGGTGATCCGGCGCCCGGTCCGTTTGGCCGGGAAATTGCATTTGAAGCCGCGGCGGTGAGTTCTGCTATGCCGAAATTCCCCGAACCGCTGGCGCTTCAGATCTGGCGCATGTACCAGCAAGGCCTGAATTTTCATGAAATTGCGGAAGAACTGGGTCTTCCCCCGGATCGCGTGCGCGCCAGGATCGCCGCCGTGGCCCGCGTATCCCGGTGGACACAAGTGGGTCCCCATGACCCAGTTTCCTCCCCGCCGGAGGCCAACCCGGTTCAATAACCGCACTTCACAAAAACCGCTGCGTGCCGTCCAGCTTCTGCCCGCTCAAAAGGAAACCGGCGCGCGCGAATCGGTAACCGACGTCGCGCAGCGTCACCAGGCCCGCCAAAGCTCCCACGATCGCTTCCAGCGTCACCAGAATGCGAATCTTCCATCCCGCAAGAAAGCCGAAGTGCTTGCGGGCATAGCGCGCTGCGCCCAAGGCCCAATCTGCCGAATAAAGGGCGCGAACCCGCGGCTCGCGTCGCAACTCGGGCAACCCAGCGGGCGTCATTCGCGCCCTGACCGCCGGCAGCAGCATGATCTTGCGGCCCGCCCGGCGCACCTGCGCTGCGATCTCGGCGTCGGCCCAGCCCTGGCCGTACCGCTCGTCAATGTATCGCAGGGCCTTCAGAAAATAACTGCGAATCATGAGGGCCGCCAGCGACGGGAACTCGACCGTCACGGGCTCGCCGTCGCTTTTCGGCACAGTCACTGGCTCCCAGCGTCCCCTGCGCGCAGCTCGCAGAGCGCCCGCGGCGTCCGGCAAGCGGTAGAATTGCTCGCACGGCTTGCCCTCGCCATCCACCAGCAGGGGACACACCGCCATGACGGCGGACTCGGCGAAGAGATAATCGGCCAGCTTCGAGACCGTCTCCGGGGCCACCTCGACCTCGGGCGCCAGAAAGAAGAAAAATTCGCCCTTGGCCGTGCGCATGCCGATGTTCAACGCCTTGACGACCCCGAAACGGCGCGGTAGCCTCAGAAACGTCGCTCCCGGAAACTCGGTGTCCAGTCGCGGACTCTCGTCCTGCGAGCCGTTGTCAATGACCAGAATTTCGAAGCGCTCGCGTTCAACGGAGCCTTCCAGCGCTTGCAGACATCGCCTCAAGGCCGGAGCGTTGTCTTCGGAAACAACCAGTACGGAGACCTGCGGCGGCGCTTGTTCTCGTTCCTCTTCTCCCATCCAGTGGCAATCATACCGCACCGCCCGGCCCGAACCAGCCCTCCGCGGCTTGCCATAATAAAGTCATGCGCTGCGCAGTAGGACTCGCCGTCGTGCTGCTCGGCCTGGCGTGGCCCCTGACCGCGGACCCGCCCATGACCCGCCTCCGCATCGAGGTCCGCAACTACAACAACAAGCCGGTCGAACGGGCCAGCGTGGTGGTCCGCTTCATCGAGGGTCGCTCGCCCGCCAAACTCGGCAAGAAAATCGTCACCCAGTGGGAGCTGCGGACCAATCAGGATGGCCTGGTCAAGGTCCCGCCGATCCCCCAGGGCAAGATCCTCATCCAGGTCATCGCCAAGGGCTACCAGACCTTCGGCCAGACCTTCGACGTGGCGGAGGAAGAGAAGACCATCGAAATCAAACTGAATCCGCCGCAGCCGCAATATTCGGCGCACCAATAACCGCGCGCAGCTTCACAGGATCAGCTCGAGCTTGTCGCGATCGAAGCGGATCTTCTTGCCCAGATCCAGCGCCAGACCTGCCATGCAAACCGCCACCGCGTGCGAGAAGCCGGCCTGGATGTCGGCGCGCGGAGTGCCCCGCGTGCGCACGCACTCCAGGAAGTTCTCCATGTGGGAGTTCATGGGCACTTCGGGCACCTTGATCTCTTCCGTGAGCCGGTCAGGCATGCGGCTGCCTTCGCCCGTGATCTTCATCGCATCGGCATCCAGCGTGCCGCGCGTTCCGAACCACAGGTTGCGGTTGCCTGCCGCGTTGGTCAGGCTCATGGAGAAACTGACCAGAAAGCCTTTGGGGTAATCCAGCAGAGCGTGGAAAACGTCCGAAGTTTCCCGCCCGTCCTTCCACAGGTAAACGCCGCCATTGGCGACCGCGCCCGCCGGGTACGGATCGTCCAGAAACCAAGGCACCAAGTCAATGAAGTGGCACATCCACAGCCCGGCGATGCCGTTGGTGTAATCGCGGAATAGCTGCCATTCGCGGAAGCGCCGGGCATCGAAGGGCCGCGACGGCCGGTGCATCAGAAACTGCGGCCAGGCTACATCCTCCGGTCGGATGTGCGTGTAATCGCGCCGCCAGCGCGGCTCCTGAAAGTTCACGGAAAACTCCACACGCGTCACCTGGCCGAGAATGCCCGAGCGGACCAGTTTGGCCGCGCCCGCCAGGCGCGGATCGCTTCGCCGCTGCGTGCCGATCTGGACCACGCGGTCGCTCTTGCGCACCGCCAGATACGCCGCTTTGGCCTCGTTGAAGTCCACCCCCATCGGCTTCTCGCAGTAGGCGTCCTTGCCGGCCTCCACCGCGTCCTTCAGCATGATCGAGTGCGTGAAGTCGGGCGCCGCGATCAGCACCGCGTCCACGTCGCGCCAGCTCAGCAGTTCCTTGTAATCCACGGTCTGGCGCGGCTTGATCCCCCACGTCTTCTCAACAAACTGCACGGCCTTCTCGCGATTGGGCCGGTAGACGTCGCAGATCGCGGTGATCACGGCGTTGGCGCCCTTGGCCTGGGCAACCTGGCGCATCAGTTCGGAGCCGCGCCCGCCCGCTCCGATGACGCCGATCTGAATCCGGTCGTTGGCTGAGCGCGCCCGCATGGCGGCCGCGCCCAGGGAAGCAGACATGAATCCACGGCGGGAAAGATCAGAACTGAGATCCAGCATAGAAGACATAGAACCGCAACCGAGGGGTGGTTGGCAAGCGGTCCGAAACCCGGCTCCTCAGGGCTGCGAGCTCTCCGAACGGGACCCCTGCGGCGGGGCCTTCCGGACCTCCTCCAAGTAACGCTGCACGTAATCGCGAAAGATCAGCGGAACCTCGTCGCGACTGATCTCGCCGCCCGCTTCCCGGTGCCGGGCCTCCCGTTCCGCGTACGGCGTGCGCAGCTTCTGCGTGCCGGAAGCCACTTCCACGGTGACCTCTCCCGTGAGGGTGGCCTGTCGCCGCCCGATGAGTTCGGTCAACTTGCCCATCGCGGCCAGTTGTTCGGCCGCTGCGGTCTCTTTGCGCCCGTCCTCGCGCCCGATGCCGCTACGGCCTTCTTTAGCCGGCTGGAGATCTGTGTCCGGCCCGCCCGACTTGCCGGTAGCGCCTCTCGCGCTCTGCGTTGCGTCGCCTTCCTGCTCGCCTTCAGCTTCCGTGCTGGCCTCGCCCCGCGACTGGCGCCCCGAACCCGGCATGCCTTTCTCGCCGCGCCGGTCCGCCCGCGACGACTCCCGCGTTCCCTCCGGACTCCCCACTGCCATCGAATCGCTGCCCGAGGATCGCGATTTCAACTGTGAGAGCAGGCTCGCCAGGGCTTCGCGAAATTTCTCGAGCAGGTCGCTGTTGCCGTTGTTCCAGGGCTGCCGGAAATCGGACGACCCACTCTGCGAGTCGCCCGTCGGACCGTCGCCCGCGCGCGCCATCCGCCCGTCGCCCTCGTCCAGCTCGGAGCCTTCTTCGGAAAGGCCTATGGGCACAGGCTGACTTAGGTCAGGCTTGGGCGGCGCGGTCGCGATTTCGCCCCCGGCGCCGCCTTCGTGCGTCAACGCCTGCCTGGGCGACCGCCCGATTTCACTATCCGCCTGCGAAGCCAAACCCAGCCGTTCCAGCACCCGGCGCATCCGGTCCACGAGCGCCGGCTCCGAAGTTCGGGCCCGCTCCGCGGCCTCTGGCGCGGTCCGCGGCCACATCGCAGCGGCGACGGGAGGACGAAGATCCAGACGAGCCTGCGCGCCATAGCGCAACGCGAACAAAGCCGACGCAATCACGACCAGGCCCGCCAGCACCCACACAGACCGGGGAAGGCGGACGGGCTCGGCCCGCGCCGCGTCAATTTGTCTTGCAAACTGCTCCGCCTGGGCGAACAGCGTGGCGCGGGCTTCGTCGCCCTGCTGGCAATCTCCATCCATGCTCCGAAAGTAGAAGGCCGTGGAAAGCGTGTCGAACAGGCCCAACCGCCGGTCTACCTGCTGCAAGACCACGTACGGCTGCGGACGCGCCCGGATCAACCTCACCACGCCGAGAGCGACCGTTCCCAGCGCCCAGGCCAGCAGCCAGCCGGTCTCCATGAGGCTCACTCCGGCCACCAGCAACGCCGCCAGCGCCGCTGCCCCCACCGAGAGCGTCCACACGGTCTCGGCCACGGCGACGTTGATCCACCGCCTGCGAAGCAAACTGCGGGTAAGCTCGTTCAAGGCTGCCGCGTCGAGATCCTCAGGCCTCCGCCCCTCGCCGCTCTCTTGCCCCGCCGTCATTCAATCACCATCCTACACCGAGGCCCGCAGCGAGCAAAAAGCGGAGAAATCGAGCAGGAAACCGTCGCTGGGGTGGGTGATGGGATTCGAACCCACGACTCCCGGAACCACAATCCGGTGCTCTACCAGCTGAGCTACACCCACCGTGGGGAACCAAGATTAGTTTATCACACCGGCCCCGCGCCCTCAGGGAAGCGGCTTAAGAATCTTGATGCCCGGCGGCAGCCGGAACAAATCGTCGCTGAGACCGCGGTTGATCTCCACCTTCTCCGAATACATCTGGAAGATTTTCTCGCCGTCGCGCTCGCGCTCGATCACGTAGGGCCACTGGACGCCGCCCACGTCACGATACTTGGAGTAAACCGTGACTTCCTCGATGCGCCGGCGCGTCTTGGGATCTCTGCGATAGAACACCTGCCGCAGCGGCAGATACGTGCTCCCGTGCAGGTACACGGTGACGCTGCGGTTGTCTGCATCGGTGATTTCGAGAACTTCGACCCGCTGCCCTTGCCAGAGCTCCGTGCCGCGGGACTCCACCAGCAAGCCAGGCTCATCGAGCCGCTGCCTGAGGATGTAAAAGACGTTGCACAACGTGGTCTCTCGGTAGCGCTCCATTACATCCGGCGGCAGCGGACGCGCGCCGCGAAAGGTGATCTGGTAGCCCTCGGTCTCGGTGAACAACACCGCACCCCGATCCTCGTTGTTGCCGAAGGATTGCCGCTCGCGCACGCGCAACCGGTTGGGTCCCGCTTCCGCCTCACTCAGGTAGCGGGTTGAGATCGTGGTGCGCGCAAGGCCCGAAAGTTCTTCCCTGTAGAACGAGTAGGCGCGCCCGGTTTCCACGCGATCGCGCATGGCGCGGAATTTCTCGCCGCCCAGGGCGGTGAGGGCGCGTTCAAGGAGCTGGCGACCGGTGACCTGGCGATCCTGGGCCGCCAGAAGAGCGGAGGCAGCGAGCAAGCAACGGATGAGGGCACGGATGCTCACCGGAACCTGGTCTCCCTCCAGTTCGCAGTGTAGCGGAAAGGGGTGGGCGAGAGCGGCAGGGTGGCGGGGAGTCGGCGGGGGTGGCCGCAAACGATAGATACTGCTAATAGATATTTTTCTTGACAGGCTACAACATATTGGGTCATCATCGAAAACGTCGCCCCTGCGCCCCCGGCGCTCGCCGCCAACCGCAGCGCCTCCGGTGGCCCGCTGCTCGGCTCCGCCGGCCAGGGGCCAGACGTGATACCGTTTTCGCCAAGGAGTTCTCGTCATGGGTCAGTTGAGTGTCCATACGCCTTGTACCCCCCAAGTTCCCAGGCGCAATCTCCGTCCCCAGGAACGTACCGGAATCAGTTTCCCGCGCTACTTCATGGCGCGGCTGGAACCCGGCAAGACCCCCTATGACGAAATCCGCTGGGAACTGCGCCACTGCTCGATCACCAACGACAAAGGCGAAATCATCTTCGAGCAGCGCGATGTGGAGGTTCCCGCCGACTGGTCGCAGACCGCAGCCAACATCGTGGCCAGCAAGTACTTCCACGGCCGCCTCGGCTCGGAGGAGCGCGAGCGCAGCGTCGCCCAGCTCATCCGCCGCGTCGTGGATACCATCACCGCCTGGGGCAAGGAGGGCCGCTACTTCCGCACCGACGAGGACGCGGAAAACTTCCGCCTCGAGCTGGCCCACCTCATGCTCTATCAGAAAGCCTCGTTCAACTCGCCGGTCTGGTTCAACGTCGGCGTGCCCGAGGCCCGCGGCTACGGCTATTACTACGACGCCGAGACCGACGCCATCCACAAACTCGAACCCGGCGGACGCGTGCGGCCCCAGTGTTCGGCCTGCTTCATCATCTCGGTCCGCGACTCTCTCGAGTCCATTCTGGATCTGGCCAAAATCGAGGGCATGCTCTTCAAGTGGGGCTCGGGCACCGGCACCAACCTCTCGCCCTTGCGCGAACGCAATGCGCCGCTGTCCGGCGGCGGCCGCGCCTCTGGCCCGCTAAGCTTCATGAAAGGCTTCGACGCCTTCGCCGGCGTCATCAAGAGCGGCGGCAAGACGCGCCGCGCCGCCAAAATGGTCATCCTCAACATTGACCATCCCGACATCGAGGAGTTCATCTGGTGCAAGGCCCGCGAGGAAAAGAAGGCGCACGTGCTGATTGACGCCGGCTACGACCCCTCCCTGGACGGCGAGGCCTACAGCTCCATCTTCTTCCAGAACGCCAACAACTCCGTCCGCGTCACCGACGAGTTCATGCGCGCCGTGGTCGAAAACGGCGAATGGTGGACGCGCTCGCGGCTCAGCGGCCAACCCGTCCGCCGCTACCAGGCGCGCGACCTGCTCCGGCAGATCGCCGAAGCCACCCACCAGTGTGGCGATCCCGGCATGCAGTTCGATACCACGATCAATCGCTGGCACACCTGCAAGGCCAGCGGCCGCATCAACGCCTCCAACCCCTGCTCCGAGTACATGTTCCTCGACGATTCCGCCTGCAATCTGGCCTCGCTGAACCTCATGAAGTTCCTTGGCCCCGACGGTCAATTCGACGTCGAGGCGTTCCGTCACGCCGTGGACACCATGATCCTGGCGCAGGAAATCATCGTGGACAACGCCAGCTATCCCACCGAGAAAATCGCCGAGAATTCCCACAACTTCCGGCCCCTCGGCCTCGGCTACGCCAATCTGGGCTCGCTGCTGATGGCTCTCGGCCTGCCCTACGACAGCGACGAAGGGCGCGACTACGCCGCGGCCATCACTGCGCTGATGACCGGCCAGGCCTATCTGACCAGCGCACGCCTCGCCCAGGCCCTCGGCCCCTTCCCCAGCTACGCTCCCAACGAAGAATCGTTCCTGGAAGTGATCCGCATGCACCGCGGCGCGCTCAGCAACATCAACCCGCGGCGCGTTCCCGCCGCCCTGTTCGAAGCCGCGCAGCAGTGCTGGGATCAGGCCTACGAGCTGGGCCGCGCAGTGGGCTTCCGCAATGCCCAGGTCACCTTGATCGCTCCCACGGGCACCATCGGTTTCATGATGGACTGCGACACCACCGGCATCGAACCCGATCTGGCCCTGGTCAAGTACAAGAAACTCGTAGGCGGCGGAGTGATCCGCATCGTCAACAACACCGTGCCCCAGGCCCTGTTCCGGCTCGGCTACACCCCGGAGCAGGTCGAGCGCATCGTCAGCCACATTGACGCCACCGGTTCCATCGAAGGCGCGCCCGACATCAAGCCGGAGCACCTGCCCGTCTTCGATTGCAGCCTCAGGCCTGCCAACGGCACGCGTTTCATTCACCACATGGGCCACATCCGCATGATGGCCGCCGTCCAGCCCTTCCTCTCCGGCGCCATCTCCAAGACGATCAACATGCCCGAGGACTCCACCGTCGAGGACATCATGAACGCCTACATCGAGAGCTGGCGGCTCGGCCTGAAAGCCGTGGCCATCTATCGCGACGGCTCCAAGCGCACCCAGCCGCTCAGCGCCAAACCTGATAGCGAGCGCAAAACCGCCGCTCCCGCAGAGAGGGTCGTCTACCGCCCCGTCCGCCGCAAACTCCCCGACGAGCGGCAGTCCATCACCCACAAGTTCTCCATCGCCGGCCACGAAGGCTACATCACCGTGGGTCTCTATGAGGACGGCACGCCGGGCGAGATCTTCATCACCATGGCCAAGGAGGGATCCACCATCTCCGGCCTCATGGACGGCTTCGCCACCGCTATCAGCTTCGCCCTGCAATATGGCGTGCCCCTGAAGTTCCTGGTGGACAAATTCAGCCACGTGCGTTTCGAACCCAGCGGCTGGACCAACAACCCGCAGATCCCCTACGCCAAGTCCATCCTCGACTACATCTTCCGCTGGCTCGGCGCCAAGTTCCTCGGCCCCGAGTACGCAGTCACGGAAGCGGGCGAAGCTCCCAAACTTCGCCCTACCGAGCCCGAACTGCAACCCAAGCTGCCCTTTGACATCCCGCCCGGCGACGCGCCTCTGTGCTCGGAGTGCGGTTCGCTCATGGTTCGCAGCGGCAGTTGTTACCGCTGTGCCAATTGCGGCGGCACCTCCGGTTGCGGATAAACTCATAGAGATGCTCGCGGGCGCGGCGAGTATCATGGTGGGCATGACCCACGCCGCCAGCCTTTCTCGCCGCGCCTTTTTTCCGTTCCTCATCTTCTCGCCGCCGGAGCGCAGGCGGCCCAACATCCTGGTCGTGATGTCGGATCAGGAATCGGCCCTGCTGCCGGGGCCTGCCTCGCTGCCTCACCGGCGCCGCCTCACCGAGCGCGGAGTCACTTTTCGCTACGCCTTCGCCAACACGCCGCAGTGCTCGGCGGCCCGTTCCGCCCTGCTCACCGGGCTGGAGCCGCACCGCACGGGCGTCATCACCAACGTGGATGCCGGCTCCCTGGGCAAGCCCCTTTCTCCCAGGCTGCCCACCTTGGGGTCCGTGCTCTGGCGGGC
>Ga0080004_1125702_pt1 | contig 71853 bp, 77 predicted proteins | sample WasSprMetagenome_FD_69207 | JGI IMG/M metagenome (GOLD analysis project Ga0080004, IMG submission 69207) | Sulfidic aquatic microbial communities from Washburn Spring, Yellowstone National Park, USA - WS (SPADES assembly) (version 2) | ecosystem: Environmental > Aquatic > Thermal springs > Hot...
CTCCGCCGGTTCAAAAACCAAGCCCCCCCATCCCGCAGATCTCATTAACCTGCGGGCTATGTTTATGCACGCATTTAAATCCCTATCGTATTCCATCCCACACTTCGGGCATTTGTAGATTCTGCCTACACCTGTTTGGGCAACATGCCCGCATCTGTGGCAGGTTCTTGAAGTGTTCCTGACTTCTTTTTTGGGCAAATACCTGACCTCTATTCCCTCGAGCAGGGCCTTGTATTCAACAATTTCCTGCAGCTTTCTGAAGGGCAGAGAGTGAAACCTCCTGTTAAGCTTCCTGGACTTGTCAAAGTTACCCCTTATTCCGGTGAGATCTTCCATCACGATTACAGGCTTTGGAAACTGCTTAGCGTAAGCTATTACTTCATTCGCCGTTGCGTGAAGCTGCTGCTCGACGATCCTCTTCTCTTTATCCTTCAGCCTCTTAACATCCTTCATAAGCTTCCTCCTCTGCATCTTTCTCCTTACATGCGCGTACTTCCCTCTTGTCCTCTTCACCTCTGCGCCTCTCCAGAAGTTGCCTTTCATCGGTTTGCTCGGGTTTTCCTTTGAAATCGCAACTGCGACTGCTAAATTCCTTTCTCCCCTGTCTATCGCTATGACCGTTTCAGGCTCATCGGGGACTTCAACGACTTTCTTTAGAGCGAAGTGTGCGTACCATTCTCCATCGCGTTTAACCATCTCAACTGTCGTGAATTGCCATTCTCCTTTCAAGGCTTCCTCGATTCTCTGCCTTTGCCTTTCACCGAAGACTATCGGCAGGCTTACTCTCTCCTCTCTGCTAAGGCTCAGTGTAAGCCAGTACGGCGTTAGAGCGTTGTCCGTTTTAGAGAAGCTGTAGCACCTTTTATCGAAGCGTATGGATATCCTTTTAGGCTTTAAAACGCTACCTTCTTTTCTGTTTTCCTCAAAGCTCTTCAGGATCTCAACAGCCTTGTCCCTTGCTGTCTGGATTAAAGCTGTGTTGAGGTTGAAGAGCTCTTTGGCTTTTTCATAGCATTTCTCGTGCAAAAACTTCTTCGATTTGGAATTGTAGCTCAGATACCATTTAACGAGTTTGAAATACTCTCTGAGCGTTTTATTCAAAGCTAGGATTTTTGATTTATTCGGCCTGAACACCTTGCCTACAACGCATATCTGGACTTCCTTCTGCAAGGAGCATCGCCAAGGCCTTCAACACAGAACTATTCAAACCTCGCCCGTTCATCCCAGAGCTAAAGCTCTGAGTTTTCTGGGCACCCATTTTTATAACAGGGAAGAACTCTAATCCCTTACGAGTTTTTCGGAATACGGCTTTGATCCTCTCTTGCAGAATAGAGTGTTTATTAAACTCTTTTGGTTTCGGTTCGCTTTGGCCTAAAGGATTTCGGTTACTGTTGATTCGGTATAAAATAGTTCAGCTAACTTTCGGAGCGTATTCAATATATAAGTAGGGTTTGTTTGATGTATACTCTCTCGAATAGAAATATATCCTCGTATTTAGCGTACTTTCATTGTTATGCTTGATACACCAGCCATAGTTGTCGTAACTACCATTTAAAAATCCCTGAACGTCCCTCGTAACGTCCCAAAACATCCAGTTGTTGTTACTCGGAGATGAGCTCTGATCCGTGTATGCTGGTTCATAGCCTGGTTTGTTGTTCCAGTTTATAGTATTTTCTTCCCAGCCAGATAGAACCCTATGAACATTCATAGCCACACCAGTTGGGCCTAGATACTTGTAGAGGGATAGATTGGCCCTAAGGATGTCTGCATTAGCTGGAATTTCGCTCAAATCAAATTTTATGTAGATCCTGTAAATTCTGTCTGCCTGATTCCAGAGCCCGCTGATCAGTTGTTGTCTATTTCCGTAATTCGTTCCCGCAGAACCGTTGTAAACATATGAATCCGCGGATGGATTGATTGTAATAACCCTAATAACACCCACGTCAACGTAGTTTTCAACGCTGCAGGCGTTGCTATCGTCGCAAGCCCTAGCATAAACCCTTATCACGTGCCCCTCTTCGCTCGAAGTTACTACGTAGGTATTGCTTGTATCCCAACCCCTAAGCAACGTTCCCGAGGTATAATCCAAGAACCTGTAGTAATAAGTTATCGGATCTCCATTCGGATCCGTCGAACCGCTCGCAGTTGCGGTTATAGTCTCGCCAGAACGATAGTACTTCTTGTCTGTCTGGATGTTTGGCTGCGTTGGTGGAAGATTTACCGGTCCAACCCCGGTTACTGTTATATTGAGCCTCGCAGAACTGTCCGAAACTACGGCTACGACAGCAACGGTGCCGTTAATGTTTGCAGTCAGGTTTATATACGCCCAACCCGTTGAATTAGTCCACTGACTTTTGTCGTTAACACTCAGGATCGTGGAGTTGTTAGTGGCGAAGTAAATCGGTATACTCGGAACAGCATTTCCATCGAACAATACTTCAACATAAAAAGTTGTCTGATTTCCTGCTTTTGTGACGTTCCACTCGTAATTGCCTGATATCATGTTGAAATTTTCATCATACCATTTAAGAGTGAAAGTCCCGCCACCACCACCTCCGGTGCCAGATGGGGCTTGCACCTTTATGTTGAAATTAATACTGTTTCCTTCAACGCTCAGCTTAACAGTTTCATCACCAATACAATTCGCATTGAAGTAGTAAACAACAAGTCCGTTTTCATCGCTTGTCTGTCCCGAATTTCCATTGCAGCTGTCCTGAATGCTGACAGCAACGCCCCTAACCGGATTTCCGTAATTGTCGACAACCTTCGCAATGAGTATAACCGTCGAACCCTGATACACTGTAAAATCCCTTTGCGAGACGTTCACGAGTTTAAGAACTCTCTGCGGTAGTTCTGGTAGGATTTCTCCAGCAGATATGGCATAGGCAGAAAATACTGAAATGGAGAGAGGGATGTTTTGCAGGTTTCTTATTTTCACAGTTGTGTTATTAACAACCGAAACGTTATCTTGGCCGTAAATACTGCTGAGTGTTTCGTTCCACCACTGTGCGGTGTTCTTGTCGTAGCATTCGAGCTCGATGTAGCCGTTAAAAATGCTGCTCCCGCCAACCGACTCGGGAACGAGGATTATGCTCGCAGTCTCGGCAGTCGCAAAAGTGCCGAACTTTGCCTTTACTATTGCTAAGTGAATCGAATTACTGCTGAAAGCACTCTGACTGGATTCCACAAGTATTACACCGTTCATTTCTTCTCTCAGGACAGCAGAGTGTTCGTAGATGAACCTTGATCTTGAAGAATAGAGGTAGTTAGGTTCAACAACTATTGCAGAACTTTGATCTTGGATTTGCAATGAACCGTCAACCCTAACACTCAGATTTTTGGCTGTGATCGTTGTCGAAGCTTTGGATGGAGAGAAGAGAATGTAGTAATTTGGATAGTTGACTCCGGCGTTTAAAACTACCCTAGCAGGGTTACCAGTTGATGCTGAAATTGAAATAACCCTGCTTATGTCTGCAACCTCGTATTTGAGCGTGCTTAAATGCTTCGCCTCTGCGGCCCTGTTCCACTGTGGAACCGCGGTTGATTGAAGAATGCCGATTAGCCCCATTACTATGGCCATCAGCAGTATGAATCCTATCAGCGGCGATACTGCCCTGCTGTCCACATTTTATAATTTATTTTTAAAGAATTTAAGCCTTTTGCAATTTTTAAGGTGCCTATCAGGATGGTACAACCGTTTGGGTTTCTGAAGATTGGCAGAGGCCACAACAATCCTTGAAACCTCTTTGTTAAATAGAAGGAAAATATAAATTTTTTGAGAATACTCTATAGTTATGGAGGAGGGGCTCCAAATTCTCAAAGGATTACTACAGAAAGCCTACAGGCTTGAAGCGGGCTTCGAAAGCGAGGCAAATTTTCGAGGTTTTATCGCAAGCCTGAATGATGAACAGAGAGGGGTTCTATTCAAGCTCATCTCGTGACTCGGAGAGACACAAGAGTATCCTTGAGAGAATTGCTAAAGATCTCGGATTCGAACTTGGAGACGTGAGTGATGAATTTAGTTTTTCTGACAAAAGAATTTTTAATGAAATTTACGGGCTTGAACTAACAGCAAAATCGCTCTATGAGCAACTCGCAGCAAATTTTGGCGATATTTTGGGTGAAAAGGCTGCAATACTTAGATAGATGGCCAAAGAAGAGGATATGCATGGAAAGCCCGTTGAAAGGTTTGTTGACAGAACTATTAGGATTCTCTAAATACGAAATTCTCAGATAGAAAGATTTATTAATACCATCAAAGCATAATTATAAAACGGCGGCGGGGTGAGTGGAATGATTTCGGAGAAGGTGGAGTTGGAGAAAGTACTGCAGTTGATAAGAAATGAAATAGAGACCTCTGAGGTTGCAAAAAAGATTTTGGAGCTCGATTCCAAGCTTGTGGAACTTAAGAAGGCTGTGGAAGGAATTGTGATCGAATTGACGTACATAAAAAGCGAGCTTAAGGACTTGAGGGAGAATGGCAGGGAAAAGAGGGCAGTTCTGCAGCCAAAGGAGAGCGAAAGGATTGAGAGAATTGAAAGGCAAGTAAAGGCGGAGGAGGCAAAGATTGACACGATAAAGAGAGAGAAATCGGAGATAGAGAAGAAGGCAGAAAAAGTTGAGGAGGCCCAGAAAGGGGATGATAAGGACCTGATCATCTGCGATTAAGATGCAGATTGCAAAGATCAGCCTTAAAAACTTCAAGTCTTTCAGCGGAAGGGCAGAAATCCCCCTATATCCGGGCTTCACGGTAATAACAGGGCCCAACGGCAGTGGGAAGTCCAATATCATTGATTCCATTCTTTTTTGTCTAGGCCTCTCCACTTCAACGAAGCAGTTAAGGGCCGATAGACTCTCCGATCTCGTTTCGGAGGGTAAAAAGGAGGCAGAGGTGTCGATTACCCTTGCAGAGGGTGATAAAAAATACGAGATTACGAGAAGGGTTAAGATAGCAGAGAAGGGCCACTACAGCTACTACTATCTTGACAACAAGCCCGTTAGCTGGACAGAGATACAGAATTTGCTCTCACAATTCGGAATTTACAGCGATGCCTACAACATAGTTATGCAGGGCGACGTTACGAGAATCGTGGAGATGTCTCCCGTTCAGAGGAGGAGGATAATCGAAGATATAGCGGGGATCTCAGAGTTTGATGAGAAAAAGGAAAGGGCTCTAGAGGAGCTTGACAGAGTGAGGGAGAGTATAGAGAAGATAGAAGTTGTTATTGCAGAAGTCGAAACAATGCTGAAATCTCTGGAAAAGGACAGAAACGAAGCCCTCCGTTATAAGGAATTGATGCTGAAAAAGGCAGAAGTTGAAAAGCAGATAAAAGCCCACGAATTCAATTCCCTTAAAGCTACAAAAGAGAAGCTTGAGAGGGAGATTGAAAAGGTTGAAAAGGAGAAGGACAAGCTCTCTTCTCTAATACCCGAGATCTCAAGTAAGATCGTTGAAACGAGTGAGAGACTCAAAGAGATCGCTGACGAGATCTCAAAGTTTGGAGACGAAAGACTGAGTGAGATCCAAACCGAGATCCTGAGGCTCAGATCCGAGATAGATACAATAAAGAACTCCGAGAAGTTATATCAGGAGGAGATCTCGAGGATCAGTGAGGATGAGATTAAAAAGAGGGGAGAAGTTTTAAGACTGAAAGATGAGCTTGAGGCTCTAGGGAAGGAGCTTGAAGAGGAAATTTTAAAGAAGGTCAGCATCGGGGAAATCGTTAGGGATCTCGAAGAGAAAGTTGAAGTTTTAAAGCAAAGACTTGAAAATGCCGATAGGAGCTACAAAGAGTTGGAAAGCAAGTTTATAGAAAAGAGAGGAGAACTCGGAAAATTAAAGGATGAGAGGAACAAGCTCATTGCTGATAGAGATAAACTGCTCGAGATAGTAAGAAGAATTGAGATTGATATAGAAGAAATAAAATCCGAAAGGGACAGGACTTTGGTTAAACTCGAGCAGGACAAGAAAAGGCTGGAGGCAGTCTCAGTGGAGCTACTTAAAAGGGAACAAGAGCAGAAAAACGTAAACTCGGAAATTCTGGAGCTAGATAAAAGGCTTTTTTCACTTCGCTCAAAACTTTCGGATATCGAAGAGAAGTCGAAAGGGATGGAGGTGGAACTGGCAAAGATAAGGGCGAGGATATCGACTTTGCAGACGTATTCAAAACCCGTTGAAGCTATATTAAATGCCAAAGAAAAGAGAGAGCTTGCGGGCATTTTTGGAACCGTTGCGCAGCTTGGAGAAGTTGATGAAAAATTTGCAAATGCTATCGAATCCGCTATGGGTGGTGCGCTGCAGTTCATAGTCGTTGAAACCGAGGATGATGCGGTCGAAGCCATAAAGTACTTAAAAATGCTCCAGGCTGGAAGGGCGAGTTTTATTCCGTTGAGAAAAATAAAGGATTTCAGGGTGGACTTTGATAAGGGAATTTTGGATGAAAGGGGTGTGATTGACTATGCGGTCAATCTCGTAAACTGCGACAAAAAATTCCTTCCTGTGTTCAGATTTCTGCTTCGGGATACTGTTGTTGTAGATTCTATAGAGAACGCGAGGAGGTTAATGGATAAAAACCTCAGAATCGTAACCTTGGATGGAGATCTGGTGGAAAAGAGCGGTTTGATGTCTGGAGGAAGCAGGGAGAGAAGGGGTTTGCTTGTCTCGAAAGAGATGCTGGAAAAGGAAAAAGAGCTGGCTGAGGAAATCAATCGATTGCAGAGAGAGAAGGAAAAGATACTGGCTGAGCTAAGAGGAGTTGAGGAGAGAAGGAAAGATCTCAAGGTTAAGCTTGAAGAGGCAAATGCGGGTATTCAGCAGGTTAGAGAGGAGGTCAGAGTATTAGAGGAAAGACTAAGGGGATACGATGCACAGATCGGCGAAATTAATAAGAAGGCAGAGTTGAAGGACAGGGAAAAACAGCAAAGCATAGAAGAGTTGAAGAGGGTTAACAGCAGCTTACTGGAAATTGAAAAGAAAATTAGGGAACTCGAAGCGGCCTCGGGGGAAATTGAGGCCAAATTAAAGGGTAGCGAAGTTCCAAAGATTCTTTCAGCCATTGAAGAGGCTAAGGAGGAGCTTTCAAGAAATAAGGGAATCCTGATCTCAGTTGAAGGGAAAATAGAGAATCTGGATTTTCAGAAGTCCCAACTGAACAAGAACCTCGAGAATTTGGATTCTGAACTAGAGTCACTGGCAAAAAGGAAGCAAGAGCTGAAGCTGAAGATGGAAGAGGGGAGAAAAAGGCTAGAGGAAATATCTCAGAGGTTAAAAGTCCTCCAGGAAGAGGAGAAATCCTTGGGGGTAAAAGTAGAGGAATTACGGGAAAAAAGAGATTGCCTGCTTTCAGAACTTAGGAGACTTGAAGAGGAGAGAAACAGGGTTAATTTCGAGCTAAAGAGATGCGAAGATAGACTTTCGACTCTTGGGGAGAAGATGGCCCAAATCTTGGAAGATCTCAAGAAATTTGAGGGCTTTGATTTTCCAGAGGTGCCCAGAGATCTACAAACATTGAATAAGGAGCTATCAGAAATTCAGGAGGAACTATCAAAGTTTGGAGAGGTTAATTTGAAGGCTATCCAGGACTACGAAAACGTTAAGGCACGGAGAGACGAGCTCGTGGAAAAGAAGGGAATTCTGGAAAGAGAAAGGGTTGAGATCATAGAAAGGATAGAGAAATACGAGAAGAGAAAGAGAGAAGTCTTTTTCGAGGTCTTCAACGCCATCAACAAGAACTTTGGAGAGGTTTTAGCTGAGCTTGCTGACGGAGAAGGGGAGTTGTTCCTCGATAGCGATGACGTTTTCAACAGCGGACTGCACATTCGAGTAAGGTTCAAGAACAAACCGATGAAAAGACTCGAGGCAATAAGCGGGGGAGAGAAGAGTTTAGTGGCACTGTCTCTGATCTTGGCAATCCAGATGTTCAAACCAGCTCCGTTTTATGCCTTCGACGAGGTTGACATGTTTCTCGATGGTGTTAACGTGGAAAGGGTTGCAAAGATGATAAAGAAACGCTCCCAATCTGCACAGTTCATCGTTATATCTTTGAGGAAACCGATGGTAGAGGCTGCGGATGCTGTAGTGGGCATAACTTTGGGAGGTGACAACTCATCGATCGTAACGGGAATCAGGTTGAATTCGGAGATCCGATCGAAATCCTAATAGATATGGCGAGAAAGGGGGAGATAGACCCTTGGAACGTAGACGTAATTGACGTTACCGACAAATTCCTGAAAAGGCTTGAAGAGGCTAAAAGGCTGGATTTAAGAATTTCGGGGAGAGTTCTGCTGTATGCAGCAATTCTTGTCAGAATGAAGGCGGATGCAATAGCCCCACAACCCCCTCCGACTGAAGATGAGAGCGATGTGGAGATAATCGAATGGGAAGAACTTGATAGCGAGGACATAGATGAAATTAAACTCGAAGACATTTTGAGAGCTCAGAGGAGGAGAATAAGGAAGATAAATACCCTTAAAGATTTGATAGAGGAACTGAGAAAGGCTGAAGCAATTGAGAAAAGGAGAAGGAAGAGGAGGGGCAGGGAAGTTCCGGATATAGATGTTATAACCTCAATACCCCACGACGAGAGTATGGAGGACAGAATTAGGCAGGTTGAAGAGAACATCATGAGAATGTTGCAAAAAAGGGAATTCGTAACTCTATTCTCTATCGTTGATACCAGAGAAGAACTGGTGGACTACTATATCTCATTGCTTCATCTCGTCTCGAGAAGGAAGTTTCAGATCTCGCAGAAGGAGATATACGGCGACATAGAGATCCGCCTATTTAATGAGAATTAGGTTTTCAACCCGAAATTTTGTTGCGGGCCACTATTTTCATTCAATTCCACATTGTACTTTTTATACACTCTTTTGTGGTCGATTAATTCTTCCAGATCTTCTCTTAGTTTCTCCATGAGAAATAAAGGGGGGAGGAAGTTTCGATATAAAAATTTATGCTAATAGAGAAAATTTTTTAAACAAGAAAAATTTGTGGTAAACCATGGGAGAAGTTGTGCACGTTGTGGCAATAACTTCTGAAAGTTCTTCAGTTCTCGAAAGTATGAAATCAATTGGATATCCGATTCATAGGGCTTATATTGTCTACAGAAAAAAAGATTCTTTAAGTGCTGTTGAGAGTGTAAACCGTGCACTGAGTTCTCTAGTCGATTCGAAGATACTAAATTTTGAAGGTAAAAATATCTATCAGACAGTGTGGGAACTCTTAGAAGTTGTTCGGCAGGAAGTTGAAAAAGGAAATTCGATTCTTTTCAACGTTACTGATGCTGATAGGACGCTCTGTATGGCCTTCGTAATAGCTGCACAAATTTCAAACAGCAAAATATATCTCAGTTCGGATAATGGTGCTAAATTTCTGCAAACTCCACCTTTGAAAAAATTCAATGGGGACAGAATAAAGATTTTAAAAGTGCTTGTGGGTGAAGGGGGTTCTGTAGACTCGATAAACAGGTTGATAGAACTTGTTGATGGCAAAATTGAGGAGCAGAAGAAATATATGGCTCAAAGGGCACGAATGAGCTATCATTTAAATGAATTGGAGGCAGATGGGCTTGTAGTAACCGAGAGAAAAGGGAAGCATCTTAAAATCGCGGTTACAGATCTTGGCAAAGCTTATGTAGTGATGTTTGGTTAGAGATGTATGCTTTCAATCCTTGTAGTTGCCGAGTCTACCGAGTGGCACAATTACAAAGATTTGGAGGAATGCCTGTTAAACGATTATCATGTCGAGTTCACCGAGAGGTTAAGCTCTGAATCCACAGAGCTAAGCAAGCTGGAATTCTCGCATGACATCTTTTTTTATCTCAAAATTCCCGAAACGAGCGAAATTTCTGCTATTTCGAGGCTTTTAAAAAGTAAGATTTTCATTTTTTTCGTCAAAAAAGATTGTTTTTCACCTTTGCCCCTCAAAAATGAGCTCTTACCGGTTGCTGACAAAATCCTGCTCAAAGCCAGCGCAATGAGGGGAAAAATGGAGTATTTTAGGGGAGTAGACGAAATATTGGCATTAAACGTTTATCACATAGAACCCAAGGAAGCTTGCGAGGTAATTTTGAATGGAAATAAAGACTCTAGGGCGATGCTGGGGGATATAGTGTTCAGGGCAGGAAAGAATGTAATATTTGGAGTTAGAAAAAACAACATCGTAGCCTTCTCTGCAGACATATTTTCAAATGAGTGCCTTAGACAAGCCCAAAACTGCAGATTTTTTAGGAATTTGTTGTCTGATATGCTCACTGGCGTGGAATTTTACTGAGGAGAATCCTCAGAATATTCAGCACTTGTTTTCATTTTCGATACGAAACTCTGGAAAGACTGGTTTAAATTGAATCAAAAAATCGAGTTCACTTTAGCCATGGAATAAGTTTTCTCATCTCCTTTCCAACGAGCTCTATCGGATGGCTTGCCTCCATTTCCAGCAGTTTATTGTAGACGGGCCTACCAGCCATGTTTTCAAGGATCCATTCGCGAGCAAATTCGCCACTCTGGATTTCCCTCAAAATTTTTCGCATCTCCTCTTTTACTGCACTGGTAAAGATCCTCTTCCCTCTTGTCATCCCGCCGTACTTTGCGGTCTCGCTTACCGCTTTCCACATGTTGAAAATCCCCCCCTCATAGATGAGGTCTACGATCAGTTTAAGTTCGTGCAGAACTTCGAAGTAGGCAACCTCCGGTTGATAACCAGCCTCTACGAGCACCTCGAATGAATTCTTTATCATCTCTGCAACACCGCCGCAGAGATCAACCTGCTCTCCAAAGAGATCAGTCTCGGTCTCCTCCTTGAAAGTCGTCTCTATAACACCAACTCTCGTTGCACCAATTCCCTTAGCGTAGGCAAGGGCTATCTGCAAAGCCTTTCCGCTTGCATTCTGTTGCACTGCTACAAGTGCCGGCACCCCTTTGCCCTCAACGAACATCCTTCTCACAAGCGGTCCTGGACCTTTTGGAGCGACCATTATCACGTCCACATTTGGGGGAGGAACTATTTGATTGTAGTGGATATTGAAGCCGTGGGCAAACAAGATAGCTGATTTCTCCTTTAATTTCCCATGCACAAATTTTCGGTAAACTTCTGGCTGAACCATATCCGGTATAAGCATCGCGATTAGGTCGCCTTCAATGTTCTCGAGGCTGACAGCTTTAATTCCGTCCTTTTCGGCCCTTTTCCAGCTCTCCTTATCCCATTCTGGCAGAGCCGTAACAACATCGAGCCCGCTGTCATGCAGATTCAGCGCATGTGCATGTCCTTGACTTCCGTAACCCACTATACAGATCTTTTTGCCCTTGAGCGGCTCAAGACTCGCATCCCTATCGCTGTAAATTCGTGCCATACTCTCACCAGGATTCGTGATAACTCGAGCTTCATAACTTTTTTGCTATGATCCGAATTTCTTGGAGACCTTTCCTGTACTCAACTTCAAATCCTTTTCTCTTTAGATTTTCTGCAATCTCCTCGCAACTTTTGAACTTCTGCCATGTCTTCTCTAGATGTTCGGCGTATTCTTTACCCATGATTTTTTCGAGTATCAGCTTGGAAGCCCTTTTGAGGATTTGCGGTGCGTCCCTGTTCAGGTCGACGATGTAGATTACTCCATTTCTTCTCAGCACTCTGTTAGCCTCCTCTAGTGCTGGATCGATCTCAAGTTCGTGAAGAGAAAAGCAGAACGTTACAACGTCAAAAGTGTCTTCCTTGAAAGGCAAATATGAAGCCTTTCCTATAATTCCTTTAGAAAGCCTGCACATCTTCGGAGAGGAATCAAGGCACACAATTTTGGATTTTGGAAATAGAATGGCAAGTTCTTCAGCGAAAATACCCGGGCCTGACCCGATATCCAGAATATATTCCGCATCATGTACCTTTCTTTTAATCTCTAGCCCAGTGAGGAAATAAAACCATCGGTTACTGAGGCTCCAAAAGTGATAGCGCTTGGAAATTTCATCCCACACAATGATTGTTCTATTCGATAAAAGATAATTTTTTCTATAGAGGATTTGAAATTCGTTGGAACTCGCCCTTTTCCAGATGAATTTCAAGTCTTTTAATGGCGCTCTCCAAGGCTAAAGCCGGAAGATTCGTGCTCCATCCGGGGCGATTCAGCCCTTGGATCTCAAAGCCTTCTCTCGAAAAACTTTCTAAGTGTCATAGCGTAAGGGAGAGCAATTGCTAAAAAAACAACCATAGAAGCTATAAACACCTCCATGGATTTACTACTCAACTTTCCTTAAAAACCTTACCATGTTAATCCAGTGTCCACCCATCCAATAAAGCTTCCTGCAATTTTCGCAGAACCATAATTCGTACCTTTCCAACATATCCTCTGGGAGCCCCTGCTCTTTGAGAACCATTAGAGCTTCCTCTCTTGATGGCCTCCTTAGCAAACTGTTGCAGACGCTGCAGCGATCCATGATTATCTGGAATTTTACTCCAAGAGCTTTCAGTTCTTTCATTTGTTCTGCAACATCATTAGATCTTAAAAGAAAAACCTCTCTTTTAACCTTTTTAGCTTTTTCGTACAATCTTCTATCTTTTGTAAGCAAAATCCTGTCCCCAAAGCTTCTTAGCAAAAATTCGTCCTCGTCCTCAGCGTAGAAATCTCCTATGTATAGAGTGTCATAACCCGATATTCGGAGCCAGACAGCGAGTTTTCCGAGCATTCTGTCGCAAATGAACTTCATCTCCACCATCTTGGATCGTTCCTAAGCATTAGGCTCCGGTATATCTCTCTAGCTACATCTGTTTTAAATTCGAAATTTTTTGCAAAATCAATCGCGAATTTATTCTTCACGGAGTACTCAATGGCCTGAAAGGCAAGCTCAAGTTTATCCGCGTCTTCAACGTATTTTCCAACTCTCGAATCGTCAATATGGAATCTTTTCGTTTCTTCTTCTAACCTCTTTTCATCGACCTTTACGTATTTTTTTGCTATCTTGTGAAGATCCGTAGTTCTGCTCTCGTGTAGATCATGAATCAGACCTAAAAACGCAGCTCGCAGGCAAGTTTCCAAATCCTCTCCGCTCTTTTCGGCAAGAATAAATGCGATGATTGCCGTTCTGAAGCTGTGTTCTGCGACACTTTCAGGATTATCGATTCCAATTTTGAACCAGCCCGACCTCGGCGTTAGCTTGAGGCTACCGACTTCGTGGAGAAACTTCACAGTGTCTTCCATACCTTTAATAGTCACTAGTGTCAATAAAGTTTATGAAAAGCTGGAGAGTGGTGGGGATAGACGACAGTTTTTCAGGAGATTTCTGCTGCATGGTGGGCTGTGTGATGTGTGGAAGAAATGTTGAGGGATTCATGTATGAGGAAATCACAGTAGATGGATTGGATTCTACGGAGAAGATAATCAGAATGCTGAAGAGATCGAAATTTTACGGTCAACTGAAGTGTGTTTTTTTGAACGGAATAACCTTCGGCGGTTTCAATCTTGCGGATATCTCTGAGATCTATGCGAAAACAGGCATTCCTGTAATAGTTGTAATGGGCAGGGAACCAGATATGGAGGAATTTTGCAACGCTTTAAAGAATTTGGACAACTTTGAAGATCGAATTGCAATTGTTAGGCGTTCAGGAAACATTCACAGAGTTAAGGGGTTGTATTTGCAGGTCTCCGGAATAGGCTTTAAGGAGGCTGAGAAATTAGTCGAGGAAAACGTTTTTAGAGGTAAAATTCCCGAGGCTTTGAGAATTGCCCACCTAATAGCATCTGCGATAGTTCATGGAGAATCAAAGAACCGTTAATCGGAAATTTTATAAATAGAATCGCTATCATAATTTATGGATGGCATGATGGAGACCATAAACACCGCGATGTACAATCCCTTTTTCATCGTGACCATCCTTATATTTGGCGGTCTGATTGTTGGTTTTGCAGGATACAAGCTTTTTAAGATTTACAGTGCTGTGATAGGATTCGCGGTGGGGATTATCCTTGGTTACTATATCTCTCTGCTACTTTTCGGGGCACCATCCCTAATAACCTACTTAGCGGCAGGAGTTGTTCTTGCGGTAATTTTCTGGCTCTTTCATAGTGCTGGACTGTTTATTACCGGTATTGTCATCGGGTATATGTTCCTGAGTTCCCTATTACCGGAAAAAATGCTTTATTCCTATGTATTCGCCTTTCTGTGCGGCATTTTGGTTCTCTTTCTTGAGCGAGCTTTGATTACAATAATAACAGCGTTTCTAGGTGCAACGGCGATTACTGTTGCTGTAGAAATGCTGGTTTCCGGCAGAACTGTTTATGAGTTTCTCTTGGATCCCAGAAACGCCCTATCTGTTGCATTCTCCTCTCCTCTTCTCTTCCTGCTCTGGTTAGTTATGGGCGTGATAGGGGTTGTAACCCAGATCGTCCTAACCAAAGAAGCGAGTTCAGATTAGAGATGTGTTGGCGTATCGTTATAAAAATTTTTGAACGGAAAGATTTATATTGCCACTTTGAAACTCAATAGCATGATTGGAAAAAAGATCAGAATAGAGCGAGTTATAAACAGAAATACAGGAAATACTGTAATTGTGCCAATGGATCATGGAGTGTCCATGGGTCCAATAGAGGGGCTTGTAAATCTGTCAAAGACCATTAATGCAGTTGCAGAGGGAGGAGCCAATGCTGTTATTCTCCATAAGGGGATTGTTGCTTTTGGACATCGTGGTTATGGTAAAGATGTTGGACTAATCGTCCACCTTAGTGGTTCAACCAGTCTTTCGCCCGATCCCAATGAAAAGGTTCTAGTATGCACGGTTGAAGAAGCCATAAAGCTTGGAGCCGACGCAGTTAGTATTCATGTAAACATCGGAAGCAAAACAGAGGCCGATCAACTGAAAAGTTTGGGGGAGATATCGAAAATCTGCACCGAATGGGGAATGCCGCTTCTGGCAATGATGTACCCAAGGGGCGAAAAGGTAAATCAATATGACCCTAAGGCCGTAAGCTTGGCTGCTAGGGTTGGTGCGGAACTGGGTGCTGACATCGTCAAAACAAACTTCACAGGTGACGTTGAAAGTTTTAGAAAAGTCGTAGAGGGCTGTCCTGTGCCTGTTGTGATTGCAGGCGGTCCGAAGATGAACAGTGACGAGGAGCTTCTCCATATGGTGAGAATGGCGATGGATGCTGGAGCGAGGGGTGTTGCAATAGGAAGGAACATATTCCAGTCTAGAGACCCTACGAGGATGACGAAAGCCATTTCGATGATTGTTCACGAGAATGCAGAAGTTAAAGAGGCTTTGGAGCTTTTAAAGGACTAGTCTATCTCCTCCACCTTTCCGCGCCAGAGCGACTCAATCTGGCTAGCTGTTTTTGGATTTTTGAATCTTTTTAAAAGCTTTAAATCCCTTGGATATCCTATAAACGGGTCTATAGTCCACTCCTCTGGATTTGCTACCCAAACTTTGGTATTACCTCTCTTGAATTCCTCCGAATGAAGTTTGAAAAATTTTACGAATTCATCCGGCTTTTCTTCGGTTTGGACGATCACAACGTATTCTCCGTCGAATTCGCTGGCAAGTTGCAAATGCAAACCCGAATCTTCACCCAGATCTGTTATGGTCGAAAAGAATACAGCGTATCTTTTATCCGCTTCGTAGAAGCGTAGAAAATATCCCTCTTGCCTGTACTCCTCAAAAAATTTGTCAGCTGAAAGCATAGTATTCCCCAATCTTTCAAGAAAAGACTTTGACTTTATGTACTCGGCGTAGGCGATCTCGAGCTCTCTAATATCTGGTCTTTTCGTGTGAAGATGGTAGAACTGGACCCCATCTATCAAGATTTTCTCGGGGAAGTGGGCTGATCTTATCGATATTGGAGTTTCAATTAGGCTCAGGACAACCTCTTTCAGGTCTTCTTCGGTGAAACCACTCATTTTTAATCCGAGGACTTTTAAAGCAGAGCGTATTGCCTTTCTTTCCAATTCCTCCTTGCTAACAACTGTTCTTCCAGACAGCATCTCGGAAAGGGCTTCAATTACAGCTGAAAGCCTCACCATCCAAAACAGAAATGGTGGAAGAGCTTTAAATAAGTATGGGTCTTAAACTTAGCGGAGACTATGAACAGCTAAGCTCCACTACGCTCGTTCTCTTAATCTTATCCCTCTCCATGGTTTTCGTGCCTCCGGAGAGTATGAGACAAATACAGAAGAAATTCAATGCCAGCATCCCTAAGGTTTGCATTCCAGGACACTCCGAAGCTGGGATTACAGTCATAATAGGCTTTTCTATCATCCACACCTCGAAGGACGAGACTTTCAGTTGTGATATGCTGGACCGAAACGGAGATAATAAAATACGAGGACATGAATCAAGAGAAGAAGGAGGTGTGTAGAAATTGTGCTATAATCTATGGTTCGGAAAATTTGATGGGGGAGTTGTGATTTCGGAAAATCTGAAAAAATCATTTGAAGCGGCAAGCAATCCCAATCCGCTACCCTTCAATCTTTCGGAAGTAGGTATACAGATATTTGGGAGAAATTACTACGAGTTGCTTAGGAAAACAGCAATAGAGGTTGCAGAGGAAAAAGTTGAGAAAGAATTGAGTAGTGACGATAAATACGTAATCGCGCTCGTCAAAGCTCTTGAGGAAGTTGAGGAGGCAATAAATGCTCTGAATGGAAAAAAAGAGGAACTGGAAGAGATAAGAGAAACCGAAATTCAGGAAAAGTTTGCTGAGAGCATATCAAACCTCGAAAATCTTAGGAAGAGAATTGAAGAAGAAATAGAGGCAATTATGGAGAGAATTGCGCCAAACCTCACAGAATTGGCCGGAGCCAAGATAGGGGCGAAGCTTATGGAAAAATTTGGCAGTCTTGAAAACCTTGCGAAAGCTCCAGCAAGTAAAATTCAGATAGTAGGTGCTGAAAGAAGCCTTTACAAGGCTCTTGCGAGAATTAGGAAAGGTAAAGAAGCCAAAGTTCCAAAACATGGGATTATATTTACACATCCATTCATTAGGAGTCTTCCGAAGAACAAAAGGGGTAAGATGGCGCGGTTTTTGGCTTCAAAGATTTCAATTGCTTCGAAGATAGATTTGTTCAGGGGCGAGCTCGAGGAAAATCTCTCCGAGGTCGTGAGAAAAAAGTTTGAGGAGCTTAGAAGGCTATGAGGAACGTAAAATTTTTCGGAAATGTTCCGGCAACGAAAAGTAGGTACGGAAGCCATTACGGAGAGCGTATTTTCGAGCAAGATGGCGAAAGATACAGAGAGTGGATACCTTGGAGGAGTAAACTATCAGCAATGCTCGTAAAGGGATACGAGATAGATCTAAAAGGAGATGAGAAAGTTCTTTACCTCGGTGCGGCAAGTGGAACAACTCTAAGTCACCTTGCGGATGTGGTGGATGAAGGGGTCATCTATGCGGTAGAGTACTCCGCAAAACCATTTAAGAAGCTTTTAGAGTTGGTCAGGAGTAGAAAGAACATAATACCGATTTTCGGTGACGCGTCGAAACCGTGGAAATACAGTGGAATTGTCGAGAAAGTTGACTTAATCTACCAAGACATATCGCAGAAAAACCAGGTCGAGATACTGAAATTGAATTCTGACTTCTTTCTTAAGAGTGGGGGAGGAATTTTAATTATGGTAAAGGCAAAGAGCATAGATTCAACTGCAGAAGCCGAGCAAGTTTTTGGAAATGTCTTGGAAGAGCTTTCGAAGAGCTTTAGGATTCTCCAAAGCGGCAGACTCGACCCCTTCCATAAAGAACACATGTTCGTTCTCGGAGAAAGGCACTCTTCGGCTGAATGGGTCAAAACCTAATTAGGATCGGGCTTTCTAACCAGACATCTTAAAAAATCTTAATAATTATAAAAATGGGTGCCGAGAAAACCCAGAGCTTTAGCCCTGGGATGAATGGTTTAAATGGTTCTGTGTTAAAGAGGTCTTGGCTTTTGAACCGGCAGACGAGGGGAAGGGCGTAAAGTCCTTCCTTAACGCCGGAAGCTCCCGACTTCACTCGTGGAGTAGCTCACTATTGGTTGACAGGACGTCTTTCTGTCAGCAAAGGTATTCTGGAAAGGGATTTTTATTTCTTGTTTTAGAATTTTGAATGCTACACCTGTCAAAACCATATCCGATAGAGTTAAATTCACACAAAACTTAACAAAACGAGATGAAAAGCGAGAGCGGAGAGAGGCTCATAATAAGAAGGACGGGCTATCCTTCAGTGGGAGAGATTGTAGTGGGTACAGTTACGAGAGTTCTGGACTTTGGAGCTTTTGTATCGCTGGATGAGTATGAAAATAAGGAAGGGATGGTGCATATTAGTGAGGTTGCTTCTGGCTGGATTAAGGATATAAGAGATCACATCAAAAAAGGTCAAAAAGTCGTCTGTAAAGTTCTAAATGTCAACCCAAAGAGGGGGCATATAGATCTTTCTATCAAGGATGTTAATGAGAGACAGAAAAGGGAGAAGCTTCAGCAGTGGAAAAACGAGATGGCCGCCTTTAAGTGGCTGGAGATAGCCAACGAAAGGGTGAAGCTCAGCAGAGAAGAGCTGATAAAAATTGGCAGAAAACTGTTGAAGGAGTACGATTCTGTTTATTCAGCATTTGAGGAAGCAGCTTACGAGGGTTACGAGGTTCTTTCTGACCTCGTAGGAGAGGAATTTGCGAAGGTCATGGCTGAAATAGCTCGCGAAAATATAAAGCCAAAGAAAGTAAAGGTTCGGGGAATCTTTGAGGTCAAGTTCTTTCAGTCTGATGGGGTCGAGAGGATCAGAAAGGTCTTCTCTGGAATAAAGTCCCCGGATAATGCAAAGGTAGAGATAAACTACATTGGGGCACCTAGGTATAGGATAGTCGTTGAGGCGGAGGACTATAAAGTTGCTGAGAATGCTTTAAAGAACATAGTTGAAAATGTTCTCAAAGCAACCAAAAAGCTCGGGGGAGAGGCAAACTTTGTTAGGGAGGCGGCATGAAGACATTGATGAGGAAGTGCACGAAATGCGGTAATTACACGCTGAAGGAGAAGTGCCCCAGGTGTGGAGGGGAGACTAGGATGCCGATTCCACCACGGTTCTCCCCAGAAGACCCCTACGGGAAGTATAGGAGGATGTTGAGGAAGGAAAAAGGATTCTTTTTCAAAAGGTGGGCGGAATGATAAAGAGAGTGGACGTTAGGTATCTGAAAGACCCGGAAAGTTGTGGCTTGAAGAACCCTGTGTTCATTGAGGGTCTTCCAGGAATAGGGCATGTGGGAAAACTCGTTGCGGATCATCTGGTAAATGAACTTGGAGCGGAGAAAGTGGTAGAAATCTACTCGCACCATTTCCCACCGCAGGTGATGGTTCTCGATGATGGGACAATAAGGATCCCTAGGAACGAGGTTTATGCTTGGAAATCGGACGGTGGTTCTCCAGATCTTCTAATACTCGTCGGTGATTTTCAGAGCATTAGCAACGAAGGGCATTTTGAGCTGGTAAATGCGTACATAGAGGTTGCAAAAAGGTTTCATGTAAGGAGGATATACACACTTGGCGGTTATGGTCTGGGCAGGCTTGTGGAGGAACCGTACGTTGTTGGCGCATCCAATTCAAAGGGACTGGTAGAGGAAATGAGCAAATTTGGTGTAAGGTTTGAGCCAGGCGAGCCTGGGGGAGGGATAATAGGCGCAGCAGGCCTTTTGCTCGGAGTTGCAGGGCTTGAGAATATAGAGGCGGTTTGCCTCATGGGAGTAACTTCTGGTTACATGGTAGATCCTAAGAGCGCAAAGGCAGTATTGGAGGTCCTATCGAAGATTTTAGGACTGAAAGTATCTTTTGAGGCTTTAGAGAAACGAGCAAAGGAAATGGAAAAGATCATTGCGCAGATAAAAGAAATGCAGGAACTTGCAGTCCAGCAGTGGAAGAGCGATGAAGATCTGAGATACTTCAGATGAGGTTCTGGGAAATCGACTTTGCGAGAGGTATAGCTGTAATTCTGATGCTTATATTCCACCTATTTTTTGATGCGTACTATTTCAACAAGATCCCGCTTGACGGAGTTTTCTGGTACGTCTTTCCTCGCTTCATAGGTGGAATGTTCATTTTCATTTCAGGCTTCACCTTCAGCATTGCATACAAGAACGCAAAATCAGTCTTGAGGAGAATTTTAAGACTCTCTCTCGTTGCCAGCGGAATAACATTCGCCACTCTCCTCTTTGAGCCCGATAGAGCGGTGTTTTTTGGTATAATTCACTTTTTTACTTTTGCCTCCTTCTTTGGGATTCTTTTCATAGGAAAACCATTCTTGAGTCTTTTTGCTGGTCTCTTTCTGATTTTTGCGAATTTTAAGATCCCGGAAATGCGGATAGACGGACCTTACCTGCTGTGGCTGGGAATAGTGCCATATAATTTCAGAACACTCGATTACTACCCTATGATTCCTTGGTTCGGTGTATTTTTGATAGGGATGTTCCTTGGCCGTCATTACACCAGAAAAAGTTCATTTTACTGGCAAAACCCGATAAGCTTTCTTGGAAGGCACTCTCTGGTGATATATCTGATACAACACCCAATAATTGTTTTAATTCTCCAGCTATACTATGGGGATATACTACAAAAACTGCTAAGTTAAATGCCACAAATTTCTGCCACCCAACATGCAAGAAGGCCATAATGCGCTTAAATTATCTCTGTCTCCTCAAACCCGCAACCGGGCCTATGAACTGTTAAATGTGAAACTGAAAGGATAAGAGTTACGCAGTACCAGAACAGTTATGAATCCAGTGGGAAAAGTTTAAATAAATAGAAAGTCTAAATAAAGCGCCCTAACAATCCGATGATAGTTCCCTCCCGGAATGCAGGGCTTGTCTACAGTGTGTCCCTAAACGGGTGGGCCTAAAGCCCGACTGGAGGAATGTTTGAATTTAGTGTAAGAAACTGGGGGAGTAGTAATGTACTGGAGTCCGGTCATTGAAAGAATGCCTTTAGAGGAATTGAAGCAAATCCAAGAAAAGAAGCTGAGAGCTTTGGTTAGAGATGTTTACGAGTATTCGCCATTCTACAAGAGAAAGTTTAGAGAGTTAGGAATACATCCAGAAGATATTCGTGGCCTCGAAGATCTCAAAAAGCTCCCATTTACGAGGAAGCAAGATCTAAGAGACAATTACCCCTTCGGAATGTTCGCAGTTCCAATTTCGCAGATTGTCAGATTTCACGCTTCAAGTGGCACTACAGGAAAACCTACACTTGTCGGGTATACTGAAGATGACATAAGGATTTGGGTTGAAAGTCTCTGCAGGGGATTAGTTAGCTGTGGGGTGTGCAACGAGGATATAATGCAAATCGCCTATGGTTATGGGCTTTTTACTGGTGGCCTCGGCTTTCACTATGCGGCCGAAAAAATCGGTGCCACAGCCTTGCCAGTATCTGCCGGAAACACTGAAAGACAAATAAACCTGATGAAAGATCTTGGCGTAACTGTTATTGCCTGTACACCATCCTATTTCCTTTACATGGCCGAATATGCCGAAAAGATGGGTACAAGCATAAAGGAAACGAATTTGAGGATGGGAATTTTCGGAGCTGAGCCTTGGAGTGAGGAAACTAGAAAGAGAATCGAGGACAAGACCGGAATAACTGCTTACGACGTGTACGGTACTTCAGAGCTTAGCGGTCCACTTTTTACAGAGTGCGTCGAAAGGGACGGGCTCCACATCTGGGCAGACCACTTCCTAATTGAGGTAATTGATCCCAAAACAGGAGAAAACCTCGGGGAGGGTGAGAGAGGAGAACTCGTAGTTACAACGCTCAGCAAGGAGGCTATGCCACTGATAAGATGGAGAACCGGAGACATTACTATTATGGAAACTGAAAAATGCAACTGCGGGAGAACTCATCCAAGGATCCTGAGAATTCTTGGTAGAAGTGACGACATGCTGATCGTCCGTGGGGTTAACGTGTTCCCTAGCCAGATCGAACACGTTTTGATGCAGATCCCCGAAGTTGGAGAGCATTACATGATAATACTTGAAAGGAAGGAAGAACTGGATGAGATGACGGTCCAAGTGGAGCTGAGTGATAAAGTGAAGATCGACAAGCCGGTAGATATACTGAATTTAACGAGAAAAGTCGAGGATAGACTTAGGGTTGTTCTGGGAATTTCCGCAAAGGTCGAGCTCGTAAATCCTGGAACCCTCCAGAGATTTGAGGGGAAGGCTAAGAGGGTTATCGATAAGAGGAAGATTTGAGGTGGTTTTATGGTTAAACAGCTTTCAGTATTTGTTGAAAATAAGCCGGGGAGACTTGCCGCAGTAACAAAGGTTCTCTATGAGAAGGGGGTCAATCTCAGAGCATTCATGATTGCGGACGCAGGTGACTTTGGAATAATCAGAATGGTTGTGGATAAAACTGACGAAGCTTTTAACGCTCTGAAATCTGCAGGCTTTACGGTTACGCTGAATGAAGTTCTTGCTGTTGAGGTTGAGGACAGACCAGGAGAATTGTACAGAATATCAAAGGCTTTGGGAGACGAAGGTATCAACATCGAGTACGTTTATGCATTTACTTCAGAAAAGCATAGGGCTTTGATAATCTTCAGAGTTGACAACAACGAAAGGGCAATGAAGGTACTTGAAAAAATGAACGTCCTCTTCAAAGGAAGTATTGATTGATCTAAGTGAGCTGCTCCACGACTGAAGTCGGGAGCTTCCGGCGTTAAGGGATGCTTTACGCCCTTTCCCTCGTTCAAAAGCCAGGCTCCCCCCATCCCGCAGATCTAATTTTAACTATACTCACACATTTAAATCCCCTATCGTATTCCATACCACAGGTTGGACATTTGTAGATCCTGCCTGCACTTATTTGGGCAACGTGTCCGCATCTGTGGCAAATTTTAGAAGTGTTTCTAGTCTCTTCTTTCGTCAAATACTGGAGTTCAATGAGCTTTAACCTCAATCATGATACTCTCAATCTTTCTTCTTTCCTCATCTGTAAGCGAAGGCATGAACCACATCTTTTTCTGGACCTTTTCGGGAGGATATACCGCGGGATCCTCAAGCAAATCTGGAATGAAATCCCAAGAGGCTCTTACGGGGTTTGCGTATCCTATGAACTGCGAGTTCACGGCCGAGACTGTTGGGTCGAGGAGGAAATTTATGAACTCGTGAGCGGCGTAAACGTGTTTTGCATCTCTTGGAATGCAAAGGTTATCAGTCCAGATGGTGCCCCCCTCTTCGGGTATTCCGAATTCCACTTCGCTGAATTCTCCTCTGAGTCTAACTATATCCCCATTGTAAGCTTGAGCCACGGAGATCGTGCCCTTCTTCAGACCCTCATAGTATACATTCGTTCCGGCGTATGCTGCAAGATATGGCTTTTGCTTTATCAGGGTATCCTTTACTTCTTCAAGTGTCGTATCGCTCCAGTCATCGATTCTCTTTCCAAGATAAGCCTTACAGGAGCATATAACTTCTGTGGCTTCTTCGAGCATTGTAATCTTTTTCTTATATTTTGGCAGAAATCCATATTCTGGGTTGAAGATCTGCTCAAGCGTTGTGACCTCTTCAACGCCTTTACGCCAAGCAAATCCAGTAGAGCCCCACATGTAGACAAGGCTGAACTTACCCTCTGGGTCATAGGGCAGATTTTTGAATTTCTCATACAGGAACTTGGCATTAGGAATAAGCCTCTTGTCGAGTTCTAAAAGCAATCCCTTTTTTCTTGCTATATCAACGCAGTAGTCGGGCAAGACAACGACATCATAACCGGTTGCTCCCGCTTCGAGCTTGGCCAAAACGTAAGATGGATCTTCGAATTCCTCGTAGATGATCTTGTCTCTCGGAATCCCTGTTTGCTCTGAAAATACCTCGAGAAGACCCTCGTTTATGTAGTAGGACCAGTTCCAAACTCTTAGCTCATCTTCGAGAATTTTCTCCCCTCTGGCCCTCAATCTCTCAATCTCACCTTCTAGTTCCAAAATTCGGTTTCTAGAGGAATAACTTCCGAATATAAACCCGGAAATTCCACCTGCTGCAAGACCAACAATCCCAGCGGCTGCAATTTTTAGAAAATCCCTCCTATTCTTATCAACCATGATTTTCTTTAAAATTTGTAGAATAAATACTTTACTCTCTTTTGGTTGAAATCTTTGCGTAAAGATAAGCGAGGAATAATGACACAAAGAGCATCAGAGTGGTTAAGGCGTTTAGACTTGGGCTAACAACACCTCTTGCAGCCTGAGACCAGATCAGGAGTGGGAGGGTTTGAAATCCCGGTCCAGTGGTGAAAACGGTCTTAATGAAGTTGTCCCAGGAGAGAGTGAATGCTATGAGTGAGGCTGCAATTATTCCGGGCATGGCAATCGGTACCGTTACCCTAAGGAATGTTTGTACCTCGTCTGCACCCAGTGTTAGGGATGCATCTTCGATTGACCTGAGCTGGGATGAGAGTCTCGCGTTTACTATAACGAAAACAAAAGCTATATTAAAGGCTATATGCCCCAAAAGAACTGAATAGAAGCCGAGAGGAAAAGATAGAAGTCTGTAAAAAAGAAGAAGTGAAAGCGCCTCCGTGATCTCTGGAATTACGATTGGGGTGTAGAACAGCGATTCGAATCTCTTATTTGTCTTTAGAAATGCATAAGCCGCGAAACTACCAAGAATAACTGAAAATAGAGTTGAAAGCAGGGCAATTGATAGACTGTTATAAAATGAGCGAACTATATCGCGATCCTCAAAAAGCTTTACAAACCATTTTGTGGTTATCTCTCCTCCATCAATGAACGAAGAAGCAACCACATATACAATTGGTATGTAGAGGAACATAAAGATCAGAAGTACAAGGAACCGGATCATAACTCTATCCTCCCGGATCTTTTGATGTATACTGTTATCGCAAGAAGCACTAGGGCCATGTATACAACCGAAAGTGCGGACCCCTTCCACCAGTTGTGGTATCTCAGGAATAGGTCCCATGTAATTGTTCCAATTGTTGCGTACGTTCCGCCAAGCATTGTCGGAACCACGAACTCTCCAAGAGCCGGGATGAAAACAAGAAGCACTCCAGCAAATATCCCGGATTTGGAAAGAGGAAGTGTAATCTTTAGAAAGGTCTGAGAGGGTTTTGCACCAAGAACATACGAGGCCTCAATCTGCGATCTACCCACACGCTCAAGGGACGCATAGAGAGGGAGAATCATGAAGGGGAGGTAGTCATATACCATTCCTATGACCACAGCCGGAAAAGTGAACATAAGTCCAAGCGGGGTAAGCAAGGTCATTATTGCATAGGTGCGAAGAAGGAAGCTGATCCAGAAAGGGAGAATTACTAGGAGTAGGAGGAAATTCTTCCACTTTCCGGCCTTAAGGGCGATATAGTAGCTGAGAGGATAGGCCAGGATGAAACACAGCACAGTCGTAATGGAAGCAAGTATCAGCGAATTTATGAAAACCTTCAGGTAAAGGGGGTCAAGTATTTCGAAGTAGTGTTTGAGCGTGAAGCCGGGGAATCCGAAACTGTAAAGGAGAGTTATGAGAAAAGGCAAGTAAAATAGAACAAGGAGATAGATAATTGCTGGTAAAGCGAGAAAATGCCTCATGCCTCGAAGATTATCGCATCATCGGCTCTCCATCCGAGCTCCACTTTTTGATTCTCTTCCACTCTCAAATCTGAGGAAGTCAGGCATTTAAGGCAAAAGTCGTTTATTCTTGCCTTAACTGAGAGGAATCCTCCTACGTATGCCACTTCCTCGACGACCGCATTGTACACATTGTCCAAATTTCGGCAGCCGATTTTTATTTTCTCGGGTCTTATTGCAACCAGCACCCTTTTTGCGCCGTTAAGGTTTGAAACTTTTATGTATCCGATTTCGCTTATAAGACCACCGTTGTAGACTTCTGCAGGGATGAAGTTCATTTCTCCGATAAACTCGGCTACAAACTTTGTTGCAGGATTCTCGTATATCTCAGCAGGTGTTCCGATCTGTTCTAGGCTCCCCTGATTGATAACGGCAATTCTGTCAGACATTATAAGTGCTTCCGACTGATCGTGTGTGACGTAAACAAATGTAGTTTTAACTGTTTTCTGGATCCTTTTAAGTTCTGACATCATGTGTTGCCTAAGCTTGAGATCAAGGGAACCTAGAGGTTCATCGAGCAGAAGTACTGAGGGTTCTATTGCCAGAGCCCTTGCTATCGCAACCCTCTGTTGCTGACCACCAGATAGCTGGTTAATTTTCCTTTTTCCGAATTTTTCAGGGTCGAGATTAACAATCTCTAAGCATTCTTTCACTTTTCTCTTTATTTCTTCCTCTGGCGTCTTCCTGACCTTTAGACCGTAGGCCACGTTCTCAAAAACGTTCAAATGAGGAAATAGTGCAAGATCCTGAAAAACCATTCCGACATTTCTCTTATAAGCTGGAACGAAGGTAACGTCTTTTCCCATTAGCCTAATGGATCCCTTATCAGGGTATAGCAGACCAGCGATCAGCCTGAGAATTGTTGTTTTTCCAGAACCGCTCGGCCCAAGGATCGAGAAGAACTCTCCTCTACGGATTTTGAGTTTTATATCCCTTACTGCTTCAAAATTGGAGTAACTTTTAGAAACTCCATCGAGCTCAACCGCAAACCCTTCCATTGAGATTAGATTAGCCCCCTAGTTTAAAAAATTTGCGGTTTCAGTTAGTTTTTGCAAATTTCTGTTTTCTGCAATTCCCGACACATTCAGAATTGGCCGGTCTGTTAGGTCAAAATTAAAGCTACTTTAGATTAAAATGAGGCGGATTATGCCTCATGTTCTAAAGTATCTTTAGTAAATATAATATTCTATCCTATTCGACCTTCATTAGTCTGTACTTCTGCTCACCCAAACCTAGCTCTTCTGCGTACTCAAGCATACTCTCCGGAGCCGTCCACTGCCAGAACCTGTCTTCCCTGAGAAGATCGCTTATTGGCTGGGCATTTTTGTACAGATCATAACTGGCCCGGTCTATGGAAACGATGTCTTTCGAGGCGAGTATTCCAATATCTGAAATCAGAGCGTTATCGCTGTATGGATGGCAATCGCAGTGCGGAGTTACGTCAATTATGAAGTTGAGATAAGCCAGCTTTTTTGCTATCTTTAAAACCCCTTCTGCACATTCCACGATTCGATCGCTAACATCCTTGCCCAGCAGCCAGTCTATCTCGACCGCTTCTTCTTTGCAAACTTCCGCGCATCCTGTGCACCGCAGGCATCTCTGTTCAACTATCTGATAATTTTGAATGGCATTGGTGGGGCAGATCTCAAGGCATCTTCCGCACTTGTTGCATTTTTTGGCAACTATCTTTGGGTAACCTCTAGCGTGAAGATCGAATTTGGAGGGCTTGGCAACGCATCCGACTCCCGCGTTCTTTATGCTCCCTCCAATTCCGGACTGCATGTGGAGCTTGAAGTGTGTGCAGAAGACTACGGCGTCAGCTTCTGCTATCGCCTTTGCAACGTAAACTTTTTTCAGGTATTTACCATCGATTGGAACTTCAACGAAATCGAACCCAAGAAGACCATCTGCAATAATTATCGGGGCCTTAAGTGTTTGCTGGGTATATCCATTTTCTTCAGCTATTTCAAGCCGTCCTATTGCTGTGCATCTTGGTCTTGTCATCCCAAGTCCAGTTGTTTCGGTAACAAAAGGTCTTCCGCCTGCTTCTATAACTTTTTCTACAACAGCCCTAACATAAACGCTCCTTAAAGTTTTTGTTGTTCCCCTATCGCCAAAATGAGTTTTAACTGCGACAATATCTCCTTTCTGGATATCGTCAAGAATGCCACTTTCGTCGATAAGATTCCTAAGTTTGCTAACTAGGCTTAAGCTTGGCTGATACCACTTTTCTGGATTCAAGACAACTGCACGCGAGTCTACGTAAAAAACCTCCATGAGATTACGAGAGCATTTTTGTTAATATCTCTTTCGCCCGTTCTAACCCATAAACACCCTTTTCAAACTCCGAATTGTTCGATTTCAGGATTTTCATTTTCCCGTTCTCTATCTCGACTATATTTGGAAATAGCATCATCAGACTAATCTCGAATGCCATGTCTTGGGCCCCTTTGACGAGTGTGAAGATAGCATTTGACCTATCTTTTTCAACTTTGATCAGTATTGTTCTTAATAGATTTATTATCTTCGGCAGAGGCTGATAAATTGCGAGGCCAGAAATAGAGTTTAATATGAGTATGTAGTTCCCATTGATCTTCTCAATAACCTTTGAAAATGAAAGGCTGATCTCATTTAGATTCGTTGGATTTGGTACTATAAGGTCTCTCTCTTTGTCTATCGCCTCGCTCATACCCCAGCTAAAGGCATCAATTACCCACGATCTCTTTTTAATCATCTTCCGCACGTTTTCAATGCTGTAAGTTGTCGTAATCCAGATCACATTTTCAAAGTCATTGGAAATTTCCTGTAGAACTTTACACTTCCCGGCTCCGGGATAACCAGAGAGCAGAATGTATGACATTCAACCAATAATTTTCACGAAAGAGATTTAAATATTTCTGTCGACGATTATAGTGTTCAGGCTAACTCCAGAAAGGGCTTTAATTGTCGGAAAAACTGCAATAATATCGGATCTGCACTTAGGAATAGAAAACGCAATGCAAAATGCAGGAATCGCAATCCCAAGAATGCAGATTGTGGATGTTATCAGCAGAGTCAAAAAAATACTGAATAAATACGAAGTTGAAGAACTTGTAATAGCTGGCGATCTCAAGCACGAGTTCGGAGAGAATCTTCCTTACGAGTGGGATGACGTTAGGGCATTTTTGGATTCTGTGGACATTGCAATCTCCGTGGTACGCGGAAACCATGATAACTTTCTTTCCGCAATTCTTTCGGAATATTCGATCGAACTGAAGGAATATGAAAAGGTCGGAGAATATTATGTAGTTCACGGCCATAAAGATTATGGATTTGAGAAGGTCGTTATGGGCCATGAGCATCCAGCAATTAAATTCAGGCGAACCGGTGCAATTTACTCGTATCCATGCTTTCTAGTTGCAGATAGGACTAAATTCGTCCTTCCAGCGTTCTCTTCTCTAGTTTCTGGTAGCGATGTTCTTCAGGGTGAATTTTTATCTCCAATACTCAAAAAATCAAAAAAGATCGAGGTTTATGCTGTTGAGGAGGAGGTAGTCTACTTGGGAGAGCTCGAGCTACTTCGAAAGGTACTCTAAGCCGATTGATTTTCTGTATCTCATTCCTGGAAACTTAATCTCTTTTAGTGCGGAATAAGCTCTCTCTCTTGCCTCTAGGAGCGTCTCTCCCCTACCCACCACGGTGAGAACTCTACCGCCCGTGGTTACGAAGCCATCTGACTTTGCGATTCCGTTTGCGTATATTTCTGCAATCTTCCGCGCATTCTCGATTCCAGTAATCGGCTGACTAGTGTAGTGATCTGCGGGGTATCCCGGCTTTAACCCTTCTCTGCCTCTTAGAGCGCCGCTAACGGCACAAACCGCACAGCTGAAGCTGGGGCTGAATTCTACGGTTACTCCATCGAGTTCCCCTTCTACGACTGCGAGAGAGAGCTCCAATAGGTCAGTCCTGAGTCTTGGAAGCTTGGCCTGTGCTCCAGGATCGCACTCTCTTACATTTATCTCCAATACCTTTGGTTCGCCGTTCACGAGCATTATGACAGGATATAGGATACCCTTGAAACCAGATTGCCTTGCGATTGGTTCAACGACTTTTTTCATGATTTTTTCTTCGATCTCTCTGTTCACATCGGGATGGGGACTTATAGCCCCCATTCCTCCCGTGTTCGGATTTAATAGCAAACCTCTTTTGTAGAGCGATTCTATTTCCTCTCTCTTGTAAAACTTTTTTCTAAGTCCTATATAGAAGTCCCGTAAACCCTCAAAATCATCATCGTCAAAGGCTCTTTTGTAGTCCTTTGCATGGCCAAAAGGAACGGCCCTCTTTCCATCACACAACGCCGTAAAAGCAATCTCAATTCCTTCGAGTTTCTCCTCTATTACGATCTTTTCTCCCGCGGAGCCGAATTTCCTTTCAACCATGATCTCGTCAACAGCTCTTAGAGCTTCCTCTACAGAGTCGCAAACGTAAACTCCTTTCCCAGCTGCAAGCCCGTCTGCCTTAACTACGACTTTGCCGTTTGAGTTTTTTATGAACTCTTTTGCCTTTTCAGGATCGTCAAAGTTCTTGTAGTCGGGAATTGGTACACCAATGCTTTTCATGAAATCTTTCGCCCAACACTTGCTTGCTTCTAGGATCGTCTGCCTCTTTTTTGGTCCAACAACCATTAGACCCTCCTCTTCAAGTCTGTCGACTATCCCTAGGCTCAGGGGCTCTTCGGGACCGATGAACACGAGTTCGGCATTCAGCTTCGCAAATTTAACTATCTTCTCTATATCCCTTATAGAGCTTATTTGTCTTCCTTCGAGCTTTGCAATTTCGCACTTTTCAAAGAACTCACTTCCGGCATTCCCGGGTGCTACAAAAACCTTCTTCACCTTCTCGCTGCGCGAGAATGCGTGAGCAATTGCGTTCCCTCTTCCTCCAGCGTCTACAACCAGCACGTTCACGCGAGAAGCTTAGTTGTTTTGGGATATATAATTTGAACCTTCAAACGTTCCAGTTTATTTCCCGGATATACAGCAAAAAATAAAAACGATTCAGCATCACTGTATAATGGGTGATGGGTATCTTCTGGGAGATCATGCTCTCATTTGTAGGAGTCGTTGCTGGATTTTTGGTTGCTGAGTTCGTTCTTGATAAAATTGGAGTTCGAATTGATACTCAGAAGACGAAAGTGAGCATTAACGAACTTCCAGATCTTCTCAACAGAAAGTTTTTGGTAAACTGTGCAATTTTTATTGGTGAAAAAAAGAAATTTTCGAACTTGGAAGAACATGAAATTGCAGAGATGAAGAAATTGGTTGAAGAAACAAACTGTAATGAAATTGCTATATTTAAGGAGGGAAACTGCAAACTCGCGGTAAGAGACGGAAAGGTTCTTGTCTGTGTTCGGGGCAGGATTATATCGATGAAGGATTTAGCCGAGATTTCTGGAATTATTCACAGATCATTGAGAGGTGTTGGTTGATGATCCTGTTGGTCATTGCCCTGATCTCTACATTTTCGGTTCCCCAGGGAGGTGACTTCAATCTCACACTTTCTGAGCAGGCATACGTAGAATTAGACCCTTGCATGTTTTTTGAAAATTCCGAGAGTTCTGGAAACTTTTCTCCAGGAGATTACAGAGTAATTGTGAGCTATGGTTGTGAACCAGGCATAAAGGAGATTTTGATAAAGTCTCGGAGTGGAGCCGAGAATATAATTATAAAGGTTGAGAAGGTTGAGAATGTCAATCAAAGGATAGTGGAACTGCAAAAGGAGGTAATTTCCTTAAGGAAAAATGTCGAGGATCTGACTCAGAAAAGAGATTACCTGCAGAGTCTGGTAGCTGTTTTGAATGACATAAATGTTCAGCTATACGACAAGCAGAAGGAGTTAGCGGAAAGGAATAACATGCTGGCCTCTGAGCTAGATAAAACAAGAAAGGATCTCAATAACTGTTCAGAGAACGTGAGTAAACTGGAAAACAGGCTTGTAGGTATGCAGGCGTTGTTAGATTCCACGAAAATTGATTTGGATCACTGCAAGTCTGAACTGGCTTCTTTGGGTAACATTCTCAGCAATTCCTCATTTTATTTGGATTTCTTCAAAAACTTGGCCATCCTAGCTCTGGCCATCTTAGCAGGGGTCTTCTTGGCAATGCTGAGGAGATACTGATGCGAATCTTTGTTCTCGGGCCGGCTGGAAGCGGAAAAAGCACATTGGTGAAGGAATTCTCCAAATTTTTGAAGGATTTAGGTCATGATGCCAAGTGTGTAAACTTGGATCCTGCAAGCGAACCAGTTTACAGAGCTGATGTGGATATAAGGGATCAAGTCAGAGCTGAAGAAGTGATGAAACGCTACAATCTCGGCATAAACGGGGCGATGCTAAAGGCAATCAATCTTATGCTGAAATTCAGCGAAGAACTCAAATTAGATTCTGATTTTGTTTTATATGATACCCCGGGGCAAATGGAGATATTTATTTATTCGGAAAGTGGACCGGAGCTTGTTTGCAGGCTAAAAGATGCGCAAACGTGCGGTCTTTTTTTGATAGATTCAGGAATGGTCAGAACTCCGGAAAAATTTGTTTCAGCAGTACTGCAAAACGTAGTGGTCATGCTCCGTCTTGGTATCCCAACGCTTTCTGTTTTAACAAAGTCGGATCTCTGGGACATAGATATTAAGAGACTCCTTTCAGAAGTTAAATCCGGGAGGGGAATTCTTTTGGAGATTATGGAAAAAATGGCCCCTCTAGTTGAATACACGAGCATGCGATATAGGACAATAAAGATATCAAGCGTTAAAAAATTGGGGTTTCACGAATTGCTCTCTGCCTTGAGGGAGATTTTCTGTGCGTGTGGAGATCTCAGTTAGTCTTCCGGTATCTCAATTTTGCCTTCGTCAATTTCTTTAATCAGTTCTTTGGGGTTCCTGCCCTCTACGGTGATGCCCATTGAGACGCAAGTTCCAAGAACCTCCTTGACAACCCCCTTCAGCGAGTAGGAAAGGGAGCTTCCACTTTTCGTCCTAGCAATCTTTATAAGCTGTTCAAGTGTTAAGTTACCTACGAAATCTTTCCCAGGGTTGGAAGAACCTTTTTCCAGCTTTAACTCTCTCTTTATCAGCGCTGAAACGGGCGGAATGCCTACTTGGATCTCAAAGCTTCTGTCTTCCTTCACTATGATTTTCACAGGTACGTTCAGACCTGCGTATTCCTTAGTAGCTTCGTTGATCTTATCAACAACCTGCTTTACGTTCAGTCCTAATGGCCCGATCACTGGACCTAAGGGCGGTCCAGGAGTTGCCTGACCACCAGTTACGAGAACCTCTACTACTTGCATACTCACCCCTCCTTTCGGTCAACAACCCTAACATTTTCCGCCTTTACGGTTACGGGAATCGGAACAACCGCTTCAAGAAGTTCGATAGTTACCTCATTCTTAGTTCTATCCACCCTCTTTACTATCCCTTTCTCACCCTTAAATGGGCCTGCTGAAACTTCGACTATAAATCCCTCCTTTAACTGTTCAACCGCCTTTTTGGGTGTCAGGAAATGCTGAATATCTGGGAGGTTCAACTCCTTTTTAACAATGCCCCTAACATGCTGAAGTCCACGTGTTGCCATTATTGCATCCTCAATTCCCTCAACCTCTAGTATCACATATCCTTTAAGCTCTTTCGGAGCTAAAACAGAGTATATTCTGAGATTACGCTTCCTAACTGCCAGCTCGATCATGTTTGCCACGATTCTTTCTTGATTTGCGGTTGTTTTTACCGCAATGAACTTCATCTAAAAGCACCTGGTAGAACCTCCATCACCAGATATACTAAAAAACCTACAAAGCCAACTATGAACATCACGGCTAGGGCTACCTTTGCTGTTGTTGAGAATTCATCCCAGCTAGGTTTTTTTGCCATCTTTAGCACGTTATAGTATTCACTAAGCCTGTCGCTTATCTTTGGCATACCATGGAACTTACTTGGCGGGTTATTAAATTTTACCTAACGAAGTCTATACCAAACTTTTGCGTTAGGGGATAACCCTTTCGGCCCAGTATTTGGGGGCTTTTAACACCCGTGATAATTATTAGCGTTCTCATTGTGTTTTCGAGTTCTGGGTCGATCATGGCACCCCAGATTATTCTTGCGTCCGAGTCGAGTTTGCCGTAAATCTCCTCAACAACTGACTCTGCCTCTTCTACAGTCATATCCGGGCCTCCGGTTACATTCACAAGTGCAGCTTTGGCTCCTGATATGTCCACGTCAAGCAGGGGATTCTTAAGTGCTCTTCTAACAGATTCAATGGCTTTATCCTCTCCACTAGCCTCTCCAAGGCCGATCATTGCAACTCCGCCCTTTTCCATGATCGTCTTGACGTCCGCGAAGTCAAGATTTACCAGTCCTGGTTTGGTTATAAGTTCAGTAATCCCCTTTACGGCTCTCATCAGAATTTCATCCGCAACCTTGAAAGCTAAATTAAGCGGGTAGTTCGGGACAACTTCGAGAAGCTTGTCGTTCGGTATTACGATTACAGTATCAGTGACTTCTCTGAGTCTTTCTAATCCGGCATCAGCATTCGCCCTTCTTACGGAACCCTCTGCAGTAAAGGGGTAGGTTACAACAGCAATTGTTAGGGCTCCGGCCTCATGAGCGGCTGAGGCAACCACAGGTGATGCACCAGTCCCAGTCCCCCCTCCGAGACCGCAGGTGACGAATACCATGTCACTACCCTCTACGATTTTCTTGATCTCTTCTTCACTCTCCTTGGCGGCCTCCTCTCCTATTTGCGGGAGACTACCAGCTCCTAGTCCTCTAGTTCTTCTCCTTCCTAATAGGATCCTTCTGTTAGCTTTTGTGAAGTACAAGTGTTGGACGTCAGTGTTCATTGCAATTAGTTCTGCCCCCTCTATACCTTCCTCGTAGAGCCTAGTAATGGTATTACAGCCCGCCCCCCCAACACCGATCACTTTTATAACTGTCTTTAGTTCGTGCAACATCTGAACAATTTCATCTTCAACGTTTTCAGCACCTTTACCTTCAAGCCTCTCTTTTCTCTCTTTTTCTGCTCTAGAAAGAGCTTCTTCGATTATAGATTTCAATCACATCCCCCTCCGATTCTTTTGATTATGCATGCAGAATAGTATATAAATCCTTTTGTCTGCACACTTTGGGTACAGAGGATGGAATGTCTATTGTGAGTTATTTCCGCCTTTGAAGGCGAGCTATCGGCGTTAAGGGAGGCTTTACACCCCCACTCATCTTTCGGTTCAAAGGCTAAGTTTACCATTCCGCAGATCTCCTTAATCTGCGGGCTAAGTTAGTGCAGAGCCTCTAACTTGGGCAACATTGCTCGCTGAACCGTTGATGCTTCAGGGATTCGGGAGTACCTTTGCTAAAAGGCGAGGCTTGCATGCCTGAACGTGAAGCCTACTAATGCTGAGAATACATCAGGCCTGTGCCCGGTATGTGGGAAATGCTAAGCCCGAAATGGCGGGATTGTGAAGGTCCCAGATAAAAATTGGACCCTCATCTGTTCACTCCCGGAAGTTCTCTCATGACGACCGGAAGGGATGAAAGCTTACACTTGGTTAAAACGGGTAATAGGTTAGAGAACCAGTCGGAGATAATTTGATGAATTTCACCGAGAAAGAAAGGTTTATATTCGGTTAATTATAACAATTATCATGGATAAGAGCACTCTAATGGCAACGATCTTGGTCGCAATTCCGATATTTGTGCCCTTTTTTGCTCCGGAAATTGTATCAGGCTTCATAGATTACTACGTCATTATTTATGCTCTATTAATTGTGGCGATTTCCGCAATTTTGGCTATGCTCATTTACCTCGGCTCTGAAGGTGAAAGAAGATATCTTATGCTATCAATTTCTGCGAACTTGTTTATTTTTGCATTCGGGAGCTGTTCGGCGTATTTTAGTGTCGGCGAAATTGAGCTGGAGTACACAAAAGCATATTTACAACTTGTGGAACAGATATCGAGCTCTCCCCTCTCTCTGCTTTTCTTTATCGGACTTTATTTCCCTTTTTTTGTTTATGGTGTTTGGAAACTTTCAAAAGAGATAGCATTTATTAAGTTATCGGATCTGTCGGCGGGTCTAATCATCGCAGCAATCTTTGTAGCTTTAATTGTGTTGGGAATAGGAAGATCGAGTTATCCACCAGAGGTTCAGGATTTGTATTTTGTGTCCTTATTCTTAGATACAGTACTGATTTTCATGTTTACGATTCTTGTTAAGATGTTTTTTGAGACTGAGGCAAGAGTCTATTTCCTAATCATCGTCGCTTATTTGGTCTTCTGGTTCATAGGAGACATACTTACAATTTCAGGTTTGACCTACATGGGTATTCCGACGGCCTTTTACGGTGTCGCACTGGTGAGCATCTTATCCGGGTTATTTTATGTCTATAGAAGGGACGTCGGAATTATAACATATAAGCAGCTGGTTGAAGAAAAGGAAAAAATTTCCGAGGAGTTCAGAGCAACGAAGGAAATTCAGGAAGTATTGGGAATACTGAACCGCATGCTCAGACATGACGTGAAAAACAAGCTACAGATTATCCTCGGTTATGTGGAGGCTTACATGGCAAAAAGAGACGATTCCTACTTACAGAAGGTTATAGAAGCTGCTAATGAAATAAATAAGTACTTGGACAGGATCAGGGAGATAGATGCGGCGATTTCTGCGGGGAATGAACCTTTAAAACCGGTCAACGTTAGAAAGGTAGTTGAAGAAGTTCTTAAAACCTACGACATTCCGGCGAAAGTCCAGGGATCTGGAATTGCGCTCGCGGATGACACTCTATATTCGGTTATAGACAACGTAGTTAATAATGCTATAAAGCATGGAAAGACGGACAAGATAGACGTCTACATTAGCAGGGTCGAAGATGAGATTGAGATCCGAATAGTGGATTACGGTGTAGGAATCCCTTCAGAAGCAAGGAAGAAGATCTTTGAGGGTTATAACATAACCCTAAAAGAGAGGACGGGACTGGGCCTTTATATAGTCAAAAAAGCTGTGGAAAGATACGGGGGGAGAGTTTGGGTTGAAGACACCAGGCCGAAAGGAGCCACTTTTGTTATAAGGTTAAAAACACCTCCTAAGAAATAGAAATTGGGGAAAAAGTTAAATATCTTTTTAACTTATAAACAAATATGAGTAGTAGTGTAATTATTGATCTTTACAAAAAGCTTCCGAAAGAATCTTTCGAGCTTCTCATCCACAACCTCTCGGTGAGGGAATACCTCAAAGATATCTGGAGATATTATGAATTGACTGGTAATCTTGAGTATCTGAAGGAATTTGACGGTATTTTCGAAGAACTTTTTAGATTCTTCTTCCGCCCATTTGAGATTGTAATGTTCAATGAAAGAGTCATAAGGAGCATAATACCGATTCAGGAAATATTGTTTGGCAGAGAAATTGTTGACGCTTACACAGATTTCTTGGAGAGCCTCATTTCGCACATGAGGTTGACCTTCCAGCTTTTCTCGGAACCCATATCTTCTCCTAAGTTGCCAGTGGATAAATTCTTGGACGATTGGAGGGACCTACTGAAAAAATTTGAAGTTGGCGGGGGAATTCTTTTGCGGGATTACCCATTTGCACTGCCAGAAAACGCAAAGAGCTATCTTTTGGATTGCTTCTCGTACTGGAAGGATTTTGTGGAGAGTTATGAATCTTACAAAAAGTTAATAAGGAACACATACAATAGGGCTGTTGAAAAGCTGTTGGAGCTGTCAAGATCTCCAGGTTTCGGAAGCTTCGAAAAGTTTATGGAATCGTTCCAGGATGCCCTTTCAGGGGAGTTTGACTCTCTTTTAAGATCGGAAGAATACTTAGAATTGCAGGGGAAACTTATGAACACTCTTTTCGACCACATTTACTGCCTAAGAAGATTCCTGGAGCTTTTGATAGAGAACAACCCTGCAAGCCCCTTTGCAACAGTCTCTCAAATTGATGAAGCATACAAGAGAATTTTAGACCTAAAGAGAAAGGTTTCGGAGCTTGAAAATAGAATAGAGAAGCTGGAGGTGGAAATATGCTCGAGAAAATCAGAGAAGTGAACGTAAAGCCATGGACATGCGATTTTGAGGTTGTTCACGAAGATTGGCTTTTCAAGCTGCTGCATTTTAAGGGTGAGAGGAAGCACAGAATTCCTTTGCTTTTCGTATACGCTTTCATTAATCGCCCCTATATCTTGGATCTCCATGAGGATGTTAGTGTTGTTAGGAAGCTGATAAAGGAAGGTGTAGATGTGTGGATGGTAGACTGGGGGTATCCGAAGAGGGCAGACAGGTTTTTGAAGATAGAGGATTACATAGACTACATAGATTTCTGCGTTGAACTCATAAGGAAGGAATGCAAAGTCGAGTCGCTGACAATTCATGGATACTGCCTCGGTTCCACGCTCGCGACGATATATGCAGCTTTGCATCCCGAAAAGGTTAAGAATCTGGTAATACAGACCCCGCCCCTTAATTTCGATACCGAAAATGCCCTTGCACTCTGGGCCAAGCACATAGATCCGCAAAGGATAACCAGAGCAGTCGGAAATGTTAGCGGAGAGATGCTGAACATAGCGTTCTTACTTATAGATCCGATAAGGCTTGTTTTGGGCAAATATCAAGGTTTAATCGACAATCTGGAGGATCCAAGATTCTTGAAAGAATTCTACTCGATGGATTTCTGGATATTCGACTCTCCTGCTGTTGCAGGCAATGTGTTCGAGGAGTATATCGACCGATGGTACCATAAGAATGAGATCATGAATGGCAAATACACTGTTGGTGGTAAAGTAGTGGATCTGAACAGGATCACCATGCCGGTGCTTGCTCTTTACGCTGAAAAAGACCACATAACTCCTCCAAGCGCCGTTCTTCCGTTCTTCGAGAAAATTCCATCAAAGGACAAAAAGGCTATGAGCGTCGACAAAGGTCACATCGGTCTGACCGTGAGCAAGAGCTCTCACGCAAAGCTCTGGAATGAGGCAATAAAGTGGATCGTAGAGAGATCAGATTGATCTCAAATCTATGACTCTCTTGGCTTTTCCCATAGATCTTTCTATGCTGCCCTTTTCCACGAGCTCCACATTTGTCCTTAGGAGCAACTCTCTCTGCAAGGCCCTCTGAATCTTCTGCTGGAGCTCTTTCAGATCTCGGAGCTCTCCCGTAAATATCTCGTCTCTAACTTCAACCCTTACCGTGATCTCGTCAAGTTCTTCCTTTCTTGTTAAAACGATCTGGAAGTTGTCCCCAACTTCGGGAATCTGCATCAGCACGTGCTCAATCTGACTCGGAAACACATTTATCCCGCGCACAATAAGCATGTCATCGCTTCTGCCGAGGATCCGCATAAGCCTTGGATGAGTTCTACCACATGCGCACTTTTCATTCTCGATTATGGTTATATCCCCTGTTCTGTATCTCAAGATAGGCATGGCCTCCTTTGTTAGTGCTGTAAGCACAAGCTCTCCTTTCTCGCCTTCGCCCACAGGTTCTCCAGTTTTTGGATCAACAACTTCGATGAAGTAGTGATCCGCCCAGATGTGTAACCCATGCTGTTCCTTGCATTCAAAAGCCACTCCGGGGCCATTCATCTCGCTGAGCCCGTAGCTATCGTACGCTTTTATACCAAAGGCATCTTCAAGCCTTTTCCTCGTGTTTTCACTCCATGGTTCAGCGCCGAAGCAGCCTATTCTAAGCTTCAGCTTATCAGCCACCCCCATTTCTTCCACAACTTCTTTAACGTGCATCGCATAGCTTGGAGTTGCATGCACGGCCGTGGTTCCAAAATCGACCATGTACTGAATCTGCCTTTCAGTATTTCCAACCCCCGCGGGAATTGTAACGGCCCCAATTCTCTCAGCAGCGTAGTGAAATCCAAGACCGCCTGTAAAGAAGGCGTAGTTGGACATGTTCTGGAAAACGTCGCCTGGCCTTACACCTACCATGTATAGGCATCTTGCAACCATGTTTGCCCACGTCTCTATGTCTTTTGCAGTGTATCCAACAACCTTGGGCTTTCCAGAAGTCCCGCTAGAAGTGTGAATTCTAACTATCCTTTCCTTTGGCACCGCAAAAAGGCCAAAGGGATAGTTCTGGGCAAAATGCTCGCGTTTCGTGAATGGGATCTTTGCAATGTCATCCGGTCTCTTTATATCGTCAGGATCAATATTTGCTTCCTTTAGTCTTCTCCTGTAGAATTCAACATGATCGTAAGCTCTTCTAATCGCACTCTTCAATCTTTTGAACTGCAATTCTTCGAGCTCCTTTTGAGGGAGTACCTCCTCTTTATCCCAGTATTCGTCATTCCATGGCATGACAAATCACGTAATCGCTCGAAAGATAAAATTTTCCTAACAAATGCAATTGTCAAACACGGAATCACCATTTCTTCGCTGGCGAAGAATACACCTCTTTGCTGCCCGGTACACGGGTTAAACCCCCAAGGGGATGTAGCCCAGAAGCTCTCCCCGTCCTGACAGTGACATTCACGCCTTCAGGGCTAGGGAGGAAATCAGTAGCTGAAAAGTCTAAAGAGGATGGGCTTCAGTCAAAAGTTGAACGATTGCAAAAATTTTTATCACATTCATGAACTTCTAAGGCGGGGAATATGGATCCATTTATAGTCTTCTGGGAGCTCACGAGAGCGTGCATGCTTGCATGCAAGCACTGCAGGGCTAAGGCAATTCGAAACAGGAACCCGAATGAGCTTTCAAAGGAGGAATGCTTTAGGGTTTTGGATGAAATCGCGAGCTTTTCCAGACCAATGCTTGTATTCACAGGCGGAGATCCACTGATGAGGGAGGATCTCGGTGAAATCGTCTCCCAAGCCTCAAAGAAGTTCAGAGTCTCAATTGCATTCAGTGGAACGGAGAAGGCAAGTAAGGATAGGCTGGAGGAGTTAAAAAATGCAGGCGTTTCGAGGATTGCGATCAGCATAGACGGGCTTGAGGAAACGCATGACAGCTTCAGAGGGATCAAGGGGGCATTTTCTAAGAGTATCGAAGTCTTAAGGAAAGCACGGGATGTGGGCTTGCCTTTCCAGATAAACACCACAGTTACAAAGGATAACATTTATGAGCTACCGGAAATTGCGAAGTTGTGCGTTCAACTCGGCGCGGAGATGTGGGACGTATTCTTCATAGTTCCAACTGGAAGGGCCAGGCCCGAGCTCATGCCATCTCCCCAGGAATTCGAAGATGTTCTCTGCTGGCTTTACGATGTTGGGAAATTCATGAATGTTAAAAGCTCAGCAGCCGTACACTTCAGAAGGATTGAGATAATGAGGAACCGGAGAGAGATGCCCAAAGTTAGCGAACTGTACTGGAAGCTCCTCGAAAGGCTTGATTTGGATATCAAAGCTGAAAAGCCCGAGAGAGGGATTCATAGAGCTTTTGTTACCGACGGAAGGGGTATGTTCTTCATAAGCCATGTAGGTGATATCTATCCGAGCGGCTTTCTTCAGATCTCCGCTGGAAACGTAAGGGAGAAAAGCGTTGAGGAGATTTACAGAAATTCAGAGATATTTGTCAAGCTGAGAGATCCAAACAATCTCAAGGGAAAGTGCGGAATATGCGAGTTCAGGTCCATCTGCGGGGGTAGCAGGGCGAGAGCCTACGCCTTAACTGGTGATTATCTCGCAGAGGAGCCATGTTGCATTTACGAACCCGGAGGGTGTGAATGAAAGTTAGCATAGTCCTTCCTGCTTACAACGAGGCGAAAAGGCTAAGAAACGCGGTTGAGAAGATTGAGAATCACGTTAGGGAGCTTGGATACGATTATGAGATCGTTATTGCCGAAGATGGTTCCACAGACGGAACTGATAGAATTGCAAGGGAAATAGCGGAGAAAAATCCAAGAGTCAAGCACCTGCATTCTAAAGAGAGACTTGGCAGGGGAAGGGCGCTTATGAATGCGTTCAGAAACTGTTCTGGAGACATAGTCGTGTACATGGACGTTGACCTTTCAACGGACCTCAAGCATTTAAAGGACATAGTTTCCGCAATTGAAGAGGGATACGACGTAGCCACGGGTTCGAGGCTGATGAAGGAGAGCGTTGCTAAAAGACCCCTGAAAAGAGATCTTGCGTCTAGGGTATACAATTTCCTTGTACGGCTGCTTTTAGGCTCTAAGGTTCGCGATCATCAGTGTGGGTTCAAAGCCTTCAAGAAGTCTGCGATTCTTGAGCTAGGTGAAAAAGTCAGGGATACCCACTGGTTCTGGGATACAGAAGTTCTAGTTTTGGCCCAGAAAATGGGTTACAAGGTGAAAGAAATCCCAGTTTGTTGGGAACACGGCGGAGAAACGAAAGTTCACTTCAAAAAGGACGTTCTGTACATGTTCTTCCAGATTCTCAGGATGTTCTCCGAGGAACTCGCTCGCTCTCGAAAGTTTTTTGCCTTTGCAACGATCCTAGCAATAGCCATTCTCTGCTTTTTAATCCTGACCACAGGCGTTAAGAACTTCCTTGAAAGCCTTTTGATGATCAAACTCGATCTACTCGCAATAGCAGGCATACTTTATGCTTCCTCATTTATCCTAAGGGGGTACCGGTTTGGATACATTGTAAAGAGGCTAGGAGAAAAAACTTCAACGGGCTTTTCTTCGCTGGCTGTGAGCATTGGACAGACTGTGAACGTAATAACGCCCGTGAGGCTCGGCGATCTTGCGAGGGCTTATGTGTTCAAAAGGTCGGGAGTTAGCTACACTTGTTCCTTAGGTGGGATTGCCGTTGAGAGAACCTTTGATATTCTATCTGTGGCTTTAATCGCGATCGTTGCATCCATTTATCTGGGAACGAGATTCATGGAACCATTTTATGCGATTGGATTTGCTCTACTGATTGTAGTTGCAATAGTAGTCCTTTCAAGAATGCAGAACTTTGTGGGAAGAATTATGGAGAGGGCAAAGATGGCCATGACGCTCGGAGATTCTGCCACGATATTTTCTCTTTCCCTACTTGTGTGGTTCTTTGACATCTCTGTCTGCTACATACTCGCGATGAGCTTTGGCGGGATCAGCATTGCAGTAATAGCCCTTGCGGTGGCAATTGGCAATATAGTAAAGGCGATCCCTGTAACCCCCGGAGGTATTGGTACATATGAGCTTGCTTTGACTGCAATAATCGGATTTTATCAGCCGTATTCTGTGGCTTTCACACTCGGATTCGTCGATCATGCGTTGAAAAACGCTGTAACTGTAGTTCTTGGGCTCGTAGCCCTCTCGACGATGAATTTGAGTCTTAAGGAGGTGAGGAGTTGAGCTTGGACTACGCTCTGATCTTCTATTTCTCTTCTTTAGCGATAACCATCCCTTTTCTGAAATTTATGAAATACAGTCTCGCAAGGTTCTCTTCTCTTTTTCTGGTAACCCTGATCTCCTTTGTCCTCTCACACTTCGTCAACTTTAAGTTAGCATTCTTCACAGTTCTTCTCATTTTAATTGCTTACCTCGCTTATTCCATTTTCATGAAATCTCAGTTTAAGATCGAGAAGACCGAAGCTGTGTTTGCCAGCGTCTTCTTCTTTTTCATCTTTCTTCGCTTTCTAAACCCCAGCATCTTCGATGCCGAAAAGTTCATGGACATGGCCTTCATCAACTCCGTTCTTAAATCCCCCTCTCTTCCGCCCAACGATCCATTTTTCGCAAATGAAAAGCTCAATTGCTATTACTACTTTGGGCATGTGCTTGGGGCTGCAATAGTCCTGCTCTCTTTTGCCCCACCCGAAATTGGATACAACATCGCAGTTGCCGCACTTCCAGCTTACACGGCAATTCTTATTTGCGGAATATTTGAGAACGATCGAAGAATGGCCCTTCTTGCTCTGATCTTCGTAATGTTTTCCGGAAATGCTTACTCATTTGCAGATCTGTTGCGGAGACCTTTTGTTGGTTTGGATTTTCTCTACTACTGGAATTCAACAAGAATTATCGGCGGGGCAATAAATGAGTTCCCCTATTTCAGCTTCATTCATGCAGATCTTCACGCCCACGTGTTCGCAATTCCGATGAAGCTTTTTTTGGTATCAGTTCCGCTCTCGGAGGAAAAAAAACTTAACTTCCTCATTCCGTTCATCCTTTTCGGGTTATTCGCTACCAACTCCTGGGATTATCCTCTCATGCTTCTACTTACAATCCTTTTCTCTCTTTCGGCGAGGGATAAATCCATTCTGGTTTATTCTTTGGCCTCTATCCCGCTTGTTGCCGCTTACTACCTCACCATGAACCTCCCGAAAACGGATTTAATTTTCCCGGCTGAAAGGAGCAGTCTGCTTGAGTTCCTCGGCTATTCTGGAACAATCTTGCTTCTGGCTTATCTGTCCTTCATACAGGAGAAAAGGCTGATCTTTTACTCGATTCCGTTTTCTTTGCCCTTCTACTTTTTCAGTCCAATCCTGCCGGTCCTGATCCCGCTAGTCGTATGCTCTGCGTTTGGGATGACGAAAAAAAATAACTCCGCGCCACTCATATTCACTGCACTGCTCTGCTTCATAATTCCCGAATTCATTGCGATTGATTCCAGACTGAACACGGTTTTTAAATTTTATCTTTGCGCATGGATTTTGCTTTCTCTGGGGGCAGTTTTGAGGCTGAAAATCATTGGAATAGGGAAATCAAAACCTATAATCGCACTTCTTCTTATCGTAAGCCTTGCCTATCCTATCGTTGCCACACCGCTGCGATATCATTCTGCAGAATTTACTCTGGATGGTATGAGCTTTACAAGGATTTATGGAGAATATGAGGCGCTTAAGTGGCTTAAGGAAAGAGAAGGTGTGGTTATTGAGGAGGGTTGCACGCACGGATACTTCTGCGCCTATCAGTACGGAGGAAGGGTTGCGGTTTTTACGGGAAATCCAGCAGTGGTGGCATGGACGGGGCATGAGTTTCAGTGGCGGAGGAATTACGATTCGATAGCGGAGAGGGCCAAGGATGTCAGGAATTTTTACACTTCAAGGAACTGCGAAGAAATGGCTGAAATTCTAGAGAAGTACAACGTCTCCTACGTGTTTTTCGGCTTTGAGGAGAGAAGAATTTTCGGTTCGGTCGAACAAAACATTGAAAGATGCTTTATTAAGGTTTTTGAGAGCGGAGAAGTAAAAATATTCAGTCTTCGAGCCATAGACTGAATTCTCTCTGGCGAAAAGTTTATCATTAGGAGTGCAAATTTTAATCATGGATGAGAAGGATATTAAGCTTATATCAATTCTTACTGAAGACGCGCGTAAGACACTCCAAGAGCTTGCAGAGGAGCTAGGTTTGTCGGTATCAAGCATACACAAGAGGATAAGAAAGCTCGAGAAAGACGTTATTGAGAGATATACAGTAATACTGAACCCCGAGAAGTTCAATCAGATAACCGCTTTTTTGCTTGTGAGCGCAAGCAGTCCTAGAAGGACTGCAGAAAAGCTAAAAGACATTCCCAAGATAATAGAACTTTACCAGACATTCGGAAACTTTAATTTTATCTTGAAAATAAGAGGGAGCAGTATTGAGGAGATAAGCGATATCACAAACATGGTTTCGAACGTCGAAGGTGTTGAGATGGTTGAGTGCATAGTGGCAACAAAAAGGCTAAAGGAGACGGCATGGAAGCCGGGGTGATTTTATGAACCTTCTGCAGATGTATCTCTTTATTTTGACTCCTGCTTTTTTGCTTCTCGGTGGCGCCTTAATTCTTCAAGTTTACAACGCATATGCAAGAACAAAACAGAGGTTCCTCCTTCTCCTGAGCCTAGGCTTTTTCGCCCTCGTAGTGGGCGGGGCTTTGCCTGTGCTCGCTTTTGCTCTGTCTCTTTCTGAGCTCCTTTACATTATCGGCATAATTTTGCAGATCTGCGGAATTTCTGCGATCTATTTCTCCACAGTGAGAGGATGAAGGAGGAGAAAATAGCCCAGAAGTGGAGGCTGATCAAACTTTCGAAAACCAGACCGCTGCTCGCTCATCGACTAGTGTCTGTTCTCAGTGAAAAGCTCGGGGAGGAGGTTTACAGGATCTCGTATGATTATGGGAAGGAGAGGGGGGAATACATCGCGGAAAACCTGAGATTAAGGGGGTTCGGAGAGGTTGCAACTTTTTTGTCAATGATTTCGGGAGTAAAGATCGAGAAGCGTGAAGACGGGCTTTTATTCTTATCTTGTCCCGTAAATGCTCTCGAGGCTCTGAAGTCAGATAAAATCTGCAAGGGGTTTATCGAAGGCTTTTTCATGGCTTTTGGAATAGAAGTAGAAGCTTTTCCTGATTGTGGAGACCAGTGCAAAATTTTTATCAGGCAAATTCGGCCCTAAAGCCCTCTAGAACGAATTCCACCCCGATTGCTGCGAGGAATATTGCAAGCACTTTTGCGACTATATCAGCGCCGCTTTTTCCAAGCAGTTTTATTATCAATCCGCTGTAGATGTGGGTCAACCTTACGATCACATAAACCAGGATCGCGCTTGCAACAACGATCAGCCTAGAAATTAAGTCTGAAGCCTGTGAGTAAATTACGATTCCAGCAGTAATCGCTCCTGGACCCGTATACAGCGGCAGGGCCAGAGGAAATACTGCCAAAGAATCTACATCAGCGCTCTCCTCAGCTCTTTTGCGGTACTCCTCTCTACCGTGGGCTCCGAGAAGAATGTCGACGGAGATTATGAAAAGCAGTATTCCACCAGCAATTCTCAGACTGTTTATCGAAACGTGGAAGAAATCGAGTATGAGGCCACCTGAAACGGTTGTTACAATCAGTATCGAAAGGGCTATTATTGTCATCCTTTTCGATATCCTCTCCCTCAACTCATCTCTCAGTCTCTGAGTGAGACCAATGAATATCGGCAGATTTCCCGGCGGGTCAACGATGACGAAAAATGTCAGAAAGCACTTGAAGAAGTACATCAGGTAGTCCATAGTTCTTTTGCCCTTTTAACGTTTTCAAGGAGCTTTAAGGCAGCTCGCTGTGATGGAAACGCGAATAAACCGCAGTCCGGCCCGATGTAGCTTAACAGATCTCCGAACTTTTTCTTTGCAATTTTCAACCTCTCCAAAATTTTCTCTGCAGATTCGAGTTCCTCAACTGCCAGCAAGGAAAGCTCTTCGCTCCTCCAGGCGTTCACGTTATGCCTCTCGTTAAATTCGGAAATTATGCAGTCTACGTCCGTTCTTGCAACGCCTATTCTAATCCTTTTTTCGGCAGATTCTAGCACTTCAACATCTATTGCGTCCATTTTCCTAGGATCACGGGCAGCTTCGATTCCTATTATCTCTATCCCCGTCTCAAGGAACCTGTCGTAAAAGAGGGGTTCATGCAGGTGGACCTGCGTGTCGACATTGAGCTTGAAATCGTAAGCACTCTCGATCTGTTCTCTGGCCGGCTGTAAATCTGGGGCAACGCCCAAGCTGGGTTCGTCGAAGCTCAGGCATACAACATTGTCGTACTTCGTGGCATTCCTTGCAAACCTGTAAACCGATTCTGCGAAATTATGCAGAACATCATCGTAAATCACTCCTCCAAATTCCCTGTAATAGAGCTCAAATATTCCCGTGATGCAAACTCTCAGTTTTTCAACCTTTATTTTCTCAACAAGTTCTACTTCGGGAATTATGGCGGCTTTTTCGGATATCAGATAGGCATCATCCTGAAGCTCGGGATCCTTCATCGGATCCAGAAACATTCTAACCATGTCCCTGAACTGGGGATAGTTTGGAACTTCTACGTACTTTGATTTCATCAAAAAGGCTCTTTGAACCATTTCCTCGTATTCTTTACTCCAAAAATTCCTCTCAATCCATTCTCTGTCTATTCCTGGCGGTAGGGGAAAACTTCCGATGTCATCAATTAGCATGCCTATACTATCTCATATTGATTTATAAAGATGGGTGCTCAGAACTCAAGTTCCTGGGTTTGACTAGGAAGCAGCCAGCCTTGTTTTTCGTCGACCGAAAAAACTAAATTTTTAACAGCATAATTTCGACCATGAAGATAGTTTGGCTGGGTCACTCTGCTTTTCTGCTTGAAGGGAGCAGGAGGATCCTAATCGATCCGTTCATAACCGGAAATCCGATGGCGCCTGTTGGTGTAGAAGAAATAAAGGCGGACGTAATTCTTGTGACGCACGGTCATGGAGATCATCTTGGCGATACGGTGGAAATAGCGAAGAGAAATAATGCACTTGTTGTTTGCATACACGAGCTGTCTCGGGTTCTTGCGAAAAGGGACGTTGAAACCATGGGCATGAACATAGGCGGAAGTGCGTACTCATCGGGAATTCGTGTGACAATGGTTCCAGCTCTGCACTCAGCCGATTTTGAGGATGAAAATGGTGAGATAATCAGCTGCGGTTCTCCGGCCGGCTTCATTGTAGATATGGACGGGGTTAAGGTTTACCACACTGGCGATACTGGGCTTTTCATGGATATGAAGCTGATAGGCGAGCTTTACCAGCCAGACGTAATGCTCGTACCCATTGGCGATTTTTACACGATGGGGATAAGAGAAGCCGTAAAGGCAGTAGAATTGGTGAAGCCAAAGGTTGCAATTCCCATGCATTACGGCACGTTTCCGCTCATCGATACAGATCCAATGGAATTCAAGAAGCTTGCGGAGAAGACCTGCAGAGTTGTGGTGCTGAAGCCTGGAGAAAGCTACGAAGTCTGAGTTTTTGTTTTTGAAAGATTTGATGCTATTTTTCCGTTTCTCCACTACTCTCTTCCCCGCCATGAGGGGCGAGGCTTTCAGTTGTAAATTTGAAATCATTTGACAATGAAAAATTTTTAGACTTGAATTGCAGCAATTATTGAGGTGGTTTGATTGATTGAACTACCTGAATTTGAAGGGGCAAACAAGGTTACTAACATTCGGGAGGCCGTTGAAAGCCTTGTAAAACCGGGATTTTTTATCCACATAGGATCAACGGGCACCCAACCCACAAGCTTTTGCTACGAATTGTGCCGGGTTTTTTGGGATAAGAGGCCGAATTTCAAACTGCTGACGTTGGGAGGAGGTCTGAACATCGAGCTTCTTGTTTACGGAAGGTTGGTTAAAGAAGTTATCACATCTTATGCGGGCCATATTTATCCTTCTCCCGCTCCTTCCCCTGTAATTCAGAAGAGTTATCTCGAAGGCAGCGTAAAATACGAGAACTGGTCCCTTCTTTCCGTATCTCAGGCTTTAATGGCAGGAGCGCTAGATCTGGGGTTTATACCAATAAAATCCATTGCGGGATCGAGCATGGAGGAAAATGAAGGATTCAGATCTCTCGAAAACCCCTTCACAGGTGAAAAAATAGGAGTCGTTAGAGAGCTCAAACCCGACATCTCGGTTTATCACGGATGGTGCGCGGACAAGGAGGGAAACACTATAATTTTCCCCCCATCCTCAGAAGGGATTGTTCCTTGGGGAGCCTATGCAAGCAGACGTGGCGTGATAGTAGTCGTTGAAAAGATAGTTGATAGAGATTTCATAAAGAACCATGCCCACCTCGTAAGGATTCCCGGTTATGTAGTAGAAGCGGTCGTTGAAGTGCCCTTCGGTGCCCATCCCTCGGCATTCTACGTTCCCGAGGTCATGGGTGGTGGCGGTTACGCGGAAGATTATGATTTCATAGTTGACTTCAGAAACGCAACGGAGGATGAGGAGAGGCTTAGGAAATGGGTTGAAGAATGGGTCCTGAATGTGGATCATGAGGGATACTTGAAAAAGCTTGGCTTCGAGAGGCTCTTCTACTTAATTGGAAAGGCGAGAAAAGATTCCTGGAAACAGGAGATTAAGGCAAAGGAGGAATCGTTAAGAAGGGACAGAGAGGTTCTCGAAGTTGAAAGAATGATAATTTCAGGTGCTAGGAAGATATCGGAGATTTGCGTAAGAAAAGGCTACAGAGTCATGCTGGCTGGAATTGGTGGTGCAAACCTTTCCGCTTGGATGGCCGCATACAGGCTAAAGAAAATGGGTCACGAAATAGATCTGGTCGCAGAAATAGGATTTTACGGCTACCTTCCCCGTCCCGGAAACCCCTTCGTATTCAACATGGCGAATATTCCGACGTGCAAGGGTCTTTTTGGATCCCCGGAGATTCTTGGGGCAGTTATGGGCCGAAAGGGGAATAAAGGCTTAGCGGTTTTAGGAGCGGGTCAAATAGACAAACACGGTAATATAAACTCGACGCTGATTCCCGGAATTGCCTATCTTCTCGGCTCCGGCGGTGCGAACGATGTTGCATCAACGGCTGAGGAGCTCGTGGTCCTTGTAAAACACTCGCCAGTGAGACTCGTGGAGAGGGTGCCGTATATCACGGCACCGGGAAAGAGGGTGAGCACCCTAGTAACGACAATGGGTATTTTTGAAAAGATGGATGGCGAATTCGTTCTAACAGAATACTTCCCAATAAAAGGGCTGGGTAAAGAGGAAATAGTTGAAAAGATAAAAAATAGGACTGGATGGAAACTTAAAGTTTCTGAAGATTTGAAGGAGGCTGAAGAACCGAAGGCAGAGGAAGTTTTGACGCTCCGTTACTTCGATCCGGATGGAAACTTTCTCACGGATTGAGAACAAGCATTTTTGGTATGCTGGTTCGACCGGAGGAAAAATCTTACCCCCTCTACGCACTAAAGGACGAGGTTTTCCGCCAGAGTGGAGAAGCTAGTTACCTTTTCGTTCAAGCATGAACTTTCGTCCCTTCCTACCTTCAGGTTTTCCATCCTTTCTGCTCTTCATCTTGATAAGGAAAAATATTAAAAGCTTCAAAGAAACTTAGAAACATGGTGGTAGGTGTAACTCTTGTGAACGTAGTCGCTGGGAAGGAGAAGGAGGTATATGTAAAGGTGAAGAACCTAAAGAAGGTAAAGGACGTCTACCACGTATTTGGGGAGTTCGATTTTGTCGTCATAATCCACGCCGACAGCCTGTCCGAGTTAAATAAGACCGTGGACGATATCAGAAGAATCGAAGGAGTTACAAAGACGCAAACGGTCGTCGGCGCCGAGATATGAGCGAGCTAAAGGAAATAAGCATTGCAGAATTCTTCGAAAAGAACAAGCATATCCTAGGATACACGAATCCCGCAAGGGCGTTGATAACGGTCGTGAAGGAGGCCGTTGACAATTCTCTAGATGCTTGCGAAGATGCGGGAATTCTCCCGGACATATTCGTGAGGATTTCCAATGCAGGCGAAAACTTCAGGGTCGTTGTGGAGGACAACGGACCAGGAATTAAAAAGGAGTTGGTTCCGAGGGCATTCGGCAAGCTTCTCTACGGTTCAAGATTTCACGAAATAAGGCAGAGCAGAGGGCAACAGGGTATAGGAATCTCTGCTGTGGTTTTGTATGCACAGCTGACAACTGGCAAACCTACTGTCGTCACGACCAAGCAGATCGGAGCAGAAAAAGCCTACAGAGTGGTTCTCTACATAGATACAAAAAGGAATGAGCCCATAATCGAAAGCGAAGGGGAAGAAGACTGGTACATGCCGCACGGAACAAGAGTTGAATTCGAGATTGTGGGCAGCTACGTTAAGGACAGGAAGCAAAGTGTATTCGAATACCTTAAAGAAACCTCAGTTGTGAATCCGCATGCAAAGATCACATTTGTGGATCCTGAGGGAACAATATACGAGTTTAAGAGGTCTTCAAACGAGATGCCAAAGCCTGCAAAAGCTATAAAGCCGCATCCACATGGCATAGAGCTCGGAAAGCTCATGGGCATGCTGAAGTTCACAAACTCGCCAACGCTGAGGAAGTTCCTCAAGGAGGAGTTTGTGAGAGTTGGAGACAAAATCGCCGATGAAATCCTTGCAAAGGCGGGATTTTCAGGAGATGAGGATCCAAAAAAGCTTGGAAGAGATGAAGCTGCAAAGCTTATTGAAGCCTTCAAGAGCGTTGAACTGCTGCCGCCTCCCGTTGATTGCCTCTCACCCATTGGCGAGGAGCTTCTTATGCGAAGTTTGATTTCAGAATACTCCCCGGAATTCGTCTACGCAGTTACAAGAAGGCCGAAGGTTTATTCCGGTCATCCTTTCCTCGTTGAAGCCGCAATTGCATATGGTGGAGAAATAAAGGCAGACAAGATCATCCTTCTCAGGTTTGCAAACAAAATACCGCTGCTATACCAGCAGGGTGGCTGTGCCCTAACTAAGGCGGTGGAGAGTATAAACTGGAAGAACTACGGGCTTGAGCAGACAAAAGAAGAGCTACCCTATGGAAATGCCGTAATCCTAGTCCACCTTGCCTCCACTAACATCCCCTATACCTCGGAATCGAAAGAGGCCATTTCTCCGATCCCAGAAATAATGGACGAGATAAGACTGGCACTTCAGGAGGTAGGAAGGAAGCTGAAGGAGTATCTAGATAGAAAAGAAAGGCAGGAGGTTAAGAAGAAAAAAGAAGAGGTTATCGCAAAAATTTTGCCATTGATTGCCAAAAAGGTATGTGAAGTGCTTGAAAAGGATCCTGTGGAGGTTGACAGAATAGTTGCTAGGATCATGGGATATCTCCATGTTGAGAGGATCGTGAGCGAGAAAAATGGCCTGAAGGAGGTTAAGATAGTAGTTTCAAACTTCACCAAAGCGAAGAGGGAGGTCAGAATCTTGGAGACATGCTCAGGGGAGGTTGAAGCTGACAATGCGAGAATTTCGGAGGGTAGATTCCCTACGATCACATGGAGCTTAATTGTGAATCCTGAGGAGGAAGTTGAACTTAGATATCGGGTGAAGGGAGAATTAGTGAACAAAACCCCAATAGTTGAGGGAATCGACACCAATATGCTCAGCGTTGCAAGTTATAATGCTCGCTAGATCTTCGATATGAATATAGCCCATGCCTTAACGAGAGGCATGGGATAGAGAGCTTAGTATTTGAACCCGGCAGATAAGTCGAAAGGGGCATAAAGCTTCCCTTAACGCCGGAAGCTCCACCTTTAAAAAAGGAGGTGTTCACAGCAACCAATATTAATCCCCGCCATCAGTTTTTTCCATGAAACTTTTGGCAATAAATGGGAGTCCGAACAAGAGAAACACCTATGTCCTGCTTGAAGCGATCGTGGACGAGGCCAAAAAGCTAGGCGCAGAAGCGGAGATTTTGAACCTCGCAGATTTTAATATAAACCCCTGCAAGGGCTGTGATAAGTGTCTTAAGGGAGAGTGCGCTCAGAAGGACGATATAATAAAAGTGCTCGAAGCGATGAGAGCTGCCGATGCAATAGTTATCGGTGCCCCAACATACTTTGGGAACGTTCCCGGGATCGTTAAGAATTTGATAGACAGGAGCAGGATGGATAGAATGGGTGGATTCAGACTTAAAAACAAAGTTTTTGCCCCTGTCGTTACCTCTGGGCTAAGACACGGCGGTGCAGAGTTCGTTGCGATGAGTCTGATCGTTTACGCTCTCGGACAGGCTATGATAGTTGTATCGGCCGCAGAAAACCCGATAACAACAGGCAGCTTTCCCGTCGGGGTCATTCAGGGAGATACGGGATGGAGGGGGGTTAAAAAAGATGAGATAGCACTTAATACGGCAAGAGCCCTTGCAAGAAGAATTGTGGAGGTTGCAAACGCCACTAAGAGTCTTAGAAGCCAATGAATCTGAAATTCAGAATAAAAAGTACAGAAGGCGTTGCAAGAACTGGAGTTGCCGAAGTTAGGGGGAGGAAATTCAGAACCCCTGTTTTTTTGCCAGTAGCAACGCTTGCAAGCGTCAGAGCACTGGATTCTAGAGATCTGAAGGAAATCGGAGTCGAAATATTAATGGCAAACACGTTCCATTTGCACCTAAAACCCGGGGATGAGGTCATAAGGGAGATGGGTGGGCTTCACGAGTTCATGAAATTCGACGGTGTTATAGCAACGGATTCGGGCGGTTTTCAGGTTTTTTCTCTGGGTTTTGGAATGGAACACGGAATAGGGAAGATTGCTGACAACATCTTTCTCGAAAGGCTGAGAAATGTCTGCAAAAAAGGAGAGAAATGGGTAGAGATTGACGACGATGGGATCAGCTTCAGAAATCCCATAAACGGAAATTTCATGCGACTCACACCCGAGAAATCGATGAAAATTCAATCGAATCTAGGTTCCGATATTGTTTTTGTCTTCGATGAGTGCACTTCCCCGCTCTCAGACAAAGAATATACAGCAAAAGCGCTGGAGAGAACAAACAGATGGATACAGAGATGCTTGGAATGCTACGACAGAAACCAGGCAATATTCGGAATTATCCAAGGAGGAGAGTACAGGGATCTCCGAATGAAGTCCGTGGAGTTCATACTTAAGTACGATTTCGACGGTTACGGAATTGGCGGTTCATTGGGGAAAAGCAAGGCAGACATGCTAAACATTCTAGAATGGGTTGTGCCTCTGCTTCCCGAAGAGAGACCAAGACATCTTCTTGGCATCGGAGCGGTGGAAGACATATTCAGATCTGTAGAGAGGGGAATTGACATGTTCGACTGCGTCTCTCCGACAAGATGGGCAAGAAGGGGTGTTATCTACATCTCACCCGAAGCCGGGGGGAACGTAGAGAACAAATTCAGAGTTCACATAAAAAATGCAGATTTCAGAAAAGACAAGGGTCCACTAGATCCTGCCTGCGACTGCTTTGTCTGCCAGAATTACTCGAGGGCCTATCTGCATCATCTCTTCGTATCGAACGAGTTAACTTATTTCCGACTAGCTTCCTATCACAATGTCCGTTTTTTTGTAAAGCTGATGGATGAGATTCGAAAAGCGATTGATGGGGGTTACTTTTCTGAACTCAAAAAGGAGTGGTTACAGTAATAAATAGAGATAGAAAAAATTATATTGCATGCCCACCGATTCTTGTTTAGAGTCAAGCATGAAGCATGCGAAAAAGTTTAAGGAGTACTTTGAGGACATAAGACCAGTAACGGATGAGGAGCTTGAGGAGCTCCTGAATGATTCTCCAAGCAAGAACGAAAGAAACAAAAAACTGAAAAAAGCGAAAAAGGAGCTATACAGGGAACACTAGAGCAAACTAAATCAACCCAGCGAGCTCTTCAAGCGCCTTTTTTTGATCCCTAGCCTTAACGATACCGCTTGCAAGTAGAACACCGTCCGCTCCCAAATCGAGAGCCCTAACGTAATCCTCATGATTTGTAATTCCCGCCCCGCAAAGCACCTTAACTTCTTTGCAGATGTTCTTGGCTGAAGCTACTGCATTCTCAACGACTTCGGGCTTCGCTTTGCTGACAGCTATGCCTGAGCCTATGAGCTCGGGCGGTTCTACAGCCACAAAGTCAGGTTTAAGCGCTGCGACGGCAGCAGTTGTGGAAACATTGTTCGTGCAGACTATTGATTTCATTCCCAGACTTCTAAGCTTTGAGACGCAAAAATCGATATCTGCAAGCTTCATCCTTCGCTCAGAATGATTCACCAAGCTCCCCCTCCCTCCGTACTCTTTTATCATCTCCGCATTCACGGCACCAGTAAAGCTTCCAAAATCCACTGGATCGATGTGCTGGGCAAAGACGTCAATATTCACGCTTTTAGCAACAAGGGGCAGATCCAGATAGTTAACGGCTACTGCGATGTATATCCCGCTCTTCTCCGCAACGCTCTCGGCTATCTTTGCGAGCTCTAATGCCTTCCTGCTAAAGGCCTCTTTATAGGCCTTGAAATTTATGAAGATCATACTAGAAGTCTGTCATGATTCTGAACTGATCCGTATCGGGCTTGAGGTGGGTCATGAACCTTCTCACGGCCCCTTCAACGTCCCTTGCCTTTGTAATCGCTCTTCCAACGACTACAATGTCAGCACCAGCCGAGATAACCTCTGTTATATTTTCGGGCTTTATACCTCCCGCAACAGCTACAAGAACCCTGTATTTCTTTATCTCTTTTGCGAGGGACCATGGTGGAACGCTCTGCTCGCTGTCTATAGCTCTGTGCAGCTCGACGACGTCGGGCAACGTTTCTTTTGCTATCTGATCCATTCTCTTCACCGGATCCTCTACGTTTAGCATATCCACAACTGCAAGCATCCCCGTCTTCTTCGCTTCGCTAACACCTTTGGCAATTGTGCTGATCGGTGCCAGACCTGAGATAACTACAGCGTTCGCTGTAGCGTCTGCAGCCATTCTGGCTTCAAGATTTCCAACATCGAGAGTTTTAAGATCCAGAATGAAGAAGGCATCGGGCTTTACATCTCTGAGCTTAAGAACTACCTCACACCCGTATTTCTTAACTAAGGGTGTTCCGACCTCAAAGATTATGTGGTCGCTTTCCGGAATCTGCGAAAGCACTGAAATTACTTCCTCAAGCTCTGGAATGTCTAGGGCTATCTGCAGATAGGGCGGATCCCAGAGCTTAGTCAGCTTTCTTCCAACAAATGGATGATAGCTGCGATCCTTCTCGTAGAGCATCGTACCCACATCCGGGAAGTTCTGCATAGCTCTTTTGATCGCCAGCTTTGTCGCTCCGTAGTTGTAGTAGTAGATCTTATGCTTGTTTTTGGCCAGAGGATGAATGAAAACGCTCACAACTATCAGGTAGTCTTCTGCCTTTTCCCTCGGGATATACCCTTCGTCCACAGCATCGGCAACCGCCTTCGCAACTGCAGCCTGTGCAGGGCCAAAGATCAGTTCAGCCTGCTCCATATTCCTAACAGTTACCTTGGGAACTATAACGGCCGGAGGTTTTGTGATCAGATTGGGTCTTAAAACTGCGAGAAGGGGTGTGTGGCCCGCTGAAAGCGTTGCAAGGGCGTTCGCAAAAGCAGTTGCAACCGGACTATCTTTTGTGCCGATTAAAAGGTCAACGTGAGCAACTTCATAGCCCTCACCGATCAGAGCTTCGCCAACTCTGAACTCCATATGCCTTGCAATTCCTTTCGGTAATAAACTTTTTGTTCCACGAGAAATCTCGATGATGAAGCAAATCATCGTATATTTCGTTGGAATTGCTGGCTCAGGAAAAAGCTATCTGACAAAGGCCTTTGGAGACTGGCTTGATTCGATTAAGGTCAACTTGATGCGAATAAATCTCGATCCGGGGGCGGACTATGTTCCATACCCGGCAGACATTGACGTCAGGGAGTGGTTCACGCTCGAGGATATAATGCAAAAATACAACGTTGGGCCAAACGGGGCCCAGATAATCTCCTCAGATCTTCTTGTGACGCTGATCGACGAGATAAAATACGAAATTGACCTTTCGCAGCCAGACCTTGTCTTAATAGACACTCCAGGTCAGATGGAGATCTTCACGCTTAGGGAGAGCAGTAAAATCCTGATAGATGCTCTTGATAGAAGAAGTAGCATAATGGTCTTTCTTTTCGATCCAATAGTCTCCAAAACTCCATTTGGCTTTCTTTCCCAGCTATTCATGGCAAATTCAGCCGTTTTTCGCCTTGAAATACCGCAAATAACCGTTCTATCAAAGGCAGACATCCTAGGAGATGAGGAAGTGGAGAGAATCCTCAGATGGAGTTCTGATTTGGACTATCTCTCCAGCTCTCTTGAGACAAAAACGCTTAGCATAGAGCTTCTGAGGATCCTCAAGGATTCAGGGCTTTTCAGACCGCTCGTAGCGGTTTCTGCGCTCAAAGGTTATGGGATGGAAGACATCTACGATGGCATTCAGGAATACTTCTTTGGAGGAGAAGACCTGGAAAGGGTTCTATTTTAATTGCTGGCCTATGAGTTCGTCAAATACTTCCAAGAATTTTTCCTCCATTCCCTGCGGTATCAGGGCCCCGGCGGCAACGCTGTGACCGCCGCCTGTTCCTCCAACCCTCTCCGCGGCGATCTTTATAGCCTTGCCGAGGTTCAAACCCCTCTCAACAAGCCGATAGTTTGCCCTTGCGGATACCTTTATCCCTTCCTCGTTTTCAGCAAAAGCAACTATTGGCTTCTTTGGGTTCTTAATCAGACTCATTCCAGCAACTATTCCAACAATTGTGTCCCTTATGTCCTTACCTGCATGGAAAAACTGGATGTTCTTTCGCTCTTGGATCCCAATCTCCTCCACTAGCCTAAGTCCCTCTGATAAGTTCTTTCTGTGATTCTGAAGCAGAGTTCTCGCCCTATTAAACGCCTTTTCATCTCCAAAACAAACTCCCAAGCCTATCTCCGCTTCGTCATATCTTGCAGTTGCATTCAAAAGGGTTGAGTATTCCATCGCATCCCTCTTCTCAGTGCCCTCTTCTTCATGAATAAGAAGATAGCATTCACCCGCAATCCTCTTTATCTCATCGTAGCCCATTCCAAGGCTCATACAGTGCTTCACCAGAGCAGAAACAATTTTCCTTTTTTCCTCGATACTCAAGTCGATCCATCTAAGCCAAGGGTCTATACCCAAATCAGAAAGAAATTTCAGGCAGCCAGCTTCATTCCCGCTTATTCCCGGAATAATCGGATCCGTGTTGTACTCGAGCATTTTTGCCAAAGGCCTTGTCTGCTTTCCAAAGAATCTGAGATCCTTCCGAATTTCAATGCTCTTCCCGATAAGTTTCTCCGCTATTTTTCTGTTCAATCCTACCAGTCTTCCGAATTTTGAGTCCTGCAAATCCCCCACCGAACCCACGATAGCTAAAGCCCCGAGCCTTGCGGACGGAAAAATTCTGCTCGCTACCAGAAAAGTCGTCATTGCGCCTCCCATCTCAATGCTGCCGTCTAATCCAAAATCATGAGGATTTAGCTGCCTTTCGTGGCTGAATTCGGGGATGTGGTGATCTGTTATCACGAAGTCCATATCTCTAAGCATGCTAAGCTGTCCGCTTCCGAGATCTGTGAACCAAACAAATTTCCCTTCGTCTGCAATTTTATCAATCTCCTTTTTATCCAGCTGCTTCAGAAATCGTATTTCAGTTTCTATTCCAGCTTTCTTCAACACCTTTAAGGCTATGGATCCCGCAGTTATACCATCTGCATCGATGTGCGTGACAACCATTACCTCACTCTGCTTTCGGATGAGCTCTGACAGCTCTGCGGCCTTTGAGATCAGACCACCCATACTTAAAAAATTTCAATAATGAATTTAAAAGCTTTACAACTGAAAGCCTCGCCCTTTAAGGTTGGGATGATGGAGAAGCTTTTAAATGGGAGTATAGAAACTGCTTCATTCTAGCGTAGTTTTATTGTTCTATTAACTAGCGTTGTCTTCTATTGACTGAATGTTTGAGAAGCTCTACACGACCGGTGAACTTGCTAAGATATTCGGTGTATCTTACGTTGCTGTGAAGAAGTGGGCTTACTCAGGGAAGATCAAGTACATTAAAACGCCCGGCAGTAAATACAGGTATCCTGAGAGCGAGAGAGCACCAAAAGGCAAGGTCGCGATTTATGCTAGGGTAAGCTCAGCGGATCAGAACCTGCTCTGCAGGTACCAGATGGATGCAGGAGCATCCGTTCACCCCGAAGCCCTTCCATGAAAAGAGGAGGGAAGGGATGAAAGTTAATGCTAGACTAGAACGGATCTCTGACTGCCCCGCAGATGTAGTCCCGAAGAGATGCGGGGAACGCCCTAAGGAATTTCGACCTTTGGCGGGGTGAAATCGACTATTTCAGATCCTCAAAATCAAGCTCTTCCTTAATTTTTCTGTAGAAAGCAATTAAAAACTCGTGTCTTCTCTCGGCCAATTTTCTCGCAGTTTCCGTGTAAAGCAAGTCTTTCAGCTTCAGAAGCTTCTCCTCGAAATGCTTGACCGTTTCTTCAATGCCTCTACCTCTCTCTCCCGCCACCATGAAGGCCCTTGCAACACCGATTGCGCCGATTGCGTCAAGTTTGTCAGCATCGCTCAGAACCTTTGCTTCAAGCGTCCTCGGCTCTATTCTCCCGGAAAAAGAATGGGCCTCGATGGCGTGGACTACAGCCTCTGTGAATTCTTCTCCGTAGCCTTCTTCGCTCAGAAGTTTCCTTGCAAACTCTGCAGCCTTTAACGCGTGGTTTTCCCCATTCCTGAAGGAATCGTGAAGCAGCGCTGCCTTGGAGACGACCTCGATATCTGCCCCCTCCTTAGCAGCTATGAACCTTGCAATCTTTAAAACCCTGAGCACGTGATCCTCTCCGTGGGCCACGATAATTGGGTGAGTTTTAAAAATTTTTAGCCCTCATGCTGTTGAGATGCTCCTCGCTGCTGAGAAAGACGAATATGACGAGCGATGCGAGAACAGGGAGCCAGATCATTATCGAGAAGACGAACTTGAAGCTATCCATAAACCCCTCGACCATTTCGATTAGCGGTGCAGGATTTCCCGAGATTGCCAGTAGCGAGAGGAGGTTCATTGTTCCAGGGTCTGGTATCTGGTTTCCGTAGCCCGGAATCCACTCTTTCATTTTGCTTGTGAGCAAAACGCCGCCGACAGCGATCCCCATTGCCTGAGCGAGTGTGTTAACGGATCTCAGCGTTCCATTCGCAACTCCGGCTTTCTTAAGCGGAATCGAGGCCATCATCACGTTGAAACTTGGTGAGATCAGCATCCCGTTGCCTATTCCGAGCGGCACGAGCATGGCGAAGAATTCCCAGTAGGAAACCTCGACTTTCAGGTCCATCAGGTTTAGCATTCCGAATGAGAAAAGCAGCGGTCCAAAGCACATCAGATACTTCGGGTTCATTCTGTCGCTCAGCCTTCCGGCGATTGGAGAAACAAAGGTGTTCATTATTGGCATTGCAAGCATCCAGTAGCCAGCTTCTTCGGCAGTGAGGGATTTTATTCCCTGAAGGAAGTAGGGAATTACGAAGATCGATGCTGACATCCCGAAGAAAAGGATCGAGGTGGCCAAGCATCCGACCGTGAAGTTGCGAATTTTGAACAGGCTGAGATCAAGCAGGGGGTATTCGTAAGTAGCCTCTCGTAAGGCAAAGGCTACAAGGTAGGGAATCGAGATCACAAAGCATGCGAGCGTTTTCTCGTCGCTCCAACCCCAGTTCTGCCCCTCTATTATCCCGAGGGTGAGCGAACCAAGAGCTAAGGCGAGAATTGCAGCTCCGAGGTAATCTATCGGCACCCTTTCCTTGGCACCCAGCGGCGGGATTGTGAACCAGGCTGCAATCACTGAAATTATCCCTATGGGCACGTTTATGTAAAACACCCAGTGCCAGCTGAGGTGGGTGGTGAGCCATCCGCCGATTATTGGGCCAAGGGTGAAGCTTGAGGCCATCAGAATCGAGTTAAGACCCATCACCGTCCCCCTTCTTCCCGGGGGAAAAAGCTCAACTGCAATTGCCAGAGTATTTGCGCTCAGAATCGTCCCTCCGACGGCCTGAATGACTCTGAAGAAGACAAGCGATTCTATGCTCCATGACTGGGCGCAGAGGAAGCTGCTTGTGGTGAATATCACCATTCCCAGAATGAAAAGCCTGTCTCTGCGGTACATGTCCCCAATTCTTCCCGCTATAACCAGCAGAACGACCATCGTAAGCGTGTAGGAATTCAGTATCCACTGCAAATCCGACATTTTTGCGTTGAAGTCCTCGGCAATCTTGGGCAGCGCAACGTTGAGTACGCTGACATCCAGGAGTACCATGAATAGCCCCAAGCTTACAGGCAGGAATGCTATCCAGCTCCTTATCAGGCTGCCTTCGCTCATGCTTTTCTTCTCTTTCTTGCAAACCTCACAATCGCGAAGAGCGCGATCAGGACCAGGACCAAGGCTGTGATCGTTACCGCGTTAAGTATAGGCCTCTCCTTGACCTCTATCGAAGCTGTTATCGGGTTGGACTTCTGCTTGTACCCTCCCTCGTCATCAAAGCTCACGGTTATCGTCGCAGGATAAAAGCCCGCCCCGGCGTCCTTGCTGACCTCTATCCTGAACTTTGCAACAACGACCTCTCCGGGATTTATCGTTCCCACGAAGTAAACTCCTGGCTGGGACTGGCCGATCATGCTTGCAATCGAGCTAACTCCAGCGACAGTTAACGGAGGCAAAACCTGAAGCTCCACGACGGCATTTCTTGCCGCGGCTCCACCCGAGTTCTTCAGCTTCACGGCCACCTCACCGGTTGAATCGGGATAGAGCTCGCTCTCTATGCTCAGAACTTCAAATGCGGAAGTCTTCGGAGCAACTAATACCGGAACCTCAATGGGGCTTATCAGGTCCTCGGCATCGCCCAGCTTGTACTTTGCAACAAGGTAGAGCTTGTAGTATCCCCCTAGGGCGTCCTCGGAAACGGATAACCTGAACTTTACCTCCTTTGCCTCTGCAGGGGCAATGGCATCGAGATAAGAGCTCTGACTGAGTGCCGTTAGTGATGGGGGGGCGATGAGATAGAATTCTGCGGATTTAACCGGATAGCCAATCTGGTTCTTCAAAAGAACCCTCAGATCTCCCCTCAAACCAACAGCAAGAGTTGAATCGACCTTTTCGACGTTTATTATGGATGGCTTTACGTTCACCTCTATGAATTCCTGCGGGGTGACAACTTCCTCACCGAGCTCGTTCCTGTACTTCAGCAAAAAGCTGCCCCTGTAGCTTCCGGCGGGAGCTAGGGATTTAACGTAGAAAATAACCGTCTTTTTTTCTCCCTTGTCTATTTTCCCAATGTAAGGTGAATTTTCGGGCTGGAGCAGCGGGTTCTCAAAGCTCAAAATCGCCACAGCATCCTGCAGATTTTCAAAGCTTTTGAATTCCACGAATACAGCGCCTCTTGAGTTTATCGTTACAATCTGCGAACTCTGCTGTGTCTGTATCAGGCTAGAAAGCAGAGGAGATACGCTGCTGGGCATCGATTGCGTTGTTTGAGACTGCACGGTCTTTGAGGGAGTTAGATAGCTCTCCACCTTCAGGATTGAGAGCATGCTATCCTTCTCAATTTCCAGGCCTATCTGCTTTGAAATTGCAGCCTGCTGGGAGCCGGCGCTGAATTTGAGGATGATGGATGCGGGATAGGATTGATTGAGCGCTTTATCGCTGACGAAGACCTTGAAAGATACTGAAATCTTTTCTCCTGGTGCCAAATTTCCGATGTAGCTCGAGATTGCATCTGGGTTTGGTATTATTGGAGAAGAAACATTTAGGATCGCCACAGCGTCATCGAGCTCGTTCTTGCCTGTGTTCTCTATTATAACATCAATTTTCCCCTCCCTTCCCGCCTTCAGGCTCCCGCTTATAACTTTCGCATCGAAATCGTAGTCCTTTCTGTCGATCTTGATCTTGACGTACTCGGTAACCTTCTGATCCGGGGTGTAGCTGATGAAATAGTTTGAGCCAATAATGGAAAGGGAGACCTTGGTGAAGCTAATCTCCACAGGGACCGAGTACTCCCCGGCTAGAGCATTTTCATCGACCTTAACCCTGAAATTCACACTTGCAACCCTGCCAGAAGGCAAGTCGCCAATTATCTGCGGATTAACGTTCTCAACGCTTATTGGATAGCAGTCCTGGAGCTCGACTCTGGCATCCTTTGCAGTCGTCAGAATTGCGAGGATCTGGGAACTGTTTTGGTCGATGGGGAAGCTGGACAGCTTTGCTTCGTTCTCGACCAGCAGAGTCAGCACCGTATAATCGCCAGCGTGCAGCTCGTCAATTGCAGCCGAAACGTGAAAGTCTATCTGGGGCTCAACTGTGGCTGCTGAGGCCGAAATTGGCAGAAGCAGGAAAATCAATGCAAATGCAGCTTTCATCTTTTCACCTGTCGTAGCTTTTGGAACGAACGGTATTTAAGATTTTGGTTAGTCAATTTCGAATCCGAGGTCACGGCAGATCCTCTCCACGGCCTTTGATGGATCGGCAAAAACGAGGCCACCTTGGATTTTTGCTTCGTATTCCGGCTTGAAAACCTCATCGAGCTCGTCAGCAAAGCCCTTGCTCGTTCTTGCCCTGCAAACGTACGCGCCCAAGTAAGCCCTGTTAGCACCGGCGATGAGCATCAACGGAAGGGACTGAAGCGATGCCGAGCCGGCGGCGGAGATGTCCTTGTCAGGGAGCAGAATCCTTGCCAGCGCAACAAATTTCGCAACAGCTATGGGGGAAGCTGGGTTCGGGCCCTCTAGGGGGGTTCCGAAAACGGGATTGAAGCCCGAGATCGTCAAATGCCTCAGGCAGTCGAATTCTCTCAGCATTAGAATGCCTTTGATGCAAACTTCATCCCGCACCCCCGGCAGGCCTAGGAGCAGGGTACTTGAAAGACCCATTTTCTGCCTGCAAATTTCCTTGGCAAGCTTTATGCGCTCTTCAAGGCTCTCTTCAGGTTTGAAATGCTTGAAAAGCTTTTCTTCTGCGATCTCCAAAGAGGCATAAGCCTCCGAAACCCCGAGGGATTTGAAAACTTCAAGTTCGTTTTCGGAAATGGGATAAATGTCCAATGCAACCTCAAGCCCGGTCTCTCTCGCCATCCTTATGAATTCGGGAATTTTGCTGTTGTCCGGATTGTAGCCGCCTTCGAGCGTAACTCTTTTCATCCCGCAATCTCTGATGTATTCCACGGCTTTGCAGAACTCTTCAGAACTTAAAGGCTCGAGCTTGAATTTTTCAACGTAGTTTGAGCAGTAGATGCAGTATTTTTCCATAACGCATTTCTTCACGGGATAGATGAAGGAGTCAAGCTTCAAAGTTCTCCCAGTGTTCTCGTCCCTAAGCTTGGAGGCGAAGTCAAAAAGGCTGCGGATCTCATCATAGCCCTTTGCCTTACTAAGCAAAGCAGAGCAGTTTTTCAGCGTAGGCCTCTCGGAAACATTTTCAAGCAACTTTTCGAAGTCCACGGATTCGGTTTCCTCGGGTATTTTTAGCTTATCTGTTCATCCTCAATTTTGAGATTAAGCTGGATACTTTTAAATAAACCACCGTCGTTTGATGGACATGAGAATTGCCTTCGTCGCTCCGCGCTTCTATCCGCATATAGGCGGCGTAGAAACCCATGTCTTCGAGCTTGCGAGGAGAATGGAGGAATTCGAGGTGGAAGTGCTTGCAACCGATCCGAGCGGCAAGCTGAAAAAGGTCGAAGAAATCGGGGGAATCAGGGTTATAAGGTTCAAATCCTATGCTCCGAGCAACGCGTACTTCTTTTCGCCAGAGCTTCGGAGTTATCTGAAAAGGCATTCAGGGGATTACGATCTCATTCATGCACATAATTTCCACGCTTTTCCGGCCCTTTATGTAGCACTTTCAAAGCCTAAGAAGTTTGTTTTCACTCCGCATTACCACGGACACGCTCACAGCTTTTTTAGGAACATCCTTTTCAGGCCTTATAGGTTTTACTCCCGTAGAATATTTGACAGGGCCGACAAAATTATCTGCGATTCTTTTTTCGAGAGAGACCTCGTATTAAAAGACTTTGGAGTTGAGAACTCAAAGATTCTTGCTGTTCCTCTGGGTGTTAACTTTGACTTTATCGAGAAAAGAAAAACTGGAAAGAAAATCCTCTATGTAGGCAGGATTGAAAAATATAAAGGGCTAGATTTTGTTATGAAGGCTTTAAGGCTACTTCCTGAATTCAGGCTTGAAATTGTTGGCCAGGGGAGCTACAAGCGAGAGATAATGAAGTTGGCGAAAAATTTTGGGGTTCTCGATAGAATAAGCTTTTATCAGGATTTGAGCAGAGAAGAGCTTTTAAAAAGGTACTCTGAAGCAAGCGTTTTAGTTCTACTCTCGAAATTTGAGGCATATGGTCTTGTTGTTGCCGAAGCCTTGGCAAGTAAAACCCCTTGTGTTGTTGCGAAAACCTCGGCATTGGCCGAGTGGGTTGATAATAGAAACGTTTTCGGTGTAAGCTATCCTCCGGAGATTACAGAACTTGCAGAATTGATCAGGAAAGCTTCTGAGATTGAAGTTGGAGACGTTAACGTCCCATCTTGGGATGAGGTTGCTGAGAGGACAAAGAAAGTGTATTTTGAGTTGCTTGGATAGAGCCGCTTCATAACCCCCGTATCAGCCTCTTCTTTTTGCATCTAAATAGTAATTGAGCTGATCGCGGATTATGTCCTTCAAAGAATGTTCTGTCCTGAAGCCGAGTTTTTGGATCTTGCTTGTATCGGAAAGCAGTATTGGTACTTCTGCGGGTCTAAATCTCTTCAAGTCAAACTCTATTGGTATTTTTCCAGCATCTGTAATCACAAAAATACCTTTATCCTGCGGATCAAAGCGGATCTCATCTTTAAGTAGAATCTCGTCGACAATTGTTTTTTCGAATTTGATGCCAAAGAACTTTGAGTCGCTTATCTGAGTTGGAGCTTCGATCTTTTTATCACCGTTGAAGGTCTCGATTCTCTTGATTTTGTATCCCGCAACCTCGAGAGCTAGCAAAATGTAGCTAATAACGGAGTTCGTCCTCATAGATCCCTGATTGTAGACTTCTCCGTACTTCCCCTTTATTGCAAGCAGACAGTATCCGTTGACTATGTCATTTACGTGGCTCCAGTCCCTGAAAGCATTCACATTACCGATTCTAATTCTGTCTACCTCACCAAATTTGATCTGCATCACTTGGAGTGCTACATTGGCTGTAACGAACATCTTTCCCCTTCCAGCTCCTTCGTGATTGAAAGCTCTTGAGACTATTGTTCTCAGACCGTATGAATGATGGTAGTTCCTAAAAAGGAAGTCCCCATAAACCTTGCTCACTGCATAGGGCGACATCGGTCGAAGAGGATTACTCTCTTTTATTGGTAGTTCTGGTATCCTCTCAGGTTCTGGAAATACTGCTTTACCCGAATTTTTTATCTCTTCAAGCTGCCTTTCAGAACTTATCACCAGCCCGTATTCTTCGCTAGATCCAGCAAATACGACTATAGGATCCAAATTCTTTATTCTAATTGCTTCCAGAAGGTTTAGAGTTCCAATGCAGTTTATCTGCATAGTCTCTAAAGGATTTAAAAATGACTGGGGGACGAATGACTGGGCACCCAAGTGGAAAACGATTTCTGGCTGTGAGACATCTAGAGCTCTTGCTATTGAGGATATATCCACGAGATCACCTTCAAGCAGTGAGACATCATCATAGATTCCCTTATCGATCAAATTCTGGGGATTAGACCAATCTGCCCTACGTCTGATAATCCCATAAACTTCAGATCCAGTATCTAGCAATTTTTTTGCGAGATGAGATCCAACAAATCCCGTTATGCCTGTTATTAAGATTCTACTATCCTCAAGTTCTTTCATGCACTTGTTTCTTCTGAGATAATTTTTTAAATTTTCGTTTTAGGTAACCTACTTGAATCCTTTAAAGCGTAAATTTTTTGAGTTTTATTGTGGCATTTTTAATCCCTCTAAGTAAATCGTAGCCCAACGTCGCTGATATCATGTGGATTGGAACTCTGAAGTAAGGGCTATTTCTTATTTTTTCTGTTAATTTCAACTCTCTGGGATGACAAATAGCAGTAGTTTTTCCGTGGTGTTCGTTATAGGCTAGGAAAGATCTGAAGACCTTTGCCCCCATTTTAAAAAGATCGATTTCAAAGAAAACGGCTTCATCAATAACCCTTCCATTATTTTCTTTGCATCTAAATACGATCTTTTCCATAATCCATCTTTTTATAAGAGTCCCTCCAAATCCTGTTAAGTTTATCCCTAATCCGTCTTTGTCAAGATACCCATTATAAACTACATCGTAACCTTTTTTGACTTTTTCAATCAATTTGTTTAATATATCCGGATCGAATATCATATCGGAGTCGATGAAAACTAAATACTCGGCATTTGAATTCAAGAAATAATCTCTTATTGCATTTCTTGCCGCTACTATATTCCATATTCTATTTTTGGCATTGAAAGGTCTTTTTGCCTCAAATAGTATCACCTCGCAGTTAATGCCATATTCTTTGCAGCAGGTACGGAGTTTTTTAGCGAATTGTTCATCTTCAGTTGCAAATACCGTTTTAACGTCTATTCTCGTTTTTTCTTGTATTTCTTTTTGATTTTTCAAGAATTTTTCGAGTAAATATTCAGTTTGAGGACTTATTGGCACCCCAATTATAACCATGGAACTCCCCTCCATAATCTGTTTATGAGTTTTGTGAAATTTTATAGTCTTTTAGGGGAAAATATTTAAGACCTGAAGTTGTAGAGAGATTGAAATGGGTATCTCGACTATAATCTTTTCCATGAATAGGGTAGAGAATGTGGTTAAACTTGCAGAAAAAGTTAGACCGTATGTTGACGAAATTGTGATTATAGACTCCTCTAAAAAAGAAAATCACCAATCTTTAAAAAAACAGCTTGAATATGCCAAATTATATTGGTTTCCTCCGCTTGGGATGCCCGAACTCTATTATAAGTTTGGACTGGATTTTTGTAGCCATGAGTGGGTTATTTATTTTGAGGATGATGAAGAACCGTGTGAAAAACTTCTCGTGGATTTGAGGAGCATAATTGAAAATTATGGAGAGAAGTATAAAGTTTTTAGAGCCTTGAAGATTTCAAATAAGCAAAAAGATAACGTGTTTAGAATTTTCAATAAAAATTATATAATTCCAATAGGGTTAATTCATTGGTTATGGGGGGCTAAAAATGGTTCTGACATCTTTGATTTGGGAGATGAATATTATGTTCGTCATTTGGAGCTTGGTGTTGATGATGTGGATTTTGGTGTGCTATCGCAAAAGCTTCGCAGGTATTCTGTTATTGAATCTTACCAATACGGTTTCAAAATTTTAGCGATATGCTACAAAGACTATGTGAGATATCAAAACCCTAAGCTCCTTCGCAAAATATTCAAACACTTATTTGAGATTTTTTCGATGCTAAATGAAAAAGTAGCACTTCTAATTTCAGCAACTTTGTACAATCTTTTCTTCTTTGTTAATGGATTAACTAAAAGACCGTTAGTTGCACTTTATTACGCTTATTCAGTTCAAAGGGAAATTCTGAGGGATTTTGGTAGAAAATACAAGATCTGGAAAGATATGTGGGAGATTGGAGATCCGATAAGATATGCTGGAACGGACAATTTACAAAATTTTAGCAAGATAGCCGAAAAACTTGATCCTGAAAATGGTTTAAAGAATTTCATTGCTCTGATGGAAAAGAGATTATAGCCTGCACCTTTTGACCTTAATTTTTACTAGATTTAACTCATGTAAACCCTCAAAGTCTCTCTGGCAGTTCTCTCCCAACTAAAGGTTTTACTTCTCTCCAAAGCCAATTTGTCAATTTTTTTATTTTTGTCAAGTACCCTCAGGATATTTTCTGCAAATTCATCAACGCAATCATCATCGAGGTCAACAAGAATTCCGGCGTCTCCTGTTACCTCTGGTATGGATGCCCTATTTGATGCAACAACAGGAATACCGCAAGCCATGGCCTCCAGTATTGGAAGTCCAAAACCCTCATATTCCGATGTGTGAAGATATACGTCTGCACAATTGTAGAGTTTCGGCATATCTGCCTCTTTTATCCATCCCATGCTGATTATTCCTTCTCCCTCTAATTTTTCCGAATATCCTGCTTTAATCATTCTCACATCTTCGCGACACTTTTTAACCTTTTCAAAGATCATTTTCGCCAAATCTGTACGTTTATGGTATAGATTTGATGCGACGTAAAGAATGTATTTTTTATTTAAATCAAGATTGAAGTATTTTCTGCAGTCTTCCTTATCCATTGGACGATACAGAGAATGGTTAACACCTTGGTATATCACGTGAATTTTCTCTTCCTCTATGTTTAGCATTTTCATCAGTTCTTTCTTCGTGAAGTCTGAAATTGCAATTATTAAATAGATTTTTTTAAGTGCTTTGGGGGTTAAAATCCACTGGATCTTTTCAGATAAATCTCTAATTTCAAATGGGTACCTCATTGGCGCTAAATCGTGTACGGTTACAATCAGCCTCCTTGGTCTTCTGATAAAAACAACAGGGGCTATAACTTGGGCAGTTGCGTGTACAATATCAGCGTTCGCACATCTGTAAGTTAGAAGCCAAGCCAACACAGTGGAACCAAGAATTTTATTTTCACTTCTTTGTACCCTAGTTATCTCGAGCTCATAGCCCTCGCTTTTCGCGATCTCTACCAGATTTCGATAAAGTTCATTCTCGTACTTCCCTATTCCGCTAATAGATCCGGGCTTTGAAATATTCCAGTGGAGAACATTCATTTAGTTCCCTTCTGAAAATGAAGAATTTAAATATTTTTAGAATCAAAAGAAAAACAAATCCTCCTCCCCTTTATTTACTAATTTATAATTATAGTCATCTCTAATTGAGAGAACGAGCTCTGGAATCGCTTTTTTGTCATCTGGGAAATGATAGGCTGCTATTGCCAACCGGGGCTTGAATTCTTTTATCGTTTTTTCAGCGCCTTTTATTATCTCTTTTTCAAAACCTTCTGTGTCGATTTTTATGAAATCAACTCTATCGATTTTTTCTTCTTTCACGAAATTGTCAATAGTCATTGTTTTGACCTTCACACTTTTTGTGTATTCACGAAGCTTTAGCGGGGTACTCTCTCTATTCTTTAGCATAGTTGAAATAGTATCAAGTTCATAACCGATGAAGAGATCTGATTCTCCGTTCTGGGACGACAGCGCTACTGGGTACGGTTTAATCCTATCACTCCACATTTCGGCATTCTTTTTCAGCACCTCAAAAACATAGGGATTCGGTTCGAACGCATGGACTTCATTGGCGCCTTTTTGAACTGCATAGTAGGAGAAAAAGCCGAAATGCGCACCAACGTCGAATACGATGTCCCCAGATTTTACTTGACATTCTGGAATTGAATACATACCGCTCAGTATAAATGCCACTTCTAAGGTATATCCAGAGGCAATTGGAACCTTTAATTTAGAACCTTTCCATTTCAGTTCTTCCCCCTCTCGAAAGCTGGGTTTGTACAGACTCGGATAATTGTAGGCCAAGTATAGCTTCAGGCTTGTCTTTCCGGCAAGAACTTCGAGAAAGTCTTTAACGTAACGGTAGAACAGCCTAGGGTACATCTTTTTAGGAATGCCTTCAAGCATGACATTTCTATTTATAAAGTTATAAGAATTTTTTGGTTATAAGAATTTTTCAGCTCCAAATTTTTTGAAATTCCATTTCGAGGCATCCAGCGAGCTCAAAAATCTGACCATGTCCTTATGTTACATTTCTAACATAACGAGTCCACTAAGGGTCAAAATTATGCATGCATTAAAGAAGTTGGTAGAAAAACACAAATTAAGCCTATCGACAATTCATCCCACGGTTAAAAACCGTGGGCTTTCTTGTCGACTTCTTGTAACTTTTACTTTGCTTTCTAAGCTCGAGATCTGACCATATCCTTATAAGCTTAAACGAAACTGACTTATTTCATGAAAAAAGAAATAGAAATTTTGCTTCGGAGGGCGGAGGGATTCGTGAAAGACTCTTTGGAAGATTTAAATAGAGGTGATTACGACTTGGCGATGTTTCACTTGGAGCAAGCTTGCCAGCTGATGATTAAGGCCAAAATTCTCGATCTTGTCGGATATTATGAGAAAACGCACAGTTTGAGGAAATTGCTGTCCGATCTCTCGAATGTTTTTAGAAAAGATAAAATAGAGGAATTTATAAGCAAAAATTGGGCCTCCTTGAGGAATCTGGAATTTGCTTGTATCACTTCAAGATACTTGCCTGAAGAATTCAAAAAAGAGGAGGTTGTAGAGGCATTGGAACTTTATAAGAAGCTGAAGGAAATTCTATGGAGTTCTTGAAAGAAATCTACGAAAGAAGAAGGAGATATTTTGAAAGGATGGATGAATACTTAGCGAGAATAAAAGAGATCGTAACTAGAGAAGTTGCCGAGGCGGACATTTATCTCTACGGCTCTGTTGTTGAAGGAGACTTCTCGATAGGGCTCAGCGATATCGACGTCGCAATAGTTTCGGATGAATTTTTGAATAGAGATAAAAAGCTCGAAGTCTTCGGAAAGCTCATGAAGGAGTTTTTCGATTCACCTTTTGAATTTCATGTGCTTAGAAGAGAGCAGTGGAATTTTTACAGGAATTTTATCAAAAATTTTAAAAAGATTTAACCAAAATCTACAAAACATTGCTTTAACAGATTTTATGGGATTCTTAAGAGATAATGCCGAATACTTTGAGAAGAAAGCCTTCGAGGCTCTTGAGGAAAAGCCACGTTTCGTTCTCCTTTTCGCTGAGCAGGCCATTCAGCTATATATAAAATACATTTTGGCAAAAGAATTTGGAGATTACCCTAAAACGCATAAAATCAGCTTATTATTCGAAGAGCTCTCTAAGATAACCGAGGATGCCATGAGTTTCTACGAAAAATATGCAGAATACTTAGGCCTGCTCGAAGAGGCTAATATAACTACGAGATACTTTGGGAAGGAGGCAGCGTCATCGAAGGCAAGGATAAGCCGATGAGCGATGTGGATGTAGCTGTGGTGCTTCGTGATAGTGCTGGGGAAGAGGAAAGGATGAGGCTTTACAAGAGGGTTAGAAAAAATTTGGGCC